>SDBT01004449.1_pt1 | contig 23782 bp, 19 predicted proteins | sample 2277101 | NCBI WGS metagenome assembly SDBT01 (sample SAMN10404973, study PRJNA504765) | marine sediment metagenome | isolation source: marine sediment core GS10_PC15, 103 cmbsf | place: Arctic Ocean: Southern Knipovich Ridge | collected 2010 | reverse complement strand
TGGATTGCTCAATGCCGCATAGAGTTCTTTGATTTTGACTTCATCAGTTACTTTTCTGACAGGAATATCGGTTATATAACCGCTTTTGACATTTGACACGAAAAACAAAACCAGCGTAACAAGAACGATACAACAGGCCGCCAATGTGGTTTTCTTCTCGGACCTCAGCGCCAAAACAGCAGCACTAATTGCAGCCACCGCCCCAAGCAGCAGCACCGTGTTAACTGCCCCGATTGCACTTAGAGCAAAAAATACGGCGGCACAGGCTATACCTGCACCAATAAGGTCCGCACTGTACAGCTTGCTGCTGTGCTCCGGGAATCTCTTGAAAATCAGCGCAAAAGCAGCGCCGGAAAAGAAGAAGGGAACAAATACGATTGGATAGTAAACAAAAAGACTTTCGCTCGAAATTTTAACCGCCAGAATTACCGAGACAGGAATTGCCACCGAAAAAGCCAGTACAAACAGAGAAATGGCGTCAAAACTCTTTCTGCTGGAAAATAACTTTCCAAAAGCCGATGAACAAATGTGGATAAATATCCCCCCGGCTCCGATTCCGAACAGGGCCACGGATACTACCACAAAAACATAATGATAATAGAACATTACAGAAAAAATTCTTGTTAGAGCTATCTCAAACATCAATACGCTCAGAGACATTAGAAAAATGCCTGCCAATAAAAAATAGACACCACTTTTACCGGCTGCTGTTTCTGCCTGTTGATTATCGATATGCTCATGTGTTTTCATTCTTTGCTAAACTCCACGTAACAGTATTCCTGTGGAAATGCTCGGTGTCCTGTCAACTCCGGCTTCGGTATTTGCCGAACAACAAGTATGTGCACTGCAATATATCACAATCACGCCGAAAATGCCAACATGCTTTGAGTTTTGGAAAACCGCTTGAAATTTAATGTGCGATTGGTTATATTCTGCCGAATCAGCCGTTTAAGCAAAAGCGTTTAAAAAACAGCAAGGGAACTGTTACGATGGACTCTAAGCCCAATGCTATTGTAGCCCAGTCCGGCGGGCCCACGACCGTTATTAACTCCAGTGCCTGCGGTGTCATTCAGGAAGCGCAAAAATCCGGCAAAATCGGCAGGGTATTAGGCGCAACCAACGGTATATTAGGCGTACTGAAAGAAGACCTGTTCGATATTTCTGCTGAAAGCACCGACACTATCGAGGCACTGAAGTCCACGCCCGCAGCAGCCGTCGGCTCGTGCAGGTACAAACTCAAGTCACTGCAGGAATCGAAGGCCGATTTTGAAAGAATACTCGATGTCTTCAAAGCCCATAATATCCGGTACTTCTTTTATGCAGGCGGCAACGATTCCATGGACACCGCCGACAAGGTCAACAAGCTTGCAGCCGACAGCGGCTATGAGCTGGTTTGTATCGGCATACCCAAGACCGTGGATAACGACCTTGCCTGCACCGACCACTGCCCCGGCTATCCGAGTGTGGCCAAATATGTAGCCACCTGTGCAGCTGAGGCCGGACGCGATACCGAAGCCCTTTATACCACCGACACCTGCACTATCCTTGAGGTTATGGGCAGAAACGCCGGCTGGATAGCGGCAGCTAGCGGTCTTGCCGCAAAGACCCCGGAGGACGCCCCGCACCTTATTTATATGCCTGAAACAGTCTTTTCATTCGATAAATTCGTCACTGATGTCAGAGGGGTGTTGAAAGAATTGAATAGAGTATTTATCGTAGCCGGTGAAGGTCTCAAAGACGAAAACGGCAACTACGTGACAGCCGATACCGGCGCGTTCAGTAAAGACAGCTTTGGCCACGTTCAGCTTGGCGGCGTCGCCGACATGCTCAAGGCTGTGATTGAAAAACAGGTCGGCATAAAAGCACGATGCAACAGGCTCGGCACAAACCAGCGAAGCGCCATGCATTTTGCGTCGCTGGTTGATGTTAATGAGGCTTACTTATGCGGCCGGATGGCGGTAAGGTATGCCCTGAAAGGCGAAAACGGCAAAATGGTCACGCTGATTCGCGAAAAAACCTCAGAATACAAATGCACAACAGGCTTAGCTGAATTGAGGGACGTTGCCAACGGCGAAAAGAAAGTACCGCCAGAGTACATAAACGACAGCGGCAATCATATAACCGATGCCATGCGTAATTATGTCCGGCCGCTGGTTCAGGGCCAGGCACCCATTAGAATCGGCCAGGACGGCCTGCCGAAGTTTATGAGGTTCGAGCGCAAACCGCTTGAAAAGAAACTGCCAAAATATTTTTAAATGGAGATAAATTAAAATGTCTGACGTTGACCCTGCAAAACCGCTGAGGGATTTTAAACCGAAGAAAAAATTCTTTGTCGGTATAGATTCAGACGGCTGTGTATTTGACACGATGGGCATTAAGCAAAGGGAGTGTTTCTGTCCGTGGATGATTGGCTATTTCGGTTTACAGCCGGTAGCGCAGGCCGCCCGTGAGTGCAAGGAATTTGCGGATTTGTTTTCCAAAACGCGCGGAGCCAACCGCCACAAAACCGTCAAACGCATTCTAAGCGAGCTGCTGCCTTCGCATCCGATGGTCAAGGCAAGGAATTTCAAGGTTCCGCGTTTCCCGCATTATTTTGCATGGGTTGATGACCCCAATAGTGTACTCAGCAACGAAGGGCTTGAAAAGACCGTGGCCGCCGCTTGCGAACCTGCTGCAAAGCAGGAACTGCAGAATGCCCTTGACTGGAGCCGTCAGGTTAACACCGCCATTAAACAGATTGTAAAGGATATGCCCCCGTTCCCGTTTGTTCGAGACAGCCTGGAAAAAATCTCAGCCTCCGCCGATGCAATCGTTGTCTCTCAGACACCCACCGAAGCCCTCACTCGCGAGTGGCACGAACATGAGATTGACAAATACGTACAAATCATTGCAGGCCAGGAAATGGGAACAAAGACTCAGCACCTTGCCCTCGCCGCAAACGGCAAATATCCTCCGGAAAACATCCTTATGCTCGGCGATGCACCCGGAGACCTGAAAGCCGCCAGGGCAAACAACTGCCTTTTCTTCCCCGTCAATCCCGGCAGCGAGGGAAAATCCTGGCAGCGTTTTTTTGAAGAGGCCTTTGATAAATTCGTTACCGGCCAGTATGCCGGACAATACCAGCAGCAATTAATCGAAGAATTTGAAAAACTACTGCCCGATACTCCACCCTGGGAAAGGTAAACAGCGATTTGTTATTTAGCCCCCAAACCTGTCCTGAGCAAGGTCGAAGGGTTTATTGAGGGTTTTGCCTGAAAAATGCTAATTGAACGACAGAACAACTCAGGTTTTCTCGAAGACAGCATCGTTGAAAATGCAATTGCAGAGTTTTTTTCGAAGAATAATTATACCGACAAGCGCGTTCTGTTGCTTATTCCCGACAACACGCGTTCCGGCCCCGTAGGCAAAATATTCAAAATTATCTTTGACTGCATCGGACAAAAGGTAAAGGCCCTCGATTGTTTAGTAGCCCTGGGCACACATCAGCCGCTCAGCACCGAGCAAATATGCAAAAGACTGGATATTACCACCACTGAGCGAACCGGCAAATATGCGTCCGTAAAATTCTTCAATCACGAATGGAGCAAACCCGAAACGTTTACCTGCGTCGGCAAAATCTCCGCGCAGGAAATAGAGCGGTTGACCGCCGGCCTGTTCCGCCGGGAGGTTGACGTTGCCATAAACAAACTGCTCTTTGACTACGACGAGTTTTTTATTTTAGGCCCTGTTTCCCCACACGAGGTCGTGGGCTTTTCGGGCGGCCACAAGTACGTATTCCCCGGAATAGCCGGCAGTGAAATCATAAATTTCTTTCACTGGCTCGGCGCCGTTGTAACCAATCCCCTTGTCAACGGCAACAAGCTCACCGCCACACGTAATGTCGTTGAAAAGGCTGCGTCCCTGGTCAAATTGCCGAGGAAACTTTTCGCAATTGTAGCTGTTGAAAATAAAATCAAGGGCCTGTTCATCGGCGACTGTCGCCGGGCCTGGGAAAAAGCCGCAGACCTCTCGGAAAAAGTCCACATCGTCTATAAGGACAAACCGTACAACACCGTTCTCGGAATAGCGCCTGAAATGTACGATGACATCTGGACCGCAGGCAAAGTCATGTACAAGCTTGAGCCCATAGTCGCTGATGGCGGAACTTTGATTATATACGCTCCCCATATTACCGAAATTTCATACACCCACGGCAAAGTTATAGACCGGATTGGTTATCACACCCGCGACTACTTTCTCAAGCAGTGGGACAAGTTTGAACATTTTCCTCACGGGGTGATAGCACATTCAACACACGTCAAGGGTATAGGTACATATACGGACGGTGTCGAAAAACCACGGATTAGTGTTGTACTGGCAACTAAGATAAGCGAACAGCGCTGCCGGAAGGTCAACCTTGGGTTTATGGATCCCGGACGGATAAATATAAGTGATTACGAAAACAAGGAACAAGAGGGTATATTGTGTGTGCATCACGCGGGCGAAATGCTGCACAGACTGGCCAGCGGATATGTGCCCACTATTGCCCGGCAATAATTAATTATCGAATGTGAAAGGGTATTAACGATGGCAAAAGCTGACATTGGCCTGGTAGGTTTGGCCGTAATGGGCGAAAATCTTATCCTCAATATGGAAAGCAAGGGCTTTACCGTTGCATGTTTTAACCGTACTGTCTCAAAGGTTGACGATTTTATAAACGGCCGAGCCGCCGGTAAAAACATCATCGGCACCAAATCCGTCCAGCAGCTTTGCGAATCTCTGAAAAGACCCCGCAAAGTTATGCTTATGGTAAAAGCAGGCCCACCGGTCGACGATTTTATCGAGCGGTTGTTGCCGTATCTCGAAGACGGTGACGTCATAATTGACGGCGGAAATTCTCACTTTCCCGACACGATTCGCCGAACCGGCTATGTAGAGAGCAAAGGTAAACTATATATCGGCACCGGCGTATCCGGCGGCGAAGAAGGCGCTCTTACGGGACCGTCAATGATGCCCGGCGGCTCTGCCGACGCCTGGCCGATTGTTAAGCCTGTTTTCCAGGCCATTTGCGCAAAAACCCCTGAAGGCGAGCCCTGCTGCGACTGGGTCGGAGAAAACGGCGCCGGACATTTCGTCAAAATGACCCATAACGGTATTGAGTACGGCGACATGCAGATGATTTGCGAGACCTATCACATGATGAAATACGGTCTGGCAATGACAAACACACAAATGCACGAGGTCTTCGCCGAATGGAACAAAGGGGAGCTTGATTCATATCTTATAGAAATCACCCGGGACATCCTCGCCTATAAAAATGAGGATGGAAATTATGTCATCGACCTTATACTTGATACAGCAGGCCAGAAGGGAACGGGCAAATGGACCGCCATCGCTGCGCTGGATACCGGTCAGCCGTTGACTCTCATAGGCGAGGCGGTTTTTGCCAGGTGCCTGTCTGCTCTCAAGCAGGAACGCCTGAACGCATCCGAAATCCTTACAGGCCCAAAGCCACAATTTACCGGTGATAAAAACTCCTTCATCAGCGACCTGCAGCAGGCACTGTATGCTTCCAAAATTGTCAGCTACGCACAGGGCTATCAGCTTATGCAGGCAGCCGCAAAAGAATACAACTGGAACCTTAATAACGGCGGTATCGCCTTGATGTGGCGGGGCGGCTGCATTATTCGCTCTGTGTTTTTGGGCAGGATAAAGCAGGCCTTCGAACACAATCCCAATTTACCAAACCTGCTTTTGGACTCCTTCTTCAAACATGCTGTCGAAAAGGCACAGCCTTCCTGGAGAAATGTGGTTGCCACCGCCGTGCAGATGGGTATTCCTATGCCCGCTATAAGCTCGGCTCTGGCCTTTTACGATGGCTATCGCAGCGAACGCCTGCCGGCGAATCTGTTACAGGCCCAGCGCGATTATTTCGGTGCGCATACTTACGAGCGTGTTGACAGACCAAGAGGCGAGTTTTTCCATACGAACTGGACCGGGCACGGCGGCGCAACCGCCGCATCCACCTACACCGTCTAAGAATAATTTGAACCGAGCCGTTTACCTATGGCCGTGGAAAAAGATGCGCCTGCACCCAGCAGAGACTTTCACATCCTGCTCAATGAAGCTTGGCAGGGCAGGTAATGGCCTTACCGGGTGCTATCGACATCAGGGGGTCGGTCAACATCTGTGAGGACGTGGCTCTGCAAAAACCTTAAGAAACAACGACGAAGTTTCCTCAGGGGCGTAGCAACCAGACGGTGGGCTTGAATCAATCCGGTCTCGCAGGAGATTTGGTGTTCGTGAGGTCTTAACAAGCTGGGGCAGATTTTGCGTTTATGCTTGAACAAATGATAAAAATCGGTGGCCTGCAAAGTGCGGCGCAAATATGCGGAAAGGCGCCTTGTTATAAGCGCGCGGTCGCTAATGCGCAAGGATATCTGAAAATCAATAAGATAGGGCAAATTGTCTGAACCGAGCAGGATGTTGCTGCGCTTGTTCATATCAAAATAGACAATCTGACAGTGGTGTATCTGCTGGACAAGCTCGTGAAGGTTGTCAAAAAAATCGTCCGGCGGCTGCTGGCTGTCCTTGAGGCTGCAGCCTTCTACGTATTCATACATAAAGCCTGTACTGCCGTATTCGCCCAGGACCGTTGGTATGCCCCGCAAGTGGCTCAAACGGCGATGGACAGATGACTCATTGGCACAAATAAGCTTACCCAGCCATAACAGCGGCATACCCAAAAAATGATTGTTTCTGCTTAGCTTTAAAACTATTTTACGCGGCAGCTCGCTGTCGCCGCTGTCCGGCACCTCGATACGGTCATAGACAGCAGTAGCAGCAAAAAAGTCATGCTTGAGCAGACGTCTGAAGCGGTAATTACGGCCATTGAGGCTGAGCTGGGCAGGCAAAGCATCTCTGCCGCGTGCGTACAGTTGATATGCAAGAGCTTTTCCGGACATCGTTTTCATTCAAATCGCATAAACTCTGTTAGCTATTTGCCTTATACGCCATAGACAAGGCTATGCTGAAAGGTTTTTTTGAACATCCTGTTGTTATCCCAGGGATTCGGACCTTAGACCGAACCGGTAATTAGACCGGATATTTTTATATCTGCAATTTCGGCCAACGCCCATTAAAAAAAATCAAAAAAGCCCAGTCAAAAATTTACCTCAATAAGCTGATAGTCATTTGTTCCAAGACCGATACGCTCGGCATGCTCAAGCTGGTAGTGTGGGTTAAGTTTATCATTTTCAATCAATTCCGCCAGCTTTTTGCGGCCCTTTTTCTGGACCAAATCCAGGGCAGCCCTATCGACTGCCACGGGGTCGGTGGCGCCGACAATACCTATGTCGGGCACTATTTTACGAATGTCACCGGTGCTGAAACAATCACAATCTTTGGCAACAGAGATAATAAAATTAAAAAAAACCGCTCTTTTTTCTTTGCCCTTTAGTACGCCGAGTGCGTGTTCAGCCATGTTTTTTTGCAGTAATTCGTTTTCGGCATCCCAATCATACTTTACGGCATTGAACCTGCATACGGCCACGCATTCGGCACAGCCGATACATTTTTGGCCGTCTATATGGGCCTTTACATCGTTTAGGGTAATGGCATCAGCGGGACAATGTTTGTAGCATTCGGCGCAAAGCGTACAGCTATCCGATATAGCGGGCTTAAGCGCGGAATGCTGCCTCATTTTTCCCTTTCTGCTGGCACAGCCCATGCCCAGTGTTTTTATAGTAGCAGCAGCACAGGCAGCAACATGGCCGGTAAAATGCGCCACCGAAAGAATAGACTGACACCTTACAATATCCGAGGCGATAAGAACCTGCTTATTAATCTGGCCGTCGACCTGGACGGGTGTTTCAGAGGTGCCAAACAAACCGTCGCATACAATAAAGGGTATGCCTAAATGCTCGAAACAAAAACCATGTTCGACCGCCAGCATGGTATGGTCGATGGCGTTGTGCCTTCGGCCGATATACAGGGTGCTGGTATCGGTGAGGAAGGGTTTGGTTTTTAAGGCCAGCAGCTGCTCAACCAGGCCCTTGATACAGCCGGCCTTTATATATGTGTTATTGCCGGCTTCCCCAATGTGTACCTTTACAGCGGTAAAATCATTTTGCTTAAAACAGGCGGCAAAGCCGCCGGTCGTAAACAGCATCGCTGCCTTTTGCGAAATTACAGCCTGGCCATCATCAACAGATGCCTTAATAAAATATACTTTAGCAGCCATGAAAATAACCACATTTAACAAAGAAAAGCAGGAAAAAACCTTGCTTGCAGGATTATATTATTTCAGGTGATGAACGCAAGGGCTTATCACAAAAAACTATTCATTCCAGGATTTTCAGAACACGGACTCACAGGCACAGTCAGTATGTGGTGTATCGAGAAGAAACACACAAGCAAAAGCTGCCCAGGACGCTGCTAACTTCGGGGCAGGGCGAAAAATCCGGTTGTGGTTGCGGTTACGGCTTTGGCGAAGTCATCGGGTGGCATTGCTTTGACACCGGCAAGGCAGGCGGCGGTATGGACCAGCAGGGCAGGCTCGTTTACCTTCTGCTTTCGCATCGGTTCAGGAGACATATAAGGACAATCGGTCTCAATCATTAATCTGTCCATAGGCACAAGGACAGCGGCATCGCGGGCTCGCTGGGCGTTTTTGAACGTGACCACGCCGGTAAAAGAGATATGGAAACCCTTGTCGAGGACAATTTTTGCCTGCTGGGCACAGTAGCTGAAACAGTGAAAGACCGCTTTTTTAATATCCGAGCCGAACTTTTGCAGCACAGCCATAGTCTCATCAAAGGCCTCTCTGGAATGGATAATTACAGGCAAGGAAAGCTCAGCGGCTATTTCGAGATGCTGAGCAAAAAGACGGTTCTGATGTTCTCGGTTTGAAAAGCCATAGTGGAAATCCAGGCCTGTTTCGCCGAGAGCAACAACTTTTTCGTTTTGGGTGAACTTTTTTAATTCAGCGATATCAGATGGTGTTGCATCCTTCGCATAATGGGGATGGATACCGACAGCGGCGTACATATTGGCCAAGCGGTCGGCAAGGGCCACGGCTTTGGTGTTGTGGCCTGTGTCGGTTCCTACGGTTATCCAGGCGGTGACGCCGGCTTGTCTGCTGCGCGTGACAACGGCGTCGATGTCACCAGCCAGTTCCTCGAACGTCAGATGACAATGTGTATCAATCAGTTCCATCGTTTGTAAGGCATAAATCAGTGCCGGCTTATTTACTGTAACGGACACAACTTTTTAAAATGTTGCCGCCAGCCTGTTAAAAGGCCGACCGTGACAACAACTGTTACCACAAGAAAACTGTGTGTCATAACCATTTCGCTCCTTTGAATTACCACGGACAGAAGATATAAAGATGCGCCAATCTGCTGTTTTCGCCGATATAGATGGTACCATCGTGTCCGACGACCATTGCGTCAAACTCTAACGCCAGCCAGTTGAAATATGGGGGATGGTTGGATTCAATCATGCCTAAATGTTCGTATTCATTTGAACCGGTGCGGTAAACAAACATCCTCGCAATGCCGCCTTCGGCGCCTGCGATGCCGTAGAGGTTTCCGTCTTTTCCCGCCACCAATCCCTGTATGCCCTGCTGCCACACAGGTTTACCAAGGTTTTTTACGGTTTCTGCTGCAGGGTCCAGGCCGAACAGATAACCGTCGGTATTGCCTCCGTAAATAGTTCCGTCATCAGCAAGTGCAAATGCATCGACGACATTCATAAATTCCCTGCCCTTGATTGTCGGCATTGCCGTTTGCAGTTTGACAAGTTTTTTCTCTGAGGGCTTGTATTTGAAGAATTTACCGTAATCCCATGTTCCCCAGACATTTCCGGACTTATCAAGTATCAGGTACTGGCCAATACTCTTGAACGGATTCTCGTGCAGAGCCTTTTCAGAGAGCATTTCAGTGAATGTCACGGAATTATTTTCGAGGTCGAAGACAAAAAAGACCGCATTGGGAAACGTTACGCCGAAGAGTTTGTTTCCAGCTGCAACCATAGCATGGATTCCGTCACCGGCAACGGGAATACCCAGGTCTGTCAGGGCGGGACATTCTTTGTCAGGGTCGGCCCAATGCGTGCGTATCCGTTGTTTTTCTTCTTCGGCAGGGTCGAAGCGGTACAGATGGCCGCCTGGAAAATCCTTATATTTTTCAAGGACATCTTTTCCGCGTAAGTCAGCCCTGCCTTTATTCCAGCGGGTGGTTCCAAAATAAATCATTCCATCGCCGCCTGCTGCCAATGAGTGATGGATACTTTCTGCGCCGGGAACAAATCCCATCGGACGAACCAGCGCCCCTTCGGGCTTGAGGGTAAATAGATGCGCCCTGTATCCCGTGGTTGCGCCATAAATAGTACCGTCAGCGGCAACGGCCATAGAGGTAACAGCTCTTTCGTCTTCGGGTATTACATCCAACGGAGGCCACCCCATATCCCGCATAGTAATCCTGTTCTGGGGTATTACGACTTTATCCAGCGATTCGGTCCTCTGGGCCCCAGCAGAGCAAATCAATACTGCCGCACAAACTGCAAATGAAACTTGAAACCTTGTCGTCATCATCCGTTCCATTGAAGGCCTCCATAGTTTAAGGACCAGCGTTATCCCTATAAACCGTGGTTTGAATTATTTTGCCTTGTATGGCTTATACATGCAGAGTCTGAGATTGTAATCCCTGCCTTTTTTCGCGGCTTTTTTTCCGCCTTTTTCCAACACGAGGTCCGCCACCGAGCCGGGCCTGTGCGGGCCTGTTCCTTTTTCATTAACGAATGCCATGAAATATATTGTGTCATCGCGTCCGCAGGATGCAGCGGTAGGTGTCATTACCAGGCAATTGTCTTCTGCCAGGATAATGCCTCGGTCCTGCCGGGCACCGGTTTTCAGGTCATACGTAACCATAGCAGAACCATATCCCTCGCCCCAGTATTGACCTTGCGGTTCGTCCCCCAGTTGGGTGTTGGCCATGTGGTAAAATACGTCTTTTGAATCTTTGCAAAACGCCAGCATCGCATAAGGGACGTTGCGTTTTCCAGCATATCGGTCCGGGACCAGCTGCGTAAGGAGAGTAATTTTACCTTCCTTGCCCTGATAAGGGTCGTATTCGAACAGATAGGAGCTGTCTGTTTCCAGTGCATACCATTTTTTCCCGTCATTGGCTTTGGCAACACCCATGAATCCATGTTCGGTTTCATAAAAAGCGCGGAAAATAGGAACACCCACTTCTCTGTGAGGCATCTGAATTAAAAGATTTTTCACCCTGTCGGTTTCGGGGTCATACCTGAGAATATGGCCGTTACCCCAGAATCCATAAACTCTTCCCCCGTCATCGGTCACCAATACACGTGATACTGAAGCCCAGCCCTGAACCACACCCAGGTCAGTTGTTACTTTTGTGTTTATGTCATAATAAATCATGTGTCCCGCAGGATAGGTTAAACCGTATAATCGCTGCCGCTGCCGGTCGATTGTCATTGTAATAATACCGTTGCCTGGAAGGCCTGTGCCTAAATCCGTAACGATATCTTTTTTGGGGTCGTAAACAAGCCAGTGTCCGCCCGGAATTCCTTCTGCCTGGCTAACCTTTGCAAACCGGTACCAGGCTGAAAGATGCGTGGCGAAATATATTTTTCCATCCTTTCCCTCACAAATCTGGGTATGAACCTTTGATTGAGGCTCTCTTTTCAGGTTTTGTTCACCGGTCAGTTCCTGAAGGTCTCCCAGCAGGGCCATAGAATCAGTTTCGGGGTCATAGACAGCGACATTTGCACCGTGTCCATGATAATTAAGACCGATGTAAACTTTTCCATCCGAAGCTGCCAAAAGGGCCGTAAACATAGAATCCCAGTTTTCCTGCTGAGGAAGCCTTCTGGATTCAACGCTGCATACCTTGTATTCGGCACACAGGCCGCAGTCAGCGGTAAGGAAAATACAGAAAATAACAGCATTGGTTTTTGCAAAATCGCTGATTCTCATGCCGAACCTCCGGTTAAATTCCGCTCTCACGGCTGACATTTCTAAGGAACGAAAGCGTTGCGGTAGTGTTTTATCTGTTCTCGTTTTGTTTTGTTCAAAACTACGGTAACAACATCGAAGCGAAAAGGGCGGTCGTGTACACTGTAGGTTTCGATAAAATATCGGCTGGCGCTGATGAGCCTTTTTCTCTTGGTATTGGTAACGACCAGTTCAGCGGGAGTAAAATCTTCATTTGCGCGTGTTTTTACCTCGACAAAAACGATAGTACCGTCAGTGTCCATCATAACCAGGTCGATTTCACCGGCTTTGCAGGCGAAACGGTGTGCAAGTTTTTTCAGACCCTTTCTTTTGAGAAACTTTTCACAGCGTTTTTCGCCCCATTGGCCGAGCAATTCGGAATTGGCCAACAGCTTAGCTGTGTTTGCAAACATGTTTTGGCTGCGAGTTTAATCGGCAGGTTTGTTAATTTCAGGTAACGGTATAATCACTGTGTCTTTTTGCGAGCTTGACGGCCTTTCCTTTTCGGCCGCGGAGGTAATACAGCTTTGCACGTCTCCTTTTTCCGCTTCGTACAGCCTTGATGTCCACTATATTAGGCGAATGGAGAGGGAAAATGCGTTCCACTCCCTCATTGCCGACTACGCGACGGACCGTAAAGGTCTCGTTAATGCCGCGACCCCTGCGGGCAATTACCGTGCCGGTAAAAACCTGAATTCGTTCTTTATCACCTTCGGTGATTTTGCAGCGAATGTCGACTATGTCGCCTATTTCGAAATGCGGTACCTTTTTTTTCAGGTGCTTGTTTTCAACAGCATCCAGCAGTTCTGTGTTCACCGGTCTGTCTCCTGTACAGTTTCCAACTTACAAATGAGGTTTCCTGCTCAATAAAAACCTGCAGTATAATCATTTTTGCCTGGAAAACAAGCCTTTTTTCGGAAATTGCAGCGATTCTGCAAAGGTGCTGTTGTTTATCACCACTTTTACGGATTTATCGACCTTTTGCCTTGTCTATCAGATGGTCACATCTCCTTCGCAGAAACTTCAAGGTCTGCTGATACTTCCGGTCGTTTGCGAGGTTTAGCGTTTCGTGTGGGTCTTTGGCCAGGTCGTAAAGCTCTTCATAGAGCGGCTGCTGCCGGAAATAGCGGATGTATTTCCATCGCTGTGTGCGTACGCCCTCGCACTTTGGTATATCGTCTTTGAACCAGAGATATTCATAGAGGAAATCTTTTCGCCATTTGGTTTTTCGGCCCTTCAAAAGCGGCACGAGACTTCGGCCCTGGATTTTCGGGGGTATTTTTACTTTTGCAAGCTCGAGGATTGTCGGCGCTACATCAACATTGAGCGCAAATTCGGGGTTTGTTAATCCTCGATTTTTTCTGTTGGCTCTGGGGTCAAAGACAATAAGCGGCACGCGAATTGATTCTTCGTGCATGAGCCACTTTCCGGCAAAACCGCGCTCGCCGAGGAAATAGCCGTTATCTCCCATCAGCATAATGACGGTATTGTCGTAGATTTGACGTTTTTTCAGTTCCTCAATTATCCGGCCGATTACCATGTCAATTCCGCTTATCATACGGTAGTAGCCTTTAGTCATTTCCTGTGCTTTTCGCGGGGTGTCAAATCGCCAGTACCAGCGTTTGCGATTCAGGCTTTCTCTTAAGAATCTCGGCTGGGCGTTGAAAAATTGAGCCGATGAATTCACAGGTGTGGGAATAGTAACGTTTCTGTATAAATGGTCACATTGCTTAGGCCAGACATACTGGTCGGGATTGTCGTCCTCAGCATGGGGTGCCTGGAAACCAACCGACAGGCAGAATGGCTCTGTAGCTGTGCAGGTATCCAGGAATTCGATTGTCTTGTCGCCCATAATGTTTGTCAGATGCCTTGCGCTGCCGTCGGGCTGGTTTTTGAGGTAGGGACACACCAGTTTCTCGAAATAGTCAAACATCCGGGCGGTTTCGCCGGTTTCGACGGTGACACCGAATTTGCCTATTAAACCAGTACGATAACCGGCGACTTTCAGCAGCGTGGGGTAGCTGATGTCGGTCATTTCGGCACTTAGCGGCGGCGTCCCGAAGTTGTACCGGTGGATTCGCTGATATGTACCGTTGAAGATGCTGGCCCTGCTTGCGGTGCATATAGAGGTGGTCACGAAGGCATTTGTGAACCTTACGCCTTCGGCGGCCAGGGAGTCCATGTTAGGCGTATGAATAATTTTATTACCTGCGCATCCCATAGTGTCCCATCGCTGGTCATCGGTGAGCAGAAAAATGATGTTGGGTCGTCCGGAGGCAAACCGCGGGGCGGTAATCGGCTTACCGCCGCAGCCGGTCAAGCCAATTGCTGCAGCGGCTTTGGCAGCAGTGGAAAGAAAATGACGGCGAGTGAGCTTTTCCATCGTTTCTCCTTATCTGATTGAGGTTTTTTTGTAAGGTATCTGCCAGGCCCGCTCATACCTGATGCCCTTTTCAAGGGGTACCGGTTTTAAGCTGTAGAACGGGTCATCGTTGGTTTGAATCCAGTTGTCCAGCATTGCAGCGAGTTTGTTTTCAATTGCGGCGTATCGAGGGTCGTCGGCGAGGTTGACAAGTTCGTGGGGGTCGTTTTTCAAATCGTAAAGTTCGTTGCGGTCATTGAGGTATTTGACGTATTTGAATTCTGCAGTGCGCAGCATACGGATTGGAGTAACCCATTGCTGCTTGCCGTAGTACTGGCCGACGACAAAGGGTCGCTTCTTTTGGCTTTTTGCACCTGTAAGGATGGGTTTAAGTGATATGCCGTCACACTGTGCCGGTGCTATGCCGCAAAAGTCCAGCAGGGTCGGGAAAAAATCAACGTGCACAACATCAAAATCGGTGATACGGCAGGGTCTTATACCGCCAAATCGCTGTGGTACGCGAATCATCAACGGCACCCTGACAAGCTGCTCGTACATAAACGGGCCCTTGAAAATCATGTGATGGCTGGTATCCATATCGCCGTGGTCGGAGGTGATAATAACTATGGTGTTGTCGGCCAGTCGCTGTTTTTTAAGTTTTTCGAGCACTTCGCCCACGTGATTGTCATATAGTGCAACTTTTGATTTGTAACACTGCCGGTAGAGTTGCCAGTGTTTTTTGTCTTTGCCCCATATTACACGGCCCTGGTCGTCGGTCATGAATTCTTTTTGTGGTGTTGGTTTATTGAGGAAGGTTTCCTGGTGCCAGGAGCGGGGCAAAGGTGTTTTGCCCGGTTCGCCGGCATATTTATAATCCTGGTAGTAATAAATATCGTGAGGGTCGTTGTATGAAAGAAAAAGTGCGAATGGTTTTTGCAGATGGGCTTGACTTCGGAGGAAAGCGACTGCTTTTTCGGTAACGCGTTTGTCCATTTCGGCGTTAGATTTTATGGCTTTTGTAACACCATAATCCTGGTCCCAGCCCTTGATTGCACTTTTGTTTTTGCCGAGGTGCCATTTTCCGTAGTAGGCGGTGTGGTAGCCGGCCGTCTGCAGCAGTGGTGCGATTGTCCGGCGGTTAAGCAAGTTGCCGCCGGCATGGTGAATATTCCCCATTACACCGGTCTTATGGGGATACAGACCGGTCATAATTGACGAGCGGGTGGCAGAGCACTGGGGCGTGGTACAGAAGCAGTTGTCAAAAACTACGCTTTCTTCGGCAAAGCGGTCAAGATTGGTGGTATCGAAGAAGCTGTCCTTAAAGCCGACGGCCTGGTAGTGCTGCTGGTCGGAAAAGATAAAAAGGATATTAGGCCGTTTACTTACATTATCCCAATCGCCGGCAAGTGGTCGTCGGCAGCCGGACAGGTCGAATGCCGTTGCAGCCGAACCGGCTATCAAGGCCAGAAACTGTCGCCGGTTTAGTTTTTTCATTTTTCATTAGTCCTTATTCAGGACTCTTTTAGCAAATCGGGTCTGAGGTTTTTTGTCCGCAACAGCGCCTGTTGTCTGCGCCATTCGGCGATTTTCGCGTGGTCGCCGCTTAGAAGAATATCGGGCACCTTCATATCTCGGAAAACTTCCGGCCTTGTATATTGCGGATACTCGAGAAGCCCGTGGCTGAAGGAATCGTTCGCAGCGGACTGTTCGGCGCCCAGTGCGCCTTCCAATAATCTCACCACAGCATCAATGATAACCATAGCAGGCAGCTCTCCGCCGCTTAGAACGAAATCACCTATTGAGATTTGCTCGGCGCCCAATCCTGTTCTTATGCGTTCGTCGAACCCTTCATACCTGCCGGCGATAAGAATCAGGCGTTTTTGTTTGCTTAACCGCAGGGCTTGGGTTTGGTCGAACCTGCGGCCCTGAGGGGTAAGGACAACAACGGCGGCCTTTTCGCCAGACAGTTTCTGCACGTGTTCGAAGCAATCGAAAACAGGGCCCGGCATCATCACCATGCCGCTGCCTCCGCCGTAAGGTTTGTCATCGACTTTTCTGTATGGGCCGGCCCCGAAATCGCGAATGTTTGTTAGAACAACTTCAGCGATCCCGGCCTGCTGAGCCCTTTTCAATATTGAGTGACTCAGCGGAGATTCGAACATCTCAGGAAAAAGTGTAAGCACATCTATTCGCATAGACACAGTTGTGTGTACAGGACAACCTGCAGGGCTTTTTTACGTTAAAATCCGAACACGTGTTTTAAGTTTTATCTTCTGTGGCTTCGGGTTTTTCCTCAGAAGACTCAGCTTTTTTTTCCGCGGCCTTTTCCTCAGCTTCTTTGGCCTTTTTTCCGGCTTCAAGTTTTTCTTCAGCGGCCTTGGTTTTTTCCTCAGCTTCTTTGGCCTTTTTTTCAGCTTCGAGTTTTTCTTCTGCGGCCTTGGCCTTTTCTTCAACTGCCTTGGCCTTGTTTTCAGCTTCGAGTTTTTCTTCTGCGGCCTTGGCCTTTTTTTCAGCTTGTATTTTTTCGGTTTTCGTAAAAAGCTTTCCTTTGGCGCGAGCAGCAACTCTGGCTTTTGCTCTTCGGGCGGTTTTTTGCTGGGCGTATTTGTGCCTGATACCCTTTCGCAGCAGTATCTCTGATACGGTGTCGGAGGGTATGGCTCCTTTTTCAAGCCAGTACTTGATTCGCTCGGCATTGAGGACAATTTGTTTATCCTTGTCCTTTTCGATGGGGTCGTAATGCCCCAGCTTTTCGAGAACTTTACCGTCTCTGGGTGTGCGTGAATCGACCGCATTTAGCCTGAAAAACGGCCGATGCCTTCTGCCCATACGGGTTAATCTCAACTTTACTGCCATAGTTCTTTCCTTTCGCTAATCGTTTATAATCAATTTCCGCGATTTGCCCGCTGCAAATCACGAAACACGTTTACAGGTTAAGGCGTAGCCGTTAATAAAAATCGCCCAATTCGCCGGGTCCACACCCGCGTCAGCAGCAATTCTATGTATCTGTTCATCCGTAAGAACAGCGGCATTTTCCTTTTCAGCGGCGGTCATTATCGCCACTGCCTTGTTGAGCTGGTCCACTTCCTCTTTGGTTGGCGCAACAAGCATTGCCAGTTCGCTGGTACCGGTGTTGTCGCTGAACCGGTTCCTCACGAGGTCCCCATAATCGCTGCCGACAAATTCCGATACTCTTTGCAGGTACTGCTCTATAGAGATTTTTGGTTTTATCGCCGTTTTATCTTACCTCTTCGCATTATTTTTCTTTTGCGTTTAGACCGCTGTTTTATTTTTCTGCCGGCGCCCATGGCAGAGCCGAGTGTATCCATAATGTTAGAACCGCCGGACAAAAGGCTCTTCAGTCCCCCCAGCCTGCCGCCGCTTACAGCCTTTAGCATATCGCGACTGCGTTTGAAAGTCTTTGCCAGGCCGGAAACATCGTTTACCTGCACGCCGGCACCGGCGGCGATTCTTCTGCGCCGAGAGGCATCTATTATATCACAGTTGCGTCTTTCCTGCGAGGTCATCGAATAAACAATGGCCTCCATCTGTTTTAGCTGGCCGTCGTCAACGTCCAGGTCGTCAGCGGCCGAACCCATGCCGGGCATCATCTTCAACAGACTGGCCATGCCGCCCATTTTCTTGACGGCCTGCATTTGCTTGAGGAAGTCATCGAAGCCGAAGCTGCCCTTGGCCATTTTCTTCTGCATTTTTTCGGCTTCTTCAGCCTCGAAATGTTCCTGTGCCTTTTCGACTAATGTCACCACGTCGCCCATTCCGAGGATTCTGCCGGCCATACGGTCGGGATGGAAGGGTTCGAGCTTGTCCAGCTTTTCACCGACACCGATGAACTTTATTGGCTTTCCCGTCACAGCCTTTATGCTCAAGGCCGCACCCCCGCGGGCATCGCCGTCAAGCTTTGTGAGGATTATGCCGTCAAGCTCCAGTGTTTCATTAAATTCCTTTGCGCTATTGACGGCGTCCTGCCCGGTCATGGCGTCGCAGACAAGGAAAATCTGGTGGGGATTGACTGCCTTTGCGACGTTGACGACCTCGGCCATCATTTCCTGGTCTATGTGCAGCCGCCCGGCGGTGTCGAGCACAACCACGTCGAAGCTGTTTTTGGCGGCGTAACGGACGGCGTTTTTAGCGACCTTTACCGAATTTCTGCTATCTTCGCTATAGACTTCGATACCGGTCTGCTGACCCAGAACGATTAACTGCTCTATGGCGGCGGGTCTGCGAAGGTCGTCGGCTACAAGCAGCGGCTTTTTACCTTTTGCTACCAGATATTTGCCGAGTTTTGCGGCGGTGGTAGTCTTTCCGCCGCCCTGCAGACCGGCGAGCATGATTACGGACGGACCTGGTGAGACAAAATACATACTGGTATCGACCGGCCCCATCAGTTTCGTCAGTTCGTCATTGACGATTTTGATTATGACCTGGCTGGGGTGCAGGCTTTTTATAACGTCTGCGCCCATAACGGCCTGCATGACGTCCTTGCAGAATTTCTTTGCAACGTGGTAATTGACATCGGCTTCCAGAAGGGCCTTGCGCACCTCGCGAATGGCATCGGAGACGTTGGCCTCGGTGATTCTGCCCCTGCCTGAAAGGGATTTGAAAACCGAGTTAAATTTCTGCGTTAAGGATTCGAACATCCGCTCTACTCATCTTTACCGTTATTTTACTACAACCTGTTTTAGTACAAACGGTTTAAAAAGGCCATAGTCAATTGTGTGATACTTTTTGCCCGGCGGCGGGCCTGTTACGGGTGCTTTGCGAAAATCACGGGGTCCGGCAGTACCAACTACCACGCCTGCGTGGTGCGGGCCGAGCGTGTTTTTGAGCGTACCGATTATAACAACTTCGACGGTGTTTGTCCCGGATTTAATCAGGTCAGTGACATCACAGCGCCAAGGCTGATATGCGATATAGCCGGCATGGGCGGTATTAACTTTTATTTTGGCAACACTTCCATACCATTTCGGCAGTTCAACAATGTAACGTCCGCTGGTGTCGGCGACATCGAAGTTCCGGCTGTAGGAAACACCGGCTGCGTAAAAAGGCCGGCCCTGTTTTTTCCAGCTGCCGAGCTTAAGAGCCGGCTCGGAATGCCCGACGATTACAAATCCTGAATTTGTCGATTTTAGCTTAAAGGCGCCGAGGACATAGGCAGGCTCAAGTTCGTGATAAATGGTAAACGGACAGCCCTTTATTGTCACGACATTGCGCCCCAGGCGGGCGCAGGCAGTGATATCGATTTTGCCGAAGGATTTATCCAGCCACCACGAGCCGTTTTCAGCGGAAACGGTTCGGCCGTTACATCTGATAGTGTATAAATCGGGTCTTTCGATAACAATCCAGAGTTTTTCAGGCAACTGCTTATCAATAGTGAATCGATAACCGGCCTCGAAACCGCTTTCGGGCCCGAATGTCTTTGTAATAAGCTCATCTTTGAACTGAACGGCGCTGTCCCAGGGATTTTTGGACATACCGTTTTGCTCGAACGCAAACCGCGATGCCTCATAGAAATAGATGTTCTTTTTGGTTTCTCCACCTGCGGTAATATCGACATAATCCAGTGTCAGGACGTTGTGCTCTATCGGGCGAATATCAAGCTTGTTTATGGGCGCAACGACTTTGGTGGTTTTATCAACCTTAATTAAAGGCGGATGTTCCTTTTCGGACAGAAACAATAAAAGACTGCCGCAGGCCGGCAGCTCGAATCGGGCCTTTATACCTGTGGCGGTATTCTCGAACGTGTACGGCGAGATTGCGGCTGTGGCAGGGTCCCACTCCTGGACACTGCGAGCGGGTGAGGTGATGGTACCAGCCGAGGGTCCATCGATGCTCGTATTAACCAGCAGGAGAAACCGGCCGTCCTCTATAGTGCGCCTGTGATGAAAGAGGATACCCTTGTCGCGTTTATCGCGGCGAATGGCGAAACCGTCTATGGACCTTTCCAGGAGAATTTTCGCAAGTTTGTCAGCCTTGACCTTGTTACAGGTCGGATGTGCTGTTAGTTTTGCGGCACGGTCGGACACCGCGCCGTCGATACGGCAGGGCGCCTCGCCGCAGAATAATACAATACCGCCCGCCTGAAGATACTTTTCAAGCAGCCGGACTGTCGGCAGATTAAGGTTCTCAGTCATAGGCGGCAGAACGACCGTATCGTACTCGCGTTGGCCAACCATCAGGCGGGCGCCTTGGGTCCAGCCGTGCCGGGCCATAATATCTTCGCAGCCGATATCGTATTCAACCTGAGCCTGTTCGAGTGACACTACCATTTTCTGGAACTTATTTGCAATTTCGTGGAGGCGGTCCGGCGGATCTGAATTGTGCTGATACATCCACACGCTTGTCGTAGGTTCGATGATGAGGATTCGGTTAATCTGCTGTCCCTGTGACATAATCAGTGACAGGCGGGTGAAATACTCAGCCATGACGTGGTAGGCGTTCCACCAGGGTTCGTGATAGGAAAAAGACTGGGGATAGTCGCGCTTGCGGGCGCCTCTTATGGTAATATGTGAAAGATGCTCATTGAGCGTATTGATTCCGAGCACATAAAGCCAATCACCAATTCGTTTCATATCCTCGAAACGCAGGTCCCAGCCGCCTGCTCCGTAGGCCTCACACAGGGTCCTGGTACGTCCAAGCTGATTTGCAACGCTTGCAAGCTCTTTAGCCGCGCGCACATTGCCGAACTGAGCATGGGTATCTTCACGATACTGGTTTCTGAGTGTGTCGATGCCGGGCCTTTGCTGCCAGGCGTACATAGCCATATTGTCAGGCACTCTCAGACAATTGGGCCATTCATGCTCCCAGTAGTGGCCGGTAAATTCGATGTTGTGCCGGCGGCAGTATTCATAACAGGGTTTGGCCCAGCGTTCAATAAACAGCTCCAGAAGAACCTGCATGTAATTGTGTCTTACCCGCTTGTAATCTCCGACCGGCTGGGCCAGGCAGGGCAGATTATCAATCAGGCTGTAGCCCCAGCGCTTTTGGAATACATCAGGCAAATCTTCGGTCCACGGAAGCGTATCAGCGGGGTTAATGTGCGGCTCATCGGTAAACACTCCCGGCACGCGGTTGCCGTAATATCGGCCGAGCTGGCGGGTATAGGCGTCCATGGTTATGGAAAGGAATTTTTCGGTAACGCCCGGATACAAAAGGTCCACATAGCTCTTGCCGCCGTACCAGGGTGAGGTGCGGGCACGCTTTATCGAGGCTGCTAAATAGTCGTCTTTGGGAAGACGGGTTCCGCTGCGCACCATAGCGGAGATATTTTCGTAACCGCTTTTCGTTCGACGAAAAACCGCCAGAAAACCGGTATCGAGTTTGTCAAGTGACTGCTGCTGTTTGATTACAAGGCCTCGGCCGCGGGATTCGGGCATAGCGTCAGTAACAAAGCCGCCTGCAAAGCCGGACGGATACGAGTTCTCATCGTAAATCCACACATTCATATCGAGCAGCTCGGCCTGTTTTAAGGCTACGTTCCAGAGCCTGAACCACTCGCTGGAAAGGTACGGCGTCATCAGTCCCGGCCTGGGATGGACAAAGACCTGTTTTACTTTCTGACCTGCCAGGTCGTTGAGTGTGCCGACTATCTGCTGGTCGGTGAGCATATCGTTCCAGACCCACAAGGGCGCTGAACTGTACTGTCGCGGCGGGCAGGTAAACAGGCCTTTCAGGGCGGTAGAATCCGCTGCGGGCAATTGAGTGCTCATAAGCAAAACCGTAAAACAAACCAATGTACAAACGGGCATTTTTAGTTTTTTCTGGAAAGCTTTCATTTAACTGCCTTTCATTTAATTGCCTCTCGGTTGAGGCGTGCACACCGCAACCTGACGTCTTTGCGGTAAAAAGCACCTGCAACAGAACCGGGATTGTAGGGTAGTTAAGCGGATTTTACAAGGGCAAAATCAGCGCTTACGGCTGGTTGTGGGGTGCGTGTAAATGCAAAGCGGCCGGTGGCCCCTGCAGTCGGCCAATATCAGACGCTCCAGTCTTTTGAGCATTTGACGAACCTGTTCTGTACGAATATGCCTATCGCTGTCGGTACCATCAACGCCGCGGGTAAAAACCATTTTTGCGTAAAGACAAGCTCCTGTACCTGTTCCTGCGTGGCGGGGTAAAGGTATAGAAGCGCCAGGACACCTGTTACTGTCAGGGCACTGCCGCCCAGACAGGAAAAAAGCATAACGGCAATCTTGAAAATGATAAAGGAAATCATTCCGCCGGCAACGACACCGACCAGTGCACCGGCCCATATATACGGTTCCGGCAGATTGCAGGCATACCATATCCCTGCTGTGACAGTGCCGCCGGCGATGGCACCTAATATGCTGACGGCCCATCGCATCAGGGGCACCGAAAGCACGCCCGTTAACCCCAGGCCAATAATGCCGCCGAGCAGGTGGCTGTCACTGCCGTTGAGCCGGTCGGTTATTGCTATGCCCAAAAGAAGGCCCAACAAAGAGAAACTGATGATTACCAGTATCTTAAAGACACGCCAGCCGTAAAAAAGACACACCACACCGAACGATATGAATGTCAGGGCTTCCAGCAGGTTCAGCGAAGTAACATACTGCCAGATGGAATCGATGGGAACCACTGCCTGTTGTGCCTCCTGGCTGCGGGCTGTGGTTTCGACAGCCTGGGCAAGAATAGTTGTGTAATCCATCACTTTTTCTCCTTAAATTGCGGTTATTGCCGACGAAATACAAGCCGGCAAGCCCGCCGGCCCGGGAATTTTTAGAAACTTCGCCAATTTGCCGATGGCCGGCTGCTTTGCGGGCAATCGCTGTCTTCGGTTCTTTGTTTTTTCAGGTTTGCTTTGGCAATTTGTAACTTCCAGAGAAATAACTGCTCAAGTGTGCCAAAGGCAACCATAGCGGCGAAAGCGCCGGCGTAAAACAAGGGTCTGCTGTTGATATAGCTTATGGGCATAGTACCTTTGTAAACCAGCAGTGTAATCATACCGCCAAAAACGAGCATCGTGCCCAGGGCTGCGCAGCACAAGGCAGAGATTAAGCGCGAAAATAGAAAGCCGACGGCTAAAACGGCTGCTGTCACCGCCAGTATCGCCAGCCAAATATGTAAGGGTATTTGTGTGCAGGCGTTTAGCACAGCCTTTAACAGGTTATCAGCGTTGTTTACGTAAGAACCAGCCAGTACCACAAAGCTGCAGGCAGCGGCCAGAATTGCCGTAAGTGCGATTATGAATATCCTCTCGAAAAAAACTGCAGCCGCCGCAGCCGGTACGGCCAGGATAACCACCGCTGAGAGTTTGCCGATTACCAAATAGCCAAAAGTGCCGCCGCTGACGGCGCCGATGAGGGCAACCAGCGGTATTCTAAACCCCAGGCCGCCAAGCCACAAAAACAGTCCCACCAGCACGGCAGCAATACCCGGTACGG
>SDBT01004448.1_pt1 | contig 23783 bp, 19 predicted proteins | sample 2277101 | NCBI WGS metagenome assembly SDBT01 (sample SAMN10404973, study PRJNA504765) | marine sediment metagenome | isolation source: marine sediment core GS10_PC15, 103 cmbsf | place: Arctic Ocean: Southern Knipovich Ridge | collected 2010 | reverse complement strand
GTTTCAGCTGATGAGGTAAAAGGAAAACTTGAGAAATTCAAAGTAGGAGATAAAGTTAATGGTAAGATTACCGGAATTGTTGATTTTGGACTTTTTGTAAATCTTGATCCTCAAATTGAAGGTTTGGTTCACATCTCTGAAGTTAGCTGGTCTCGAGTAAGCGATTTAACTAGAAAGTTCAATGTTGGAGACGACTTAGAGGTTATGATTATAAGTTTAGACAACAACAAAGTTTCTCTATCCTTAAAAAGACTTCTCGATGATCCATGGGCAAAGGCAGCTGCAAAGTACAAGGTAGGCGATGTGGTTGATGGAGAAGTTAGCAAGATTACACCATTTGGAGCCTTTGTTTCTATCGAAAAAGGGATTGATGGATTGGTCCATATCTCTGAGCTTTCCAATGAACATGTTGTTGATCCTGGTCAAGCCGTTGAGCTTGGAGCAAAACATAAGTTCAAGATTATCTCAATTGAAGCTGATAGTCATCGATTGGGTCTTAGCAAAAAAGCTGTTGCAGACAAAACTGATAAGACTGATAAACCTAAAAACCAAGAAACTGAAGAACAGAAGAGCGCAGGGACAAAAAAACCAAAGAATACAGAAACAAAAGAACAAGCAAAAGAGAAATCTAAGAAAACTGACACGAAAGAGAAGAAGGTTAAGGAACCTGTTAAAAAATAATATCCACACGTTTATCAGTTTATAGGTTTATAAGTTAACACGGAGTGTTTCATGCAGATAAATTATTTGGGAAGTGATAAGTTTTCAATAAAAACAAAGGAAGCGACCATAGGTGTTTCTTCAGATCAAATTGATATTGATGGACTTATAATCAATGGCCCGGGAGAATACGAGAGAAAAGGAATATTTGTAGAAGGAGTTTCTCCCAACGGAAACGGGCCTGTTTATGTGATTAGGGCAGAACAGATAACAGTTTGTTACCTTGGAAAACTAAAACACTCAATTTCGGATGAAGCTGCAAAAAAGATTGGTGATATCGACATTTTGATCACTCCACTTGGAGAAGATGGAACAATATCGACAAAAGAAGTTAGCAAAGTAATCTCCCAGATTGATCCTCGAACAGTAATACCGATGCTCTACTTAGATATTGAATCGTTCAAAAAGTCAGAAAGTATAGCCGGAGAAGCGATTGATTCTCTGAAGATAAAGAAAGCTGATTTGCCTGAAGAAGAGAGAAAATTTTATATTTTGAAAGAGAAATAAAACACTACCAAATTACCAATACGGACGAAATTACGAATTATGATAAAGAATCTCGTTTGAAGCGAGGTTTTTTATTTGATAATTTGCATTATGTTTGTTGAGAAAACATTAAAAACTTGATACACTTAAGAGCTATGAAAAAGTTCAAAGATCTGCAAAAATTGATAGATGAAAACGAAAAGTTTCTTCTAATTGGACACGTTAAACCTGATGGTGATGCGCTTGGAGCACTTTTTTCATTTGACAACTATTTAAAAAGTCATAAGAAAAAATCTACAATAGTGCTTAAAGATAGTGTCCCCGAGCTATTTTCATATATCATTTCAGGAAAAGAGGTGGAGATAGATTTTCTAACAAAAGATTTTGACGTAATAGTGCTTCTGGATTGCGGAGATTTAAAAAGAACAGGATTTGCCGATCAAATAATATCAGCCAAAAAGAACAAGATCTTGATTGCAAACATTGATCATCATCCAAGAAACGACATTTGGAAACTAACCAAATACAATTTCTCTGACCCAAATGCGTCGTCAACTTGTGAAATTATTTACAATTTCTTTAATGATATTGATATAAAGATTGGATCCAAAACTGCTACGGCGCTCCTTTCTGGAATCTATTATGATACAGGTGGATTTTTGCACTCAAATACTTCAAACGATGTTTTGAGGATCGCGAGCAGACTCATGAGTATGGGGGCAAAGCTAAAAAAAATATCTAAGAGCGTCAACCAAAAAAGATCGGTTGCGATGCTTAATCTTTGGGGAATAGCATTAAATAATATTGTTGAGCGATCCGATCTAGGCCTGGTTGTGGCAGTTCTGACTAATAAAGATATTGTAAACTCAAAGGCCAATGAAGAAGAGATTTCGGGATTGGTCAATTTACTCGCCACAGCTTCAGAGGCTAGAGTCTCAATGTTGATTTATGAGACATTAGATGGTAAAATTCGGGGTAGTTTAAGGACAGAGGATAATAGTGTAGATGTTTCAAGATTTGCCTCACTTTTTGGCGGCGGAGGACACAGACGAGCTTCGGGATTTGTGATTGAGGGAAAGATAAGTAAATCAAATAAATCAATAAGAATTATTTGATTTGGAATATAGAATAAGGAATTTCATTTAATAAAATGGCTCGTCTCGGCAGACCGAGCCGCAGCTCGGTATGACGGATAGACGCGAAGGAAAGAACAATGGTGCGCCGCGGTGGCGGAATTGGTAGACGCGAAGGACTTAAAATCCTTTAAAGGTAAAACTTTGTGAGAGTTCAAGTCTCTCCCGCGGCACCATAAATACCTATCGGCTCATATAAATATCTGAGCCGATAGGTATTTTATAATTAGGCAATATTATGATAAAATATCATTGAGTTTGCCCTAAACTACTACGAAGAGTTCAGGGTAAAAATATTAACGGTAATATTTTGAACCAAAAAACTAAACTCAATATTTTATTAATTGTCGCGGCTCTGTTTTTTGCAGTGATCGCAGGCTATTTTTATTTACCTTCTATATTAGGAGATACGGTTTATCCACTTGAGTATGAAGACTTAATAGTAAAATACTCAAAACAACGCGAATTAGACCCATCGCTTGTTGCTGCGGTAATTATGCAGGAAAGTCGATTCTCTCCTACCGCCCGCTCGTATGCAGGAGCTGCGGGGCTGATGCAGATAATGCCAGGGACTCAAGCAGGAATCGCAAAACAACTCGGCTATAGTTCTTGGGATATAAATGATCCAGAAACCGCGATCAACTTTGGAACCCATCATCTTCAGGGCTTAATGGGACGATACGATAGCAATATAAAAGCCGTTTTAGCTGGCTACAACGCAGGTGGTGGAAATGCCGATATCTGGCTTCGACTTGGAATGCTCGACAATATCCCAATTTCAGAGACCAGGCATTATGTGAAAAATGTAACAAATTATCAACAGATTTACGCCAACCTTTATCCAGATGAGCTTGAGATAACTGGCACAAACTACGCATCGACCCTCGAGGATGGGCAACAGGATACAGTCTATAGTAAATTTTGGTTAATGATATTTGAACGATTCACCCCAGCGAATAGCAACCCCAGTTAGATAGGCTTTGCCATCAAACGGGGTGAAATAATGTTGGCTTAGAAATATCCAAATATCTGATTCGTACTTTAGTTTGATTCGTAATTTCGTAGTAAATAAATGAAAGCTAACCTCCTTCGAGAAAAATTCTTAGAATTCTTTAAGTCGAAGGATCACAAAGTGATCCCTTCTGCTTCTTTAATTCCAGAAAACGATCCAACAGTCCTTTTCACAACTGCTGGAATGCATCCGTTGGTACCATACTTGATGGGTGAAAATCATCCTGAAGGCAAACGACTTGTAAATTCTCAAAAATGTATTCGAACTGGTGACATCGACGAAGTTGGAAATGCTACTCATCACACTTTTTTTGAGATGCTTGGGAATTGGTCACTTGGCGACTACTGGAAAAAAGAGTCGCTTACATGGAGTATGGAATTTTTGACTTCAAACGAATGGTTGAATTTAGAAAAAGACAAGATCGCCGTTTCAGTTTTTGAAGGTGACGATACTGCTCCTTTTGATGAAGAGTCTTTCAATATTTGGAAAGAGCTTGGTGTAGATGAAAAGAGAATTGCAAAACTTTCCAAAAAAGATAACTGGTGGGGGCCAGCAGGAGAAACAGGACCGTGTGGACCAGATAGCGAAATGTTCTACTGGGTGGGTAAGAGCGATGCTCCAGAGAATTTTGATACAGAAGATAAAAACTGGGTTGAAATCTGGAACGATGTTTTTATGGAATATAATGAGACTCTAGATGGCAAATTTGAACCATTGAGCCAGAAAAATGTTGATACTGGGATGGGATTATCTCGAGTATTGACAGTCATAAACGCATCAGATGATAACTACACAACAGATCTTTATGAACCGTTAATTGAAAAAATTGAAAAGTTGTCAGGTAAAAAATATCGAGGAAATGAAAAAGCGATGCGTATAATATCCGACCATATAAAAGCAGCAACTTTTATAATTGCTGAAGGGATCATACCTTCAAACAAAGACCAGGGGTATGTTGTTCGAAGGTTAATTCGCCGTGCGATCGTAAAGGCAAATCAACTTGGTATAAAGAACAATTTCACTACAAAGCTTGCAAATAGTATCCACGATATTTATTCAGGAGTGTACAATCTTGATATTGATAAAACAAATATTGAGCTTGATAAAGAAGAAGAGAAGTTCAGAAAGACTTTGGAAAAAGGAATATCGCTATTGGAGTCAATGAAGGAGATTGACGGTAAAACAATGTTTGATCTTTATCAAACCTATGGAATTCCGAATGAAGTTGTAATTGAAGAAGCTACTTTACGGGGAAAGTTAGTTACCAAGGAATCAATATCTGATGCGAAAGAAAGATTTCTAAAACATCAAGATCTTTCTAGAACTGCTTCAGAAGGCAAGTTTAAGGGAGGATTGGCCGATGCCACTGAAGACACCAAAAAGCTTCATACGGCGGCACACCTCTTGTTAGCGGCGCTAAAAAAAGTACTTGGTGATGATGTTGAGCAGAAGGGTTCAAACATAACTGCCGAGCGATTGCGCTTTGACTTTTCACATTCTGAAAAATTGACCGATGAAGAGCGGGCAGAAGTTGAGAAACTGGTGAACGATGTTATCGATCAAGATCTGCCGGTTGTGATGGAGGAGATGAGTTTGGACGATGCTAAAAAATCTGGTGCGACGGGAACATTTTCAGATAAGTATGGCGACAAAGTTAAAGTTTATACTGTTGCCCATTCGACTGGCGATGCTCGCTCAGGGTCGCGAGAATATTTCTCAAAAGAAATTTGTGGGGGGCCTCATACAAAAAAAACTGGTGACTTGGGTAAATTCAAGATAAAGAAAGAGCAATCATCCTCTTCTGGGGTTCGAAGGATAAAAGCAGTACTTGAATAAATAATGGCTCTAGGACTATTCAGTACTTATTTAATCGGTTCAGATAAATGAGCCGATTAAGTTTTACAAAGCAAAAAATCTATTGCTGGGATCAAATTGATAAATAAAATTTTGGGGTGCTCCAGACCGAAGAGATCGGTCGGGAGCGGGGGTTCTGCAGAAGTTGAGAAAAATCGGCTTTTTCGGTTGCGGTGTCGAGGACTTTCTTTGGTATATCATAGATGACATGTTTGATAGTCCAACAGACGGCAAAAACGATGAGCAATATCACTACAATCAAGATCGGTGTTGCATGCTCAGTTAGAGATAGTGCTTTGTGTATAGGCTTAAACCGGTCATTCCTCATAGCTTGGAGTCTCCTTCCCTCGTAAGATAATATTAACAAATTACTTTTTCTTATTCAAGACCATCTAGCAAAGATTTCTATTGATTGGTATAATATTTATGCTGGCGGTTTGCTTTGCAATTTTTGGTGTAGAAGATATATGCAGATTATATAAGTTGTTCAATATTTAGCGAGGGAAATGTGATATTTGGCTTTGGAAAAAAGAAGAATCACGCTATCTCACTCGACATTGGGACCCAATTTGTTAAGGTTCTAATCTTTAGGATTGAAGATGATAAGGCGATTGTGATAGGAACAGCGCGACAACGCCAGAGCCTCTCTGATATGCAAGGGGGGCGCGTTACTGACATTTCAGGTGTTATAAAAAACTGTGAACTTGCGATTGACAGAGCCGTTGAAGAAGCAGGAGTTGCACCTCGCCAATGCATTATTGGGATCGCTGGCGAGCTTGTTAAAGGTACAACTTCTTGGGTTCACTATAAAAGAGAAGATCCAAACAAAAAAATCGAGATAAAAGAGCTTCGGGAGGTAATCGATCAGGTTCAGAGAAAAACTTTTGAAAAAGCTCGGACTTCGCTCGCTTGGGAGACAGGTTATTCTGAGATTGATGTAAAACTTGTGAATTCTGCTATAGTTGATGTTAAGATAGACGGTTACAAAGTGACCAATCCAATCGGTTTTCAAGGGCGTGAGATAGCCGTTGGGATATTTAACGCTTTTGCTCCGATAGTTCACTTAGGTTCGCTTCAGACCATCGCCTCTGAACTTGGTTTGGATCTTTTGGCAATAACTTCAGAGCCGTATGCTGTTGCACGATGTGTCGGTCTCGAAGAGATCTCAGACTTTTCATCAATTTTCATAGATATAGGAGGCGGGACAACCGACATAGCAGTAGTCCGTGGTGGCGGAGTTGAAGGTACAAGGATGTTTGCAATTGGCGGTCGGATATTTACCAAATCTGTTGCAGATGCACTTGAGATAAGTTTTGATGAAGCCGAAAAAATTAAAATGCAGTATTCTTTGGGCACAATAGAGAAAGAGAGCGAGACAACCGAAAAGATTAAAAAAGCATTGGATAATGATGCCGAAGTTTGGCTTTCTGGAGTTGAGCTTGCCCTTGAGGAGTTTTCAGATGTTGATCTGTTGCCATCGAAGATATTGCTTTGCGGAGGTGGATCGCTTCTTCCTGAGATAGGACAGTATTTAAATAAGAAAAAATGGGTTGAAAGGCTGCCATTTGCGAAACAACCCAAAGTTGAGTTTATAAGTCCAGGACAAGTTGTCAATGTAAAAGATGAGACACAAAAACTCAATGGTGCACAAGATATCACGCCTATGGCGATGGCAAACTTAGCGATTGACTTAGCGGGAGAAGAGAAACTTTTGGATGGGATACTTGATAGAGTTGTAGAAGGTATACGATCATAATAATCAAGAATCAAGATACAAGAAACAAATTCTATGCATCAATAATCAAATATGAGAAAAAGAGATATAATAAAATTGAATATACAAATGGATGGCGAATTAAACTAATAGCGAATTTACTAATATATTATTATAGTATTCAATAATTAATCTGTGTTGATCTGTGTAAGAGATCTGTGTACGTATGAACGAAATTATCTATTTAGAGTCAGATGACGACATAACTAAGGTTATAAGTCGTATAAAAGAAACCGAGGCGAATTTGGTTGCTTTAGTGATTCCTCGAGGTGGAACTTTGGCTCAAAGTACAATAAACCTAAAAATTCTGAAAAGAGAAGTTGAAGGTCTGAAAAAAGAAATCTCTTTGGTAACTTCAGATAAGATCTCAAAAAATTTGGCATCTCAAGTTGGAATTACTGTTTACGGATCAGCAAATGAAGCAAAATTGGCTAGACCGATAGCTGTGAAACCAACTACACCTTTTCCGGTTGATGATTCGTCGGCTTTGCCAGAGCAAGATGGGATCAAAGTCAATCGATATAATAGAGAAGATGATGCAGATTCAGATGGTCCTTTGGCAAAAGATACAATAGTAGAACCTCAAGCAGATTCTCAAAAAGAAGTACCAACGGTTAAGGAGCCAGAACATAAACCTAAAAAGAAGGAGCTAAGACCGATCCCACGAGTGCAAGACACTAAAGACAACTCCATGAAGCAAAAAAAGATTGGTTCAAAAAAGAAGGCTCTTTTAGTTGTTGGCTCGATTGTATTGGTGGCGGCTTTGGTTTTGGCATATGTCTTTGTACCAAGTGCCACAGCAACTATAATTTTGGAAACTACGGATTTGGAGACAACTAACGAAATAGTAGTTGATAAAAATGCCAATAAAGAAAACAGCGAAACCTTCACTATTCCTGGAGTTATTGTTGAAGTTGAAAAAGATTTGGTTAAAGAGTTTAACGCTTCTGGAGTCAAAGACGTTGGAGAAAAAACTAAAGCTGAGATCACATTTTACAATGATTATGACATTAATCCTCAAATCATCGCAGCTGGAACTACCTTGATTGCCAAGGGAGTGAATTTCACACTTGACGAAACTATCTCTGTCCCGGGAGCAAATGTGGTTTCACTTGTTCCTTTGCAGACTACTCCGGGGTCAATTTCTGGCAAGATCACAGCTTCGTCTCCTGGAGCAGAATACAATATAGAGGCTGCAAATTTTCAAATATCTTCATTCTCGGGAACAAAAAAAGAGAAGATTTATGGGCAATCTTCATCTACTCTTACTGGAGGAACTTCTAAAAAGGTTACTGTAATTTCTGAAGATGATATGAACAATGCCAAAGCTAGTGTTCAAGTAGAGCTAGAAGAAGCCGCAAAAGTTTCGATCTTAGAAGAAGCTGGAGAAGACAGCAAGCTGATCACTTCTACCTTTAGATCAAAAGAAAAATCATTCAATGCATCGAAAAATGTCGATGAAGAAACAGCGACATTTACCTTGACTAAAAAGATACGAACCACGGCTATGACTTTTTCAGAGGAACAACTTCGAGAGATGATTATGGCAAAGAATGAAACTGATTTAGGAGAAGGCAAGACTATAATTAATTCAGAAGATTCCGAAATTCCATATGAAGTAGTATCATATGACGAGGAAAATGGCAAAGTCTCTCTTTCAGTAAAATTTGTTGGGAAAGTTGGGAATAAGATAGAAGAAGATGCAATAAAAGATCAGATTGCCAACAAGAAATTCGGTGAAGCAGTTGCGATTATAAGAGGCATTGAGGGAGTAGAAGATTTGGAACTGGATATCTGGCCGACCATATTGGCTCGAACTCCATTTATAAAACAGAGAATTAGTATTAAATTCGATTATGTCGAATAAATAATTAAGGACACAAGAGACAATAACCAAACAAATTCAAATAATCAATAATCAATAATCAATTTTCGATTCTGTTTGTATCCTTGTTTCTTGCCCCGAAGGGGTCCCTTTGGGATAACTTGTATCTTTCATATTATGTTTTTAGGAATAGATTACGGAAAAAAACGAATAGGGCTCGCAGTTGGAAGTAAATTTCCTCGTGGGATAGGAGTTTTGGATGGCGACAGAAACGAGCACCTGATTGTCACAGACATTGCAGAGATTTGTCATGAGGAGGATGTTGAAAAAATTATTATCGGTTTTCCTGAACGCCATCAGGGTGAGGCGGGAACGTTGGCAAATGAGATAAAGCAATTCGCTCAAGCAATTCATAAGAAGACGAATCTGCCAATAGTTTTTGAACCTGAAGCATTTACTTCGACTGAAGCAGAAGAGTTTTTAAAAACACATACTAAACAACCTGGTGATAAAGATAAAGTAGATGAGCTTGCTGCAGTTCTAATACTTGAGCAATACATATATAAAATATCAGAAAAAAAAGATACTCCATATGAACAAGATCCAAGTTTAGATATTGGGGTTTGAAATTTATGACAATAAATAAAAAACTACTACTTATATTTGGAATAATATTGACAGGGATTGCAATAGCGGTTGCGGCCGTTATTTTTTTGTATTATTCGAGTATAAATTCAGCTGTAGGGACGGATGAAACTAAGAAAATTGTCGAGATAGAGGAGGGGAGCTCTGTGACCCAGATTGCAGAAGAACTTGAAGCACTTGGATATATAAAGTCCACCTGGGCTTTTTTATTGTATGTAAGATTGAACGATAAAATTTTACTGGCTGGCCCTCATCTGCTTTCAGAGGATATGAGCGTGATTGAAATGATTGATGTGATCTCGGTTGAAGAGACTTTAATGAAGAAGATTACTATACCTGAAGGTTGGAGACTTGAGCAGATTGCAGCATACCTCGACGATGAAGGTTATGTAGATTATCAAAAGTTTGTCGAGTTAGGTGAGCCACATAGAGGAAAACTTTTTCCAGACACATTTTTTATCACGACTGAGAATACTGAGGGAGAATTGCTGCAGATGATGTTGGATGATTATAAGACAAGAGTAAAAAATCTTAACGTAACAAATAATGACTTGATCTTGGCATCAATCATTGAACGAGAAGCCATAACTGATGAAGAGAGACCAAAAATTGCTGGAGTTTTCAAAAATAGACTTGCGATCGATATGCTTTTAGAGACTGATCCGACTGTTTTGTATGCAAATGATACAAAGGAGCTTCTAAGTTTGAGTACTGTCGAAGCATTGGATTACAAATACTGGCAGCCAGTTGTTTTTTCGAAATACGAGCAGCTAGATTCTCCCTACAATACCTATTTGAAAGATGGGCTCCCACCTACCCCGATCTGTAACCCTGGGATAAAAAGCATTGAAGCTGCGATCAATCCAGAAAGCCACAGCTACTTCTACTTTTTCCATTCAAAATCTCAAGAGATCTACTTTTCAAAAACGCTTGAAGAGCACAATCAAAATAAAGCAAAGTATTTGGGAAGTTAATAATATTTGACCTCAAAATGTGAAAAGCTATCCGACATCATGTTGTCTGTTGAGTTGATTTTTTAATATCGATAGCATAATGTATTATTGTATGTGTAACCCCGTACTATGATAAGAGATCAAGTACAGGGCGGCGGGGGTCCCATAAGATATATATGGGAGCTTTTTTGTCGTTATATTAAAATATGAAAAATCCATTTAATCCTATACTAAACAGATTTTCGCATGATATTGGCATTGATCTTGGAACTGCCAATACTCTTATCTATGTTCGAGGTAAAGGGGTTTTGATCAGGGAACCTTCCGTTGTGGCCATGAATAAAAAAACTAAAGAGATCTTGGCTGTTGGAGAGGAAGCAAAAAGAATGGTGGGACGAACCCCCTCTCATATTATCGCAATCCGTCCTTTAGTCGATGGGGTAATTTCTGACTTTGAAGTGACTGAACAGATGTTAAAGTATTTTTTAGATAAAGTGCACGCAGAACGGTTCAAGCTACTTCCCAGGCCTCGTATTGTAATTGGCATCCCGTATGGTGTGACAGAAGTTGAAAAGCGTGCTGTTGAGGAAGGAGCGATGAATGCCGGAGCAAGAGAAGTTTACCTTATAGAAGAGCCGATTGCAGCGGCGATAGGTGCTCGTCTTCCAGTTCAGGACGCTTCAGGAAATATGATCGTAGATATTGGCGGGGGAACTACAGAGGTTGCGGTAATCTCTCTTGGCGGAATCGTCACTTCTCGTTCACTTCGAATTGCTGGAGATGAGATGAATGAAGATATAATTCAATACGCTAGAGATAAATTTAACTTATTGGTTGGAGAGCGAACAGCGGAAAATATAAAGATCGAAATCGGATCTGCAATTCTACTAAAAGATAAATTTGAAGCACCACTTCGTGGACGAGACTTGGTTACAGGACTTCCAAAAGAAGTCATAGTCACCTCTCATCAGATTCAAGAGGCGATGCAAAAATCGATCCGTGCCATCATTGAAAGCATTAAATCAACTTTAGAAGAAACCCCTCCTGAGCTTTTGGCTGATATAATGGATCAAGGAGTCGTTTTGGCTGGCGGTGGAGCACTCCTTCGAGGAATGGATAAACTAATATCAGAAGAGACCAGAACCATGGTGCATATCTGTGAAGAACCACTTCTGGCAGTGGCACGGGGCACGGGGATAGTTTTAGAGGATTTGGATCTGTTGGAGGATGTACTACTTTCTGCAGAAGGGTCGGAATATTAATTTGAATATAACACCCACAGATTTTATCCGCTGAAGGGACACAGATGATGGGAGAGAAGTATTGTTGAAATAATCTGTGTAGACTCTGTGAAAAAAATCCAGGGGTGTAATTATCAAAAATGAAAAAAAGAAACACACAAATCATAATTCTTGCAGTTATAATTATCATTTTGATTATTCCATTTACTCGAAACCTGATTTCTAAAGCCACTTTAAAAGCCACCGGTGGAGTAAAAAAGATTGCCTCAAATTCAGCATTTTCATCTCGTGGATTGTTTAGAGGGCTTTATGAGATAAAGGATTTGCACGAAAAAAATGAAGAATTAAATGAAAAGATAAAAATTCTTCAGATTTCAGATACCGAATTCAATGAATTAAAACACGAGAATGAAGTTTTGAAAAGTCAGCTAGGTTTTGTTGAAAGCCATCCTGAAATAGAGCTTATCCCTTCAAAAATAATTGGAAGAGAGCCGACAAGTTATATGGACCATATTTCAGTAGATAAGGGCTCTGATGACGGTGTTGAGTTGGGTGCCACTGTTGTAAGCGATGGGGCGCTTGTTGGCAAAGTTGTTGAAGTCAACTCCACTACTTCAAAGATCACGCTCATAACTTCAAAAAATTCCGTAGTTCAGGCTATGCTTCAAAATTCTCGAGTGATGGGAATCTTGCGTGGAGGGTTGAGTGGTATAACTTTGGAAAACATTCCGCAGGATATTGAGATAGATATCAATGAAAAGGTGATTACCTCGGGGCTCGGGGGCAGCATGATGCAAGGCATCTTAATCGGAGAAGTCGCAGGTAGAAGATCATCGAAGTCTGAGATCTTTAAAATTCTAAATGTCACTCCCCAAGTTGATTTTTCAAAAATTGAAATCGTATTTATTATCAAATGAACCTAATAAATTACATCGTTATAGTGTTGGTTGCGATTGTCTCGGTAATTTTGGACACTTCTTATTTTTCTTTTCTGGAAATATGGCACGCAACAGTCCTGATTACTTTTCAGATTCTAATCGTTTTAGCGATTATCGGCTTTCGCCAACATTTACAATTCTTTGCGGCTATAGCGATTCTTTTATACGCAATTTTTTCATCTGTTCCACTCTACTTTTTAATTGTTGCTTTTTTAGGGATTCCCCTTTTGGTCATATATTTGAAGTCAAAGATCACATACGAATCTAACTTTCCAGTAATTCTACTTTCATTTCTAATTATCAATATGGTTTTTCAGTTGGGTTTGGTCGGTGCAACATTTAATATATCTGCAGCAGCGATGACATCAGTTGCATCTTTTTCACTAATTAATACTGTAGCTGGGCTAGTTATCTACTATATAGTGAATTATCTGAAGTTAACATTTAGATTAGAAGAAAGATAACACCCACTTCAACCACACGGATCTTTACACCGCCCTTCGCCAAGGCTACGGAGCGGCAGGCTGATTGGGACACTGTAAGAAACATTGAATATTTATCTTTAATTTTGCACTATTAATTCGGGTAGCGATATGGACATATTTGGAAATCAAGAAAAGATAGAAGGGGACAAAAAATCACGCAAAGTAAAAGAGAGCGGTAGTTTTGATTATTCGGTTTTTCCAGATAGTAATTCGAAAAATCAAGATGCTAAAGAGAAGCCAAAAAGTCTTGGTTGGATCAAAGTTGCGGTTGCACTCTTTTTTGTGGTGATCGTAGGGAAGTTATTTTTAAGTCAGATCGTATATGGGAACTACTCTAAAGATTTGGCTGAGGGAAACAAGATTCGTCCTCGGGTTATTCCTGCTACAAGAGGACTAATTACTGATAAAAATGGAGTCTGGTTGGCAAGAAATGTTCCATCTTTTGACCTTTCACTCTTTCCATCAGATCTACCTAAGGATGAAGATGAACGTGAGGAGAATTATAAAAAAATATCTGAAATCTCTGGGAAAGATAAAGATGAGATAAAGTCGCTAGCGGAGGATAGTGGACTTTTGGCTCTGGATTCGATTACATTGATTGAAAATTTGAGTTTTGAAGATGCACTATTATATGAAGAAAAAGTCATGGGAGTTTCCGGACTGGTCGTAGTAAAAAAAGCTTCAAGAGAGTATAAGAATACTTTGAGTCTGTCTCATATCTTAGGTTATACCGGAAAAGTGTCTAAGAGGGATCTCGAAGAAAATCCCGACTATAGATTTTCAAGTTGGATTGGAAAAACTGGGATTGAATCGGTCTATGAAAAAGAGATAAAAGGTCAAGATGGAGTTGAGCAAGTTGAAGTTGATTCTATGGGCAACATAATTCGAGTATTAGTTGACGAAAATAACACAGAGCCAATTGCGGGAAACGAGGCTGTACTTTACTTGGATAGTGGGTTGCAGGAAAAGTCGGTCGAGTATTTGTTAGAAGGAATGGCAGCCTCAAAAGAACTAACACAAGAAGAACCAGAAGCAGGAGTAGTAATTGCGATCAATCCTCAAAACGGCGGCATCCTTTCCATGGTTTCGTTGCCTAGCTATGACAACAACTTATTTGCAAAAGGTATAAATCCCGAAGATTATAAGAAGTTGATTGAGGATCCAAAAAAACCGATGTTTAACAGAGCTACTTCTGGAACTTATCCTCCCGGTTCAATTATAAAGATAGTTATGGCAGCCGCAGGTCTTGCTGAGGGCAATATAAATCTAAATACTGCTTTTGACACTCCTCTTGCCATTGAGATTGGTGAATGGAAGTATCCTGACTGGAAAGATCACGGATATACAAATGTTGAAAAAGCGATCGCCGAATCAAACAATGTTTTTTTCTACGCGGTCGGGGGAGGTTATGAAAATATCATATCCGGGTTAGGGATAAATAAGATTAAAAAATGGTGGGAGAATTTTGGGCTTGGAAGTCCCACAGGAATTGATTTAGATTCTGAAGCTTCTGGACTTTTGCCTGACTCCGATTGGAAGGAGAGTTACTTCGATGAACCGTGGTATCTGGGAGATACTTACAATGTTTCGATCGGTCAGGGAAATCTTTTGGTCTCGCCTATCCAGATGGTTCGAGCAGTCGCTACGATTGCAAATGGTGGAAAGCTTATGGAACCTCAATTCGTTCAAAAGATAGTTGACTCACACGGCAATGTGGTCAAAGAGTACTCCCCTGCAATTGCAAATGGACAGGTTGCAGAACCTTCAGTTATAGAAGCCGTACAACGTGGCATGCGAAAAACAGTTTTGGAAGGTTCAGCCAGACAGCTTCAAGATTTGCCAGTTTCTGTTGCAGGAAAAACCGGAACTGCGCAGTTTTTTGGAAACCAAAAAACCCATGCTTGGTTTGAGTGCTATGCTCCTTACGAAAACCCAGAGATCGCCATTGTTGTTTTGATCGAAGGTGGTGGAGCTGGAAATGAGATAGCAGCTCCAATTGCAAAGAAGATCTTAAACTACTATTACACCAGATAACTGTGGTATCATTAAATGTATAAATGATTAATATAGGAGAAAATTATGACACCTGAAATGGGACCTGGTATGGGGATGGAGCAAGAGAGTGCTGGTGAATGGGAAGAAGTTGGTAGTATGTTGGATTCTCGAAGCTCTACTGATGGAGCAACTCAGGAATGGTTAAAAGGTAATCCAAAGCCATCCGAAGAAGCTAGGATAATGAGGCAGATTGTTGGCGAAGGAGACAGTAAAGAGATCAATCATAAATGGAGCTAACTAAAGTTGGTAGAATTGAATTATTCTTAGAAAAAGGAACAATTGACAAGATTGTTCCTTTTAATCATAAAAACGATAAAAAACTCTTCAAGGCATTTTTAAGATACAAGCAGGAATCTTTTGAAGCAATTTGGAGACCCAAAATACTTGAAAAAAAATATTCCAGCCACATGATGCGAGGACAGAAATACAAAAAAGAAATTGCATTTTATATTGTAGCAAAACATTTAAATTTTAAATTCATACCATCAACAATTGAAAGAAAAATTGGAAATTATGTAGGAAGCCTACAGTATTATATGGATGATGAAAAGATCACTCCGAAACAACTTCATGAGAAATTTTCAAAATATAACCAAAAATTACTAAACAATTTTGCACTAGTGGATTATATTTGTGGGAATATTGATAGAAGCGTAAATAATGTTATATATTGCAAGGGAAAGTTAATGTTAATTGATAATGGTTTAAGTTTTTATTCCGAACAAGTTCCAAAAAGATTTCTTGATAATAAATACCAGATTACTCGTCAATTTTTTAATCATAGAGTTGGATTTTCAGATACCGTTATTAATAAGTTAAAGGGTATCTCAGATAACAATGATGAGATACAAAGAGTTCTTATGCCGTATTTAAACAAAAAAGAATTCATATCTTTTCTAACTAGAGTGAATTGTGTAATAAAACAAACCAGTCTAAAGCATTGACACAGAGTGGTTCGTGCGTTATACTAGTGAAAATTATGATATTTGAATACTCGCAAAAAATAACTGCATTTTTCAATGCAGTCGAGGTTTTTCAGGTATTAAAATTCTATAAAGGTTTATAATGGATAAAGATGTATATATTTCTGCCGAAGGTTTAGAAAAACTGAAAGCAGAATTAAAACAAATCGAAGAAGTTGACATGAAGGAAATCGCAAAGAGAATTGCAGAAGCAAAAGATCTTGGGGACCTTTCTGAAAACGCAGAATATCATGAAGCAAAACGACTTCAGTCTTTTATGCATGGAAGAGCAAACGACTTAAAATACAAAATCAAGAATGCAAAAATAATTGAAAAAGATGCTAATTGTGGAGCAGTGACTGTTGGTTGTACTATTGATGTTGATGCAGCCGGCGAAAAAATGTCTTTTGAGATAGTAGGATCCGAAGAAGCGGATCCAATAAATGGCAAGATCTCATCTGATTCTCCGATTGGAAGTACTCTTTTAGGTAAAAAATCGGGTGAGAGCGTTAAAGTTACCACTCCAGCGGGAGAGAGTGACTATAAGATTACAAGTATTAAGTAGTAAGTATACAGTATACAGCGAAGAAAAAATCTCCCATTTGGGAGATTTTTATTTTAGCTACAGATGTGATAAAGTTAAGAATAAGCTGAGGTAACCACACAGAAACTTCACACAGAATGACACTAAAAACAGATTCCACATTTGTATTTTTGTTAGATTTGTATTTTCGTGAAGGGGTATAAGGAATTATTATGGCAAATGAACAAGGCAAAACTGAAGCAGAGCTGATTCGAATTCGAATTGAAAAAGCTGAGAAATTAAAATCTAAAAAGATAAATCCTTATCCTGCAAAAGGCGAAAAGGAATACTCTCATGCACGAATAAAAGAGATTCACTCTGAATTCATTGCATCAAACCAGATTATCTCTACTTGTGGTCGGATAATGGCCCAAAGGGGTCATGGAAAACTGATGTTTGTTGATCTTCAAGATGAATCAGATAAACTTCAAATAATCTTGAAAGAAGATGTTCTTAAAAAGGATTTTGATATTGTAAATCTTCTTGACATCGGGGATTTTATTGAAGTAAAGGGAACCATAGCCATAACAAAAACTGGCGAGGTTTCACTAATCGTAAAAAAACTTAAAGTTCTAACAAAATCGATTCGTCCCCTTCCGTCAAAAACTCATGGCATAAGAGATGAGGAAACTAGATACAGAAAACGCTATCTTGATTTGGCGATGAACCCAGAGCTTAGAGAAGTATTTGTCAAAAAGGCAAAGTTTTGGGCAACAATTCGAGATTTCCTTGTCGAAAAAGGATTTTTAGAGGTACAAACCCCGGTATTAGAGACCACAACTGGTGGAGCCGATGCCAATCCGTTTGAAACGCACCACAATTCACTCGATATAGATGTTTACCTTCGTATCTCATGTGGTGAGCTTTGGCAAAAAAGACTTTTGGTCGGAGGATTTGAAAAGACATTTGAGATAGGAAGGATTTTTCGAAATGAAGGGATCTCACGCGAGCATTTGCAGGACTACTGCCAAATGGAATTTTATTGGGCTTATGCAGATTTCAACGACGGAATGAAACTTACTGAAGAGCTTTATAAAAAGATAGCAAAAGAAGTTTTTGGAACTATGAATTTTGAGATAAATGGGCATAAAATTGATTTTGATAAAAAGTGGGAAAAGTACGATTACAAAAAATTGATCAAGAAAAAAACTGGTATCGATATCTCTAAAGCATCAGTTGCCCAAATTGAAGAGAAACTAACAGAACTTAAAATCAAGTATAATAAGAAAGGTTTCAATATGACTCGGGCGGTGGATAATCTTTGGAAGTATAGCCGATCCGATATAACTGGTCCTGGTTTTTTGATTGGTGTTCCAGACTACATGGAGACTTTGGCAAAAAGAGATGAAAAGCGCCCAGAAGTTGTTGAGCGATTCCAGATTATGATTGCTGGTAGCGAGCTTGGAAAAGGATTTTCAGAGTTAAATGATCCGAAAGATCAAAGAGAGAGATTTGAAGAACAAGAGAAGTTACGACAAGCTGGAGATGAGGAAGCACAGATGAACGATGAGGATTTTGTAGAGGCTTTGGAGTATGGAATGCCACCGGCATTTGGTTTTGGTCTGTCAGAAAGACTGTTTTCCTTTTTGATGGATAAGTCTATTAGAGAATGCGTAATGTTCCCATTAGTGCGTCCAGCTGGTAAAGGACACAAGAAATAAGATACAGATAAAAAATATTTTTAAAATATCAAATTCAAAATCTGATACTGTATACTAAACACTAAATTCTATTCACGGAGTTATATGCTCGACATTAAACTGATCAGAGAAGAGACTGAAAAAGTCAAGAAAAAAGTGCAAGAGAAAGGAATCGATCCGAAGCTAATCGACGACATCTTGGCTGTTGATAAAGATAGAAAAAAGATTCTACAAGAACTTGAGTATTCTCAAAAAATATTAAACGAAAAATCAAAAGATGTTGCGACCCTTCACGGTCAACAAAAGATAGACGCCATAAATGAAGCTTCACAGCATTCTGAAAAAGTTAGCAAACTTAAACCAGAAGCCGAAAAAGTGGATGAGGAGTATTTCAATTTAATGTGGCAGACCCCGCAACTTCAATCAGATGATGCTCCTGTTGGAAAAAACGAAAGCGATAATGTTGAAGTTAAAACTGTTGGCGAAAAACCGAAATTCGATTTTGAACCGAAAGATCATATCGAGCTTGGGAATCTTCTGGACATTATAGATTTTGAGCGTGGGGTTAAAGTTCACGGATTTAGAGGGTATTTTCTTAAAAATGAAGGCGCAGTTTTGCATCTGGCCCTTATGATGTTTGCCATGCAAAAAATGGTTGAAAAAGGTTTTTCTCCTATGATTCCTCCAACTATCGTAAAAGAATTCGCTCTATACGGATCTGGACAATTTCCTTTTGGAGCAGAAGAGACTTACAAAGTAGCTAATAAAGAAAAGGAAGAGCAGGAAGATAAATACTTGGTAGGAACCGCAGAAGTTCCGATGGTAGCCTATCATAGCGATGAAATATTTGACGAGAAAGATCTGCCTAAAAAATACTGTGCATTTTCACAATGTTATAGATCTGAGGTTGGCTCATATGGAAAAGATACAAAAGGAATTTTCAGACTTCATGAATTTATGAAAATTGAGCAGATGGTGATATGCAAAGCTGATTATAAAGAGTCTGAAAAACTGCATCAGGAGATTACTGCGATTGCAGAGGATATCGTAAAAGATTTAGAAATTCCATACAGGGTTATGGAGATCTGCACAGGCGATATGGGTGCAGGCAAATACAGAATGTATGACATCGAAAGCTGGATGCCAGGTAATGAAGAGTATAGAGAGACTCATTCTTCTTCAAACTTGGGTGACTGGCAAGCAAGAAGAGTAAATGTGAAATATAAGTCAAAAGAAGGTGTAAAAGAGTATGCACATATGCTAAACAATACTGCTATCGCCTCCCCAAGATTTTTAATTGTGATTTTAGAGAATTTCCAACAAAAAGATGGTAGTATAAAGATTCCTGAAGTACTGCATAAGTACACTGGGTTTGATATAATTAAACCCAAGAATGTTAAATGACGATTAAATATTAATTGGAGGAAATTATTGGTATTCAAAACCGCCCATCCTACGCCTAAAGCTACGGAGGGCACGACAAACTATTGAAATAATTAAAGTGTCGTGGAGGATTACGTGAAAATAAACTTTCACACCAAAGGGATAATTGTTAGCGCGAAGCAGAAATCTCAGATGGAGAGAAAGCTTCAGAGGTTAAGTAGATACGTTAAAGATGTAAAGCCAGTAGTTTGTGATATTACTTTAGCTGATGAATCTGGACCAGAGAAGAATGGAATTGATCAATGCGTAAGGATCAATTTTTTATTGCCCAAAGAATCTATACATATTGAAGAAGTTGATGACAGGATTGTGAGAGCATTTGGATTTGCATATAGCGCTTTAGAGAGAAGGTTAAGACGATATTCTTCCAAAAAGAGAGACCTCGAACGGCGCGATCGAAGTAGGTTAAAAAATATAATGGGGACGGTTGGTGGAGCAGTTGGTCGAGTTGGTGGAACAGTAGGCAGGATAGTTCCGAGACGAAGAAAGCGAAGATAAATCAATTTCTGCAGTATGGATTAATGATTAGTTTATTGAAATATCGCTAGTAAATTGAGTGTAACAATGCTAGAATTATAGTAGTTTCTTAGGAAGTAGCTTTTTAGCTTTTTAGTTTCAGAAAAATTTAAGACTTAAAACTTACTGCTTATAACCTTTCCAAAGGAAATATGGGATTTCTAGACTTTCTAAACACAAGTTCGTATAAAACAGTTCTAAAAAGCGTCCAAAAAAGATTGGATGAAGTTAACGGTTTCTCTGATGAGATGAAAAAGTTAAAAGACTCTGATTTTCCTAAAAAAACTAAACAATACCAGGAAAGATTGAAAGAGGTTAAAGGCGATAAAACTGAAGAAAAAAAGATCATAGAAGAAATACTGCCCGAAGCATTTGCGCTGGTTCGAGAAGCGTCGAAACGAGTTTGGGGCGAGAGCCACTATGATGTCCAAGTTATTGGTGGAATTGTACTTCATCAGGGGATGATCGCTGAAATGAAAACTGGTGAGGGAAAAACATTGGTTGCCCTTCTCCCTCTTTATCTAAATGCTCTAACTGGTCGCGGCGTTCACTTGATCACAGTGAATGACTATCTTTCAAAGCATCAGGGCGAGGGAATGGGAGAGGTTTATGATTTTCTTGGACTTTCAACTGGAGTGGTTCAGAGTAACCAGACAACTTATAAATTTATAAAAAATCACAAGTATAATCACTACTTTGAATGCGACGGTCAAAATCTGGAAACTTGCGATCGAAAAGAAGCTTACAGTTGCGATATTACATATGGCACAAACAACGAATTTGGCTTTGATTATCTGCGTGACAATATGGCGCCATCTTTGGAAAAATGTGTGCAAAGAGAGCTAAATTATGCCATAGTGGACGAGGTAGATTCTATTTTAATAGATGAAGCCAGAACTCCCCTTATTATCTCCTCGCCTGCCGAAGAATCGGCCTCTACTTACCAGCAATTTGCAGGGATTATTCCGCGACTTAACGACAAAGAAGATTATTCGGTAGATGAAAAAGATAGAACCGTTACTTTAACTGACAGTGGAACTAAAAAAGTAGAGCAAATACTCAATATTGAAAATCTTTATGGCCCCGAAGGTGTCAACTTGGTTCACTACTTAGAGCAAGCTCTTAAAGCTCATGCACTTTTCAAGCGAGATAAAGATTATGTTGTAAAGGATGATGAAATAGTTATCGTAGATGAGTTTACGGGTCGTTTGATGGTGGGAAGACGCTATTCAGAGGGTTTGCACCAAGCGATCGAGGCTAAAGAGAATGTTGAAGTTAAAAAAGAATCTCAAACGTTGGCGACCATATCATTCCAAAATTTATTTAGACTTTACAATAAGTTAAGTGGTATGACTGGAACAGCGGCGACTGAGCGTGAGGAGTTTTTCAAGATTTACCAGCTAGATGTTGTAGAAATTCCAACAAACGAGCCAGTAATTCGAGAAGATAAACCAGATTTGATCTACAAAACCAATCAAGGTAAATACAATGCAATTATAGATGATGTGAAAGAACGAGCAAAAAAGGGTCAACCGGTCTTGATCGGAACTGTTTCTGTTGAGATGAATGAACAAATGAGTAAATTGCTCAAACATGGAGGAGTAAAGCATGAAATTTTGAATGCTAAAAATCACTCAAGAGAAGCAAAAATTATTGCAAAAGCAGGTAATAAGGGTTCAGTTACCGTTGCAACCAACATGGCCGGTCGTGGAACCGATATTAAACTTGATAAGGGAATCACTGATTTGGGTGGACTTTATGTCATAGCAACAGAGCGGCACGAAGCCAGAAGAATTGACAACCAGTTAAGGGGACGATCTGGACGACAGGGAGATCCGGGAGAAAGCCAATTTTATATCTCTCTTGAAGATGATCTGATGAGGATTTTTGGTGGTGAAAAACTGAGAAGTATGATGGATCGGCTCGGTCTTTCTGACGATCAACCGATTGAAAATAAGATGATCTCTCGATCTATAGAGTCAGCGCAGAAAAAAGTTGAAGGACACAATTTTGATACTAGAAAGCATTTGGTAGAATACGATGATGTAATCAATCGTCACCGAGAAGTTATATACAAAAAACGTCGCAAAATTCTATTGCAAGATACTAAAGACAACTCTCAAAACGAATTAAGAGAAGAAATTCTAGATATAGTTGATGATCAGATTGATAAAATCTTTGTTTCTAACATTAATGATGAAAAAAAGATTGCTAATGAACTTAGTGCCATATTTGGAAAAAATCTACCAGATAAGATTGAACAAGAAAAAGTTAAAGAGTTCGCCAAGAACTTGTATCAAGAAAGAGTTAAAATGTTTGGCGAAGAGATATCGAGGCAAGTCGAAAAAGGTGTTTATTTAAGAGTGATCGATATGCTTTGGGTTGAACATTTGACTACTATGGACGACCTTCGAACTGGAATAGGGCTTCGAGGTTATGGTCAGCGAGATCCGCTGGTGGAGTACAAGCAAGAAGCTCATAAAATGTTTGACAATCTACTCTTTGGGATTGAATCCAATGTCGCAAGAACTATCTTTAAGATCCAAATTCAAGCGCCAATAACCCAGCCGATCAGAAGAAGACCACTTGAGTACACAAAACCAGATGAAAGTGAAATTGGATCGGTTGAAGATGAAGCTAAAGAGATAGAAGGAAATTCCAACACAGAAACTTCACACAGAATAGACACAGAAGTCGACATCCAGGACGACAAATCTGGAGTTACTACTGTAATACGAGAACCAGGTGGCAAAAGCGTTCATGATAGGATGATGGATTCGGCTGGAGCGCAAGGCACTATAAAATCGAGTAAAAAAGTTGGGCGAAATGAGCCCTGTCCATGCGGGAGTGGAAAGAAATACAAAAAGTGTTGTGGCTCGTAATACAATGAATAGTGAATAGTGAATATAGAATGTTGAATATCAAAGAGTGATACTATATAATTGGTTGGTAATATTTAAGTCCCTCCTTTGCTCTGGTTCGTAACGAAACATTGCTTTGGAGGGCGAGACAGACTATTGGAATATTAATGTGTCGCGGAGGGAAATTGGCAACAAAAAACAAAGTACTACTGATAATTATGGATGGGTGGGGAATGACTCCGATAAAGGAAGGCAACGCCCCCCTTTTGGCGAGGACTCCTAACTTGGACTACATCTACAAGAAATACCCTAAAGCACTCATTTCGGCATCTGGGCTTGAGGTTGGACTTAACCGTGGTGAGATGGGTAATTCTGAAGTTGGACACCTAAACCTTGGAACCGGAAGAGTAGTTTGGGAGAGCTTACCTAGAATCGATTATGCGATTGAAAAAGGTGAATTTGATGACAGCAAAGAGATAAAAAAAATTCTTGAAAAATCTGAAGGAGGAAAGTTACATTTAGTTGGGTTGCTTAGTTCCGGAGGCGTGCATTCTCATATGAATCATGTTTATTCTCTTTTAAAAACTGTGAAAAAGATGGGTGTAAAAGAAGTATATATTCATGCAATTACTGATGGAAGAGACACTAAACCCGAAA
>SDBT01004447.1_pt1 | contig 23783 bp, 23 predicted proteins | sample 2277101 | NCBI WGS metagenome assembly SDBT01 (sample SAMN10404973, study PRJNA504765) | marine sediment metagenome | isolation source: marine sediment core GS10_PC15, 103 cmbsf | place: Arctic Ocean: Southern Knipovich Ridge | collected 2010 | reverse complement strand
TTAAGAATGAAAAATCTGTGTCAATCAGTGTTCATCTGTGGCAAATAAGTCGTTAGTTGTTAGTCGGTACTTTTTTCACTCTTGCCGCGGCGTTTGCCCTAAACCCAATCCCCTATACCCTATAAACACTTCTCAGCTTTTTCTTGGCGCGTGAGTTTACCCTGAGCGAAAGAGTTTACACTGAGTTTGCCGAAGTGAAGGGCGCCTTAGCGGGAGAAAAAACACAACTCAAAACTAAACACTCAAACCTCAAAACTATTTTGAGCCCTCTGTGGCAAATTGTCGTTTGTTTTTTCCGCAATACGCTTCACGCATCACGCAATACTAACTTAAATCTGTGGTTACAAAGGTTAAAAAAATTCACTTTACATTTAACTGATTTTATGGTATAATGCGTATCGAAATAATGGACTAAAATCATAATAAACAATCAATCATCAATCTGGAGTTCTTCCTCATCGCTGCCCAGGCTCAAATCTTCGTAAACCGGCCCAACGCCCAAAAAGCGACTATGAATACCGCCGCGCCGGCAAACCTTTTTATGCAAAACAAACCCAATTTATGCGTTTTTTGGGCCGTAAGTGGCGATTGTCAAGAAAAACAAACCCAATTCAAACCCAATTCAAACCCAATCTCCCCGCCATCGCATCAAGCTACGGCGAGACGGGCAGGGGGGGTGGATTTTTTATATTTGAAAATAAAATTTGACAAAAGCAATTGTTTCTGTAAAATAGCGGTCTTTGTAAGTGTATGGGAGTTGTTATAGATATGAAAAGCTTTATGGCTAAAGCCGAGCAGGTAGAGCATAAGTGGGTGCTTGTGGACGCCCAGGACCAGATTCTTGGCCGAATGGCTACGAAAATCGCCACTATTTTGATGGGCAAGCATAAGCCGACGTATACGCCGCACGTGGATACCGGCGATTATGTGGTTGTGGTCAACGCAGAAAAGATAAAAGTTACCGGCAAAAAGGCTGATACCAAGGAATATGATTACTACACGCATTTTCCGGGCGGACACAAATATGTCAGCTTTGCTGATATGATGGCCAGAAAGCCGGAAAAGGTGATAGAATTAGCTGTAAGGCGGATGCTGCCGAAGAATAAGCTGGCTAAGGTAATGCTGAAAAAGTTAAAGGTTTATCGCGGGCCCGAACACGAACATCAGGCCCAGAAACCGGAAAAAATAGAATTATAACCTTAACAGAAATAATAGATTATGGCAGAAAAAGAAACTGAAAATATCGACAGCGGCTTGAGTATATCGGCGGAAAAGGCGGTAGCCAAGGCGCCGAAAACCCAAACCGAGCCTGCGAGGAAGAAGATACCTGATAAGGGCGGTTTCATTTGGGGTCTTGGCAGGCGGAAAAGCTCTGTTGCTCGTGTACGGATTCGGCCGGGCGAAGGAAAGCTGGTCATTAACAAAAGGTCGCTCGACGAGTATTTTGCGCGCCAGCAGGACAGAAATGCGGTAGTGGCTCCTTTGAAAGCTGTCAGTGAAGAAAAAACGTTCGATGTTTTCATCAATGTTAGAGGCGGCGGCACTACCGGCCAGGCAGGGGCGGCCGTGCTGGGGATAGCCCGGGCGCTGAAAAATTATGATGAGGAAAAATATATTCAGTCTTTGCGGGACGGCGGCTATCTGACGCGAGACAGTAGAATGGTCGAGCGAAAAAAGCCAGGCCAGAAAAAGGCAAGGAAGGCGTTCCAGTTCTCGAAACGATAATTTGCAAATTCAGTTTTGGGTTATTACAATGGCCGCCGAGAACTTGTTTCGGCGGCTGTTTTTTTTGCCGGCACTTACGCCGGCGATTAGTGAAAATGAAAGGAAAGTTTTATGATACGAGTTGCGATAATCGGAGCAAGTGGATATACGGGCGCAGAGGCGATAGAGATAATTCTTCGGCACGAGCAGGCTGAGCTTACATATCTGACGGCCCTGCCGCAGGAGTGCGGGGGCGTGGCAGAGGTCTTCGGGCGGTTCAAAGGCCGGTGCGACCTGGAAATAGAGCCGTTGGACTTTGATAAGCTTGCCGGCCTGGCTGATGTTGTGCTTTGCTGTCTGCCGCATAAGGTTTCTATGGGTTTTGTGCCGAAGCTGCTGGATGCCGGCCTGAAGGTAATCGATTTCAGTGCGGACTACCGTATCAAAGATGCGGCGGTGTATCAGCAGTATTATCAGGTCGAGCATACGGATACCGCGAATCTGAAGCGGGCGGTGTTCGGACTGCCGGAATTGTACCGTGACCAGATAAAAGGTGCGGACCTGGTTGCCAATCCCGGGTGTTTTCCGACAGGGGCAATACTGGCGATAGCGCCGTTATTGAAAGACGGGCTTATCGAGACCGATTCGATTATTGTAAGTTCGGTGACAGGGGCATCCGGTGCGGGTAAAAATCCTTCGGACAAATTTCATTTTCCGAATATGAACGAAAACTTTTTTGCTTACGGGATAGGCTCGCATCGTCACATGCCGGAGATGGAACAGATAGCCGGCGAGATTGCAGGCGATGATGTGAAGATACTGTTTCAGCCGCACGTTGGGCCGTTCGACAGGGGTATTCAATCGACGGTGTTTAGTGTGCCTAAGACTAAGGCCGGCAGCGGTGAGTTGACAAAGCTTTATGAGCGGTTTTATAAGGCAGAGCCTTTTGTGCAGGTGTGCGGCGGGGCGCCGGCGGTCAAGGACGTTGCAGGGACGAATTACTGTCACGTCTACGTGACGTGTGTCAAAGACAGGATTGTGAGTTTCTCGGTGATTGATAACCTGGTGAAAGGCGCATCGGGCCAGGCGATTCAGAATATGAATATTGTTTTTGGTCTGGAAGAGCGGCTGGGGCTTATTTAGGGATGGTATGGCGAAAGGTATATTAAAAATAGCTACATGTCAGTTTGCAGTGGAGCGTTCGGTAAAGCGCAATGCCCGGCAAATTGGTGAGTTTTTGCGCAAGGCCGCGAATGCGGGCGCCGACATCGTTCATTTTTCAGAGTGTGCGCTCAGCGGTTATGTCGGCACCGACTTTGGGACGTTTGACGGCTATGACTGGGGGCAGCTAAAAGAAGAGACCGAAAAGGTTACCGCTGTCGCGGCCGAAGTTGGGATTTGGGTTGTGCTGGGCAGCACACACAGGTTGACCGGGCCGAATAAGCCGCACAACAGTTTGTATCTGATAAGTCCGGATGGGAAGATTGTTGACCGTTATGACAAAAGGTTTTGCACCGAAGGTGATTTGAAGCGTCTTACGCCGGGTAACCGGTTTGTTAACTTTGTTGTCAATGGCGTGACGTGCTCGCTTTTGATATGTTTTGATTTGCGGTTCCCGGAGATTTATCGCCGGTTGCGCAAAGAAGGAGTGGATTGTATTTTTCAGTCGTTTTATAACGCCAGGCAAAAAGGGCCGAGCGTGCATACTTACATTATGCGACAGACTATGCAGTGCCGGGCGGCGACTAATTATTTCTGGGTGAGTATGGCGAATGCGAGCGGCTCCTATGCGCCGTATCCATCGTGTTTTATTCGGCCGGACGGCAAAATCGTTGGCCAGCTTAGAAATAATAAGGCAGGGATGATGATTAACACGGTTAGCCTTGCTGAAAAGCTCTATGACCCTTCGGCGGATTTCAGGGACATGGCGATGAAAGGGGCCCTTAGCAATGGGCCGGAAGAAATTAACGACGAACGGTCGAAGAATACGACGAGTCTTTAATCAAACTGACCAAGGGTCAGTTTGAGAAAAAAGCTTTTTTGAAAGGTTTAAAAATTAGCATTGCCAAAAAAGCTGATGTGAGCAAGCTGGACAATTGCGGTCATTAAATATAACAGTATTGAGTGTTGGATTCCACATATAGATGAAAAAGAAAAGTATAGAGACGATTGGCACAGTTGTATTCCTTTCTGTAATTTGTGGTTATCTATTTTATCTGTTTCCTAAGAAAATGTGGATTCCAATATTGCTATTTGGGGCAATTGCGTACCCGCTTGCCCACTTACTTCGTTCGGCTTTACCGGAATTAATGTCAAAGAAACTGCACAAAGCACTTGGAATCGATGAGCAAGAGTGGGAGCAGAAATATCTTCAATCCCCTGATAGACATTTCTTTTTGAGAAAGCAGCTTAAAACGATACACTCTATAGCTCGGTTGGACGTTAAATTGCTAACTGCTACATTTGATACAGGGGTGACTTTCAAATTACAAAACCTTCCACTAATCGAGGCTATAAAGAAAATCTTAGCTGGTTCTCGGATTTCCGGCTGTGACGACGATATGGAACATTTGCAAATTCAAATACACGCAAAAAACAAAAGCTTTTCTTACAATGCTTCTATCCAGATGTCGAATAAAGCCGATATCATATTGAAGTTTCCAGAATGTGGTGATTATGGTGGAATCTGTCTGCCCGGCCTAAAACAATTGCTTGATGAGAAAGTTTTATGACCCTTCGGCGGATTTCAGGGACATGGTGATGAAAGGGGCCCTTAGCAATGGGCCGGAAGAAATTGACGACGAACGCTCGAAAAATACGACGAGTCTTTAAGAGGGTAAAGGCAGATGGCGAATAATACGATTACAGCGGCAAAGGGATTTTTAGCGGCGGGGGCAGCCTGCGGGATTAAGAAATCGGGTAAACCTGATTTGGGTCTGCTTGTCTGTCCGGACGGTGCGAAGGCAGCGGCAATGTTTACAACTAACAAGGTTGTTTCGGCGGCGGTGACAGTCAGCAAAGAACATATGAAAAGTCGCAGGATTTACGGTGTGATTGTCAATTCCGGCAACGCTAATGCGTGTACGGGCAGGGTTGGGATAAAGAATGCTATCAGTATGTGTACCAAGACGGCAGGGCAGCTGCAAACGGAGCCTCGGGCAGTTTTAGTGGCTTCGACAGGGGTAATTGGTGAGCAACTGCCTATAGAGAAAGTTATCGCTGGAATCGCGACGGTTGCCAACAAATTAAGCGCAATCGCTTCGGCGGGATTGAGCTTTGCCAAGGCGATAATGACGACCGATACCAAAGTCAAACAGTCGGTTGCCAGGATACGGCTATCAGGTAAAGCAGTTACAATAGCAGGTACTACCAAAGGCGCGGGTATGATTGGGCCCAATATGGCAACGACGCTTTGTTTTATTACGACCGATGCGGCCATAAGCAAACCGATGTTAGGCAAGGCACTTAAAACGGCAATCGGCAATTCGCTGAACAAACTGACTATTGACGTTCATCAAAGCACCAACGATACCGCGATAATTCTTGCTTCGGGTAAGGCCGGCAATAAGGCAATAATTAGTGCGGATGCGGGATACAAGAAATTCCTTGCGGCATTGGTACAGGTCTGCGGCGATTTGGCAAGGCAGATGGCTTTGGATGCTGAAGGTACTACGCGGATATTTAAGGTTGTTGTCAATGGTGCCGTGACAAAGGCCGACGCGGACAAAGCGGCCAGGGCGGTGGCGGATTATCCACTGGTAAAGTGCGCGGTCAACGGCGGCGACCCCAACTGGGGCAGGATTATATGCGCGGTTGGCTCTTGCGGAGTGAAATTGAATCTAAATAAGCTTTCGTGTAAGCTCGACAATATAGTCGTTTTTAACAACGGTGCGCCGAGGAAATTCGACGCGAAAAAGGCAGGCAAAGTTGTCTCACAAAAACAGCACACAATAACCATCGATTTAGGTGCGGGAAAATACAGCGATTTTTGCTATGGCTGTGACCTCAGCAAAGAATACGTGGCGATTAACGCAGACTATCATACATAGCCGATATATAAATCATAGATAGGGTCTGGAAGAAAAGTAATGTTCTTTGCGAAAACACTTGAAAAACAGCACTAAATTAATCGATTAAACTATATAATTCTATGTTTGTTGAAGATGACCATAGTTAATTCTAAAGGAGTAAAACAGTGAAGATTTTCAGGAACCCCCTAACATTTTTGGCACCGGTATTTATTTTCAGCGCAACAGCGATGGCATCACAAGGCAGTGAATGTGCTTCGGGGGGTATTCCACCGGTCTGGTGGATAGCACCGGGTAGTTCGATACTGGCATTGATTTTTGCGTATTATTTCTATAAGAAGGTGATGGCGGCCCCCGAAGGCAACGAGAAGATGATTGAAATCGCGCATCATGTTCGTGAAGGCGCGTATGCTTATCTGTTCAGGCAGTATGGTGTGGTTTCGATAGTTTTTTTGATATTGCTGATTATCTTTGCGGTGCTGGCGTATATCGGTGTGCAGAACCCGTTTGTTCCGGTGGCGTTTTTGACGGGCGGGTTTTTCAGCGGATTGTGCGGCTTTTTGGGAATGAAGACGGCGACCAATGCTTCTGCGCGCACGGCGCAGGGGGCGAGCGTGAGTCTGAATCGCGGCCTGCAGGTGGCTTTTCGCTCCGGTGCGGTAATGGGGCTTGTGGTTGTGGGGTTCGGCCTTTTGGATATTTCGATTTGGTATCTGGTATTGGATAAGCTGATTTATACCGCGGCTAATATGGAGCAGGGTCTTAAGTTTCTTGGTTTGCAGCTTGTTCCGGCGGGGATGGATTCGCATCATAAACTCGTTGAAATTACAACAACGATGATAACCTTCGGTATGGGTGCTTCGACGCAGGCGTTGTTTGCCCGTGTCGGCGGCGGGATTTTTACCAAGGCGGCTGACGTTGGTGCTGACCTGGTGGGTAAGATCGAGGCGGGTATTCCTGAGGACGACCCACGGAATCCTGCGACGATAGCAGACAACGTAGGTGATAACGTCGGTGACGTGGCAGGTATGGGCGCCGACCTTTATGAGAGTTATTGCGGCTCAATCCTTGCGACGATGGCACTTGGGGCGGCATTGACAATGTCGACAGGGGGCGATGTTCTGAAAATGGTTATGGCTCCGATGGTGGTTGCTGGAATCGGCATAATCCTTTCGATTGTTGGAATATTCATGGTCAGGTGTAAAGAAGGCGCGACGCAGAAGAACCTTTTGAGGTCTCTGCTTTTCGGGACTTTGGGCAGTTCGGTCCTGATACTTGGTGCGCTTGCAGTGATGGCTATGACAGGCTGGATTAGCTGGGGCATTTTTGGTTCGGTTGTCTCGGGGCTTCTTGCGGGAGTAATTATAGGCCAGTTGACCGAATACTATACATCGGATGAATACGCACCTACCAGGGGAATCGCTGAGCAGACCGAGATGGGTGCGGCGACTACTATTATAGATGGTTTTGGTACGGGGATGTATTCTGCGGGTCTTCCGGTGATTACAATCGTTATCGGGATACTTTGTGCTTATGGTTTTGCGGGCGGCTTTACAAATATGGCGATGGGTCTGTACGGAATCGGCTTTGCAGCGGTTGGTATGCTGGCAACGTTGGGTATTACGTTGGCTACCGACGCTTACGGGCCTATAGCCGACAACGCAGGGGGTAACGCTGAGATGAGCGGGCTTGGGCCGGAAGTGAGAAAGAGGACCGATGCACTGGATACGCTGGGCAATACTACAGCGGCGACCGGAAAGGGATTTGCGATTGGCTCGGCGGCACTTACAGCGATGGCGCTTATGGCTGCTTATATCGAGGAGATCCGCATCTGGATAGGCAGGCTCGCATCGGAAAGCGTTGATGGGATTTATCGTGTTGGCGAAACGCTTTTTTCGTTGAACGGTGAGATTGCAGGAACTGTCGGCGTCAAGACAGCGGTAATAGCCGACTTTGTGTCGGCCTATGACCTTACTATCATGAACCCGAAGGTAATTTGCGGAATATTTATTGGCGCAATGATGGCGTTTGTGTTCTGCGCGATGACAATGAAAGCTGTTGGCAGGGCGGCGGGGGCTATGGTCAAGGAGGTCAGACGCCAGTTCAAAGAGATACCGGGTATTATGGACGGGACAGGCAAGCCTGATTACGCAAGATGTGTTTCGATTTCCACCGCGGGTGCTCAAAGAGAGATGATTCTGCCTTCGGCGCTGGCGATTATAATGCCGGTTGCGACCGGGTTGGTATTAGGAGTTGCGGGAGTTTTGGGGCTGCTTGTCGGCGGCTTGACGACAGGGTTTGTACTTGCGATTACGCTTAACAATGCCGGCGGTGCCTGGGACAACGCAAAGAAGTATATCGAAAAGGGCGCACACGGCGGCAAAGGCTCTGAGGCTCACAAGGCCGCTGTGATTGGTGATACGGTTGGCGACCCGTTCAAAGATACGTCGGGGCCGAGCCTGAATATTCTTATCAAGCTGATGACGATGGTCAGCGTGGTCTTCTCCGGTGTGGTAGTGAAATTCGCTCCTATTATCAGCGGCTGGTTCAGTGACCTGGTCGGCATAAGCAAATAACGGGGCATTTCAACCGTTTAGTTGACATAGCTGTATAATATAAGTAATCTATCGGGGTGGCCGAAATCGGCCGCCCCGTTTTTGTTTGAAAAAATAAGGAGATAGTTTGGCGAAGAAGAAAATCAAAGGCCCCGGAGATTTTGCCCTGGCAGCGGCGAAAGTGGCGGTTGGACGGCATTGCAGCGATGTTGTGGTTCTGGATTTGACGGGCAAGTCGCCGGCGACCGATTATTTTGTAATTGCGACCGGCACCAGTGACAGGCAGATGCGGACCGTGGCTGATGAGATATGCGAGCAGGCCAGGGGACTGGGCCTGCAGCGTTTCGGCAGGGCAGGCTACCAGCAGGCCCGGTGGATACTGCTGGACTTTGTCGATGTGGTGATCCATATCTTCGATGCCGAATACCGGGACTACTATGATTTGGAATTGCTCTGGGGCGATGCAGAGCGATTGACTATTGGGAAATGAATGAAAAGTGTTATTGACATACTTGAGCAGCGTATAGCTACTGTTATGGCGGCGGTTAGCGGCCGGGATGATTGTGCTGCTATTGTGAAGCCGGCTACGGATGCGAAGTTCGGTGATTATCAGGCAAACGGGGTGATGGCATTAGCCAAGCAGGTGAAAAGAACCCCGCGCAAACTTGCCGAAGAGATAGTTAAGCAATTAGATGTCAGTGATATATGTCAGGAGCCGGAGATTGCGGGGCCGGGATTTATTAATCTGCGCTTGAAGGCCGAATTCCTGGCTGAGCTGCTTCTTGAAATTAACGCTGATAGCGAGAATCGTCTTGGTGTGGAAAAAACAGAAAGACCTGAGACGGTGGTCGTTGATTTTTCCGGCCCGAATATTGCCAAGCAAATGCACGTCGGCCATCTTAGGAGCACGATACTCGGCGACTGTATCTGCCGAGTTCTTGAGTTTCTCGGCCACAAGGTAATCCGCCAAAACCACGTAGGCGACTGGGGGACACAGTTTGGTATGTTGATTGCTTATTTGCGTCTCCTATATGCTGAAAAGCTGGACAATCCTGATGTGGTTTCAATTAAGGATTTGGAACAATTTTATAAGAATGCTAAGAGTTGGCTTGATAAGGATCCTGAATTTGCGGATATAGCTCGAAAAGAAGTTTTAAATCTTCACAATAATAACAAAGATACACTTCGTATATGGAAAGAGTTTGCTAATGAATCGCGCAGGCATTATCAGCCGATTTATGATGAGCTTGGAGTTGACCTGCATAAGGAAAATGAACGTGGTGAGAGTTTCTATGCGGAGATGCTGCCGGAAGTAGTAAAGGATTTGCAGCAGGGCGGGCTTGCGGTTGAATCGGATGGTGCTGAATGCGTATTTCCTGCGGGGTTTGCGAATAAGGAAGGTGAGCCTTTGCCGGTGATAATTCAGAAATCGGATGGCGCGTTTTTGTACGCGACTACTGATTTGGCGGCAATTCGTTATCGAGTTGATGAGCTAAAAGCTGACAAGATAATCTATGTTACCGATGCCAGGCAGGGTCTGCATTTTGAGATGATCTTTGCCGTGGCGCGGATGGCTAAATGGGTTGGTGATAATACTAAACTCGCCCACGTTACGTTCGGAAGCGTGCAAGGGGCGGACGGTCGGCCATTAAAAACCCGCGCGGGCGAGAATGTGAAATTAAAAGAGCTGCTCGATGAAGCTATAGAGCGGGCGAAAGCTGTTGTCGAAGAAAAGAACCCGGAGCTCAGCAGCAAAGACAAGGACAGGATTGCAAAGGCTGTGGGAATCGGGGCTGTCAAGTATGCCGACTATTCCAACAATCGAACCAGCGATTATATCTTCAGTTTTGATAAGATGTTAGCGATGGAGGGCAATACCGCGCCCTATATGCAATATGCTTATGCGCGAATAAAATCCATTGAGCGAAAGGCGGTGTCCAGGGAAGTTGATATTGAGACCGAGTTGGCGGGGATAGAGACATTGGATTTGACAGAGGGCGAAGAACTTGAGTTGGCAAAGTATCTTATTCGTTATGGCGAAGTGATTGAGTCGGTGACGTCTGATTACAGGCCGAATTATTTGACGGCTTATTTGTATGAGTTGGCGCAGAAGTTCAGCGCGTTTTATACGAACTGTCCGGTATTGGCGGCAGGGCCTGATAAAAGGCCAACGAGACTGCTGCTTTGTGATTTGACCGCAAAGACCATCAGGCATGGACTAAAGGAGCTTTTAGGTATTGATGTTGTCGAACAGATGTAGGGGACGATAACGATGAAAGTAGTTGAAATGAGTTTCAGCCTCAGCAGTAGAGATCGAAATCAGATGATTGATATTACCAGCCAGGTACGTTCGGCTGTCGAGCAGTCCGGCGTTGTTGATGGTGACGCGATAGTTTACTGTCCTCACACGACGGCGGCGATTACAATAAATGAGAACGCCGACCCGGACGTGCCGCACGATATGCTTTTGACGCTGTCACAGCTTGTTCCCGCCCATATGGCAGGCTACAGACACTGTGAAGGCAATTCCGACTCGCATGTTAAGAGTTCGATGATAGGTTGTAGCGAGCATATCCTGATAAAGAAAGGGTCGCTGAATCTTGGCACATGGCAGGGGGTGTTTTTCTGTGAATTTGATGGTCCCCGCAGCAGGCGTGTGATAGTCCAAATCCGTGGGGAATAGATTGAGCCGGAGGAATTCAATTTACTATTTTCTATTTACGATTTACTATTTTTCAGCTACCCATGAGGAGCTTAGGGTCAATAAGAAAGGTTGATTTTTAAGACAGACTTGATATTCTATTGGAAATGAGGCTCAGCGGCGAAGCTGAGCAAGGATATGCAATGCTGATAATGGCAAAACAGTTTTCACATAAAACATTTAATTTGATGAATCTAATTGCAGCAGCACTGTTGCTCTGTGGGTGTGAGAGTAAGCCATTAAAACAAGTTGAAAAGCGAATCGAAGTTAGGAATTACTTTCTCTTTTATTGTAGCAGCGGCCACGGGAGAAACTTGAAGGAGTTACATAATCCAGCCAATAATCCAATTCTTAATGCCTGTTTAACGGGTGCTACTTACAAAGACCTGAAAGGGCTTGGCATCGAGGACTTAGCTGGCCGTTTACAAACATTGAAAGATGGCCAGATAATTGAAGAAGTTAATGGGCGATACTATATGGCATTTCCTGTTGTTTTGGGAGCAAAAAGGGAAAATTTGCAAAAATTGGTTGAACATACTTCTTTGCAGCTTTTACCCGTAACTGAAAAAATTATGGACACTATCGAAGTGCAGCTAAATGGTCGCAAAGAAATGCTTCCACACATTCTCTGGTCTATAGTGATGGATGGCTCGGTCGCTTGGAATGCTGTAAAAACTAAATTGGATGAGCGAGTCAAAAAAGGTGATACGAAAATTCAAAATACGCCGTGGATAATTTATCCAAAACATCCCTATATGTGTGGTACAAATTATTTTGGCAATCCTGATAGTCAGGTTATGCTCGTTTCAATCACTTCGGGGTATGGTGCTACTACAATTTATAAAAAAATCAAACAATATCAAAACCAGTTAATACAATCTTACAATACCAGACGGCCTATCGAAAATGCCAATGCGAGAAGAACCCTGGCTCGTTACGGTTTTGTGGACGATAAAGGTATTACTAAAGCGTATATAATTAACATTGACTCTGAGACGGCTCGGACATACAAAAAGTTAAGTTCTGAGTTTGGCTGTGAGGTTATAGAACATATTGATATTGAGAAAATAGCTAATCAATTAGATGTTTCACCCGGACAAGCTCTTGTGATTACGTATCACGAGGTTTGCTATGAGATTCTTAAGCAACTTATATCTAAAGGACTTCTCGAGGTGCCAGCAAAAAAAGATGATCAAATATATAGGTTAATTTCTTTTGTTGTAAAGTCCACGACATAGGACATTCCATCCAGTTTCAATCGTATGTTCAATCTGATGAATACCTGTTTGTTCCACAAAGCCGTGTTGGGTCGTTTTTTGCGCATAAAATAGGCGAGGTGGTGGAACCAGCTGGGGGGGAAACTGGTGTGCCACGCTGCCTCGCCGAGGTTTAGAACTGCTGTCAGCAGTATTATTTCGCTATTTCAAGGAACACTTAAAAGGCTAACTTTTCCAAAGAAGGCTGTCAAACAAAAAGTAAGAAAAACAAAACTTTCTTGGAAAGCCCACCCACTATTGCTATAGATATCCAACAACCTGAGTATACTGTTTATCGACATGAAATGCAAGTTAAAAATCGCTTTTTTTGAATTTTTTTAGTATTGTTATGATATGGGGTTATAAAGTCAAATGGCTTGATTATTTATGGAAATTGGTTAAGATTATAGGATGTAAACAGCAGGGCCGGTGTTATTGCTGAAATTTGCCAAAGGCGAATCAAAGAATATTCTGTTGGATTTTATGTCAAAATCAAAGATTTCAGAAAAAATAAGGCAGGTACAAGAGACGATTGATTCTGCCTGCGAGCGTGTGGGCAGAGACCCGGCTGAGATAAAACTCGTTATTGTGACCAAGTCCGCTACTATCGAGGCGATACAGGAGGTTATTCAACTTGGTTTTACCGAGCTTGGCGAGAACCGGGTTCAGCACCTCAAAAAGGTCTGGGCCCAGATAGCAGACTTTCTGGAGCGGGGCTATGAGGACCCTGCCTTACCACGAGAAGTCAATTGGCATATGATAGGTCATCTGCAGCGCAATAAGGTTCGAGGAGTTTTGCCTATCACGTCCTTGATACAGTCGGTTGACACGCTGCGGCTTGTTGAAGAGATAAATTCGGCAGCGGCCAAACTTGGCCTTTGCCCCAAAATACTTTTGCAGGTCAACATCTCGAATGAGCGGCAAAAATATGGTGTTCCGGTAGGGGCGGCGATACATCTGGCAGAGCAGATAGTGACGCTGCCGAATTTAAGACTGAACGGTCTTATGGCAATGGCGCCGCTGACTCGCAACAAGGAAGTAATACGCTCGTGTTTTTCTCGGGCAAGAGAGTTGTTTGTTGAGATGAAAGGCGAGAAAATAGTCGGGCCTGACTTTACCGAGTTGAGTATGGGTATGAGTTCGGACTATCAAATCGCTATTGAAGAGGGGGCTACCATTCTTCGCATCGGCTCGGCGATATTCGCCGGCTAAATACCTTCAGCCGATAGAAAAAAACAAAAAAGACGCAAAGTACCTGGCCAAACAGGACGAGAATATTTACAGAGGAGGTTGTATTAGGGTAAAAATTGGCCCAAGGTCCAATAAAGGTGCTTTTGAGGGCGCAAGATGGCAAAAAAGGCATGTGAAACCACTTTCCAGGTGCGTAAGAACTACAAAGATGCGCTGGCTTTTGTGGATAATTTTTCGGAGCAGCTTCGCATGGCAGGTCGGGTGCAGCGTGATTTTTTGCCTACCCAGTTGCCGAACAGCGAGCGGTTATGCTGGTCGACGGTTTTTTTGCCGGCTGAGTGGGTATCCGGTGATATTTACGATGTTGTACGCATCGACGAGAGGCATATAGGCTTTTATATTGCCGATGTTGTTGGACATGGTATACCGGCTGCGCTTTTGACGATATTTCTCAAGCAGGCTCTGGTTATGCGTGAAACTATTAACAACAGTTATACAATATTTTCGCCAGAGGAGGTTATGAGGAATCTGAACGTTCGGATGACGCAGCAAAAGCTCTCAGGCAATCAGTTTGTGACCAGCTGTTATTGTCTGCTTAATATAGAAACGCTGGAGTTGACCTACGCTCGTGCGGGCCATCCCTATCCGATTCTTCTAAGGCCTGGACAGCCGCCGCAGCAATTAGAGGCAAAAGGTTCGCTTTTGGGGGTTTTTGAGAATGCCGAATTCTCCCAGCAGAGGATTCAGCTTCAGGCCGGTGATAAACTGCTGCTTTATTCCGACGGGGCCGACCCGTTTATAGGGCATTTCAGCGAGGTCGGGGACTTTCATTTCAGCGAAGACTTCTGCGAGATGAAGGAATTGCCGATAGCTGAGATGATAGATAAGTTCGGCGGTCTTGCGGAAAATCTAAAAATCGGGGCCTGTGAAATTGACGATATTACGGCGGTCGGCCTTGAGATACTTTAGGTTTCGGGGGGTTGTTGTTTTTTCCAGATACCATAAGCGCTTGTGAATTAAGGCGTTACACACAAAAAGGTGGGTAATTTCGTCGATTGGCGTTTTTTTGGGCATTTGTTTGGCACATCGAAAAGGCTGGAAATTGTTTACAAAATGCTCTGGCATCGGTTATACTCATTGAGCACAATCTACATCTTTTATTTAGAAAGGATGCGGCAATGGCGCAAAAGGACAGTGATATACGTAAGATAAAAGAGCTGCTTGAGATAATGAAAGATAACGAGTTGGCGGAGATTGAGATAAAGCACGGCGAGGACAAAATTTATCTGAAGCGTTGCGGCCCGCAGCAGCTGGCCATAGGGGTGGTACCGGTAGTCGGGCAGGAAATCTCAGCGGCCAACAGCGTCAATACAACACAAAATACGACCTCACAGGCCGGGCCTTCTGCAGCACAGGCAGAGGATTTGGCGGAGATAAAATCGCCTATTGTCGGGACCTTCTATGCCAAACCGAGCCCTGACTCGGAACTTTTTGTTGAACCAGGCACGCATGTCGAGGAACAAACGGTTGTCTGTATAATTGAGGCGATGAAGGTAATGAACGAAATAAAGGCCGGTGTCAGTGGAACGATAGACCAGATAACGGTTACTAACGGCCAGGCTGTCGAATACGGCCAGGTGCTTTACAGAGTCAAGCCGGACTAATCTCCTGAAGATAGAAAACCAAAAATTTGGTGGTGAATCTCTAAACTATACCCTTAAGGGTAGTAAATGTCCGCGAATAAAGCTGTAATTAGTTATTTTTGAGTTACTACCTGTGGCACAAGTACCTAAGGTACAAGTAAACGGGGAAATTCAATTGAGATCAGTATAAATACGAGATGCGAGAAAATGTTTTCAAAAATCCTTATAGCGAATCGTGGTGAAATAGCCCTGCGGATTATCCGGGCATGTCGCGAACTTGGCATTGAGACAGTGGTTGTATACTCCGAGGCCGACAAGGATGCTCCGTATCTTGGGCTTGCAGATGAAGCGGTTTGTATAGGGCCGGCCAATCCGGCTGAAAGCTATCTGAATATTCCTCGTATAATAAGCGCCGCCGAAATTACCGATATCGAGGCGATTCACCCGGGTTACGGTTTTCTGGCAGAGAACATCAACTTTGCCCAGATATGCCAGGATTGCGGCATAGAATTTATCGGCCCGCCCGTCGAGGCAATGAAACTGCTGGGCGACAAGATCCGGGCTCGCAAGCTCGCAGATGATGCTGATGTGCCTTTGCCGCCGGGCTCGGATGGTGCGGTTGGAGGCGACAGCGAGGCCTTGAAGGTTGCGAACAAGATTGGTTATCCTGTGATGATCAAAGCAGCGGCCGGCGGCGGCGGGCGGGGTATGAGAGTTGCGCATAATGATATCAGTTTTCGTACCGCATACAACGCAGCCCGGTCTGAGGCTGAAGTGGCTTTCGGCGATGACACTATTTACCTGGAGAAATTCATTGTGAATTCCAGGCATGTGGAAGTGCAGGTGATGGCTGACAAGGCAGGGGACGCAGTGCACTTCTATGAAAGGGACTGCTCGATTCAAAGAAGGCATCAAAAGATGATTGAAGAATCGCCTTGTTCTTTCCTGGATGAGGATACCCGTGATAAGCTTTGTGAGGCGGCGTTGAGGCTTATCAAGGAGGCGAAGTATGACAGTGCCGCCACCGTTGAGTTTCTTTTAGACAAGGACAAGAACTTTTACTTTATCGAGGCGAACACCCGAATTCAGGTCGAGCATACCATTACCGAGATGGTAACCGGTTACGATTTGATCAAGCTTCAGTTAAAAATTGCCAGCGGTGAACCTATCGGCCTGAGCCAAAAAGACATTAAGCACAAGGGGGTTGCGATTGAGTGCCGAATCAATGCAGAGGACCCGGCGAATAACTTTTCGCCTTCACCGGGCCAGATTACCAAATATATTGCGCCAGGTGGGCCGGGCGTCAGAATCGATACGCACGTTCATCAGGGCTATACCGTCTCGCCGAATTATGATTCGATGGTCTGCAAGCTTATTGTTCACCAGGAAACAAGGGCAGAAGCTATCGCGACAATGAAAAGGGCTTTGGGCGAATTTGTTATTGAGCCGATTAAAACGACAATACCGGCCTGCCTTGATATCATCTCGCATAACCTCTTTGTTAAAAGCAGAATCGACACAGGTTTTGTCGAGCGATACTTTTAAGTGATTATTGAAGACTAATCATTTTTCGGGTGCTATCAGGTCCTGGTAGGTTTGGCGTTTTCTGATTACGCTAAACTTATCTCCATCAACCAGTACTTCCGGCGGCATAGGCCGAGCATTGTAATTGCAGGCCATAGTATAGCCGTAGGCTCCGGTGGTAAAGATTGCCAGCAGGTCGCCGCGTTTTACCGGCGGCAGGGCCCTGTCCTTTGCAAAAAAGTCGGCGCTTTCGCAAATCGGGCCAACCACGTCAACTACTTCGGTTCGGTCCAGTTCGACATCCCTGTCACGTCGGCTGGGAACAAAGTTTTTATCCACTTTGACCGGCCAGATGAAGTGAAACGCGTCGTACAGGGCCGGTCGAATCAGGTCGTTCATTCCGGCATCGACGATAACGAAATTTTTGTTTCCGCCTTTTTTGGTAAACAAAACTTGCGTTACCAGTATCGCGGCGTTGGCACTTATGCTCTTTCCCGGCTCAAGGATGAGTTTGAGGTCTTTGTTTTTCAATAATGGCACAATGCCGCCGGCGTAATCCGCTGCTGAAGGGACTGTGTTGCTTTGGTAGTCTGCACCGAAGCCGCCACCGAGGTCCAGCGCTTCGATAGTGTGTCGGCGATCGCGCAGGTTATCGATTAATGGCAGTATTTTTTCTATGGCCCGGCAATACGGGTCGATAGTTTTGCCGCCGGAGCCAAGATGTATGTGGATTGCGCAGAGTTTGACATTTTTGTTATTGCCATATTCGGCAAAAACTTTTTGAGCGTGCTCAATATCAACGCCGAATTTCGTCTCCCTAACCCCTGTGGTTATATGAGCGTGCGTTCCGAGGTCGATGTCGGGGTTGATGCGCAAGGCAGCCTTTGTGGTTTTGTTTGTCTCTTTGGCCAGTCGAATCAGGTTTTGGAGTTCTGCTTCGGATTCAATATTGAAGTAGCCGATACCGGCTTCAAGGGCATCGATGATTTCTTTGTCGGTTTTACCCACCCCGGCATAGACGATTTTTGACATGTCGGCATGGACCTGTTTGACACGATACAGTTCTCCGCCGCTTACGATGTCAAAACCGCTGCCGGCTTCGGCCATAAATTTAAGGACGTTTATATTGCCGCAGGCTTTGACGGAATAACAGATAGTGGTATCAAGGTCGCTGTAGGCACGCCGGATTTTTTGCAGATGGTCTATGAAAGTTGCCTTGCTGTAGATATAGGCTGGCGTGCCGAGGCCGGCGACGATTGTTTCAACGTCTACGCTTTCAGCAAACAATTTGCCGTTTTTGTAATTGAAGTAGTCCATATTTCTTTTTGGTCCTGCAAGTTATAAAAAAGCGTTCATATTGATAATACACTTATCTGACAGTATAGGAAATCGACGGCCAATTGCAAGAAGACAATTGCTGTTATGTGGCGGGTTTTCTGGCTAATCGGGGAGGCGGTTTGGTGTTGTTGTAAAAGAAAATGGAAGGTTCTATTCCGGCGAAAGAACCTTCCATTTCAGCATAACACGCGGCAATCTCAGGATTGCTGCATTGTTACACTATTTTTTCTTTTTCTTCTTGGCTTTCTTCTTTGTTACTTTTTTCTTTGTTACTTTTTTCTTTGTTACTTTTTTCTTTGTTTTCTTCTTCGTTGCTTTCTTCTTTGCTTTCTTTCTTTTCTTTGCCATGGCTTTCTCCTTTCGGCAGATTAAATTTCTTACATTCAAGTTACGAAAAAAATTAACAAATCACTTACGTATTTTATCGTCCAAAGCTTTAAAAATACTTCATAAAATTTTTTGTAATCAATGTTTTACACAGGCTTTAAGATTGTCTATTATACTTTTTGAAAGAAGCTTTGGCTTGTTTTGTCGGAGCGGAAATTGTTATTCAAGCTGAATCACAACCTGAGTTTTTATTTGAACTAAAAATTTATTTGTTATAATGAATTGTGGGAAATGCATTTTGTTTAAGTTATAGACAGATTTGAAGGCATTTGGTGATGAGAGGAATTTTGTTTTTATGTCACGGTATAGCTTTTTGAAGTGTCGCGAACGGTCGTTAAGTTGATAATAAGGCAAGGGTTTTTAAAAAGTTTTTGTTGCGGATAACAGGAATTTATTGGTTAAAAATTTTTTATTTTTTTTAAGTTTTTTATAAAAAATCTTTCAAGAACGCACAATTTTTTTGTTAATTGTTTTATGGCAACGAAAAAGACAGCTTTGTTTGGTGGTACGTTTGACCCGATTCATCTCGGTCATACCACTATTGCTGCTGCTGCGGTCGAGAGAATTGGCGCAGAGAAAATCATTTTTGTTCCCGCAAAACGTTCACCACTTAAGGACTCTTTGCCAAAGGCAGGCGATGATGCCAGGCTTGAAATGATAGCTCTTGCGATTTCGGAAAACAAAAAGTTCGAAGTAAGTGACTATGAATTAAAAAAAGCAGAACCAGGTTATACGCTGGAAACGGTAAGAGGCTTTCAGGCCGAGTTCGGCGGCGATACTTCTATTTGCTGGCTTGCAGGTGCCGATTGCATCGAGGAACTGCCGCTGTGGTATGGAATTGTTGAGTTGATTGACGAATGTGATTTATGCCTGATGCATCGGGCCGGTTGTGAGGTGCCGGATTTTGCCGGATTTGAGGCCTTTTGCGGGCGGAGGCGTATCGAAAAACTGCGGAAAAATGTTATCCAGACGCCTCTTGTTGATATCAGCAGCACCGAAATTCGAGAACGATTAGCGGCGGGCCTTGATGTGGCTGATATGGTTGGTCCGCGTGTGGCCGAGTATATCCGCCAACACAACCTGTATCGAAAATAAGGAATAGCTTCGCGAAGCTGTTTAAATAGATTCCTCGACTTCCATCCTACGCCCCTTGGGGGGCTACTTGGTAGCAAGCTACGGAGGACAAGTCGCTCTGAATGACGAAGGGGGTTTTGTTATAACTTCTAAGTCCTATTCCTGATTTTTTGCGGTCTTTATCAGCCAATTGTACCAATCGTCCATGCCCTGTCCTGTCCTGGCTGATATCGGGAAGATTTCAATATCTTTATTTAGTTTGCCGACGTCGGCTTTGACTCTCTCGAGGTCAAAGTCCACCAGGCCTGTCGTCTCCAGCATATCAATCTTGTTTATGAGAAGAACTTTGGACTTTGTAAAAATAGCAGGATACTTTGCGGGTTTGTCATCGCCTTCGGCAACTGAAAGCACAACAATCTTTCCATTTTCACCCAGTTCGAATGCGGACGGGCAAACGAGATTGCCAACGTTCTCTATGAAAATCAAATCCAGGTCAGCGGTCGGTAATTTCTCTAATACCTTACTTACCTGTGCAGCCGAGAGGTGGCAGGCGCCGTCGGTGTTTATCTGGATGGCCGGCGCTTTCGTTGCCCTGATTCTTTCGGTGTCTATATCGGTCTGGATGTCGCCTTCGATAACGCCGATTTTTATTTTGGCAGTCAAATCGGTAATGGTTTTTGCCAGTATCGTGGTTTTGCCTGAGCCTGGAGAGGAAATCATATTCAGGCATAAGGTTTTGTGGTCGGCCAGGAACCGGCTGTTCTTAAGTGCGTATTCTTCGTTTGCGATAAGGATTTTTTTGCCAACATTAACTTTGTACATTGTGTTATTCCGTTTCAAATTCTATTTCTTCCAATATTAAAGGCGCATCAGGCCGTATTTCGAACTGGTCACTGCTGCACTTTGGACATTGGGGACGATGGATTTGGAAATCAAAATCCTGATTACAATTTTTGCACCGTCCGCGCAGCGGTTTGTGCTCTATTTCTAATTTCATGCCTTCGCAGGGTGAGCCCTTTGCGATGGCTTCGAAGGCAAAGCTGAGTATTTCATCGTTGACCGGATTAAGAGTGCCGCAACTGATTTTTGCGCTGACGGGCCCGGCATTTTGCTTGCCGGTTTCAGCTAAGATTATTTCGAACAGGCTTTTTGCCACCATTGTTTCGTGCATCAGCATATCCTCGGCAGTTGGCGTCCATAGGGCATTTGTACGATTCTTCTGCCGCCGATTTCGGTTATGATTTCGACCGTGGGTACGTCGGATGTTTCTATAACCTGCCCGATTATCGCGGCCTGTTTGCCGAGCGGATGCTGTTTGCAGATATCGAGGCAATCCTGTGCGGATTCGGGTGAAACGACCGCGACGAATTTGCCTTCGTTTGCGACCTCAAGCAAATCAAAGCCCAGCATATCCGCCGCTGCCTGGGTGGTCGGATTGATTGGGATGTCGGTCTGTTGAATTTCGACGCTGCAACCGGTCTGTCTTGCGATGTCATTGAGCGCGACAGCCAGGCCTCCACGGGTAGGGTCGCGCATAAATTTCACGCCGTTATTTTTTTGAAGCAGTTGGCAGGTCAATGGTGCCAGCGAGGCACAATCGCTTTTTAGCTGCGATTCAAACTTGATGCCCTCTCTGTGTGAAATGATGGTCATTCCGTGGTCGCCGATAGTGCCGTTGATAATAATCTTGTCTCCGACAGCAATCCTGTCAAAGCTTAAATTCGCGTCAGGCAATCGCGTTCCAATTCCTGCGGTATTTATAAAGATGCCGTCGGCGGCACCTGTTTCGACGGTTTTGGTGTCGCCTGTGACAATATCGACGTTGCTGTTCTTAGCTTCGGCGCTGATACTATCCAATATTTTTTCCAGTAATTCGAATTCGAATCCGGTTTCAATTATCAGCGACAAAGACAAGACAAGCGGTTTCGAACCTGCCACTGCCAAATCATTTATTGTTCCGCAGACAGCGAGTTTTCCGATATCGCCGCCGTTAAAAAATAACGGTTTTACAACGTAGCTGTCGGTAGTGAAACAAATCGAGTTCGAATCGAGATTCAGTTTTGCGGAATCTTCGAGTTTGGCGAGGACATCGTTTTTGAGTTTTGGCAGGATGTGGCGTCGAATTAACTGGTCGCTGAGTTGGCCTCCTCCGCCGTGCGCGAGCAGGATTTTATCGTGTTTGTTTTCTTCGGTCACTGTTGCTGTTCCTTTTGTCCATATTTAAGCCACGCCGCACAGGCCCCTTCGGAGCTTACCATACATGGGCCGATGGGTGTTTGAATGGTACAGGTTTTTCCGAAAAGCCGGCATTGCCGGGGCTCGATGAGTCCGCACAGAACCTCGCCGCATCGACAGCCGGTAGTGTCTTCGGTGGGGACTTCTGTTATGTCGAATCTTTTAAGGGCATCAAAGCGGCAGTATGGTTCTTTTAATTTGAGTGTGCTTTTTTCTATCTTGCCGAGTCCCCGCCAGTAGCCGTCGGCGGGTTCGAAGCATTCGGCGATGACTTTTTGCGCGACGGTGTTTCCCTGCTCGGTCACTACGGCACTGTAAACGGATTTTACTTCGGCGATGCCTTCTGCAAGCTGTCGGCAGATTTCTGCCAGGCCTTCGATTATTTGAATTGCCTCAAATCCGGCCACTACACAAGGCCTGCCGAAATCTTTGGCGATTTCGGTAAAGGCGTCGTAGCCGATGATGGCACTTACATGTCCGGGACAGAGAAAGGCGTCTATTTTATCGTTCTTAGCCGACAGGAGCGCCCGCATAGCCGGCACGACCAGTTTGTGTCCGCTCAGGATGCAAAAGTTATCAACGTGTTCTTCGGCGGCTTGTTTTACTATCACGGCTGTGGCGGGTGTAGTTGTTTCAAAGCCGACGGCAACAAACACGATGGTTTTGTCGGGATTGTCTTTTGCTAATTGCAGGGCGTCGTCGCTGCTTAGAATGACTTTGATGTTGTTGCCAGACGATTTTGTTTCCAGCGAGCCGCCTTTGCCGGGGACGCGAATCATATCGCCGTACGTGGCGATTAAGCAGTCATCACGGTCGGCTAATTGCAGAACGATATCGATGTAGCTCTGGTCAGTAACACATACAGGACAGCCGGGGCCTGATAGAAGTTTTAGTCTCTTAGGCAGAATCGTTCTTATGCCGTTTCGGAAGATGCTGACGGTGTGTGTGCCGCAGACCTCCATTATGTTAATTTGCCTGCCGAGCGTCTTGCAGGCGGTTTCCATGACATTTTTGGCTTTGTTGATTCTGTCGAGCATTATGCCGCTATCCCGAGATTTTGTTCTGTGTCTGTTGGAAATCATTGATTTCTTCGATGAGCTGCCAGGTCTTTTTTGCTTCCTCTTCGTCGATAAGTGAGATAGCGAAGCCGGCGTGTATCAGCACCAAATCGCCGAGTTTGGCTTGCGGCAGGAGGGTAGTCTTTGCCTTCCAGCGGTTGCCCATCGCATCGACCACCGCTTTGTCGCCTTCTAATTCAACTATTCTTGCTGGTATCGCTAAACACATTTTCGTAGCTCGTAATTAGTGGTTCGTGGTTCGTATCTTATTTTAGCTGACATTTCCCATTTATACAGTTAAAAAACATGATTTTCTCCGTATGACATCCCCAGCAAAAAGTTTGCTCCGGCTTCGCCAGAGGCTCCGCCGCGACAATCCGGCTTCGCCAAGGCTCCGCCGCGACAAGATTGGGTTTGATTGGGTTTGTTTTGGCTTTGTTTTTCTTCACAATCGCCACTTACGGCCCAAAAAACGCATAAATTGGGTTTGTTTCGCATAAAAATAGTTAATCGTTGCTCACTTCGGCAAGCTCAGTGTAAACTCCTCTGGTCTCTCGTCGCTCGTTGCCGGTTGGCACTAAAAAATACGGTTTTTGAGTCAAAATCTTAGGCACTAAATCCTAAATCCTAAACAATATCAAATTACCAAAATCCTAATTTTCTCCACAGGATGCCTTACGGCAAAAACAAAAACGTGAATTGTCGTTGCGGCGGCGCTGTAACATCAGCTTGACACGTATTATACCACAAAAGGAGTTAAAAGTAAAGGGGAAACTTGTGTATTTACATCCACACAAATTCTAAATCCTAAACTCTAAATCCTCCGCTTGGGGACGCCTTACGGCGTAAACAAATTCAAATGTCCAAAATACCAAAATACAAAACAGGCGCAAAGGCGCCAAGAAAAAGGTGAAAAGTGTTTAAGATTCACAAAGAATTTGGTCGGAAATGAAAACAGTTTTGCCAACTGAAAAAAGTACCGGACACGAATGGCGGTTGCTTAAGCTGCATATTGCTTTCTCCACTGCGCTCTTGTTATTTTTAATCGTGGATAGTGTTTGGGGTCATGCACCAGCCTACGGGGTTCTA
>SDBT01004446.1_pt1 | contig 23785 bp, 20 predicted proteins | sample 2277101 | NCBI WGS metagenome assembly SDBT01 (sample SAMN10404973, study PRJNA504765) | marine sediment metagenome | isolation source: marine sediment core GS10_PC15, 103 cmbsf | place: Arctic Ocean: Southern Knipovich Ridge | collected 2010 | reverse complement strand
TGCAAATGTTAAAACATAAATTCGATTTATTTGATAGAGCGAATGTGGATGTAATTTGCGTCCATTGTCCTTCTTGCTTTCTACAATTTGATACTAAACAGAGAGACCTTCAAAAAAAATTTGGAATAGAATATAATATTCCTGTACTATACCTAACAGAATTACTAGTTTTATCTATGGGATTTGATCTAAAAGAATATGGAATGAAATATCATCGGATTAGCCTAAATAATTTAAATGATAAAGCGTTGATTCATTAATTCAAAAATTTTAATTCTATTTTTTGTAGAAATAGGGCTCTATTTAAAAATTATAAAGGATATCTTTAAATAAGAGGTAACTCGATTTAATTACTGAGGATTTAAACTCAATAAACAGCTTGAGAAAAGATTTTCAAAAAAAAAAAAAAAGTGGTGAAGTTTATGGAGAAAGAATGGTCAGCAGAATGTTCTGGTGAAGATTAAAACAATAATCTTAATTTAAAACAAAATTTAAATATCTATCTTCTTTTTTTAGTTGAAACTCATTAATATTAATCATTTTCTTATTTAATAATTCAATCTTAACATTATAGAATGAGAATGCAGTTATTTTTCGATGACATTAGGAAAGCTAGCTTAATGCTACAAAAGCATGATATCAATTTTTCTGATGAGATCTTTGTCATTTCTAAAGAACAGCTACTTACAATGAAGAAAATTTCACAAATTTTTATAAAGTTAATGGAGTGCATGCATAAAACTCAAGAATATTATAACTTGGATGTTCCTATTATAACAAAAATAAAAAATCTTCCCATCCCAAAAATTACTTTTTCACCGATGAGGTTAGATTTTCTTCAAAAAGATGAGAAACTTGTCTTATCTGATGTGAATTTACCTGGAAGTTTAGTACCAGATATTTTTTGGGCTCAATTTGGGATTAAAAAAGAAAGGGAAATATTCGATTTTTTTAATAATAAATATACTGCTTTTAATGCTTATTATCACTACAACAAGATTATAACAAGATTTTTAAATGAAAAGGTAGTAATTCTAAGATTTTTAGAACAGAATACTGTAAAATCTCATAAACAGCGAAAATTCCTTAAATCTCTCTATAAAATGATAGATCATATGAATTTAATTAATTTAGTTTATAAGGATGATGAAATTGATCACGATCTGATATGTAACCTACCGCCAAATAATATAATTTCAATATTTTTGAATACCCATAATTCACCTGAGAATCTCTACTCTTCAATTAAAGTATTATTATCCGAAGGTCGACCAATTTTTGTAAATCCAAAATTACTTCCATTTACAGATAAAAGACCACCTTCTCTTGAGATTTTAACGTCATTTTTGACAGATAATGAAGCAGAATTTCTATTTGAACATCTACCAAGTTTGAAAAGTAAAAATGTCATAAATAAAATACGGTTTGGTCATTCAGCAAGCTCTTATATCGAAAATATATCAAATAATAATAAGTATTTATATCCACAGATCGAGCTCGAGAAATTAAAATCATTACATTTTCAAGGCTTTATCGAAAATTACAAAACCAATGAGAAATATAAAGATTATTTATTTGAAATTTCAATCAATACTTTTATAGTTACCCAAGATAATGATTTCAAGGAGTATAATGAATGCGTAAGCATTAGTAGTAGAGGATCGCTATCTCATCCAATATCTGGTCCGCATACTCTCCTATTTCCTACAATAGTAGAAGGAGGTTAGCTAAGATATGAATAAAAAGATAGTTTTATTATATCCAGAAAATATGAGTAAATTGATTTTAGTCCCGCCTTATTCATTAATGTATCTTGCAACTGCTGCCCGAAGAGCAGGATATGAACCTATCATTATCGATGCTCGTGTTACCTCTAATCCAGATAAAGCATTAGAGAGAGAGCTTTCTGATGCTACTTATCTTGGTATTAGTGCTGGAATGAATTACCAAGTTGCTACTGCTTCTTTAGCAAGTCAAAAAGCAAAAGAATATGATATTCCCGTCATATGGGGTGGAAGTTATTCTACTTTTCATGCTTTAGACTTCATTAAATTTCCTTTTGTTGATTACATCTTTTTAGGAGGGGCTGAAAAGAACTTTCACGATTTTTTAGAAAAAGGAATATCAAATACAAACGGAGTTGTATTCAAATATGATGGAAACATTCGTTCGAATTTTAAGGAGGTTCCATATGATTTAAATAATTATTTTCCTCCAGCTTGGGATCTATTGAATCCTGAGGATTACATAAGGAAATATAAAGATTTGAGATTAATGAATATTACAACCAGTAGAGGATGTCCTCATAAGTGTTTATTTTGTTATCAACCATCTATGTGGAAGCGAAATTGGTCTTTCCTTTCGATAGAAAATGTAAAGAAAGAAATAAACTATATCAATAAGCATTCAACCATGAATGCGATATATTTTTTTGACGATAATTTTGCTGTTAATAAAGACAGAGTAAGAGAAATTGGAAAATTTTTAAAAGAAATTAATATAGAATTTAGTTTTTTAATAAGAGCTAATTATTTAACGGATTCATTTGCAAAAGAATTGAAAGAACTAGGTTGTTATAAAATCTGTATTGGAGCAGAAAGTGGCTCACAGCACATTTTAGATCTAATACAGAAGGACATTAAGGTTAGAGATACTGTGAAAGCAGCGAAAACGTTGGGAAAATTTGGTTTGAATTCAGAATTCTTTTTTATGACAGGTTTTTATGGAGAAACTCCTCAAGATAGAAAAAAAACGATAGAACTTATTGATTATGTTGAAAGAATTGCAGGTACCGAAACTTTTCTTAGAGTTGCACTTCCTTTTAAAGGAACTCCCTATTATGATTTAGCTATGGAACACGGATTTTTTAGAGAAAATAATTTAATTACCCTTACCGAAGAGAAATGGGATTTCAAACCACCTTTTTTACCTTGGCTTTCTAAAAAGGAGAATCGCAAAATTAGGCGAATCGTATTAATTTCTATGATAAGATTCATTTGGCAAAAATCTTATAAAGATTTATCACTTTTTAAAAAATTCTTATATGCCTTCATTGCCCCAATGTCAAATATTAGGTGGAAATATAAATTTTGGAAATTTCCTTTAGATATTGAGATATATAAATCATATGTCCAAGTAAGAAATCGTAGTAAAACAAAATTGGCTGAAACACTTATTCATAAAATAAAAAAGGATAAAACCTATAATAAAAAGCAAGAGTATTTTTAAAATCTTAAATAATTTAAATCACATAAAGAAACGAATTAATCCTATGAACGAGCAGTTTATAACCAAATTAGAGGAGCATAAGGCAAAGTTTGAAAGTTTTAATGAGACAGAAGTAGCTAAAGCTCCTAAATTGATTACACAAATTCATATCTTAGATGGATGTAATTTACGCTGTAAACATTGCTACGTAGGTGATAGGAGAATTGAACCAGAGCAACCACTACCACTAAATGAAGTGATAAGACGAATCCAAATTTTGAAAGAATTTCAAATTAAACATGGATTTACAGGACATACTATGAATATCTCTGGTGGAGAACCAACAATTCACCCAAACATTATAGAAATAATAAAAGAGATAAGAAAAAGAGATATAACTCCATTTCTCTTAACTAACGGAATCAAAATTACGAAAGAATTTGCTCAGCAAATAAAAGATGCAGGCTGTAATCTTGTTCAAATTAGCCTTGAGGGTACAGAAGAAACTAATGATAATATTAGAGGTAAGGGTGTGTTTAAGAAAGCACTAGAAGCAATCGAAATTCTTAAAGAGCTCGATTTTAGGGTTGTGATTGGAATTACCGTTTCGAAAATGAATGCTGGCCAATTAGATGAACTATGGAAACTTTTAGATGATAGAGTAAATAAATTTCATTTACGAGAAGTAACCCCTATCGGAGCTGCTGAAGGATTTGAGAATATGCCAGCTGAAGAAAGATGGGCTTTATATAAAAAGATTCATGACTGGAATGGAAAAACGAGGGTCTTTTTAGAAGATCCTCCTTATTGTACTATTGATCCAGACCAAATTGAAAGGAGAGCTGGCTGTGCTGCCATGATATGTTTAATGTGTATCGACACAGATGGAAGCGTATACCCATGTAGAAAAGCCCCATATAAAATGGGAACAATTGATGACATCGAAGCAGCTTGGAGTAATCCTATTGCTGAGAAAATGCGAATTAGAGATTTTAAAGGCCCATGTGGAGAGTGCAATATAAAGGGAAGCTGTGGTGGTTGTCGTGGCTATGCCTACGCTCACGGGGACATTTTAGGTTCTGACAAAAGATGTTTTTTACAATGTGAATAAAATTCTTAATTAAAAGAGATTTTATGATATAATATGGTTGAATTAAAAGAATATAAAGGAAAGTTGATCTCAAAGGTAGGGGGCAAGGGTACCAAATCTGAAGGTCCAGAATACTTTTTAGAGTTATTAGAACCAAATGATTTTGGTCAAACTGAATTAGGTGTTATTAAAAATGTTCACTTATGGCAGGAAGATTCAATGCTTCACCCATTTTTAAATAAATTCGTAATAATTACTGGAGAACCAATTGTTATAAAACGCACTAATTTTGATGGCACTGTTAAAATAGAAAGTATAGACCCTAAAGAAATTAAAGAGAAAATTTAATAAAAATCTAACTTAAGAATGTAAAAATTGAGTAAAAAATGGTAGAATATGATTTATTAATCCTAGGAGCTGGTACTTCTGGATTACCAACATCTAGAGTTGCAGCATCAAAAGGAAAAAAAGTGTTACTAATTGGTGAAAAACCTATAGGGGGAAAATGTGTAAACTACGGTTGTACTCCAACAAAATTTCTAGTATATACAACAAAATTGTATAAAGAAGCTTTAAAAGCAAGAGATTTTGGAATTAAAACTGGTTCCGTAGAACTCAATTTTGCCATCGCTATGGAATTAACTATAAATATGGTACAAGAATCTCTTAATCAAAATGAGCGTAGATTAGCTAACATAGATAATATAGAATTCATACCTAAAATAGGCAAATTTGTAAATGATACTGATGTTCAGATAGAGAAGGAAACATTTTCGGCCAAATGTAATCTAATTGCTACAGGAGCAAGAAGTTTTGTACCACCTATAAAAGGCATTGAGGAAATTGAATTTTTAACACCTAAGAATGTTTGGGGCCTAGATAAACTCCCCAAATCTATAGGATTCATAGGAGGTGGTTTTATATCTTGTGAATTTGCTTCTATTTTTAATACTTTTGGAAGTAAGGTTTCAATATTTGAACGAGGGCCTAGAATAATTGGAAGAGCAGATGAATTAATATCTAAAAATCTTCATAATTATTTCATAGAAGATAATATTAAAATTTATAATAACATTGGAATAAAAGCTGTTAAAAATGAAGGTAAAGATATTGTTCTCGAAATAAATAGCGGAGAAAGTGTTGGACTCGAAAAAGTGATGGTAGCTACCGGATTTCAAGGCAACACAGAAACTATTAATGCTGAAGCTGCCAATATTAAAATTGATCAGCGTGGTTATATAGTAATTGATAATTACCTAAAAACAAGCAATCCTAGCGTATGGGCGATAGGTGATGTCGTTGGAAAACAGCAATTTACCCACATGGCCTTAAAAGAATCAAAAGCAGTTATACAGAATATGTTCGGTGATAAACAACTCAAAATAAGATTTGATAACATACCTTATGCTGCTTTTACTGATCCCCCAATAGGATCTATAGGAAAAACTGAACAGGAACTGAAAGCAGAAAATGTGCCTTTTGAAGTTGCTCAAACTGAATTACCCAAATGCTCGAGGGGTTTTATTATGAAATTGACGAGAGGCCATGTTAAAATATTACATAATAATAAAGAAATCTTTGGCTGTCATATTATTGGTGAAAATGCTGATAATCTTGTTCATGAAATTGTTCCATTAGTAGGTTTACCTAATGGGTGGGAAATTTTCAATGATATTGTTCATGCTCACCCTACACTGGCTGAGATATTTACGAATTTACAAAATTAGTTTTTTTTCTTACAATAATTCTTTTATTAATTTTGGAACGTCCCAAGGTAAATCAGCAATCAAAGCCCCTGCATTTTTCAATGCTTTCATCTTTCCTTGTGCGGAACCAAAATCCCCAGATATTATCGCCCCTGCGTGACCCATACGTTTTCCCTTAGGAGCGCTTTTTCCTGCTATATATGCTACTACTGGTTTAGATCTATGTTCTTTAAGATATTCAGCGGCCTTTTCTTCTTCGTCACTGCCTATTTCTCCAATAAGTACTATAAGTTTTGACTTAGGATCTTCAGAATAGTACTTTACACCTTCAAGCATTGTAGTTCCACGAACGGGATCACCTCCAATACCTAAAAAACCCGATACTCCAATCCCAGCTTTTCCTATAGCTCTCGTGATTTCATATGATAGTGTCCCGCTTTTAGCAATAACTGCAACATCCCCATAATGACACATATCCTGAGGCATTATACCTAATTTGATTTTATCAGGAACTAGCATTCCTGGAGTATTTGGCCCCACAAGATAAAGATTTTTTTCATGAGCTATTTCAACAAGTCGAACCATATCTAAAACAGGGATATTTTCTGTGATTATACAAGTAATTTTTATTCCAGCATTTAAACTTTCTTTTATTGCTTCAAAACAGAATCTTGCTGGCACAAATACAATGCTGGTGTCGCATTTAGTTTCATTGACAGCTTCTTCTACATTATTGAAAACGGGAACTCCGAGTATTTCTTGTCCCCCTTTATTGGGAGTTACTCCAGCAACAATATTAGTTCCATAGGATTGCATTAGATTAGTATGAAATTTGCCTTGAGTTCCCGTGATCCCCTGTACAACAACTTTAGAATTTTCACTAATATACATTTTAAACACCCATAACCTCCTTAACTTTATTTATAGCATCCATTGCTTCTTTGTAAGCATTGATACCCTCATTTTTAAGAATTTCCATTCCTTCTTTTTCCTTAGTTCCAATTAACCTAATAACCATTGGGGGAGTCTCTTCAAAATCTGCTAATGCTTGAACAACTGCCTCAGCTATAATATCACACCGAGTTATTCCTCCAAAAATATTAATTAGGATACATTTGGGATTTAACTTAAACAGAAGTTCAAGTGCTTTATATACACGTTCTGTATTAGCCCCTCCCCCTAAATCGAGAAAGTTAGCAGGTTTTAAGCCCATTCCTGATAAAACATCTAGAAATGACATGGTTAGCCCTGCACCGTTGGATAAAATACCTAAATCTCCATCTAACTTAACAAAAAAAAACCCTGCATCTTTCGCAAACTTTTCTAGATCTGTTACCTTTGTTTTTAATAATTTTTCTGTTATAGGTTGACGAAATGCAGCGTCGTCATCTAGTATCATTTTTCCATCTACCGCAATTAACCCGGATGGAGTTAAAACTAATGGATTAATCTCGACAAGTTGAGCTTCAATTTCCACTGTGATTTTCCAGAGTTTCTGAAAAATTTCTGTAGCAGTAGATAGTGCCTGATTTGAAAATCCTAATCTTTCCGCAACTGATTTTGCTATATTTTGATCTAGACCGTGTTTGAACGAGAAATTTTCTTTTATTATTGCATCCGGATTTGTAGCAGCTACTTCTTCTATGTCAATACCTCCTTCTGCACTAGCTATTAAGTAAAATTGTCTTCCAGATGCATCTAAAGCTACAGAACAATAAAATTCATGTTGAATATCAGCTAATTCCTCAATTAAAATAGCTTCTACTTTGAAGCCGCTTATTTCTTTACTAAAAAATTCGTTACATAAATTGATAGCTTCTTCATTATTTTCTGCAATTTTAATTAAACCCGCTTTTTTCCTACTTCCAATTGCAATTTGAGATTTAATAATTGCGGGAAACGTGAAATTCGAAACCTTCTCTTCAAGATTGTCCTTCTTACTAATAATTACTCTTTTAGCAAGCGGAATACCAAATTTTTCAAAAATATCTTTACTTTCGTATTCTAATAAGCGAATTGGCTACACATCCTTAATCTCATATTAAAAATAGAATCTATAGATTATTTAGTGAGGTAATTAATAAAACTTATTCTAATAATCTAAAATCTATTTCTTTCTAAAAAATTTATATTATATTACCGAAGCTTTTTTAACAGAATCTAAACCATCTATTATCAATTAAAGGAGAAAATTACTGTTTATTATTTATTTAATTTTAAGATATTTTTCTATTCATATGTGATTTTATGGTGGTAGAAGATGTTAAAAACGATATTTCAATAGTTCTGTGTGGTGCAGCAGGTCAAGGAATTCAGACTGTAGAAGCATTACTTACTAAATCTCTAAAAAGATCGGGATATAATGTTTTTGCTTCTCGGGAATATATGTCAAGAGTACGAGGGGGGGTTAATTCAACATCTATTCGAGTTTCTTCTAAACCTGTAAGAGCTTATCTTGAGAGAATTGATATACTAATACCTCTTAGTCAAGAAGCAATACCCCATGTTATTGAAAGGATTTCATCTCGAACAATTATTATTGGAGAAAAAAGATATTTAGAAAATTCTCTAAATACAAAAGGTATTAGCATTGAGGTTCCTTTCACTGAATTTGCCCAAGAGATCGGAAATAAAATATTAGCAAATATTATATCTTTAGGTGTTATATCTGGGATTTTAAATGTGGAGAAATCAGTACTTCAAGATGCAATTGTTAAAAATTTTGAAAAGAAAGGCCAAACAATCATTGATGGAAATACCAAAGCCCTAAATAAAGGTTATGAAATTGCTGCAGAATTAATTGAAACTAATAAGCTCCAAAGAAGTATTATCATTGAAAAAACTTCTGAAGTAAAGGATCACTATATATTTGATGGTAGGCAAGCGGTTGCTTTAGGGGCAATCGCAGGAGGGGCAAATTTTGTCACTTTTTATCCAATGGCTCCTTCTACGGGTGTTGGTACATTTCTAGCACAACATGGTTTAGATTTCTCTATAATAGTTGATCAATCAGAAGATGAGATAAGTGTAATCAATAAAGCAATCGGCGCGTCTTATGCAGGAGCCAGAGCTTTTGTATCGACATCTGGAGGTGGCTTCTCTCTTATGTGTGAAGGGATAAGCTGTGTAGGGATGATGGAACTCCCAATCGTAGTCCTGGTGGGATCAAGGCCCGGTCCTGCTACTGGAATGCCAACGAGAACAGCACAGGAAGACCTGGAATTAGTTTTATACGCGGGTGCTGGTTATTTCCCAAGGATGATTTTTGCTCCTGGAACTATTGAAGATGCATTTAAACTTACTCAAAATGCCTTCAATTTAACTCAAGAATATCAAGTTCCCGTGTTTATTTTAACAGATCAATATTTAATAGACTCATATTATAATACACCGACCTTAAATCATGAATCTTTGGAAACAAAGAAGTTCTTTGTAAAAACAGATAAGAATTATGAAAGATATCGGTTTACTGAGAGTGGAATATCTCCTTTTGGGATTCCAGGTTATGGTGATGGACTTGTAGATGCCGATAGTCATACTCATACAGAAGAAGGAGATATTACTGAGGATCCAGAGATCCGCGCAAAAACAGTAGAAAAGAGATATAAAAAATTAGAATTGATAAAGAAAATTACTATTCCTCCTGAGTTTATAGGTAGAGAAGGTTATAAAACACTAATAATAGCATGGGGTAGCAATTATTACATAATTAAGGAAGCTATAGAAAAGTTAAATCAAAATGATGTTGCTCTACTATATTTTAAACAAGTATATCCAATCCATTCTAGCGTGAAGAACTATATAGAAAAAGCAGAACAAACTATAATAATAGAGAATAATCCTAATGCTCAATTAGCTAAATTAATCGAATTAGAGTCACACAGAGCTGTAGATTTTAAAATATTAAGATATACTGGATATGCATTCTCAGTAGAAGAATTATTAGATAGTATTAAGAATATATTAGAGGGAATTTGAAAATGAAAAGTAGTATTTTTGATCGTGATGCAGAAATTTCGTGGTGTCCTGGTTGTGGTAATTTCAGTGCACTACGAATATTAAAGGAATCTCTAACCGAATTAAATATTATGCCTCATGAATTTGTGTTAGTTTCTGGAATCGGACAAGCAGGAAAATTCCCACATTTTATGACTTCCCAAAGTTTTAATGGTTTACACGGACGTTATCTATCTAATGCTCTTGGTATCAAAGCTTCAAATCCGGATCTTACAGTTATAGCTGTTAGTGGAGATGGATGTACGTATAGTGAAGGAGGAAACCATTTCATACATACTATTAGATATAATCCAAATATTGTCAATATTGTGCATAATAATCAAGTCTATGGGTTAACAAAAGGACAGGCGTCTCCTACTAGCCCATTAGGCATGGTAACGAAAGTGCAGGTCTCTGGAGTATTTAATGAACCTTTTAATGGTCCTGCAATAGCTATAGCTCAAAATGCATCTTTTGTAGCGAGAGCATTCGTAGGAGATATTGAAGAAACAAAAGAAATCTTAAAAAAGGCTATTAAACATAATGGGTATGCATTAATTGATCTATTCTGTCCGTGTGTGTCATTTAATAGAATAAATACTTTCAAATGGTATAAAGAGCATACCTACTATTTAGATGATTCACATGATCCGTATGATCGAGCTAATGCTTTAAAATTAGCAATTCAATCTAGCAAATTCCCTCTAGGGATACTTTATTTAAATCCAAATAGGCGTCCTTATGAGGAGAATATTGGAATTTATGGTACAGATAAGAGCCCATTATTTAAGAGGGAATTAGATAAAAATAAATTTAATCAATTATTAGAAACATTTCGTTAGAAATTTTGAGGTAAAAATTATGAGTGAAGAAATAAAGAGAGCAAAAGCTCATTTTGAGAAAATTATTGATGAGCAATTAGAAAGAATAGAAAAAATGAAAAAGGAAGGGGATTGGATTGATTATTCCTCATTAAAACCAATTATAATAGGCATTCTTGGAGGAGATGGTATCGGTCCATTTATTTCAAAACATGCTAAGAATATTCTTGAATTTATTTTAGAAGAGGAAGTAAAAAATGGAAAAATAGAAATTCGTAAGATAACAGGTTTAACAATTGAAAATCGAGCAAAGGTAATGAAAGCAATACCTGATGATGTACTTGAAGAAATAAAGAAATGTCATGTTTTGTTAAAAGGTCCAACAACCACACCCCGTAAAGGTGATGAATGGCCAAATATTGAAAGTGCTAATGTGGCTATGCGTCGAGAGCTTGACCTTTTCGCAAATATACGGCCTGTAAAAGTTCCTGAGAAAGATATTGATTGGATATTTTATAGAGAAAATACTGAAGGAGCATATGTATTAGGCTCAAAAGGAGTAAAAGTAACAGATGATTTATCTATAGATTTTAAGGTAATTACCACACAAGGAGCAGATCGTATAATTAGATTAGCTTTTGATTATGCAAAAAAGAACAACATAAACAAAGTCACAGTAGTAACTAAAGCAAATATTATAAAAGCAACCGACGGAAAATTCTTATCAATTGCCGAAGAGGTTGCCAAAGATTTTCCTGGCGTAGAATGGGATGATTGGTATATCGACATAATGACCGCAAAGTTAATTGACCCAGCTCGGCAGAGTCAATTTAAAGTAATTGTTGCTCCAAATCTGTATGGGGATATTATTACAGATGAAGCAGCTCAAATGCAAGGTGGAGTAGGTACGGCAGGAAGTGCAAATATAGGAAAAAGATATGCTATGTTTGAAGCTATTCATGGCTCAGCACCACGAATGGTTAAGGAAGGGAGAGCAATATATGCAGATCCAGCAAGCATGATCAGAGCAGTCGCCATGATGTTAAATCATATTGGTTTCCAAGAAGAGGGTAAAAAACTAGCAATGGCCCTTGAAATCTGTGGTCTCTACGAGAAGAAAATAGTTTTAACTGGAAGATCTACAGGTGGAACCGGAGAAGAATATTCTAAATATATCATGGAGACTCTAAAGAATCCAAATCTAGAAGAAAAATGGAACTCTTTCCAAGGTAGTTAATGAAAAAAGGCAATTTATAATGAGAATTGAAGAATTTGATGTTGTAGTAGTAGGTGCTGGACTGAGTGGCCTAAGGTCAGGACTTGAACTATCAACTAAATGGAATACTGCTATTCTAAGTAAAGTATATCCTGTTAGAAGTCATTCTGGAGCTGCTCAAGGGGGAATTAATGCTGCTTTAGGAAATCTTGCTGAAGGAAAAAATGATACTCCAAAAGGACATGCATTTGACACTATAAAAGGTTCAGATTATCTTGCAGATCAAAATGTTGTCATGTTTATGTGTGAGGAGGCACCTAAAATTGTTGTTGAATTTGAAAGTATGGGAGTACCTTTTTCAAGGTTAGAATCGGGTCTTATTGCACAACGCCCTTTTGGTGGAGCTGGTTTTCCACGTACTTGTTATGCAGGTGATAGAACAGGTCACACTTTACTGCATACACTTTATGAACAGTGTGTTCACAATGATGTGAAGTTTTTTGATGAATATTTTTTAGTTGATTTAATCAAAGTCGGTGGACAAATAGCTGGTGTAATTGCGTATGATATCCCGAAAGGAGAGTTGGTTGTATTTAGAGCATCTTATGTTATTCTTGCTACAGGAGGATTTGGGAGGATTTTTAAAACCTCCACAAATGCTTTAATTAATACCGGTGATGGAAATGGAGCCGCATTCCGTGCAGGCATACCAATGCAAGATTGTGAATTTGTACAATTTCATCCTACAACATTATATGGAACAAATATATTAATGACTGAAGGAGCTCGGGGTGAAGGAGGTCTTTTATTTAATACTGATCACGAACGGTTTATGATCAAAACTGCTCCAAAAGCAATGGAATTAGCCCCTCGTGATATGGTAGCAAGAGCAATTGATTCAGAAATTTTAGAGGGAAAAGGTTTTGAGAATGCATATGTTCATTTGGATCTTACTCACTTAGGAGCTGATAAAATAAATGAAAGACTCCCGGGTATTCGAGAAATTAGTATACATTTCGCAGGAGTTGATCCCATTGATGAACCAATACCAGTTCAACCCGGTCAACATTATAGTATGGGAGGAATAGCTACGAAGTATAATGGTGATTTTGGAGAAACTGATTTAGTTGGTTTGTACGTTATTGGAGAATGTTCTTGCTTATCCGTCCATGGAGCTAATCGTTTAGGTGGAAATTCTCTTTTAGAGACATCCGTTTTTGGAAGAGCAATAGGAAGGAATTTATTGAAAAAAGGGTTACCTAGTAAACCGCCTTCCGACAAGATTAAAAAAGCCGGAGATGAGCTTTTACAAAATATTGAAGCTTTGTTGAAGAAATGGGATGCAAATGCTGGAAAAAAACCCGTTGAAATAAGAGACGCTATGGGCGAAACTATGAATAGAAATGTAGGTGTATACAGAAAAGAAGATGAAATGAAAAAAGCCTATGATGACTTGGTAAAACTACAAAATGATTTTCTAAATGTCCATTTAACTTCTTCAGATCTTAAATTTAACTATGGATTAATTAGGAATCTAGAGTTAAGAAATATGTTAGACATAGCAGAGGTAACCGCTTACGCTTCGTTATGGCGAAAAGAGAGTAGGGGTGCTCATTACCGCTGGGATTATCCATCAAGAAACGATGAAGATTTTCTTTCCCATTCTTTAGTTTATAGAACTGAAGATGGGCTTGAAATAAAAACAAAACCAGTAATTTTAGGAATATTTGAAGTAAAGGAGCGTGTATATTAAAATGGGCGAAAAAATAAAATTTTTGGTTTACAGAAATGATGGAAATGGGAATATATGCTATGAAAGATATGAAATTCCCGTATTTAAGGGAATGAGTGTTTTAGAAGCTCTTTTTTATATCCAAGATCACTATGACTCTACTTTTGCATTTAGATATGCTTGTAGAGGAGCGATTTGTGGATCATGTGGTATGACTATTGATAAAGTGCCAATGTTAGCATGCAGAATCCAAGTGTTATCAGTAAAAAACACTAAAAAACCAGTTAATATGCCAGAATTTGTTTTCGGAGACCATTCAGAATGGGACAAAGAAAATGAAATTTTAGTAGAACCCCTTCCAAACATGACAGTCCTTAAAGATTTGGTAGTAGATATGGACCCATTTTGGAAATTTTATAGAACAATTGAACCATATTTCGGTAGAGAATGGAATGATGTTGCTCCCGAATCCAAACAATCTCCCCAACAAATGAAAGTAATCGAACGATTAGTTTATTGCATACTATGTGGTTTATGTTGGGCATGTCCTGTGAGTAAAAAAAAACCAAATTATCTAGGACCCGCACAACTGGCCAAAGCTGATAGATTTATTAACGATTCGCGAATTACAAATGAAAAGCAAAACTTAATTGTCTCAAAAATCATAAAAGAAAATGGAATAGATGCTTGTGAGAGTCATTTTGTATGTAATCGAGTATGCCCTAAAGGAGTTATGCCAGGAACATCAATTAAGAATCTAAGAGATAAATGGATAGGTACCGAGTAAAATAATTTGAAAAAGAAATTAATGATATTGATGAGGTAAGCAAGAATTGACCGAAAATCTAACACTCACAGATGTTCGAGAAAAGGCTAGAGAGAATTTAAAAGGAATATGTGGTGTATATAAGATATGTGATGGACTTGATACCAGACTTTGTCAGGGTCAAGGTTATGGAAGGCCTCTTGGTATTGGAGGAGTAGGCAGTGGTGCTAGCTTTCACAATAATATTTTAGCACTCAAAAAATTACAATTAAAGATGAAACTCATCGGTCCTTATTTTGAGCCCAATACTAAGTTCACCTTTTTTGGAGAAGACCTTTCCATGCCCATTATGGCGGCTAGTGTAGCAGGTGTAAATAGTTTTGGAGGCGAAAAAGTTATATCTGAAAAAGAATTTTGTAGGTCTGTTGTTTTCGGGTGTAAAGAAGCTGGTACTCTTGGATGGCGAGGTGATTCTTTTAATTATTCTCTAGAAAACTCATGGGGTATTGATGCAATTGCAGAAGCAAGTGGATTTGGAGTAAAGATAGTAAAACCTCGAGCTCAGGAAGTTATTATACAATTTTTTAAGAAAGCAGAAAAAATCGGCTGTAAAGCAGTCGGAATTGACATAGATGGTTGTGGCTCATTTATGATGGCAAAAAATAACAAACCCGTATATCGTAAGACTGTTGAGGATATTAAAGAATTGATAGCCGCAACTTCATTACCTGTAATTATAAAAGGTGTAATGACGATTGATGATGGTCTCGCTGCTGTTGAAGCTGGAGCCTCTGCGATTGTTGTTTCTAATCATGGAGGAAGAGTTCTTGATCACACTCCCGGTACTGCGGATGTGCTTCCTAACATTGCTGCAGAAGTAAAAGACAAAATATTGATTATTGCAGATGGCGGAGTAAGAACAGGTTATGATGTTCTCAAAATGCTAGCTCTGGGGGCTGATGCAGTTTTAATCGGAAGAGATATAATCCGTGCTGCGGTAGGAGCTAGAATTGATGGGGTTAGATTGCAAATGGAATATCTCCAGAAAATATTAGCAAAAGCTATGAAAATGACAAATTGTAGGGATCTAAATGAAATTACATCAGATATCCTGGCTTAATTAATTATTTATAAAAATTAGAATTAAATAGTATCTTATTATCAAATTTTACTAAGAAATCATAAAAAAAAGGATTTGAAATATGAATCAAGAATTAGGAAAGTGTGAAACAACAGACTCATTTGTTTGTGAAGAGGAGGAAGAAGAAGAGCCAAAAATGTGTGAATTAGACCAAGCAAAAACCTATAAGGGTTTAGTTGGGATATACGTTGATGATAGTTTTATCACATTTATAGATGGGTCAGGAGGAAGATTATATTACAGAGGTTATCCTCTCAGTGATTTAGTAAAAAATTCAAACTTCGAAGAAGTTGCTTATCTTCTAATCTATGGAAAATTGCCAACTAATTCTGAACTATCCGCATTTACTGATGAATTAACAAAAGAAAGAAATATACCAGATAATGTCCTTTCAATTCTTAAAAGTTATCCAAGAAACACAACTCGAATAGAACTTCTTAGAACTTCTGTATCAGCTCTATCTCTCTATGATCCTGATGATTATGTGTTTACAGAAGAGGCAAATATAAGGAAAGGAATTAGAATAATAGCAAAAATTCCTACGGTCTTAGCATTTTCTCATCGAATTCAAACCAATTTACCACTTGTAGAACCCTCTATGGAATTATCTCATGCCGCCAATTATTATTATATGATGACGGGAAGAGAACCGAGTAAGGAAGTTGAAAAGGCATTTGATGATGTATTAATTTGTCATGCAGATCATTCTATAAATTCTTCAACTTTCTCTTGTAGGGTAACAGTTTCTACGCTATCAGATATTTATAGTGGAATTACAAGCGCGATTGGTACATTAAGGGGTCCTCTGCATGGAGGCGCCAATGAGAGAGTCATTCGTGCGATGCTTGATGAAATAAAGCAGAAAGAAAATGTACTACCATGGGTTAAAAAAAAATTGGAAGAGAAGGAAAAAGTAATGGGATTTGGACATCGAGTCTATAAAACTTGGGATCCAAGAGCTAAAATTTTACGCGAACTTTCAAAAGATTTCTGGAATAAATGGGAAAAAGGAGAACTTATTGACAAAATTCCTGATCCAATACATAAATATGAACACGGAGAAATTGGAAATATCTTTGAAATGACAGAAATTTTAACTGAGTATATGATTGCTACAAAAAATATCTATCCCAATGTTGACCTGTATTCTGCAGGATTACTTCACATTTTAGGCATACCCAACGCACTTTTTACGCCTCTATTTGCTGCTTCACGTAGTGCTGGTTGGGTTGCTCATGCGTTAGAACAACTCTCAGATAACAAATTAATAAGACCTCGACTTCGATATTTAGGAGATCTAGATAAAAATTATGTTCCTCTCAGTGAACGATAGAATTATTGATCTCAACAATGCATACACACTTTTTATATCTAATCAGTAGAATATTCACATAGGTTTTTCTATGAGGAAAAACAGAAGTGAAGATTTATCACAAAAAGTTCTTTTAGCAGCAAGTATAAGAAGATATTTAGGTTAAATCGGAACACATTCTATAAACTATAAAGAATGGTTTTAAAAGTTAGGAATGAAATTTAACTGTAGAAGAAAAATAGGTGGTTATAATATCAAGCGAAAATATCTCATTGAAAGTTAAAGAGGATTTAAACACCGATCGCGGGTCGGTAAAAATATACAATTTGAAGAAATTAAAAGATTTAGGATTAGGAGATGTAAATCATTTACCCTATTCACTTAGAATATTATTAGAAAACGTTCTACGAAATTATGATGGTAGGATTGTCACTGAAGAAGATATTAAAGCTCTTGCAAAGTGGATTCCAAATAGTAAAGATGTTAGAGAAATCCCTTATATTCCTTCAAGAGTTTTAATGCAAGATTTCACAGGAGTACCTGCTGTTGTAGATTTTGCTGCATTACGTTCAGCTATAGAAAGAGCAGGGGGAGATCCATCAAAAATAAATCCAGTTATACCAGCTGATTTAGTAATTGACCATTCGATACAAGTAGATTTTTATGGTACAGAGAATGCACTCAAATTGAATGAAGAGAAGGAAATGGAGAGAAATAAAGAGAGGTATACATTACTTAAATGGGCTCAGTCAAAACTTGACAATTTACGGGTAGTTCCTACAAGTAGAGGTATATGCCATCAAGTTAATCTTGAATACTTAGCGAATGTTGTCCATTTAAGGGAAATTAATGGTGAGCCTGTAGCTTTATATGACACATTAGTTGGAACAGATTCACATACAACTATGATTAATGGACTGGGAGTTATGGGTTGGGGTGTAGGAGGGATTGAAGCTGAAGCTGTCATGCTTGGCCAACCATATTATATGACTATACCTGAAGTAGTTGGAGTAAAACTAGTTGGAGAATTGAGTGATGGAATAAATGCAACCGATTTAGTCCTAACTGTTACTCAAATATTAAGAAATCATGGAGTTGTTAGTAAATTTGTAGAATTCTACGGTCCAGGTTTAAGCAAGTTATCACTAGCAGATAGGGCTACAATTGCAAATATGTCTCCAGAATATGGTGCGACTATGGGATTTTTCCCAGTTGATGAAGAAACACTTGATTACCTAAGAATCAGTGGAAGGAAAGAAGAGCATGTAAAATTTGTTGAGCAGTATTTAAGAACTATTGGAATATTTTATGATAAGAATGCTCCGATACCTAAATATAGTGAAAATTTAGAGATTGATTTAAACGAGATAATTCCAAACCTAGCTGGTCCAAAACGCCCACAGGACAGGATTCCGTTAAGTGAAATGAAATCCACTTTTATAAACGATATGAAAAAAGTATTCAATAGAGAGTCCGAAATAGAAAAAGTCTCCAAGGGTGATTCATTAAGGCATGGATCCGTTGTTATTGCCGCAATTACATCTTGTACTAACACTTCGAATCCAGTTGTAATGATTGGAGCAGGTTTATTAGCAAAAAAAGCATTAGAAAAGGGTTTAAAAATAAAAGATTATGTAAAAACCAGCTTCGCACCGGGATCAAGAGTAGTCACTGATTATATGAAAGAATCAGGACTAATGAAATACCTTGAAGCTCTTGGATTTAATCTTGTTGCATATGGTTGCACTACTTGCATAGGTAACAGTGGTCCTATTAGTGAAGAGATTGTACAAGAAATTAATAAGAACGATTTAGTTGCAACATCTGTTCTTAGCGGTAATCGAAACTTCGAAGGAAGAATAAACCCTCATGTTAGAGCGAATTACTTAGCCTCACCTCCCTTAGTTGTAGCCTTTGCATTGGCAGGAACAGTGGCAATTAATTTAGAAAAAGATTCATTAGGTATTGGATCGGATGGAAATCCAGTATATTTAAGGGATATTTGGCCAGATTCTAAAGAAATTTCAGAGCTTGTTTCTCAAACGGTTAAAGTTGAATTTTTTAATAAAGAATATGGAGAAATTTTCAAGGGATGGGATTTATGGAATGATTTAGAACCACCAGAAGATAAAATATACCAATGGGAAGATGATTCAACTTATATTAAAGAGCCTCCATATTTTGTAAATTTTCCTAAAGAATTGCCGCCATTAGAAAATATTAAAGATGCAAGAATATTAGCCTTACTTGGAGAAAGTGTTACAACCGATCACATATCTCCAGCAGGAGCAATTCCAAGAGATATGCCAGCTGGGAAGTATTTATTATCTCATGGGATTGAACAAGAAAATTTTAATTCCTTTGGATCTAGGAGAGGTAATCACGAGGTTATGATGAGAGGTACTTTTGGAAATATCAGAATTAGAAATGAACTCACAGATAAAGAGGGGGGCTGGACAATAAATCACTTAAATGGAGAAGAAATGCCTATTTATGATGCTGCCATGGATTATATTGATAAGGGTGTTCCTCTTATTGTTATTGCTGGGGCCGATTATGGCATGGGAAGTTCTCGAGATTGGGCTGCGAAAGGGACACAGCTTTTAGGAGTAAAAGCCGTAATAGCAGAATCCTTTGAGCGAATTCACAGAAGCAATCTTGTAGGAATGGGTGTACTACCCTTACAATTTAAACACGGTGACACTGCACAATCCTTAGGTCTGACAGGAAAAGAAACCATTGACATCTCTGGCATTGAAGATCTAACGCCTAAATCAGAAATATCGGTAAAAGCCAGATCAGAGAATGGGAAGGAGAAAAATTTCAGAGTTACCTCTAGGCTTGATACTCCTGTCGATATTGAATACTTTCGAAATGGGGGAATCCTCCATACTGTCCTTAGACATATGCAAAAATGAGCCTAGGTATATCCTTCTTTCTTATAAAATCTTATTTTTCTTTTTCCATAATTACTAAAAAATGATCTTTCCCTCTAAAATTGGAGTCCTTCAAAACCCATCCATCTGCTGCCATTTGATTCAAACTACCTTCAAACCGTTGAATATAATCCAATCCTACCCTTATAGTAAATAACATTACCTTGTATTCTTTCATCATATCACCTCGATTTTTTTAAAACATCTATTGACTTCTACAGAATAAAAAAAAGATATACAAATTTCTTTATATAGGTTTATGATTATTTAAGGAACAGAGATAAAGCGTGTACTATCATTAAACTCATACTAAGATAATAAATTGCAGATTTTTGTTTTATTAACCAATCTATTTTTGAGTTTATATCAAACCTATTATTAATCTATTTAACTTATATTTTAAACGATAAAAATATTTTAAGTCTCATTAAGATATAATAATAATAGAACGTTATTTTGGTGAAAACTATATGTCATACTTAATCGAAAATCAAAAACTGATTCAAGTTGAAATGAAAAAGCTAAAAGGTACAGTAACTTTAAAGGTTTTTACTGATTTTAAAACTCAAGAGGATGGTACGAGAATAAGGCATTGTATGGCCTGTGACAGCACAGTTAACTTACTTAATGCTTTGGCGGATTTTTCGGATGGTAAATTAATAATAGAAGAATATTCTACTGAAGAAAATGAAGATATTGCAACAAAATATAAAGTTGCAAGAATTCCAACAATTCTCTTTTTAGATGAAAACGATAGAGAGGTTATCAGGTATACTGCAGAGCCATCAGGTGGGGAATTAGTGCCATTTATTAAAAGCTTGCAAAACTTCTCAGGGGTGAGTTCATACTACAAAGACGCAATTTTAACTAATCTTAGAAAAATGACAAAATCGGAGATAAAACTTTTTATAACTCACACATGCCCTTATTGTCCTCAAGTAGTACCTATTGCAAATCTCTTTGCTACACTTTCAAAAGGAAAAATCAAGGTTGATATTATTGATATTAATGCTAACCAAGATGTAGCAATGAAGTATCAAATTCAAGGAGTTCCGCATACTATGATAAATGAAAAAGAACATATTTATGGAATGTTTACTCCACAAGATTTATTAGAGAAATTAACCAAAGGTAAACGTGATTTTGATGGTATGTATGCATAAAATAAGTAAGAGGTGAGAAAAATTTCTGCAGATGATAGATATAAAAAAATTATTCAGGAACAAATGGCAAAATTAACGAAACCTGTCAACCTTAAGGTATTTACCTCTCAAAGAACTGAAGCTAATGGGAGTAAGATAAGAGCATGTATGGACTGTGGCCAGTTTATGTCTCTACTAAGAATCTATGAACAACACTCAAATGGGATGTTAACAATCGAAGAATTATCTATCGACGATAATCCTGAATTTGCGAAAAGATATGATATTGAGAGAGTTCCTACAGTACTTTTTATTGATGATAAAGGTAGAGAAGTAATCAGGTATTTAGCAGCTCCTCAAGGAGGTGAAATTCAGCCCTTTGTCCAAGCTATTTTTGCTTTTGCGGGAGCGCCAAATTATTACGAAGCTACGATCAAACAAAACATAGATCGTATTAAACCATCTACAATTAAAGTCATGGTTACAAACTCATGTCCTTATTGTCCACAAGTAGCAACGATTGCAAACTTATTTGCAATTGCGTCAGATGGAAAAATACGAACAATTATAGTTGATATTTCGACAAATCCAGATATCGGTCAATATTATGATGCTGCCGGTGTTCCTTACACAATAGTAAATGATCAGAAAGCAATATCAGGGATGGTTGGGGCTGACGTGATTCTGAGATCTCTAATAGGAGGGAATATTCGTGTACAATATTGAGTTGGAATTACCTGATCCAGATAAAGTCTTCGATATGATTATTTTGGGAGGCGGTCCTGCAGCTCTAGGCTGCGCTATCTATGCTGCTAGGTTCGCAATGGATATTTTGGTTATAGGTAAGGTTTATGGAGGATTAATTACAACAACTCATATTGTTGAAAATTATCCGGGAATTACATCTGTATCGGGAACTCAGTTAATGGAAATGTTCAGAGACCACATAAATTCACTCAGCGTTCAATATATTTCTGATGAGATTAGGAGTATTGAAAAGGTGGATAATTACTTTGTATTAAAATCTTATTTTGGAAAATTTAAAGCGTCGAGTGTGTTACTAGCAACAGGGTCTGAAAGAAAAAAGCTTGGAATCCCTGGTGAAGTAGACTTCACGGGGAGAGGTGTTTCATATTGTGCAACATGTGATGGCCCCTTTTTCACTGATAAAATTATAGCGGTTATTGGAGGAAGCGATTCTGCTGCGAAGGAGGCATTATTTTTAGCTCAACATGCTAAGAAAGTTTATATAATTTATCGACGTGAAGAGATTCGTGCAGAGCCAATCAACAAGAAAAGAGTCTATGAAAATAAAAAAATAGAAATCATAAATAATACAAACATAGTTGAAATAAGTGGTGATGAGAGAGGAGTCAAGTCAGTTACATTTGATAATGGTAAAGAATTTGAAGTTGATGGAGTATTCATAGAAATTGGTTCAGATCCTAATTCAATCTTAGCAAAACGCATTGGAGTAGAGAGAAATAATAAAGGAGAAATTATTATTAATCGAAAGTCAGAAACCAATATCCCTGGAATTTATGCTGCTGGAGACGTAGCAAATTCCCCTTTTAAACAAGCAATAACTGGTGTTTCTGAGGGCGTTATTGCTGCATATGCAGCATTTGACTATCTTAAAAATATAAAGATCGAGTATTAAAGCATTTTTTGCTATTTTCATATTATTTTAACAATATTCAAACTAAATAAAAACAATATTTCTATTTAATTATATAATGATAGATAACTGGCTTGTGAAAACCAAGGTAGCAAAGATATTTGAGAAATTTGTAAAAAAAGTATTTTCTAATCGAATTTCGGCTAATCAAGTTACAATTATAGGGTTAATTTTTGGTTTAATTAGTGCTGGTTCTATCTATTTGAGTACGATATTACAATTTACTCTTGAATTAATTATTCTGGCATTAATATTAATGAGTTTCTCTTTCTTTTTTGATGTTCTGGATGGTATTATAGCAAGGTTAGAAAAACCTACTACTTTTGGAGGAATCTTAGACATATTTTGTGACCGTACTGTAGAAGTATTTATAATTTTAGCTCTTATTTCCACTGATCCCCTAAATTTAATGTGGCCGGGACTATTTTCATTAGCTGCAATAGTTTTATGTATAACCATGTTCTTAATTACTGGAAGAATAATTAGAGAAGATAATCTAGAAGGAAAGCAAAAAGTAATTTATTATAGAAATGGGTTAATGGAACGTTCTGAAACTTTTATCTTTTTATTTTTAATGACAATTTTATATTTTGGAGCTTGGAGATTTATTTTATTATGGATTTTTGCAGTACTGGTATTTATTACTGCCATTTTAAGATTGAGAGATTCATATCATATTTTTAATTCAAGGTCTAATAGAGATAAGTAGTGATAAATTTCCTTCATTTTTATTAGAATAAAAATTATTATAGGGATAAAGTGTAATATTTATAATATAAAAATTTAATAGCTTCTTTTAGGATCTATACTTAAATAAGTGAGATTATCCAACATGAGTTCAGAAGAAGAAATATTTAATAATGTCCTTAAAAAATCAAGAAATAAATATAGATTGTTCTGTTTAAACTGCTTGATTTTACGTAGCTCTTTTCAAGAATTAAATGATTTTATCCAGAAAAATAATATCTTTATAATTAAAGAAATTAAAGTTAAGTTCGAATATATAAAAGTATTATCGGTACATTACTACAATGTATACAAT
>SDBT01004445.1_pt1 | contig 23792 bp, 23 predicted proteins | sample 2277101 | NCBI WGS metagenome assembly SDBT01 (sample SAMN10404973, study PRJNA504765) | marine sediment metagenome | isolation source: marine sediment core GS10_PC15, 103 cmbsf | place: Arctic Ocean: Southern Knipovich Ridge | collected 2010 | reverse complement strand
GGTGTGCCGCTTTACCGGGTCATATCGACGGCCACCTCCAGGAGCCTGGTGGACGTGTTCTACAAGGTGAGGAATCGTTATGAGACCCACATCCAACCGATCGACAGCTTCAGCAGAAAGTACCTGTTCAACATGAGGGAGGGAGGCAAGCGAGGTAAAAGAGCCCTCATTTTCGATCAGGATCGCCACATCGTCACCCGCATCGTCAGGAAGAACGATCAGACTCAGAGCAAGGTTTATGAGATCCCAGAGGGTACACAGGACAACCTCTCAGCCCTGTACGCGCTGAGAAACGAGGTCCTTAAGGTGGGCGATTCGGTAACGTACCGCGTATTCGAGAGCAGAAAGAACTGGGAGCTGATCATCGATGTCATTGCGGCAGAAGAAATCAAGGTAAAGGCCGGAACATTCAGGACCATTGTGGTCCATCCCAAGCTTAAATTCGAAGGCATTTTCCGTCGCAAAGGGGAACTGCACGTCTACATGACCGACGACCAGTGGCACATCCCGGTCCTCATGAAGAGCAAGGTCCGGATCGGAAGTATCGATGCGGAACTGGTGCGGTTTACACTTGGCGGCGGGAAAAAGGATATTCCCTCCATGGTGCTCCCGGACGAGGAAAAGGATATACCCTCTATGCGGACGTCGGACGAGGACAACTGACCCGGTGGCGGTTCGACTTCTCCTTTACAATATCGTTATTCTCACATTGGGCATTTTAACGATGCCGTGGGTTATCTACCAGCTGGTTTTCGTTAAAAAGAGAAGGCCTGGGCTTGCCCAGAGGTTCGGCCGTTCCCCCGTCACGGACAAAAAAACGGTCTGGTGCCATGCCGTCTCAGTCGGCGAGGTCAGAGCGATCAGCCCCATGCTCGCGGTTCTGGATGAAGAAGAGAGGACGAAGGGCCGCATCGTTCTGTCCACCGTCACCCTCACGGGACAGGAAACAGCGAACCGGGAATGCGGGTTCGTGAGCCGCATCTTCTATTTTCCTCTGGACTTTCCCTTTGTAATTAGCCGCGCCATCCGGCGTGTCAACCCTGAGATATTCATTACTGCCGAAACTGAGATCTGGCCGAATTTTTTCCAATCCTGCTTTCGCCGGCGTATCCCTGTTGTGGTCATCAATGGCCGTATATCGGACGGTTCCTTTTCACGATATATGAAATTTCGTTGGTTTTTCCGTCCGATCCTGGAGAAGGTGACTCTCTTCCTCATGCAGAGCGAGGAGGACGCGCGGAGGGTCAGAGTAATGGGCGCTCTGCCGGAATCAGTGCAGGTGACCGGTAACATGAAGTACGACCGGGTACCGGAACCGGTGTCCCTCCCGGATGAGGTTGAGCGGTGGGCTGAGAATGGTTTTCTGCTGGTGGCCGGCAGCACCCACGCTGGTGAAGAGGATGTCATACTGGAGGCAATAAGGGGACTGAAGAGCAAAGATGTCCTCCTCGCCCTCGTTCCCCGTCACCCTGAACGGTTCGACGAGGTGGCCGGGCTCCTGGAAAAAAGGGAAGTCCCTTTCAAGAGATATACAGATATCAAAGAGGGCGTTGATATCGTTGGAAAAGTCATTCTCGTGGATGCCATGGGGATCCTGGACGGGTTCTACGCTCTTGCGGATGCGGCCTTCGTGGGTGGAAGCTTGGTGCCCGTTGGTGGGCACAACCTGCTGGAACCGGCCATGCATGGAGTGCCTGTTCTGACGGGGCCCAATTTGAACAATTTCAGGGAAATATCAGATGCCCTTGATCGATCCGGCGGGTGCAGGATCGTTAAGGACCAGGCAGCTCTTTCGTACCAGATCGCAGTTCTCTATAACGATGAATCGATCCGATCCGGGATGGGTATGTCGGGTCAAAACGTCTCAGCGGCCGCCAGGGGCGCCAGCCAACGGAACATGGACCAGATCCGGGATCTGTTGGACGGGCTTCAGGGCTGATCTTCGGACGGGCCCGTTAAACTCCTTCCCAGACCGAAGACCTCCAGATAACCCTTCACGCTCTTCTCAACAGTGTAGTTGTCGACAGCTTCTTTCAGGGTCCGGGCCGGCAGGGGGGCGTCCAGGGTCTGGAGCATGGCTTTCGCCAAATCCTCGTTGTCGCCCGTGGGGACAAGGATTCCGTACCGACCGTCGCTCAGGATCTCACGGGGCCCGCTCGGACAATCGGTAGATACAACGGGGGTTCCCAGGGCCAGAGCTTCCTTCAGGACATTGGGGGAGCCCTCCCATCTGGAGGAGAGGACGAACATAGAGCATCTGGCAAGCCAGGAATAGGGATTGGCTACGAAACCCGGCAGGTTGAAGCTGTCCATCACCCCCAGGGAAGCGGCAAGAGACTTGAGTTTCCCCCTCTGCTCCCCCTCGCCCAGGATGACGAGCCTGCAGTCTCTTGATTCCCGCACCGCGGCAAAGGCCCTGAGTAAGGTTGTAAAATCTTTCTGTCTGGTAAGACGTCCGGCACCGATGATGACCGGGATATCCGGTTCGATGAGCCACGGGTGGGGAGCGGCCTCCCGCGCCATACTGTATATTCGGGGTGTGACCACCGGATTGGGTACCACGTGCACGCGCTCTGGGGGGAGTCCTGTGATGGACAGGATGTCATCCGCGACCCCCCGCGAGACGGCCACGATCCTTCCAACCCGGTGGTAGAAAAGTTTCATCCCTGAGAACCAGAGCCATCTGCGCAACCGCCCGCGACCTTCCAGGGCCGCCGATACAGTGGTTCCCAAGCGACCCGCAAGAACCGCTCTGGAGCCTGATAGCCATCGGGCCAGGACCGCTGTCCTGATTGCCCTGTCCTTGACGGCCAGCAGGACGGCCGGATTATTGTTTTTTAGATACCGGGTTAATCCGGGTAGAGCGGAGAAAGTGTGCCTGCTCCCGAGTCTTATCTGGCGAACGCCCTCAGGAATGAACGTCAAGTGTTCTCCCCTGGCCCGTGCGATCACCATGTCGACCCTGAAACCTTCGTTCAGAAAGCCCTGGGCCAGGTTGTTGACCATGCGTTCCACGCCCCCCTGCCCGGAAAAGGAAATGAAAATAGCTATGTCGGACTGTTTTTCCTTCATCGGACTTTTTCCGCCAGGAGGACAGGTAAAATTCAGCGTATATGTAATTGCGAGGCCCTTCTGTTACTTATAAGATATATGTTATATCTTTTGAACATGCTTGGACAGGAGTTTCCCTGTGACTGAGGATCACTGTCCTGAATTAACTGCAATGCAGGATTCATGGGGGAAGAATCCAACGGTAATAAACAGCTGGCCGCAGAGAAACTGACCTGTGAAAGTTGCGATAAGGGATAGTGGTCCATTAAATTAGATCCATTCTTCCTATTAATTTCCACTCCCCTGATCGTGACGGAACAGACGATTAAATGCGGGATCTCATCCTTTTTGATGGAGTCAGACGGTTTCGGCGCTTTTTGGCTAGTGCCCGAAAATTATTATATAAGGAGACATGATGAGCATTAAGGGAATCATCCTCGCGGGTGGCTCAGGCTCGAGGCTTTACCCCATCACACATGTTGTCAGCAAACAGCTGGTGCCTGTATACGACAAGCCCATGATCTACTATCCGCTTTCCGTCCTCATGATGGCCGGGGTCCGGGAGATTCTCATTATCTCTACGCCTCAGGAAATTCCAAGGTTCGAAATGCTTTTCGGTGATGGTTCACAGTTAGGGCTTCGAATTACCTATAAGGAACAGGAAAAACCGGAAGGCCTGGCACAAGCCTTTGTTCTCGGCGGGGAGTTTATCGGCGACGACAAGGTTGCCTTGGTACTGGGTGACAACATCTTCTTCGGCCAGGGCCTTCAGGGGATTTTGAAGGAGGCTGCCGCCCTCACTTCAGGTGGAGTTATTTTCGGATACAGGGTCAAGGATCCTGAACGCTACGGCGTTGTCGAATTCGACAAGGACATGAAGGTTCTTTCCATCGAGGAAAAACCAGGGGTACCTAAATCGCAATACGCCATACCTGGCCTCTACTTTTTCGACAACGATGTTATAAAGATCGCTTCGACCTTGGAGAAGTCCCCGAGGGGAGAGTATGAGATTACCGACGTGATAAAAAAATACCTGCAGCGGGGGGACCTCCAGGTGCGGCTCCTGGGAAGGGGGTTTGCCTGGCTCGACACAGGAACCTACGACTCCCTCCTGGCGGCCGGAAGCTTCGTCGAGACCATAGAAAAGAGACAGGGATTAAAAATAGCATGCATCGAGGAGGTGGCCTTCAGAATGGGGTTCATCGATGGGGGACAACTTCTTAAGCTGGCAGAGGACTACCCAAATAACTACGGTGAATACCTGAAAATGATCGCCGATGAGGATTGAAGAACCTAAACGCAGAAGAAGGCGGAGTGAGGCTCTTTGTGATAAAGAATGGGACGGGCGCTACCTTAGTTCCCTGCGTTAAATCATTTCTTTTTTTCAGGTAAGTTTTTCAGGAGACCCAATCATGATCGATGGAGTGAAGATCAAACCTCTGAAAGTCATCCCTGACGAGCGGGGCCGTCTGATGGAGATCCTGCGCTGCGATGATGGGATCTTCGAGCAGTTCGGTCAGGTTTACATGACCACCGCGTACCCAGGAGTGGTCAAGGCGTGGCACTATCATAAGATTCAGAGCGATCATTTCGCTGTACTCAAGGGCATGATGAAGCTGGTTCTTTTTGATGACCGTGCCGGGTCACCCACCAAAGGTGAAGTCAACGAGTTTTTCCTGGGAGTCCATAACCCCATCCTCGTGAAGATCCCAAATGGTGTCTACCACGGTTTCAAGGCTATTGGAGGTGAGGAGGCTATCGTTATAAACGTTCCTACCGAGCCCTACAATCGGGAGCAGCCAGATGAATATCGGCTTGATGCCCACGACAATGATATCCCCTACGACTGGGACAGGAAGGACGGATAATGAAGATTCTCGTCACCGGGGGTGCCGGGTTTATCGGGAGCAACCTGGTGAGGCTCCTCCTGAAGGAAGGTGCGGCCAGCCGGAATATTGAGGTCCTTAACTTGGACAAACTCACCTACGCCGGGAATCTGGAGAACTTGGTCGGTTTTGAGGATGATTCCCGGTACGACTTTGTCCTTGCCGATATCGCTGACGCGGAGAAGATGAACGATGTGTTTGAAGAGCATGAACCGGATGTGGTGATGCACCTTGCGGCGGAGTCCCACGTGGACCGTAGCATTGAAGATGCTTCTCCTTTTATTCGCACCAACGTACAGGGTACACAGGTGTTGCTGGATTGTTCCACGAAATATGGAGTCCAGCGGTTTGTCCACGTGTCAACTGACGAGGTTTATGGAACTCTGGGAGAGAATGATCCTGCTTTTACCGAAAAACATCAAATTGATCCGAGCAGTCCCTATTCGGCCAGTAAAGCGGCTTCTGACCTGCTGGTCCTCGCTTGTCATCGCACTCATGGTCTGCCTGTATTGATCACCCGATGTTCCAATAATTACGGCCCCTACCAGTTCCCTGAAAAGCTTATCCCCCTCATGATCCGCAACGCTATGAATGGTGAATCGCTTCCTGTCTACGGTGACGGTCGAAATATCCGTGACTGGATCCACGTTGAGGACCATTGCAGGGCTCTTTTGGCAGTGATGGAAAAGGGCATTCCTGGCCAAGCCTACAACATAGGCGGCCATGCGGAGGTTAGAAATATCGAGGTTGTCCGTGAGATCCTGCGGATACTGGACAAGCCCGAATCTCTCATCCACTTCGTCAAGGACAGACCGGGCCACGACTGGCGTTACGCTATGAATATTCAGAAGATCCACAGTGAGCTTGGCTGGTCGCCCTCCGCAACCTTTGCTCAGGGACTGGAGGAGACAGTTCAGTGGTATCAGAATAATCCTGCCTGGGTGGACCACATCATCAGCGGCGAGTACCGCGAGTACTACGACAGGATGTACAGCGTGCGTCTGGAGGAAGGTCCCTGATGGGAAGGGCCCCTCACTGGGAGGCAGCCGAGGAACGGCCTGTGGTGGTTCTGGGTGCCGGCGGAATGCTCGCCACCGCCCTGGTGAGTGCCCTGGAAGATGAGGATCACCATTACGTAGCCCTCAGCGAACAGGATCTGGATATCACCTATGAAGGCAGGGTCGCCGTCATATTAAAGGGCTTAAATCCGCGGACTGTAATCAATGCAGCCGCATATACCGATGTTGACGGGGCTGAAACACATCGCGATATAGCCTGTGAGGTCAACGGTGCAGGTGCGGGCCATGTCGCTACGGCAGCAGCTTCGATCGGAGCTAATGTTATTCACCTCAGCACCGATTATGTGTTTGACGGTCAAAAGAGGATTCCCTATCTTCTCGGTGATAAAGCAGATCCTATTAATGTGTACGGCGCCAGCAAACTTAAAGGGGAAAAACTGGTACGGGGAAAAACGGATGATCATCTTATTCTCAGGTCCTCCTGGCTTTATGGTCCCAACGGGAAAAACTTTGTCAACACCATGCTGGACCTGGGCCGTTCGGGGGGTTCCCTCGATGTCGTAGATGACCAGAAGGGCTGCCCTACTTACACTCGTCATCTTGCCGGCGGAATAATCCGGTTGATGAACCTGGGTGTAACAGGTACATATCATTTGTCTAACACCGGGCAGTGCAGCTGGTACGAGTTTGCCGTGGAGATCTTCCGGCAGAGCGGTATAACTATTGAAGTGAAGCCGGTTCCTACAGAAGCCTTCCCAAGACCGGCGTCAAGACCACGCAACAGTGTTCTGGACTGCTCAGCCACCTTTGAACTCCTCGGCGGTCCCCTGTCTTCCTGGAAGGAGGCGTTGGGTGAATATATGAGGAAATCAGGGAATAAAGAGTAGGGAATGTGGAATGAACGGCCGTAGCACTTGTCATCGCGAGCATATAATAGTCATTTTCCAAATCTGACCGGGGAGGAACACCTTGAAGATCGTTGCAGTTACAATGGTAAAAAATGAAGGGGACATCATAGAGACCTTCTGCCGCTATTATGCGCAGTTTGTAGATGGAATAATTATTACAAACCATAGAAGCGTCGATGCAACTCCGGCAATTATAGATAAGCTTATCAAGGAAGGGTTGCCCATACAGATGTTTGAGCACAATGCGGTTACCTGTGACCAAAGCTCCGTAATGACATCCATGATGAGGGGCGCTGTAAGAAAATTCGATGCTGACTGGGTCCTACCTCTCGATGCCGATGAGTTTCTGTATACTCCAAAGAGCGAAAAAATAAAGGATGTTATCTCCGAAAAGGGCCGCGACAAATATCTGCAAATACCCTGGAGAACTTACATTCCGGAGGACAACAGCGATAAGGGTAAAGGCAAGAGTATCCTGGAGAAAATTGAACACAGGTTGAAAGAGGAGACATCCCCATATTTTAAGGCGGCTATTCCATCGAATTTTGCTGCCAGGCGAAAGTACCGTTTGAGTTTTGGCAACCATCTTCTGCTCAAGGGGCTACGCAAGAGGAAGTTGAGGTCCTATGAAGTGCCTGAGAATCTGCTGATCGGGCACTTCCCGGTCCGGTCAAGAGAACAGCTCGCTTCGAAGGTTTTCGGCGGCTGGCTCTCCCAGCTCAGCAGTCCCGAAAGAAGTGGTGATCAGACGGACCACTGGCGCCGGCTTTTCCGCAGATTTCTCCTGGAAAAAGAGGTGTTGGAGGAATCCGTTCGTGATCTTGCCATCGGATACTTAAATCCATCTCATGATAGCAGAAACAAAGTGGAGCTGGTTTACGATCCCATCAGGCCCCAGGAAGGCAGCCTCATTTTGAAGTATCAGGAATTTCTCCAGTCAGATCCGCTCAAGATCCTGGCTGACACGGCAGAAGAGATAGCGGCTGAGATGGCTGATCTAAAAGGTAGAAAAAGTGGTATCCGGGCTATCCGCCGCCGCAAAGGCTGATACCTTCCTCTCCAGGGTTTATTCTCAGTGCCGCAGTAAGGCGAAGGATGTGCGGTAAAGGCTTTACTTGCTGGTCGAGATCAATTCCAGGGGGTGGATGCGCGCAGGCGGACGCTCTCCATCGCCCAATATGAACAAATTGCTCCATATGGCAAATTGCACCATCGCCATCACCATTCGTTTCGCGTGGCTATTCCTCCGACAGGCACCGATCAGCCTGCGAACCCCCTCAGGTTTGAACCACTCTTTAATAATAATATGGTCAGGCAGGGCTGACATCAGATCCTTCAGGAAATCGTCATCGAACCAGTCTCCGACAGGAACGTGGAACCCCTTCTTGGGGGCTTTAAGGTGTTCTGGAGGTATATACGAAGCAGCCCAACGTTTCAGGAATGCCTTGCCCTGGTTACCTTCCACCTTGAGTTCGTCAGGAAGGGACAGCCCGAATTCCACTACGCGGTGATCGAGAAAAGGCACCCTTCCCTCAACACCCCAGGCCATCAACATACGATCAGCCTTGACCAGCAGGTTATCTGGAAGAGCTGTGACCAGATCCGTATACTGCATTCGCTGTAGTTCGGACCAGTGTGCGGGGGTCTCGGTCCATGCTTCCTTGAAGGGTCTGCGGTGATCCCTCGCGGCTTCGAGAAGAGGCTCCCTGAAAAGGGATCCGGGCCACTGTCCCCGGAAGGTGCCCCGTGTGCGGAACCCCCCGGTGCCGGGGACTATCATGGATTTGAGGAAACGCTCGATCCGCGGCATCCGGTATCGTCCATAGCCCGCAAAGACCTCGTCTCCCCCCTCGCCACTGAAGACGACCTTCAGTTCCTTCCCCGCAGCCTCAGCCAGAAGGCACGTCGGGAGGTTCGCGTAGTCCCTCATGAGATCGTCGGCGGCCCAGATGGTGAAGGCCAGGCTGTTTTTCAGGTCTTCAGCGCCCGGGGTGATCTCGGTGTGCCTGCTCGAAAATCGCTGTGCCATTTTTTTCGCAGCCGGTAATTCGTTGATCAACCGGGTTCCTGGAAAACCGACAGAAAAGGTTCGGACAGGTTCATCTGTCCACTGGCTGAGGAGGGCCAGCAGAACGGAGGAGTCCACACCCCCTGAAAGGAACAGACCGAACGGGACATCGGAGCGCATATGCTGCTTCATTACCAGCTCCATGATCACGTCGAACCGGTCTCGCGCCTCACCCCCATCCATTTTTTCCGACTTTACATCAAGAGCTGACCAGTACTTTTTTCGCTCCGTCAATCGACCGTTCACGATTTTGATAAACTCCCCCGGAAGCAAGCGCTCTACATCTTTAAGGATGGTCACAAGGCCTGAATTAAATTGGTTTTGCAAGAACTCCGCCAGCCCCCTTGGATCTATTTCCGCTTGTCTGTCCATCAACGGGATAAGTGCCTTCAGTTCCGATGAAAAAGCTATACCATCCGGCAGATTGGCAAAAAACAAGGGCTTTATCCCCAGTCTGTCCCTGGCGAGTATCAGGAGTTTTTTCCCCTTGTCGAATAAAGCGAAGGCGAACATGCCATGGAGGTGTTTAAGAAAATGATCACCGTATTCCTCATAGGCGTGCAGGATCACCTCTGAATCCGTCATGGTCAGGAAGCGGTGGCCTTTCTCTATAAGCTCCTCCCTGAGTTCAAGGTAGTTATAGATCTCTCCGTTGGCGATGAGTGCCAGGTTGCCTCCGGAGGAGACAAGAGGCTGATGCCCCCCGGAAAGGTCAATAATGGAAAGCCTGGTGTGGCCTATTGAGAAAGGTCCATCATTGAAGAGGCCGCTGTCGTCGGGTCCCCGGTGGGCAAGTTTACCAAGCGCCTTGTCAAGTACGCCTGGCGGGTTGGAACTTCCATGGCTGTAATAACCAACTATTCCGCACATTGAGAACTGTTACCCCACTTTTTCGAGTCAGGATCCGATCTGCTTTCCCTCTACGAAGTGGGACGGTAATAACAGCATCGAACCATGTTGTAGTGGTAGACGCTTGTTATATCCGGCCAACATATGTTTACAGTATTACAGGTATGTAAACAACGGTGAGTTACCGATGGGTTATGTTGACGCTGATCGGAAGTGATCGAGTGCCGGATATGGGGAAATTGTTTGTGGGCCGGCAGCGAATGTTATATTGTTTATCGGAGTAAACGCAGATTCGGCAGGAAGAGTAATGTAACCTGTTTTAAAATAGGTGAGCATATTACATGGAAGATCTTAAATTTTCGCCAATAGAGCTTTCATATGTGGTGCCTGTGTATTTTGACCAGGAAAACCACGAAAGTGTACATGAGCTTTTAAGGAGATACCAAAATTACCCGCCTGAGCTGATGGATCGTATACAGTTCATCATTGTGAATGACGGCTCCCCGGCGCCGGTGAATCTCCCGGAAAATATCGATCTGAATATCCTGCTTCTGAGAATTCATGAGAATATAAAATGGAACCAGCCTGGAGCGCGCAACCTGGGTGTCGTATACAGCCGTAGTGATAAAGTTCTTGCCACCGACCTGGATCACGAATTTCCTGAAGAAACGCTCAGGCATATCATCGGCATGCCTGAGTTGAAGAGAAAGATGTACCGGCTCCACAGGCAGGATGCCGATGGAGAACTCCTGTCCCCTCATCCAAACTCCTTGGTAATGTCACGAGGACGATATCTGGGACTCTACGGCGTTGATGAAGAGTTCAGCGGCTCCTACGGATATGACGACGGTATGTTCTGGCGATGGCAGCGCTATAACGGCACCCTGTTCAAACTTCTCAACAGACGATATTACTGTCAAGTCAGAAATATTAATTTGGACAAGTCCTATCATTCCCTGGAAAGGGATAAAACGCAGAATAAACAATTAAAGGAAAGAAAGCTCAAGGAGTGGAGGGTCTGGGGCCCAGTGGGCGGCCATAGCCGCAGATTCCTTTCTTTCACCTGGGAAATTGTGCTGGACAGGAAGCGTTCCTTGATCAATTGGAAGCCGCCAATAAATACAAAATGGAAAAAAGTCTGGTTTCTGCGCCGGCTATTTGGCTGAGAATGAACCGTCGAATCCTGTAGGGAACCCTGCTTCATTTGAAGATGGGGCGCATTCCCAGGGGATCGTTATCAGACCGATGATACTTCTCGGGAGGGTCAAGGTTCAACCTGGCGGTTGAGCGATCTGGATTTGAGTCCTGACGATCTTCGTGGGGAGGAAGATGAAGACGATCAAGGTTAGCTGCTAATTCAGGAAATAACCAGGACCTGATTGCCGCTTACTTTACTTTATCGAATAAAGCTTTCTACGGTCTTTTTCAGCCCGTCCTCAAATTCGATCAGCGGCCTGAAACCAATAAGTTCTTTAGCCAACCCTATATCAGCCTGAGAATGTTTTACTTCACCTGTCCTTGCTTCAGTATGTGTGACCAGTGCTTTTCCACCACATATTTTTTCAAGGGCCTCTACCAGGTGATTTAGTTTATATCTTCCTCCGCATGCAAGGTTCACAGACTCGCCCTTAAGAGCTCTGGCTTTTAAAGCAAGGATATTTCCTTCTACTACATTATCAACATAGGTGAAATCGCGAGATTGTTCGCCGTCCCCGAAAATATGAATAGGTTCCTTGTTTAATATACCATTGATGAAAAGTGGAATTACCGCCGAATATTGACTTTTTGGATCCTGCCTGGGACCGAAGACATTGAAAAATCTGAAGGACAATCCTTCCATTCCAAAGAGGTCATTGAAGATCTTCACATAATGCTCGCCTGACAGTTTTTGCAGGGCATAGGGTGATTTGGGTGAAGGAGTCATGTTCTCAATTTTTGGCAGGACGGGTGTGTCACCATACACGGAGGAGGAAGAAGCGAATATGAAACGCTTAACTTGACTATCCTTCGCTGCAAGAAGCATGTTCAGGGTGCCAGTTATGTTTATGTCATTGGTGAGATGAGGGTTCTCAACGCTTCGAGGGACCGAAGGCAAAGCCGCCAGGTGAAAAACAGCATCCATATTTTTTACGGCCTTATGGCAGCCCATTGGATCCCTGATATCAGTTTCAAATATATTTTTCAGGTCATCCTTTATCTCAGCGATGTTTTCAAATTTACCGGTAAGGAAATTATCGAGGATGGAAACTTCATAACCTGCCTCCAGTAATCCATAAGCCAGGTGAGATCCGATAAATCCAGCACCGCCGGTCACCAGAACTTTCTTTGGTATCAGTCCCTTAGTAGTATTCATGATCGATCATGTTCCTTCCTGAGTTCAAATGATGAAGATCCTATATTATCGTATTCAGAAGGATCAGTCATCCAATGGCCCCATTCCCTTCAATATCCTGAGATAATGCTCCGCGGAGTTCAAATACGTGTAATTTTTTACCGCTTCCTTAAGTTTTTCCGGGTCTGGCGGTTCTGCCAACGTCCTGAGTATGGCTTTAGCGAGCACTTCAGGGTTCTCCACAGGCACCAGCATGCCGTATCGACCCTCCTGAAGGACCTCCCTTGGGCCGCTATCGCAGTCGGTGGAAACCACTGGGACGCCCAGGGCTAAAGCCTCAGTCAACGTATTGGGCGAACCCTCCCATCTCGAGGACAGCACAAAAAGATCGGATCTGGCGAGAAAACAGTAAGGATTGGCTTTAAATCCAGGCAGTTCAATATCACCTTCCAGACCAAGATCGACAGCCAGTTGATTTAATCTGGAATGCTGGCGGCCTTCCCCGAGGATAAGCAATCGGCAATCCAGTTCGGAACGAACTTTGGAAAAGGCGCGCACGAGAGTCCCAAAATCTTTGGCATTTCCCAACCGCCCAATTCCCAGAATGACCGGTACGCCGGTCTCGGTGAACCACGGATGGTTTACAGGAACTGAGGCCATTTCATATAGCGCAGGGCCTGACACAGGGTTATTAATTACATGGATTTCCCTTAAAGGAATACCGGTGATCCTGTTAATATCCTCAGCAACCCCCTTAGAGACGGCTACGACTGAGTCTGCCCCAGAGTAGGCCTCTTTCATGCGTCTGGTTGTCATCCAATGTTTAAAAGGATTCCTGTGTTTCGATCTGTACTGTGCGGAGATATTTGTCGATGCTCGCAGTACGATCCGTGTTGAACTGCCCGATCCGTTCTTCGAGCGTACTGCAAGAAGGTTGTTCTCTTCTTTGGAAGATAATATGGCATATAGCTTTTTATCAATTAAATACTGGATCGAAGCTTTTTGCAGGTTGTTCCTATGGTAAGAGTCCAGTTCGATAAGGTTTACTTCAGGGGGTAACGATTCGAGATAGGAACTCCCCCTGTTTTTCACCACAAAATCCATGTTTACGCCCATCATGGCAAATCCCTGCGCCAGATTTACCAGCATATGCTCCACACCACCCCTTTCAAAGGATGGTGCGAATATGGCGAACCGCTCTTCTTCAGGCTGCAAAATCAGACCCTCACAATTCAAGAATTATTGCCCGGAACCTGTGTGGAACGTTTATCGGGATTCATTTAAACGATGTCAAGAAGGATATTGGAAAGGAGCTTACCGACAACCTGGATGGAGTACTCCTTTTCAACCTTCAGCCGGGCATTTCCCCCTAATTCCCGTCTCAAAGATCCGTCCTTAATAAGGGTTTCCAATGAATTATGGAATTCTTTTTCTGAACCGGCAACAAGCCCGTCCAGGCCGTGATTTACGATAGTGGAGTTAACCCCGACATCCGACACAACAGGCGGTACTCCGGCAGCCATGTACTGCAGGGCCTTGTACCCGCATTTGCCCCTCGTGTAGTCATTATCGGGCAAAGGCATTATACCGATATCGAAAAGGCTTACTTCACAGGCCTGGGTTTCCAGCTTCCAGGGAATAAATTTTGTTCTTACTCCCGGGATATCAACAGGCACATTGCTGATGATCCTCATTTCCAGGTCGTATAATCCTGCCAGACTGGAAAGAGCGGGGCAGGCTGTTTTCAAGTGAGCCAACGTATGGTCACTCCCTATCCAGCCGATAATTACTCTATTTTCTTCTTTTCTGAATACTTTTATCGGGATGTTTCTTGTCTCAACCGCAGAAGGTACTACTTCCACATTGTCGCTGAACTGGTCTGCAAAGTCTGCAAGGATCCGGTTGCCGGAGACAACAAGGTCTGCTTTTTGGACCAATCGGGTAAATTTTTTCAACCGGGATCGACTTTTCGTAATCTTATCGGAAGAATGGCGAAAGTAAACAGCGTCATCGAAATCGTACACCAGTTTTCTGGCAGACGATCTTAACAGCAGGTTGTCCAAATACGCGGGCAGCTTTTTTTGCAGGATCACAAGGTCGAAGTGTTTCATCTGCAGGAACAATTTCAGACGTTCGTAGAGGTTCTTTGGATAGGGGATCACAGTGCATACCAGTCCGGAATTTTCCAGCTCCGGGACCAGGTTCAGTACCCGCACCCGAGTGCTTGGAGTTGCACCGTTCCTTGTGAGAAAGAGGATTTCCGGCATCTGTCGTTCCCTGTTTGCGCCCGTCAATAAAATCGTTTCAGGTTCATTGGTTGAACGCGCCAAGTACATCAAACTGCGGTAAGCTCTTGGACCGTCTGAAAGATCAGCTAATTCTGCAGTTTTACACCCGCCAAGTACCGTTGAAGGATATCCGCGTATTTCCTGCCGACCACGTGAAGAGAATATTCATTGTTCGCCTTATCTCGGCTTTTTACACCCATATTTTCCCGGAGGTGAGGGTCTAATACCAGGCTTTCCAGGGCTTCAGAAAAACCGTCAAGAGTCGGGACAACGAGCCCCTCGTGGTCGTGTTTGACTATCATGGCGTTCACCCCCACATCGGAAACGACGGGCGGTACCCCGGCCGCCATGTACTGCAATGCCTTGTAACCGCATTTTCCCCGAGTGTGTATGTTGTCCGGCAGGGGCATGATTCCGATATCAAAGTCGGCTATTTCCAGTGCCTGCGTCTCCAGTTCCCATGGGATGAACCTCGTTTCAACGCCCGGAATTTCGAGGGTCTGACTACTCAGGATCCTGAGTTCGATGGGGTATTTTCCAGCCAACCCCTTTAGGGCGGGGCTTATCAGGTCCAGGTGGATAAGGTTGTTCCTGCCTCCGACCCAGCCGATCACTGTTTTTCCAGTCTCCGTGCTGTGGTCCTTCACCGGCACGTTCCTGGTTTCGATGGCCGAAGGGACGATAACCACCTGGTCGCTGAATTGACCGGCGAAGTCAGAGAGGATTTCGTTCCCGGCTATCACAAGATCCGCCCTTTTTACAGTCATGAGGAACTTTCTCATTCGCGAGGGGCTCGCCATGGTTTCACTGGAGTCGTGCCGGTAGTAAATGGCGTCGTCAAAGTCGAAAGCAAGATGTTGGCTGGCCCTTCTGAGTAGCGTAAAGAAGAACGGAGAGAGAAGTTTTTTCTGGAGGATAACCAGGTCGTGTTTACTCGCCTCCCGGATGATTTTCAGCCGTTCCAGTGATCCCGGAGGGTAAGCTCTCACCGTGGAACGGAATCCCTGCTTTTCCAGTTCGGGGAGCAGATTCAACACCCGTACCCGGCTGCTGGGGAGTTCAGGGTTCTGGATGATGAAGAGGATGTCTGGCATCGATACGATCATCCCTGGTTGTTGCTTTCACTATATTTGTGGTGAGGCTAAAAACAGGCGCGACGCTGAAGCCGGGTAGCCGGGTAGCCGGGACCGGCACTATTCGAAACAGGTTGCGCCGCCTGAGAATTCACGCAGGTGTTCCCAAAACGATCTGTTTGACGGTTTTCGAATGTTAATCGCACCGGGTGGCTTGCAGCGTTAAAAAAACAGTTCCCTGAGTCTGACGGATCCTGTAACGTGGTCATCCATAACCCGGATCCGCTTCTCCAGACACATTGGATCAACCATAGTGGTATCCGCAACAAATATTATTATCCGGGGCCTGACCGATCAGACCTGCTCCAGTGCCTATACTTACCGTGTGATCTCAAGCTACCACGAAAAACCGTCGCTATCACCCTAATTCTTTTAACCTATCCTCATGCTCCTGAATTTTCCTAGATCCGAATACCCGACGCCCATACGTTTGCCGCGAGGGATCAAAAGACGTAGGATTGTCGATTGACTTGACATGAGATTTAGATTGAGGTGAAAAAATCGTCTATGACGGGAGGATGTTGATCAAGACCTTGTTTGCAAGGTTCTTGAATAGATGATATCAAACGCTATTATTTCGTATCATTCAGCGGCGTAAAATGTGTAGACAGTTACCATTTTGTGAAGGGGAGGCGCTTTGAAGATCGTCGCGGTAGCAATGGCCAAAAATGAGGCCGACATCATTGAGACGTTCTGCCGGTACTATGCCAAGTTCGTTGACGGGATCATCATCACAAGCCACCGCAGTGTTGACAAAACCTCCGTGATCATCGAAGAGCTGATAAAAGAAGGTCTGCCGATCAGGATCCGGGATTACGAAGCGGTGACATGCGATCAGGCCACTGTGATGACCGGCATGATGAAAGAAGCTGTAAAAGACTTCGGGGCCCAGTGGGTGCTGCTCCTGGATGCCGATGAATTCCTCAGTTCCGCACAGGGTGTCAGTGTTAAGGATGTGCTGGGAGGCGTTCCCAAGGGGACCTATCTGCGGATACCGTGGAAGACCTACATTCCCACTGTTGACGAAGAGGAAGGCAAAGGGCTTAATTTGCTCCAAGAGGTGACACACAGGTTAAAAGAGGAATACGCCCCCAATTTCAAGGCGGTCGTACCGCACCATTTGGCCTCGAAATGGAAGCACTATTAGAGTCTCGGCAACCACTGGTTGCTCAGACGCCCTCGGAACAGGAAGGTCAGGAATTGCATTGTCTCCGGGGACCTGTTCCTAGGACATTTTCCGGTAAGGTCAAAAAGACAGTTGATGTCAAAGGTGTTTGGAGGATGGTTGTCTCAACTCAGCAGCCCGGAGAGGAGCGGGGACCAGGGGGCACACTGGAGAAACTTATTTCGAAGGTTTCTTCTGGAAGATCAGGTCAGGGATGAATCCGTTAGGGACCTGGCCGTAGCTTACCTGATGCAGGCCGACCGGAAGGAAAAAGCACCGGAACTTGTGGAAGACCCGATCAATCCTGAGTCGTGCGACTTTACCTTGCAGTATCGTCAAGAGAGTATCGTCGACCCCCTTGAGATCTTGGCTGATACTGCCGAGGAAATCGCCATGGAGATGGCTGACTTGAGGATTAAAAACACAAGCGGATTTCGGATACTCGGTATCAGAAGATAGTGATTCACCCAGAGGTTGAGGGTATCTTTCCATTAGGTAAAAGTCATGATCATGAATTTTTTATCCTCCATTTTGAGGTGATTTATTTATGAAACACCTCTAAAAACTAATTAAAATGTTACTAACCCGAGAAAAGCTTTTCAAAGTCGATGCTTGTCTTTAGCGGCAGCAAGATGGGAACTTCCTCAGTGCGAATAAAACCCCAAGTAACCATCTTAGCCCATCTGCGGCCTAGTGTGAGGTGGAGATGAAGCTTCACAACGTTATATTGAAGCCTTTCAACCGGATGATCGTGAAGCGCTCGAAGTATGAGCAGTTGTTGGAGCCTTTGTTCGCCACCCTGATGATGCTACTTAAAAACCAGAGGATAAACTGCGTGATTGACGTCGGCGCTAACAAGGGGCAGTTCGCATTGTCGCTCAGAAAGGCGGGTTATGGGGGGCGGATAATCTCGTTCGAGCCCATCGAAGAGTGCTTCAACACCCTGGTGGAAAAGGTCTCCGTCGATCTGCTGTGGAACGCGCACAGGATGGCGCTGGGAGCCGAGACGGGCGAGATCGAGATTTGGGTCAGCAATGAGACGGAACTTTCCTCAGTCTTGCCGGCAAGCGATTACGGAAAAGATCAGTTCGGTGAGGACATAACTCCCGTCCGTGTAGAGAGAGTTCCGATAGAGAGACTGGACGTGATTTGGCCCAAGCTCTGGGAGACCGAAGAGAAGCCGAGACTTATGCTCAAGATGGACACCCAGGGCTTTGATCTCGAAGTTTTCGCGGGAGCTGAGAAAATCCTTGACCGTATTTGGGCTCTTCAGTCGGAGCTGTCGGTGAAGGCGCTCTACGAGGGTATGCCAGACTACATGGAGGCGCTCAAAGTTTTCCGGCAGTCGGGTTTCGAGCTTGTGGCGACAAATCCGATTGTCTCAAGCGATGATATGGTCCTTATAGAATTCGACTGTCTGTTGAGCCGGTCGACGTAAAGTTATCCCACCTGACCCCTTTTCCAGTTGAGATCTTATACAATTCCCAGAAAGGCATAATCACTCAGCGAAGCGGTGAGAAGAGGTAGTCCCAACCCCTGATTACAGCGAAATGCTTATAGATGACTGCTGAGTCCAGGGGACCTGGTGCCCGACAATTTCACCTAAAGGTGGCTTCTTCTGTGAAGTCGCCTATACCGTTGACCAGCTCCTGGAGGCTGGGCGGTGACGGTGCTACGGATCCCGATTGATGGAAGGAGAATCCGGAAGATTTCAAGGACCAGAGGGATCGATACTGTGGCAAATGTGGCATGGCAATCCCCATGGAACGGCATCCCCTCAGCAATACAAAACACAAGTTCACGCCGAACCTCCTGGCGCTTTTCAGGTGGCATAGCCTCCCAGATGTTGTTGATGAACGCATCGAGCTCTTTGAAAAACAGTTCTCCATCGAAGGGCTGGAGGCTAATAAAGCCAGCTGGTATCAGGGTAATTACAGGGGTGAACTGCACAGCGATGAGACCTGTCAGGAAGGGCCGGGTTCGACGTGGACTTTGGACGACCTCAAACTGACGCCCGGGGACCTTCGTAATGACAGGGAGAGAAAGTAGGTCAACGGGTAGTGACTACAGGTCGCGACGCAGCAGTTACTATTTATAGCCTACAAGAACACACTCTTCTCCGGAATCCGGTCGGAATATTCGCTTAAAAACGGCTTTTATTTGAAAAAGCATCGCTCTGAATTCTATATCAAACGGCTGTGTTTCTCCCAACACATCAGTATTGCCCTTTTGAATTGATATACTTCCCCTGGAAAACGTTTCAGCCTTAGCGGCTGTTGTCCACGTATTCGTATCGTCGAAGCCCGCTGCCAGGGCCATTTTCTTCAGGTTTCTTTGTTGAAAGATAAACAGGTGTCGAGGCGGATCCAGGCCCATCCAGCTTGAGCTAAAATATCGATGTCCGAGCGATCCAATATTCGGTGTCACCACAACAATTCGACCACCGGGTTTCAGGATACGGTGACATTCCTGTAGTAGCTCTATAGGGTCAAGCAGATGCTCAATAACATGGTTCAAGACGACCGCATCAAAAGTACCTTCACCGAGTGCCAACTTAGTTAATTCCCCTTCATGGATGTGAGCATTTGACTTGGCCAAAGCGTTTGAGATGGCTTTCTTATCAACCTCTTGCCCTTCAACGATCCATCCTTTTTTCCGTAGTCGAAGAAGCCTTCTTCCATCTCCACATCCTACTTCCAGAAGCTTGCCATGCTTGGACCGGGGTAAATACATGTCATTAAGAAGCTTGCGACCTTGGCGAATGAAGAGGATGCGTTTGATCAGGCTGAATAGAAGGTACAGGGGCCATCTCACTTGCTTATTAATTCCGCTGGATTCGCTGTCAGGAATATCTGTTTGGTGAGTGTAATAATTTTGGTAAAGCTGCCCGATATCTTCGGCCAGGGGACACGGGTCCATCCAGACCAGGCTACAGGAATTATTCGGGCACTTCCGGTAGCACCATTCACCTGGTACCCCGAACAGATTGTCCTGCAGGTGCTCGTAAATATATTCGCCGCGATTTCCACATAGGTAGCAGAAAGGTCTGACATTCGTTCGGATAGCAGATTGGGTAGTCATATGGATGAGGTTTTTATTTCATCGTCCCTGTAAAATGTGAAGAGCGATCAAGATATAATCCAAATTACTGGTTCACTTACCTGCCAGGTCAAGATGTTCCTGATCAAAAGTATATGCGAAAGTTTCAATGTCAGCTTTGAAATATTTGGCCACCAGTTCGGCGAGATCGTCGCTATAGTAGCTGCGGTAATCCTTCCTGTCCTTGGCCTGCCGCTTGTGGGGCAGGACAGGGGGTTTGATGCCGATCCTCCGGCAGGCCTCCTCATAATCCTCCTGCAGATTTTCGTATTTTCCTATGAAATCCACCAGGATAGTCCCATCCAGATCTTTCAGATAGTCCGTTTGGCGCTCAATGGATGTGTCGATATGGTACTGGTAAGAACGCTCAGGGTCCAGTTTCCATCGGATGAAGGATCCGAAGTCCGGTATGTGTTCTATAAGCTGTGGCCTCTCTCGCCTGAGATGGTGCCATGAACTAACCTGCAGATCCCAGGGGTTTCTGACAAATGCGAACTTGAACAGACTTTCGAATAGCTCCTGGGGCAGCATCTCCTTGGCGGCGATGATCCTGGCGTGGCGTGGAAGTTTGCTTGCAATACGGTGTCCAGTGGCGTGACTGAGTCTACTGGCAATGAACTGCGGGATATACATGGGGTCCCGCCAACGCAGAGGCGCAAGGGCGGCGCGAACACTCGTGCCGCCAGTCTTGGCGATGTGCACGAAAAGAAAATTGTATTTGACAGAAAGAAGCATGCTCTTTTGCCCTCTTAAATAATAGATCCGTGTTCAGAATCTGCCAAGGTAAAGTTACAACTAAATAGATGGATTGGAGCGGTATGTCAACGAGGACAAAAGACCCGAAATCCGCAATTGGTTTTGGCCGGCCCTCGGTCGGGCCTTGAGGTGGGTGTTTTTTCGTATGGGGCAATGTTGCTGTTGAATTTGCCGCCCTACGTTACCCGTTAACCGTCCTGCCCCGACCAAATGGGCGTTTTCGGCGGATCTCGGGTATGGTTCCCCCTCAGGGACACGTTCCCCAACTCTTGTAGATCCGACTGTTAAGCCATTGTGTAGACTCGGATTCTCCGTCGGATCATCGCGAACAATTCATAATATACTTCCCGAACTTTCAGGTACAACTGACCGGCATGACGCACAACCTTGCCCGCCACCTGGTACAATCGCCAACGCACCGTCCGAATCTGATGACGATGCCAATCTATAGGCAGGATATTCAACTCGAACATACGGAACAGGTTGTAGGCCAGAACACCGATCCGGAAGAACATAGCGTTGGCGCCAAACTGACCGCACGGCATCCTCTCCATACCAAGCCCGATCTTCAGTTCCTTGATCCGGTTCTCGCTGTGCTCACCACGGGCGTTATACCAAGCGATTGTATCCTCCGCCGACTCATCACGGTTCGAGGCAATGGCTTTGTAACGAACCTTGGGGTTCCCTTCGTCAAATAGTTCACCCTGTACCGGACGCCGCAACACCACCAGGCGAAACGCCTTCTTCGTATCTTCCATGCTGTGCACCGTCTCGGCTATATGGCCGTCCTTAAAGGGGCGCCAATCTTTTTCCGGAATGGCTTTGATAGCCCCCACAACAGCCGGATCCAGGTCCGCCCCTACAGCAAAGAAGATCCTCTCAAGTTCATTCTCGGGCTCACAGTAATTGAAAATAGCCGCCTGGTACGCCGCGCTGTCCGAACGAAAGGCGCCGATCCGCTTGCCATCAAGTATCCGGCGGCAGCACGCCTTGATAAAATCAAGATTCCTCGCTCCGGGGCTGTCATTACCCTCACGAAACTCATCGAATACCACCAATCCGTTCTCGGCAAGATGACCCACCATCGGCATGTAGCCACGAAAACCCTTGTACGTCATATTCGCCGACTTCTTGTCCGCCTCGATCGCCGTCGCGTCTATGTCCAATGTGTACGACTTCAGACCATCATCTCGCAGGGATCGGACCAGGACTCTGCATATGACCTGATCAAGACCATAAAGACCGCCGCTCATTCCCACCCGGCGAAGCCAGTTGCCCACCGCGTCAGACGACGGAATACGATCCATACCCAGAAGGTCACGAAGAGCTATATCATTGCGCACCTGGCGAAGATCCTCCAAGGCCTGTCCACCGCCGTTGAGCATCAGCAACAACGGCATCACGAACTGGGAAGGACGATAGCCGGCGCCGCTGCCGGGTAAAGGCACATGACTGTCCACCAGAGCGGGAAGACCAAGGCCATGAGCAAACTCTCCAAAAAGAGCCAAACCGGCATGGGCTGTGATGGTGTCGGGGGTCGTTTCAAGCTTGAAAGGAAGGACCGTTTTGGTTATCATTTCAGCACCTTGTTGGTTATTTGTGGAAAGTTCCGTCGGTTAACGTAACTTACCATACCAACAAGGTTTTCTTATCCCCAGAATCTCGAAAATCAAATCAATCGAGATTCTGGGGAAAGAGAGTCCTGAGTCCAGGGTCCAGAGTCCAGAGAGATTGAAAAAATAGTTCTACGGTCAATAAGTTGATTGCACCACCTAAATTCTTTTGTCGAAGTCTTTCTCTGGGCACTATACTCAGGACTGTTTTTCCCCTCTGGACCTTGGACTCTAGACTCTGGACTTTATTTTCATCATTTCTCTGTATACGGCCAAATTCCCCTCCACCATGGATTCGATGGAAAAATGTTCTTCGACGATTTTTCGCCCGCCGTTTCCCAGCCGCCGGGCCAGATCCCTGTCCATCAAGATCCGTGTTGTCGCATCAACCAGAGGTGGGACTTCGCTGGGGGGGATCAGGTAGCCGTTAACACCGTCGCGGACGATCTCTGAAATCCCTCCGACACTGGTGCCCACGATGGGGACACCGGCAGCGGCAGCCTGGAGCAGTGACACTCCCAGGCCCTCCATGAGGGCCGGGTGGATGAGCAGTTCAAGACACCCCAGGATCCTGTGCAAGTCCTTTCTGAAACCGGCAAAAGTGACCTTCTCCTCGATGCCCAGTTCACGGCACATGGCTTTGAGTTGCCCTTCCAGGGGACCCTTACCGAAAAAAATAAAAGTTGCTTCGGGAACTGATTTGAGTATCTCGGGTATGGCCATGAGCAGGAAGCGGTGGCCTTTCCTGTCAATGAACTGCGCCACCACGCCGCAGGCCAGATTGTCACCGCCAAGGCCGAACTCCCCGCGGAACCAGTCAGAGTCACACTCCTGTCCGTAACGAGAAGTGTCCACTGCGCTGTGAACGCAGGTGACCTTCTCAGGAGGAACCCCCTCATCGGTAAGGACCGTTCGGATCCCCTCCGAAATGGTGACAATATGGTCATAAAGCCGGTACTTGACCATGGCCAACAATCTGTTCTCCGGGTTGTCCACTCTCCGCGTGAGGATACACGGGGTGCTCGATAGTTTTGCGGCGACCCACCCAGAATGTCCGCGCCGCGCCGGCTGTGGAGATGGACAATGTCCGGGCTCTCCTTCCTGATGATGCCCATAAGCCTGGGGACGAAGAGGAGGTCCAGATCACCCTTCATGGGGACCGAGTGAAGCGTCCTGACATTTTCTCTGGCTGCTTCGGCTATGGCGCTGCCCTCGGGACAGACCAGGGTGCTCTCTACATTTTTACGATTTGCCAACCCTCGAAGAAGGTAGTGGACCTGAAGAGCGCCCCCGTAGAGGTTCATGCCCGTTTCGACATGGAGGATTCGCATTGGACGTTTCACGGCGACTCCAGGAGGCTTCGTGCAGTCCGCACGACCTCATCGGTAGATATCGCCTTCATGCAGGTATAATCGCCTTCGCAGGTGGGACTCCTCCGGCAGGGGGAGCAGTCCATGGGATGGTAAAGGACCATGCCCGAAGTGCCCTCCGTGTTCAGGTAGGGCGCTGTGGCGCCGAAAAGGGCTATCGTGGGGACGTCAAGGGCGATTCCCATGTGGGTAAGGCCCGTATCCACTCCAATGACGACGGCCGCCTTTTTCATGACGGCAGCGGCCTGTTGAAGG
>SDBT01004444.1_pt1 | contig 23792 bp, 15 predicted proteins | sample 2277101 | NCBI WGS metagenome assembly SDBT01 (sample SAMN10404973, study PRJNA504765) | marine sediment metagenome | isolation source: marine sediment core GS10_PC15, 103 cmbsf | place: Arctic Ocean: Southern Knipovich Ridge | collected 2010 | reverse complement strand
GCGCTCTCGGTGCCGGCCCGGCGGCCCGACTCGTGGCCGGCGCCGTGGACCAGGGGCTCGATGGCCGTGCCCGCGCGGACGAACAGCGCGCCCACGCCCTTGGGGGCGTACAGCTTGTGCCCGGCCAGCGAGAGCAGATCGACGCCCAGAACGGCCGCGTTGGTGTCGATCTTGCCGGCCGACTGGGCGGCGTCGGTGTGGAACGCGATCTCGTGCTCGCGGGTGATCCGCGAGATGTCGGCGATCGGCTGCAGCGTCCCGACCTCGTTGTTGGCGTGCATGACGGTCACGAGTATGGTCCGGTCGGTGATCGCCCGGCGCACCTCGTCGGGATCCACCATGCCGGTGCCGTCCACCGGCAAGTAGGTCACCCGCGCCCCGAGACGTTCCAGAAACCGGCAGGGTTCGATCACCGCCGGGTGCTCCACCCGGGAGGTGATGACGTGATCGCCTCGTTCGCGCCGGGCGAACCAGATCCCCTTGATGGCGTGGTTGTTCGACTCCGAGCCGCCCGAGGTGAACACCACCTCGCCATAGCCGCACCCGAGCAGTTCGGCCACCTCGCGCCGGGCGGCCTCGACGGCCTGCCTGGCCGGGATGCCGGCCCAGTGCCCCGAGGACGGGTTGCCGTAATGATCGGAAAGGAAAGGGCGCATGGCCTCGACCACGCCCGGATCCAGGGGGGTGGAGGCGTTGTAGTCCAGGTAGACCTGATCCATCTGATCTCCTCGTGATCGTGGTTCAGCCAAGAACTATCAGGTTTGTATCGGGCGGGGCAAGGGGGGGGGATCAGGGCGGGTGCGTAACGGAATGGGGCCCGCATTGGCGCAACCACACCACTTCTGGTCCCTCGGCTTGTTCACCCCGCAGGGGTGAAGGAATAGAGCCTGGGGCGCAAGCCCTGAGCCTTATACACATCTTCACTTCGGCAAGGATGCCGCCTGATGCCGAAAATGAATCGCAGACAATTAGGGTCCAGAAAGACAAGCCCCAACGGGGCGTCATAAGAAAGCCCAGGGCAACGCCCTGGGAACAGATCGGCAAACACGTCGGAGCCCTGAAGGGGCGGAATAAATCCGGAGGCGCCGATGGGAGCGCCGATGCGCGCCCCTGCGAGACTGGGTCCACGGCGCTTCAGTGGCGCGAGGTCGCCCGGGATACCCGACTGATCCTGACGGCGGTCAGGCTGGGGGAGGGCTACAGGGTCGTGATGCGAGAGCAGCGAGGAGATCGCCAGTCCCTGTGTCCGGACTGCAACGAGATGGACCTGCCCTTCTGCGGCGAGTGTCGGCGGGACACGCTGCTGGTGCAGATGCTGGACGGAAGCGGGGCGGCATCAGGAGAGGTGGTGGAGATAGACAGCTGGTATCCGCCCGGCGCGGGCTACATCAGCGAGGTGGCCGCCGCCGTGACACCGGACGGCACTGCCGTCCTCGCCTGGGGGCGCAACTTCGGGGGATCGGCCAAGCTCAGCGACGTCATGGTCGTGCCGCTCGACGCGGCGGGAACGCCACTGGCCATTTCGGTGCAGGTGGACGAGCAGCGGGCCGGGGATGTGCACCTTGTGGCCCACCCGCGGCGGCCACGGGTCCTGCTGTACCGGGACTCCGTCGTACTGCTTCGGCACCTGGGTGTACGCGCCCGGGTGCTCGGTGTGGACGGCAGAGCGGTCACCGACTGGCTGGATCTGGGGAGCAGCCTGGCCTACGAGGCCGGCGTCGGAGCTTTCCGTGACGGCTTCGTGGTGGCGTTCTCCGACCAGGCCCCTGACGCCCAGGAGCCGGACTGCGAGCCCTGTACCTCCATCGAGGAGTGCTTTGGCAGCGATCCCACCATGCCGGAGGATGATCCCTCGCCCGGCTGCCACTCGTTCCTGGACGCCACCGAGGCCGGCGGCCTGCAGCTGGCCCTGGTGGACGAAGTCGGGGCGTCCCGCCCCCTCGTCGTCCGCTCCGGCTGGTACGACGACTGGCACCAGGGCGAACCCATCCGGCTCTACACCGATCACTACGACAACCAGGTAATTGAAACGGGGGCGGGGCTCCTCATCGCCTCGGAGTACACGAACTGGCCCGAGAGCCGGATGGAGCTGCACCTGGTGGCACTGGATCTGGATCACGGCGCGAGCATGGACACGCTGCTCCCCTACCGTCAGGAGGACGGCGATCTCTCCTGGTTCGCCTGGCTGACGCATGCCGGTGAGCCTATCCTGCTCGCCGGCCTGCTTGACGGTTTCGACGAGACCCCCGACGGGTTCGTGGTGCGTGCCTATGGGCTGGGGACCGAGGGCTGCATGGAGGTGGTCGACACCATCCACCACGTCATACAGCAGCCTGGCGACTACGCCGGCTCCCGGGCGTGGTTCTCCGGCTCGGCAGACACCAGCCCGTCCGTGTCCTACCTGCTCAGCGAGAAGGCACCGGACGCCGAGCGTATCTATCTCCTGAACGAAATCGCTGAGTGACGATGGGCGTCGCCACAGCTTCCTCGGATCGTCGACCAGGTGTGGGTGCTAGGCGGATCACTTCTTCGACTGCGGGAACAAATCTACTACTTCTTCAATCGCGTTGGCTAGTAGAAACTCATGCTTGATCGGAGTCATTCGACGAGCCCGATTTGCAGTGTCCGGCCCAAGATCCAATTCATAGGCACGGGAAAACTGGACTTGGCCGTCATCTGACACGATATTGATAACACCATTCCACCACTCAGGTTGGAGAGCAACGCGGATCTTCACCGTCCTGCCTACAAATTTTTCTAGTTCTTTCGCGTCCATTTCATTCCTCAGTTACCTCTTCCTCGCTGTCAGGCATGCTGCTCTTAGTCGTGATCCGCAGAACGGGAAGGACAAAGGGGAAACCCATCTCGTTCGTAAGCTGGTTCACATGGTTTCGGAAGTAGGGCCAGCAGGTATAGGGCCCATTCAACTTGGAGAATACAGGCAGCCCTTTCTCGACTTCCTTGGGCGCGGGAGCCAGAGGAATCTGGTACTTAGCAACCATCTGGATGTAGAGCGATATGAAGGGTTGAGGTTCCTCTTGTTCGCTGGTTTCCTCGATTTCCGATTCCTTGGTAGGTTTTTCGGCAACGCGAAACTCTACAACCATCTGAACTGGAACAAACAGGGTCCCTGGCTCAAGAATCGAATACTGCTCAACGGAATGTTTCACCATGACGGACAAAGCCCGCGGGTCAGCCGGTACATCCATCAAGTAGTTATTGTCAGCGACGATCTTGACCAAGTGAACCTGCTTGAGTTCAACATTTCGCGCTACCACACCAGCAGCGTTGAGTTCCTCCAGGTCAGCTAGCAATTCAATAGCCATATCTTCATTACCTCACTATAGTCTAGAGTGCAACAGCGACAATAGGTTGATCAGCTTGCCCACTAGTATTCCAGAAATGAGGCTGCACAACGTTGTTTTTCTCTTCTCTAATGGGAATCACCTTCGTGAAATGGCCTTTCGTTTTGGGGGATTCGGTCTTGGTGAATAGCGCTTTCAATTCCCAGTTATCAAGAGGCATGGCAAGCGCCTTCCAGCACTCGAAAAAGACAGACGGCTCAATGGGGCCTCTGGCGCCGGCTTCCTCACCATCGTCATAGACCACGATGCTAAACTTCATTCCCAGAGATCGAGCGACCTGGACCATCGTGCTGAGCTTCATGTTGCCAGGGTCGTTCATGAACTGAGAAACGCGGCCAGGCGTGACCTTTAAAGCCTCGGCGAGATCAGCCTGCGTCATCTTTTTCTCGTCCAACCGGTCCTCGACTTGGTCAACGAACTGCGAAGCGACAGCGAACTGAAAGTTCCCGTTACTATCCGCGGTCCAATGCTTTTTTTCGGTCGACATTTTCTTTACCTTTCTTGAATCGTATTCATCTGTTACTGGTTCGTGTAGTATTCCTCGATGGCTTTGATCACTTCCTCCTTGTCATTCCAATCAGAAACACCTTTTAAAACTGCTTCATCGGTTCGCCACTCCTTCTTATGGGTGTGGTGAACGACCACGCAAGCTTGGAATCGTCGATCATCTGGCTTCGGGTTTTTCAGGAGGCCGTAAAGTCTCCCTCCCTCAGCCGAATCCTTGAAAACGTAACAGTGAGTGTATCTGCCTCCATATTCGGATTTATCAAATCCATGATGGCGCCTCTTATTGTTCTGCCCTGCGATCCAAGAGTCGAAGGCCCTCATAAAATTTTTGAACTCAACGCCCTTTTGGGCATCCAAGAACACAGCGGCGTTGACAAAACCCGACGGTGGATCAGTCCTCAGCAGAAGTACCTCCCTTCTCACATTGCCCGGCACTCCTTCCAACTGCTCGGTTGAACATCTCGTACTCCTCCTGGCACCCATGATGTCTAGAACCTTTCCTGATGCTCTCAAGAGACCATCCTACCTATCGACAAGACCTGCTAGAACTTTAGCTGCAGCTAAACCACTTGTCAAGCGCTAAATGTGGTATGTTCGGTGTAAAAATGTGGAATATCTTGTGGTTGCGACTGGTTCCAACCGATCTGCGTCAATTGCCTGAAAACGCTATTGATCCAGGTAATCGTGCGCCCGGAGGGCATTTGACTGAAGTGCTTCGCCGGAATCGGTGATCTACTTGCTCCGGAAAAGACCCAGCGAACTCGTCCATCTCAGAGGGCCGCGGATGCGGAGCCTGGTGCTGTCCAGGCGGCTTCAGCGAAGGGCTCTGCCGTATGGCATGACCGGCCGGGAGCCGCAGGCTAAGGGTCCAGAGGCGTCCTGCTGGACGAGAGCGGGTCGATGAGGAGAGACGGGCGAGACGTGTGGAGCAAAGCGGTGGCGCTGGCTCTGCTGAATAAGGCCACGCGGCAAAAGCGAAGCTGGCACCTGGTCGGGTTCAACGGTAGCATCACCAGTGAGGTCAGCATTCCGGCTGGGAAAGGATCGCTGGGCGACGTCGTCCAGGATCTGGACCATGGCGGTCTCTGATAATTATTGATTACGGTTGACTAAAATCACTGGCTAGTGTGTATTTCTTGGGCCGAGTTGAACATTGTAGTCACGTCTGTTCTGGGGCCCTCGGCGGTCTTCGCCCACCTGGCGATCTGGACGAACCATGCGCCCCTGGAGGCTTAGGTGGACGTCTTCAAGCTCAGAGACAGGGTGATCGAGGAGTACGCCAGGTATGTGAGTAGCTTCCTCGAGATCCGCGATCCGCTCATCCGTCAGAAGGTCGATGAAGAGATGGCCAGGGGTCATCTCTGGCCAGAGCCACTGGTCCAGCTCAACCCAGCTTTCGAGCCTGGTGAGCCGCTCGACCAGCTTGTCTCTGAGGGAGTTTTGCACTCGGAGTGCACCAAGATCTTCGCGGACAAGGACGAATCGGGCGCCAGCCGGGGTCCACTGCGGCTCCACCAGCACCAGGTCGAGAGCATCCATGCAGCGAGAGCGGACGACAACTACGTCTTGACTACCGGGACGGGCTCCGGAAAGAGCCTCTCCTACATCGTGCCCATCGTGGATCACGTCCTGCGCAACGGGGGCGGCAAGGGTCTGCAGGCGATCGTCGTCTACCCGATGAACGCCCTGGCCAATAGCCAGGAGTTGGAGCTGAAGAAGTTCCTTCAACGGGGCTATCCAGCCGGGCGGCCACTGGTTACATTCGAGCGTTACACCGGCCAGGAGGACTCCAACAAGCGCAAGGAGATCATCGAGAACCCTCCTGACATCCTGCTCACCAACTTCGTGATGCTGGAGTTACTCCTGACCCGGGTCCACGAGCGGGAGCTGATCACCGGTGCATCCAATCTCAGGTTCCTCGTGCTGGATGAGCTTCACACCTATCGCGGGCGCCAGGGCGCCGACGTGGCCTTGCTGGTTCGTCGCCTACGGGAGACGTGCGGGGCTGGTGACCTGATCCACGTTGGCACGTCGGCGACTCTCGCTGGTGAAGGTGCCTGGCCTGACCAGCAGCGGGAGGTCGCGGATCTGGCCACGAGGCTCTTCGGAACCGACGTCAAGCCCGAGCGGGTCATCGGCGAGACCCTGCGGCGAGTGACCGCCTACCGGGATCCCGGGGATGACGGGTTCCGGGCAGAACTCCGCAGAGCAATTGAGAACGGAAACTCGCCAGGTGAGGGCGACGACGAGGCGTTCAGAAAGCACCCGGTCTCCTCCTGGATCGAGTCTCATCTGGGTCTGCGCGAGGAGGAAGGTTCGGGCCGACTGATCCGGTGCGACCCCATGCCTATCGCCGGGGAGGAGGGAGCGGCGGCCCTGCTGGCAGAGCACACCGGCCTTGATGTTGCCGCATGCGAGGAAGCGTTGGCCCAGGTGCTTCTTGTTGGGCACGGGTGCCGGGATGAGTTGGGCTGGCCGGTGTTCGCTTTTCGGCTCAACCAGTTTTTATCTAAAGGGGAGTACGTGTACGCCTCTCCCGAGCCGGAGGACCAACGTTACGTGACGTTGCAGGCCCAGCGCTTCGTCCCCGGTGAACGCCATCGAAGCCTGCTTCCGCTGGCCTTCTGTCGAGAGTGTGGCCAGGAGTTCTACCTGGTCAGAAGGCTCCATACCCCAGATGGTGGCGTGGTCTTCGCACCGCGTGAGCTGGGTGACAACATCGACAACGACGATGGCGAGGCGGGATTCCTGTACATCAACACCAGGGAGCCGCTACCTGAGGGCGACACCCTGCCCCTCGAGCTGGTGCCGGAGATCATGCTGGAACCGGATGGCCGGAGGGTCAAGCGCACCTATCGGACCCGTTTGCCCCGGGAGACACACGTCACGGCGGGCGGAGTGGAGGCCCCGGAAGGGACCCGCGCTCACTACATGAAAGCCGCATTTCTGTACTGCCCGCAGTGCCGCGTTACCTACAAGGCTGGCAGGCGGTCCGACTTCGGGGCCCTGTCCACCCTGGGCTCAGAGGGGCGGAGCACCGCGACCACGATCCTGAGCCTGACGACCATTCGGTATCTGCGGAAGGAAGGCGTTCTTGAAGAAGAAGCTCGCAAGCTCCTGAGCTTCACCGACAACCGCCAGGACGCGTCTCTTCAGGCAGGCCACTTCAACGACTTCGTCGAAATAGGTCTCCTGCGTACCGCGCTATTCCAGGCGGTACTGGCGGCAGGCGAACAGGGTCTGACCCACGAGGACCTCCCCCAGAGGGTCTTCGAGGCCATGTCTCTGCCCCTGGACGCATATTCCGCCAACCCAGAGGCAGTGTACGGAGAGCGGGAGAACACCGACCGGGCCCTGAGGGATGTGCTCGGATACTACCTGTACCGGGACTTGTGCCGCGGTTGGCGCTTGACCTCCCCGAACCTCGAGCAGTGCGGCCTGCTGGACATCGACTATGCCTCGTTGCGGCAGTTCTGTTCCGACGAACAGCACTGGGAACAATGCCATCCGGTCCTTGCTAGTGCACCACCCGAGGAACGGGAAGCTGTATGCCGGGTTCTCCTTGACCACCTCCGAAGGGAGCTGGCCATCAGAGTGAGCTACCTGGAACCGACCGACCAGGAACGGATCGAGCGCCTGTCCCGACAGCATCTGGTTCGGCCCTGGGCCCTGGATGAGCAGGAGACCATGGAGAGAAACCGGGTGGCCGTGCCCAGGTCCAGGGCGGGGCGCCGGGAGCCCGAAGGGTTGTTCATCTACCTGTCCGCGCGGGGAGGTTTCGGGCAGTACCTGCGGCGAAATGACACCTTTCAGGGGGCGGACCGGTTCTCCATGGAGGACACGGACACCATCATCCGGGACCTGTTCAAGGCCCTGATCATCCCGGGCCTCGTTCATCGGGTGGCTGAGCCAAGAGACGATGTGCCTCAGTACCAGCTCAATGCTGGGACCATGATCTGGCGTGCGGGGGGTGGTGAAAGCGCTTACCACGATCCCATCCGGGTTCCCAATGTCCCGGAGAGCGGGCTCAGGACCAATCCATTCTTCAAGGCCTTCTACCAGGACGATGCCTCAGACCTGGCGAAGCTTGAGGCTCACGAGCATACGGCCCAGGTGCCGAACGAGGTGCGTATGCACCGTGAGGAGTTGTTCCGTGAGGGGCGGCTCCCGATCCTGTTTTGCTCTCCGACCATGGAGCTCGGTGTGGACATCGCGCAGCTCAACGTGGTCAACATGCGCAACATCCCGCCCACCCCCGCAAACTATGCCCAGCGCAGCGGCCGGGCTGGGCGCAGCGGGCAGCCTGCGTTCGTCTTCTCCTATTGTTCGGCCGGAAGTCCCCACGACCAGTACTTCTACCGGCGCCCCGCGCTGATGGTTGCCGGGAAGGTGGCCACTCCACGGCTGGACCTGTCCAACGAGGACTTGCTCAGGTCGCACGTGCACGCCCTGTGGCTTCATGAGGCCCGGCTCGACCTGGGCACCACCCTGGCCGAGGTGCTGGACCTGGAGGGTGGGGATCCCAGGCTGCCCCTTGCCCGGCCCGTCCTCGACAAGATGAATGCGGAGGCGCCTCGGGCCAGAGCCCAGGTGAAGGCCGAGCGCGCCCTGGGGGAAGCGATCCGGTCATTCCTCGAGCAGGAGAACGCCGAGCAGGACGTCGCCGGTTGGATTGCCAGGGTGCTGGCCCAGCTTCCCCAGAGCTTCGACCGCGCCTGTGACCGCTGGCGGAGCCTGTACAGGGCCGCGCTGAACCAGTCCAATGCCCAACACGCCATGGCCACCGATCCGTCGAGGACCCAGGACGAGCGACGCAAGGCCCGCAGGCTCAGGGCGGAAGCCGATGCCCAGCGGGACCTGCTGCTCGAAAAAGGCACCGAGTTCCACTCGGACTTCTACTCCTACCGCTACTTCGCCAGCGAAGGGTTCCTGCCCGGGTACAACTTCCCGCGGCTGCCGTTGTCCGCGTATATCCCTGGCCGGCGGCGAGGGCGCGATATACCGGAGTACCTGACCCGACCCCGGTTTCTGGCCATCTCCGAGTTCGGCCCACGGGCCTTCATCTACCATGAGGGCTCACGCTACGTGGCCAACAAGGTCATCCTGCCGGTCGCCGACGAGGAGGCCGGGCTGACCCAGCGCGCAGTCCAGTGCGACCAGTGCGGCTACCTGTACCCGCTGCGCGAGCAGGGAGAGGTCGACGTCTGTGATAAGTGCGGCGCAGAGCCGCCGATCCCCTACAATAACCTGTTCCGGATGGAGAACGTATCTACCCGGCGCCGTGACAGGATCAACTCCGACGAAGAGGATAGGTTCCGGCTGGGCTATGAGCTCAAGACGGGTATCCGCTTCGCGGAGCGCGGAGGCGTCGAATCGTCCCGCAACGCGGTGCTGAGGGATTCCGGCGGAACTGAACTCGCGGTCTTGACCTATGGCCACGCGGCCAACATCTGGCGATTGAACCTGGGCTGGCGCAGGCGCCAGGAGAGAGATCAGCTCGGCTACCTGCTGGACATCGAGCGGGGCTACTGGCAGCACAACCGCGCGGTCGAGGACGACCCCAAGGACGATGTCGGTGAGCGACTCCTCCGGGTGATACCCTTTGTCGAGGACCACAAGAACTGTGTCCTGGTCCGGCCTTCGGAGGAGCTCGACCAGGGGATGATGGCCTCGCTGCAAGCCGCGCTGAAATCCGCCATCCAGGTCGTCTTCCAGCTCGAAGACCGAGAGTTGGCGGCTGAACCTCTCCCGGGGGAAGACGACCGGCGCCAGCTCCTGTTATACGAGGCATCGGAGGGCGGGGCTGGTGTGCTCCGGCGGCTGGTGGAGGACCCGGAGGCGCTGCCCAGGGTTGCGCGCGAAGCCCTGGAACTGTGTCACTTCGATCCCGACACCGGCGAGGACCAAAGGCGCGGCCCGCGGGCCAAGGAGGACTGCGAGGCCGGGTGCTACGATTGCCTCATGTCCTACTACAACCAGCGGGACCACGGGTTGTTGGACAGGAAGCGAATCCGTGAGCTCTTGCTCGCCTGGGCGGGTGGGCAGATCTCGACCTCACCGGCACCGATCCGGCGAGATGAGCAGCTCGAGCGCCTGAACCGAGGCAGCCAGTCTGAGCTGGAGATTCGCTGGCTCCAGCTTGTCGACAGCCTGAACCTCAAGCTGCCCTCGGTGGGCAAGCGCATCGTCGAGCAGTGCGGCGTCGAGCCCGATTTCCAGTACGAGGATGAAGGGGTTGCCATCTTCATCGACGGTCCCCATCACGACGAGCCCGGCCAGCAGGAAAAAGACGCCCGTCAGCGGGAGTGCCTGCGGAACCTGGGCATCATGCCGATCGCCTTTCACCATCAGGCCGACTGGCAAGAGATCCTCCGGAGATACTCCGACACCTTCGGGCGAATCCGGGACCTGGTCCCGCCTCCGGACGCGGGCGCCAACTACGGCGAGCCTCCGGACGGTGCACTCGATCTGGATCTGTTCGACGACGCCTGGCACCAACTCATCAGGGCCTTACTCGAGGAAGAAGGCGTGGAGATCGAGTCCGGGGAGGACGTGCTTTCGGGCGGTCGGGTGGTCGGTGCGAGCCTCGCTGTTGTGTCCAGCGGTGATCGGTCTGTCGTGCTGGTCGATGGGCGAAACACAGAGGCGAAGGTCGTCATGGACGCTCTGACCCGTGATGGCGTCCGAGCGCTGGTCGTGAAACCAGGAGACGATGGCCTCCTCGAACGGGTACTCTCCGGGGTGAGGGGCTAGGTATGGCCGAGGTGATCATCGCCAAGTCCTTCTTCACTGCCCTGGGTAAGCTGACCGACAAGGACAGGGTAGAATCCCTGGAGTTCGTTACACAGTTCCACGCCAACCCCGCCTATCCCGGTATCAGCCTGGAGCGCGTGGTCAGGGCCAAGTCCGACAACGTCTGGTCGGGCCGCATCACGCAGGACCTCCGGGCCATCCTTCACAAGGACGGCGAAACCTGGGTGCTCCTGTACGCCGACCGGCACGATCCGGCCTACGATTGGGCCAGACGCCGAACCATCGGGCGGCACCCGGTCACCGGCGCCTTCCAGGTCGTGGAGACCATCGAGGAGATCAAGCGGGTCGAGAAGATCGTCGAGGTGCCTGTTGCGCCCAAGGCCCTGCCGCTCTTCGAAGACCACGAAAATGCGTACCTCGTGAGCCTCGGGGTGCCACAGGACTGGCTGCCGACCCTCCGAAAGATCCGGGACGTTGACCAGCTGCTGGAGGTATGCGGCGAGCTCCCCGAAGACGTGGCCGACCGCTTGTTCGCGGTCGCCGATGGAGAGCTGATCACGCCCCCAATGCCGGTGCCGCCCGGATTGCCTGTCAGCGAAGCGCAAGACCTGCAAGGTCGATTCTATGTCGTCCAGGACGAGTACGAGCTCAAGGCCGCGCTGCAGGCCCCAATGGAGCAATGGATCGGGTTCTTGCACGCTTCCCAGCGCGAGATGGTCGTCAAGGAATTCAACGGCCCGGTCAAGGTCACCGGCTCGGCGGGCACTGGCAAGACGGTGGTGGCCATGCACCGGGCACGGCACCTCGCACGCCGTGGACACCGCGTGCTGTTGACCAGCTTCGTCACCACCCTCTGCAAAAACATCCAACGAAACCTGGACCTTTTCTGCACGGCAGCCGAGCTGGAGCGGATCAACGTCTCGACGGTGCACAGCGTGGCCCTGGAGCTCGTGCGAAGCGGTGGCGTGCGTGTGTCTCCGACCTCGGACGATCAAATCCGGAAGCTGCTGGTCGAGGTGGCGCGGCGCCGGTCCACCGCGTTCGATACCGATTTCCTCCAGGCCGAGTGGGAGAACGTGGTTCAGAACCAGGGGCTCGTAGACTGGCCTGAATACCGCTCGGCGCGCAGGACCGGTCGCGGTCGGCCCCTGGCGGCCAAGGACCGCAAGGCCATCTGGGCCGTGTTCGAGGCGCTGCGGGGAGCCCTGGCGGACAAGGGCCTGGCCGACTGGGCCTGGATCTGCCGCAAGGCCGAAGCGTTGCTGGAGTCGGGTGACGTCAAGAGGCCGTTCTCCGCAGTTGTTGTGGACGAGGCCCAGGACCTGAAGGCGCCCGACATCCGCCTCCTTCGGGCGCTGTCCTCGGACAACCCAGAGAACCTCATGCTGGTCGGGGACGCCGGCCAGCGCATTTACCCGGGCGGGTTCAGCCTGAGCGCCCTCGGGCTGGAGGTGCGCGGGCGTTCCAGGATCCTGCGCATTAACTACCGGACCACCGAGCAGATTCGCAAGCGTGCGGATCGCTTGCTGGGTGACGCAATCGACGATTTCTCCGGCGGGAGCGAGACCCGCAAGGGCACCCGAAGCCTGCTCGTGGGCCCGGAGCCCATCTTTCAGGGCTACCCCAGTCGCGACGAGGAACTGGGCGGTGCAGTGGAGACCGTCCAGGGCTGGATGTCAGAGGGCCTCCAGCCGAAGGCCATCGGCCTGTTCGCCCGGACCAAGAAGCGCCGCGACCATTTGGTCAAAGCGCTCGAGGGGGCCGGGATCGGCGTAAACTTGCTCTCCGGCAACGAGGGGCTGGTGGACACCAAGGTCAACGTGGGCACCATGCACCGGGCCAAGGGGCTGGAGTTCAAGTCGGTGCTGGTCTTCGACTGCTCGGCCTCGGCGCTGCCCAGCCCGGGGCTGCTCCGCACCTGCAAGGACCCCCAGGACCGGGAGGATGCGGAAGCGCGTGAAAGGCGGCTGCTCTACGTGGCCATGACCCGGGCACGGGACAGCCTGATGGTGACCTGGACCGGCGATCCGAGTCCGTTCCTGGGTGACGTGGTGGACTCCAACTGAGAGGACTGCGCGTACATGAGCTTCGAAGTAGGAACCCTGGTGCGAGCCCGAGGGCGGGAATGGGTGGTGCTGCCCAACGACAGCGGTGATCCCGAGATCGTCATGCTCCGGCCGCTGGGCGGCACCGAGGACTGGGTCACGGGCATCTTCACCCCGCTGGAGAAGGTCGAGGAAGCCCGGTTCACTCTGCCCGATCCTTCCCGCGAGCTGGGCGGCAACCTGTCCTGTCGCCTTCTGCGGGATGCCGTGCGCCTGGGGTTCCGGTCCGGCGCTGGCCCGTTCCGCTCGCTCGCCCGCATCGGCATCGAGCCGCGTCCCTACCAGCTGGTCCCCTTGCTGATGGCATTGCGGCTAGACCCGGTCCGCCTGCTCATCGCCGATGACGTCGGCGTGGGCAAGACGGTGGAGGCCTGCCTGGTGGCACGCGAGCTTCTCGACCGTGGCGAGGTCCATCGGCTGGCGGTACTGTGCCCACCCCATCTGGCCGAACAGTGGCAGCGCGCCCTGGCCGACCAGTTCCACCTGGACGCCACCCTGGTGCTGTCCGGCACCGCCGCCAGGCTGGAGCGGGAGATCATCGGCGGGGAGTCCATCTTCGAACGGCATCCGATCACTGTCGTGTCCACCGACTTCATCAAGAAGGACAGCCGCCGGGTGGAGTTCCTGCGCGCCTGCCCCGAGTTGGTCATCGTGGACGAGGCCCACACCTGTGCCTCCGCGAGCGGGCGGGGCGCCCGCCAGCAGCGCCACGAGCTGCTCCGTGACCTGGCCCGCGACGAGGGGCGCCACCTGGTGCTGGTGACTGCCACTCCTCACAGCGGCAAGGAGGACGCATTCCATTCCCTGTTGGGGCTGCTGGACGCGAAGTTCGTGAACCTGCCCGATGATCTCTCCGGCGACCAAAACCGAAAACACCGCGACGCGCTCGCCCGGCACCTGGTCCAGCGCCGCCGGGGCGACCTCCAGGATTACCTCGGAGCCAAGACACCCTTCCCGGATAGGGAGGTCGAGGAGGTCCAGTACGATCTGCACTCCGACTACCTGAAGCTCTTCGAGCGGGTGTGGAAATTCTGCCGTGAACGGGTCGAGGACGACGACCTGACCCAGCACCACCGGCGAGTCCGGATCTGGTCGGCGCTGGCCCTGCTGCGCTCGCTGGCTTCCAGCCCGGATGCCGCCGAGTCCACTCTGACCAACCGGGCCTCGGTGGACGGCACCGAATCGGTGGAGGAAGCGGACGAGATCGGCTGCCGGGCGGTGTTCGACCTGGACAATGAGAATGCCGAGGGGGCCGACGTGATCCCCGGCGCACAGCTCGGCGAAGAAAGTGACGAGGGTGCCGCAGAGCGGAAGCGGATGCTGGATATGGCCCGCCAGGCGAAGAATCTCGCAGGCAATAATGACAAGAAACTGGCAGCGGCGGAGAAAGTCGTCAGGAAGCTACTGGATGAAGGTCATTCTCCGATCCTCTTCTGCCGCTTCATCCCCACGGTTCGCTACGTGGCCGAGGCTCTACGGAAGAAGCTTGGGAAGAAGGTCGCAGTCGAAGCGGTGACCGGCGCTCTACCGCCGGAGGCGCGGGAGCAGGTGGTCGAAGAGCTCGGAAAAAAGGGAAAACGCGTACTAGTCTGCACCGACTGCCTCAGCGAGGGGATCAACCTCCAGCACTCGTTCGACGCGGTGGTCCACTACGACCTGAGCTGGAACCCCACCCGCCACGAGCAACGGGAAGGGCGGGTCGACCGGTACGGCCAGCAGAGTCCCAAGGTCAAGACCGTGATCCTTTACAGCCAGGACAACCCGGTGGACGGTCACGTCCTCCAGGTCCTCATCCGCAAGCACCGGGCCATCCACAAGCAGCTCGGCATCATCGTGCCGGTGCCCATGGACACCGAAGCGGTGCAGAAGTCCATCGCCGCGGGCATTCTCTTCCGCTCGGAGGCCACCGCCAGGCAGATCACATTCGAATTCATGGGCCCCGAGGAAGGGGAGCTGTTCGCCGCCTGGGATGCGGCTGCAGACCGGGAGAAGAAGAGCCGACGTGTGTTCGCCCAGCACAGCATCAAGGTCGAAGAGGTGGCCAAAGAGCTGGAGGACACCCGAAGGGCATTGGGGGGCGAGGAGACCGTCGAGCGGTTCGTGGTCACGGCGCTTCGGGCGCTCGACGCCGTGGTCACCAAGAAGGACCCTTCCGAGGTCAACATGGAAGAGAGCCCAGCGGCGGTGCGCGACCTGGTGGACGGGCAGACGGGATTACAGATCACCTTTTCGAGTAAACCCGCCAGGGGGGTCACCTACCTGACCAGGACGCATTCGTTTGTGGAGGGGCTGTCCTCGCTGGTCATGGAGACTGCCCTGGACGTAAACCAGGACGGCCCCGGGAAACGCTGTGGTGTAGTCCGAACGGAGGCCGTCAGCACCCGGACGACCTTGTTGCTGCTGCGATTGCGGTACCACATCGTCTCCGAGGACCGGTCTGGAACCCGGCGGGCACTGCTCGCCGAGGACCAGGTGCTGGCTGGCTTCACCGGTTCGCCGAAGAATCCCGAGTGGCTGGCACAAGATGCGTTGGAGTCCCTGCTGGATGCTCCTCCCGCGAAGAGCATCGGGACGGACATCGCGCGAGAGCACCTCCAGGGCATCCTGGATGACTTCGACGCCATCGCCCCCAGGCTGAACGAGGTGGCCGAGGAACGCGGCCAGGCGCTGCTCGAGGCCCACAACCGGGTGCGAAAAGCGGCCAAGGCCCGGGTAAAGGGGCTCAAGGTGGAGGCCCACCTGCCGCCAGACGTCCTGGGCGTGTACGTCTACCTTCCGGCCAATGCTGGGGGTGCGTCATGAGCCGTCGCACCCAGACCGCGTTCCATGCGGTGACCACCGAGGGCGGCATCCTGCCCCAGGAGCTGCTGGAGCGGGTCCGGACCGGCGATAAGGACCTGCCGGGTCTGGACAACGCCTCCTATCACCTAGGAAAGAACGAACGGGTCGGGGAGGTCGTCAACCACGCCTGGAGCCGGCTGCTGTCGGCGTGGAAGGGCTTCCAGGAGGCCCTGGCCAAGCTGCCCGAAGGGGACCTGGCCATCGGGGTGACCCGCGAGAAGTGGCTGCTGCCGCTGTTTCGCGCCCTGGACTACGGCTGGCTGGAGCGGGCCGGGGTACTCGAGTCCGAGGGCAAGCAGTTCGCCATCTCACACACCTACCGGAACTCCCCGGTGCACCTGATGGGCTGGGGGATGCCCATCGACAAGCGGACCAAAGGCACGCCTGGAGCGGCCAAGGCCTCACCCCACGGCCTGGTACAGGAGTTCCTCAACCGCTCGGACGACCACCTGTGGGGCTTCGTGTCCAACGGCCGCGTCCTTCGAATCCTGCGAGACAACTACAGCCTGACCCGCCAGGCCTACGTGGAGTTCGATCTCGAGCGGATCATGGAGGGCGAGTACTTCGCCGAGTTCAGGCTCCTGTGGCTGGTCTGTCACCAGAGCCGGGCGGATGCCGACAAGCCGGAGGAATGCTGGCTGGAGAAGTGGTTCCAGCAGTCCAAGCAGCAAGGTGTCCGGGCGCTGGACAAGCTCCGGGCCGGTGTGGAGCAGGCCATTGCGACCTTGGGGGCTGGATTCCTGAAGCACCGGGCGAACACGGCGCTGCACGAGCGGCTCGGCTCCGGCGAGTTGGATGCCCAGGACTACTACCGCCAGCTCCTCCGACTGGTCTACCGGCTGATCTTCCTGTTCGTCGCAGAGGATCGGGAGGTCCTGCTCGAACCCAAGGCGACCGACGAGGCCAAGGGCCGGTACTTGCGCTTCTACTCTACGCAAGCGCTTCGGGACCTGGCACTTCGGCGTCGTGGAGGGCCGCACGGTGACCGCTGGCAAGCGCTGAAGCTAGTCATGAGGGGCTTCAGCGATGGACTACCAGAACTGGGGCTGCCAGCTCTGGGCAGCTTTTTGTGGGAGGAGGATTCGCTGCCGGACCTGATGGCGGCGGAATTGGCCAATGTGGACCTGTTTGGAGCGCTGCGGTCGTTGGGCACGACCAAGGAGGGCAAGCAGGCGGCGGTGGTCAATTGGCGCAACATCGGCGCCGAGGAACTGGGCAGCATCTACGAGAGCCTGTTGGAGCTTCACCCAGAACTGAATAAAGAAGCGGGGACTTTCAAACTGGAAGTGGCTGCTGGTCATGAGCGAAAGACCACGGGCTCCTACTACACGCCTACCGCTCTAGTGGATTGCCTTCTGGATTCGGCCCTAGACCCGGTCTTGGACGAAGCGGCAGCCAAGCCTGATCCTGAAACGGCCATCCTGAATCTCAAGGTCTGCGACCCGGCATGCGGATCAGGTCACTTCCTGGTGGCAGCGGCGAGGCGGGTCGCAAAGCGCCTGGCTGCTGTGCGGTCCGGTGACGAGGAGCCGAGCCCTGGTGAGATCCAACACGCGCTCCGGGAGGTCGTTGGGCGTTGTGTGTACGGGGTGGACATCAACCCGATGGCTGTCGAGCTGTGCAATGTGAGCTTGTGGATGGAGGCGGTCGAACCCGGCAAGCCGCTGTCCTTCCTCGACAGCCACATCCAGTGCGGCAACGCGCTCCTCGGTGCCACACCCGCGCTCATGGCGCGAGGGATCCCTGACGAGGCATTCAAGCCCATCGAAGGGGACGTCAAGAAGGTGGCCTCTGCGCTCAGGAAAAGGAACAAGAGCGAGCGCCAGGCTATCGAGGCCGGCCAGTCAACCATGTTCGACGCCTTCGATCGGGTTGCCTCGCGCGATGTCGCCTCTGTGGCAGAGAAGGCGCGCGCCGTCGAAGGTGCGGCCGACGCTCATATTTCGGATCTTCGAGACAAAGAGCGGAGTTGGGGGAACCTTACGCGCTCCCCAGAATTCAAGGACGCTTGGTTCCGCGCTGACATGTGGTGCTCGGCGTTCTTCTGGATCAAGCAGCCCGGCGACCTTCAGGGCGGAGCCATCACACAAGACCTGTGGCGGCGAATTCAGAGCGACATCACGTCCGCCCCTCAAGCCACTAGGAAAGCCGTCCACGATCTGGCTAGACAGTATCGCTACCTGCACTGGCACCTGGCGTTTCCGACAGTATTCGGTGCAGTCGAAGCGAATATCGATGACGACGATCTCACCGGCTGGACGGGTGGCTTTGACGTCATGCTGGGCAACCCACCGTGGGACGCGCTGAGCCCCGACGCGAAGGAGTTCTTCTCACAGTACGAGCCTGAGATCCGATTCGCCGACCGGGTCACTCAGAAAGCGATCATGGGCCGGCTCATGGAGGATGTGCGTATCGCCGAGAAGTGGGAGTCCTACCGGCGAGAGCTGTACGCGAGCGTCCTGTTTATGAAGAGCAGTGGGCGATACAGCCTGTATTCGCCGGGGAACCTCGGGAAGGGAGACTTCAACGTCTACCGCATGTTTGTGGAGACCGCTCTGCGCACTATCCGTGACGGTGGGCGGGCCGCGCAGATCGTCCCAGATGGCTTGTATAATGGAGCTAACTGCATGGCGATCCGGAAGGAGCTCTTCGAACACTGCGTTTTCGATGGGTTCCTCGGTTTCGAGAACAATCGCCAGGTCTGGTTCGACGGTATCGACGGTCGCGCGAAATTCACCATATACAGCGCACGGCACCCCGGGAAGACGTCAGTGTTTCGAGCAGCCTTCAACATTCGTAGCCTGGCGCAACTTGCGGAGGTCCAGGCAGGAGCGGCCTTGCGAATGCCCGTCGCGTTGGTCGAGACGTTCTCTCCGGATGCACTTGCTGTCATGGAGTTTGAAAGCCAGCGGGACATCGACATCGCCACCAAGATGTACAACAGGCACCCGAAGTTCGGCGACGAGACCGCCGGGCCGCCCCTTCGCCACTACATGCGCGAAATCGACATGGGTAACGACCGCGCCCTGTTCAGAGAGGATCCAACAGGCGTCCCCTTGTACGAGGGACGTATGGTGGCTCAGTATGATTACCGGGCTAAAGGATACCGATCTGGCCGCGGGCGAAAGGCAGAGTGGGAAGACCTACCGTTTTCCTGCTCCACGAAATCAATACAGCCACAATGGCGAGTAATGCGAGATATGGTTCCTAATAAGTGTCGAAAGAACTTGGGTCTGTTTCGGATTGGCTACTGTCGTATTGCGAGCCCAACCAATGAGAGGTCTCTGGTCTCTTGTCTCCTGCCACCAATGACTTTGGCGGGTGACTCTGTATTTGTGATAACGTTCGATGATGTCGCCGGTTGGCCATACCTTGTTTGGCTCGCTGTTGCGAACTCATTCGTGATGGATTTCCTGGCGAGGAAAAAAGTCAGCCTGAACATGACATATACGCTGATGGACAGCATGCCGTTCCCGCGCTTTACTCAAGATGATGACGCTGTCCAATACCTTGTACCGCGCGTTCTTCGACTCGTATGTGCTGGACCGGAGATGGTTCCGTTCTGTAACGACATGGCTGCAGGCGGGTGGGTGGCCAAGCATAAAAGCAAATCGGCTGTCCCCGGCAGCACCAACAAGGAGGAACGCAGAGAGATACAGGCAGAGATCGACGCCTACGTGGCCCGCAACGTGTACGGCATGACCCGAGATGAACTGGCCTACGTCCTCGACATGTTCCCCATCGTAGAGAAGCGTGACACGAAGGAGTTCGGTGAGTACCTCACGAAGAGAATCGTACTCGAGGCATTTGATGCACTCGACTGAAACTGCCAATTTATAGGATCTGCCTCAAGTGAAGCAGCATTTCGTGCCGAAGTTTTATGCGGAGTCATGCTCCAGCAGTTGGTGAGGCGCACCTGGGCTCCGAGGGGCAAGACGCCGACGCTGAAAATCTAGTCTAGTTGCTTCGATCCCATTGCTTCGATTCCATTTTTTCTTTGTGATTCACTCACTCGAACTTCTGTTTGCAAGAACTCCTGAATCCACATCAAATATTGAACAAGGAGTGACCAAGCCTGACCTGCGCATAACAAAAGCGAGGTACAATGCCTCTCTCATTTCCACCGTACAATGCAGGTCCACTAAATCAACTTGCTTCACCCACTTCCACTCCGACATCCCATCTCCAGCCAGAGCGTCTACCATTTCAGGCATGGACTTTCTAAAGGATCTGAGCACAGCCACAGAGTATGCTTGGGATTGACAAAGAGGGAGGAGAACATGGCGGATCTCGGACGACTGTCGAGAATGGACCCAAGGGAAGTCTGGAAAAATGAGGCCACGGACTTTACACCTTGGCTTGCCAAGAACCTGAATCACCTAGGCGAGGTGCTTGGCCTTGAGCTAGAGATCATACAGCAGGAGGCTTCGGTTGGAGACTTCTCAGTGGCGACAAGCTCGCGAAGTTCCTTGCGGAGCTCCGCTTGTTAGACGAGAGCCTTGACGTGCGCGTATTCGCACTTGTGACCGCCCCAGATGTCCTCAGAGCCAGAGTTGAGACAAGGCCAGCGGAGCACTTCAAGGACTTCTGCATCTGCCAGAAGCTGAACACAGACATCGTCAAGTATCTTCAGCCGCCCGAGCGCCTCATTGACAACACGGCGCTTACGCCAGAGGAGACGGCCGAGGTGATCTCCGGGCATTGCGCCTAGCGGTCGAGTGCTCTGGGAAGCACACCGCCTCCATCGGAGGACGTCGGCGGCATGTCGAACCGGGCCACCACGGGCTCATGTCGCGTCATTCCTTCGCCTCCGGGGGCATCCACTACGACCCGGTCTCACACACCGTTCACCACCAATCTCCCCGAAAGCACGCCGAGCGCGACACCGCTGTGCTCAGCGCCGATGCCGTCGACTTCATCGCCTGGGACGACGTCGAGGCCGGAGACAGGGCCGGCACCGCAGGGCGGAGGGCCAGGTCCTGGAGGAACAGTCCGGACGAGGGCAGCGTTGCTGGGCAGGGGGAAGGCGCGCCGGTGCTTGACCCGGAGGCCTGGAGAAGAAACATTCGCGCGGTTTGGCCTTGCTGGCGCTGCCAATCCGCGCACCGGAGATTCCACCAGTGACGGGCCGGCGGGGAGGATTGAGGTGTGCCCTGAGCGAGGATATTTGGCCCCTCAAAATTCCCTTGACAGGCCCTAACGCCTTATGATATCAGTAAAAATATGACAGTCGAAAATGGCTATTTGTCAAATGACTCAAATGACTATTGGTCTTAGGGAGTCCAGCCCCAAGAGGATCAGGGGTGGTGTACCCGCGCTAGGCTGGGAGGATTGCCGTGACAGATCCCCGTACATTCATCAGCTTCGATTTCGATCATGACGATGATGAACGCATCCTGTTTGTGGGACAGAGCAAGAATTCTCGCACCCCATTTTCCATCGAGGATTGGTCGTCCAAAACCAAGCTACCACAAGCAGAATGGGAAACCCTCATCGCTGCTAAGATCAATAAGTGCCACTTGATGATCGTGCTCGTTGGTAAGTACATGGCAAGCGCAACGGGTGTCGCGAAGGAGATTCAATTCGCCCGGCCGCAGAACGTACCGTTGATTTTTCGATATTAACGAGGAGGTTCGAAAATGCCTATGCCACCAGGGAGCTTCGGCAAGGCATCACGGGGAATACGGACCGTGCGTCGGTTGACGTACCGCCCAAGTACATCGTCGAGGATGGGGACATCCTATTCTCGTGGTCGGGAAGCCTGCTAGTGACGATCTGGTGTGGCGGACGCGGCGTTCTGAATCAGCACGTATTCAAGGTCACGTCGGCGAAATACCCGAAGTGGTTCTTCTATCAGGCGACGAAGCATCACCTGGACGAGTTCCAGCGGATTGCCTCTGACAAAGCCACCACCATGGGGCACATCAAGCGCCATCACCTGACCGACGCGAAGCTGGCGATTCCCGGAAAGCCATTGATGCAAAAGGGCACTGAGGTGCTTGGCACGATGCTTGCCCGCAGGATCAACGCCCTGAAGCAGGCTCATATCCTCGCGATTGCACGCGACACGCTGCTGCCCAAACTCATGAGCGGCGAGATCGAACTCCCCGCCGCCGAGGCCATCGTTGAGGAGGTGTCATAGTGTCATCAGCGACGCTAACCAGTCTGGCGATGCTCAAGGTCAACGTTGACCAGGGGCGGGACTACCTCGATTACCTGCGTCCTTTCATCCTGCAGGTGCTCTGCGATCACAAACCGAATCCGGTTACTGATGCCGTGGTGCGCGATCACATCCGGAGCGACTTCGGGCTGGAGATTCCGGAGCGGGCGGTACAGATGGTACTGAAGCGGTTGGTGCGTCAGCACCCACTGACCCGTGAACATGGCGTGTATCGCATCACAGGGGAACTGCCGAATCCAGGCATTGACGAAGAGAAGGCCAACGCAGATCGGCACATCCGAGCGGTAGTCGCTGGCCTGAAGACTTTCTCACAGGATACGGCACGGCCGATCGCATCCGACGATGAGGCTGTGCAGGCCATCTGCGCCTTTCTTGCGGAGTTCAACATCCCATGTCTTCGTGCGTACCTTCGTGGCACCGCAATACCGACCATCGAGAATCATGACGATGCCCTCATCGTGCTGGTGAGCAAGTATGTGCTATCGATTCAGGAGACTGCCCCGGAACGATTTGACAGCTTCCTAGTCGTGGTCAAGGGGCACATGCTGGCCAATGCGCTGTTATGCCCAGACCTCCAGCAGGCCCCGAAGACGTACAAGGGCGTCACGTTCCTCTTCGACACGCCACTTCTCGTTCGACGCCTTGGCCTCGAAGGCCATGCGAAGCAGGCAGCGGTTGAGACCCTTGTTGAATTACTGCGAAACCTTGGAGCGAAGGTAGCCACCTTGTCGCATTCTCGCGATGAGCTCGAACGAGTGATTCGCGGAGCCTCGGCTTACATCGGTTCACCAAAGGGGCGGGGCGCAATCATAATGGAGGCCCGAACGGCTGGAACCACCAAATCAGATCTGCTCGTGATCGCGGGCCAGGTCGATGACAAACTTTCCAACGCGAAGATTGAGGTGATGCCCACGCCGCGCCATGCCAGGTATTTCCAGATCGATGAGAAGGCATTCGAGGACGTTCTGACAGACGAAGTCTCGTACCACAACCCCCGCGCTAAGGAAGATGACATCAACTCGGTTCGGAGCATCTACGTTTTGCGGTCCGGCAACTCGCCGAGGAACGTCGAACAAGCCAAGGCCGTGCTTGTCACCAGCAACAGTGGCTTCGCCCAAGCCGCGTTTGAGTATGGTAAAGATCACGAAGAATCGCGGGAAGTGTCGAGCGTGATCACCGATTTCAGCTTGGCGAACATGGCTTGGCTGAAATCACCCTTGGGCGCACCGGACCTTCCAATGACCGAGGTGATCGCATTTTCGTATGCGGCGCTTCAGCCGTCTAAAGGCCTGCTCGACAAGTACTTCGGTGAGATCGACAAGCTTGAGAAGCAGGGCACGATTACCGAACGCGACCATCAACTCCTGCGGAGCAGCTATATTGCTCAGAAGGAACTGATGAACCTCACCCTCGGGGAAGAGGACGCGCTCACCGCGCAGACGGTCACTGAAACACTGACTCGCGTCACAAGCGAGATCAAGAAGGAAGAGAGCGAGAAGTACCGGACTGAGCACACCGCGCACCGCAGGACCCAAGATGAGCTCGCAGCCGAACGAGCCTCCAAGAAGGAATTGCAGGAACGAATCTTCTGGCAGTGTTCCCGGAAGGCAGTGCGGTACTCGTGGACTGTCGCCGTGCTGGTCGGTGTTGTGCTGGTCGGCGGCATTCTTGCTGGTCTTGGTGTCACGTCATCGAACAAACTCTTGGGATGGATTCTCGCAGGCTCGTTTACCTTGGCGACCGTCGCTGGCGTTGTGGACCTGCTATTCGATTTCTCTGTGCGACAGATGCGTGAGAAGCTTGAGAAGTGGTTCCTGACACGCATGGTCCAGCGCAAGGTGGCCGAAACGGGACTTGACCTCGGGAGGGTGGAATGAGTTACCTTGACGAGGCCCAGGTTGAGATCGTGACCGTGGATAATCGTCAAGATCCTCGACCACGTGGGACTGCCATCTCGAATACCTGTTTTCAAGCCTGCCCGCGGGCCGCCCATACAACCAGCAGCGCAGCAGGCCACCAGGAGCCAGCTTCCGCTGCATT
>SDBT01004443.1_pt1 | contig 23795 bp, 19 predicted proteins | sample 2277101 | NCBI WGS metagenome assembly SDBT01 (sample SAMN10404973, study PRJNA504765) | marine sediment metagenome | isolation source: marine sediment core GS10_PC15, 103 cmbsf | place: Arctic Ocean: Southern Knipovich Ridge | collected 2010 | reverse complement strand
TATCAATATGGAGCAATTTCATAACCTCCAGTGGCCCACGCTCAAGCCGATCATTGAAGAAATATGGCGTCATGGACATCAGGTTCTTTTTTATGCGGAAGGCCGTTGGATGGCTCATCTGGACTCTTTCCTGGAATTACCGGCTGGGTCCATCGTATTTCATGTAGATCAGGACGATGTCTTTGAGGTACATAAAAAAATCGGTCACAAATTCTGTATCAGCGGCGGGATACCCAATTACCTCCTTGCGTATGAAACGCCGGATAAAGTGCGACAGTTCTGTAAGAAAGTGATCGATGAAGTCGCTGTCGATGGTGGTTATATAATGGACGCATCAGCCATTATGCAGAATGAAGCTTCTATCGAAAATGTAAAAGCAATGACGGAATTTACTCGTGAGTATGGTGTATACTAAGGATATATCATGACAGAGAATAAAACAAATAAACCAGTGCCGGGTATCTGCTTGTCCTGGGAGGAAGTTCGTAAAGAATTGCCGGAGATTAACGGAGATGAAGAATTATTTAAACGCATCTGGGAAGATAACGAAGCTTTGGCGTATATGTATATCTGGCAATTACTGCTGTCATTTTGATAGAACAAGCCTCTATAAATCAGATTGTGACCTGACTGAAAACAGAAAGGATATAAAATGGCTCAAAAGATCGATCGCCGCAGTTTCCTTGCGGGAGCGGGAACGGCCGCTATGGCACTTACATTAGCAACGCCACAAGCAGCAAAAGGATATGCGGCCAATTCAAAAATTAACCTTGGAATCATTGGCTGTGGCGGCCGGGGGAGCTGGATTGCAGATTTATTTAATACCCATGGCGGATATAATATTGTCGCGGCCGCGGATTATTTTCAGGATCGGACGGATAAATTAGGAGACAAATTCAACATTCCCGCTAATCGGCGATTCACAACACTTTCCGGCTATAAAAAAATGCTGGAAAGTAAAGTAGATGCTGTCGCAATAATTAGCCCTCCATATTTCCATCCGCAGCAGGCTGCGGCGGCGGTGGCGGCTGGCGCACATGTATATCTCGCCAAACCTGTTGCCGTGGATGTGCCCGGATGCACAAGTATTGAAGCCAGCGGCAGCGAAGCGACAAGAAAGAATCTTTGCTTTTTGGTGGATTTTCAGACGCGAGCCAATGAATTTTTCATAGAAGCGATCAAAAGAGTTCACAGGGGGGACATTGGTGATATAGTTTTTGGGGAATCAACGTATCATGCCGGCCGGTTGGGAATAAAGGCCGAGCCTGGAACGCCTGAAGCGAGAATCAGAAACTGGGTGTTTGACAAGGCCTTATCTGGTGATATTATCACCGAGCAGAATATCCATACATTGGATGTGATGAGCTGGATCATGAATACCCCGCCATTGCATGTAACCGGGACAGGTGGACGTAAAGTTCGAACCGATGTTGGTGACTGTTGGGATAATTTCTCGCTGGTTTATGAATATCCCAACCATGTCGGCATTACTTTCAGCTCCCGCCAATTCAAAGCCCATGGCAGCAAACCTGATGGTATTCGTAACCGTATGTTTGGTACAAAAGGTGTTCTCGAGACGAAATATGGCGGCAAAGTCTTAATACGCGGCGAAAAAGAAAATTTCTATAGAGGCGGCGATACAGGCCAGATATACCTGGAAGGTGCTAATAATAATATTGATGCTTTCCATAAAAACATCACTGAGAAAAATTATAAAAATGCAACCGTAGCCGAAAGTGTGCGCAGTAATCTTGTAACGATACTTGGGAGAACAGCGGCGTATCAAAACCGTCGAGTAACCTGGGCCGAATTGCTTCGTAACCAGGAGCGATTGGATGGTAAGCTTGAGGGATTAAAATCTTAACAGGTGAAGATGTGTGCTTGTCAAGCGGGAATGAGACTAATGTGGAAATCAAAATCCTTGATAGTTCAAAGTGATTTTGATAAGATTATCGGCATCGAAGACCAAATTGTGCTTTTTAAGCGTTTAATGCGAAATGTCAGGTAACATTAACTTTGAGACCAGAGACAGGAAAAGGAGTTGAAAATTGAATATTGGAGTATTTTTGCTAATTGAAGCGTTTGCAAGTGTTGAGCAACAGTTGAAGCATGCAAAAGAAATGGGATTTACACATGCCGATATTACCGATACCAACGCCGGGGGCAGTATGTTGGGAACAGCGGGTTTTTCGCCGACGGTCAGTCTGGATGACAACCCGTTCGAGGTTAAGCGCCTTTTTGAAAAGTATGGTATAACTCCTTCGACAGTGTGCGCACATGCCGGACTGCTTGAACCGAGCAATCCGGGAATCTACGGAACATCCGAGATAATGAAAGCTGTGAAATTCGCTGCGGCTATCGGTATTAAAGATATTGTTACCACCGATACCGATCCGCGGTCTGAGTGGGCGAAGAACCTTTCGTATAAAGAGTCTGTTTTCGTAATGGCAGAGAAACTCTATACGCCGGTGAAGATGGCTGCGGACTATGGAGTTCGTATTTTGCTGGAACCGCATGGGCCGATCACTGACAGCATCAAAGGTATTCAGGATGTATTCGACAGGCTTGGCAACCCGGATTCGCTGGGGGTAAATCTTGATACGGGTAATTCATGGCTTGGCGGTGCGGACCCGGTTGAAATGGCCAGGGTATTCAAAGATAAGATACACCATATTCACTGGAAGGACCTCGACTCAGAATGGGAACCAAAAAGAGGCACGATGTTTGGATGTGGATTTTCGACGATTGCGCTTGGCGATGGAGTGATCGACATAAAAGGCGTTTGCGAAGTTCTGAAAGATACTGGTATCGAAAGCAGTACGCTTGAAATTGTCGGCTCGGAAGATATTCTCAAAAAGAGTGTCGAGTATCTTAAGCAGTGTGGTATGTAATCAGAAGTAATTTTAAAAAACGTAGTGTTTTATGAGTATGAATACAAAATTATCAATTGCCATATTTTCACTTTGTCTTTTTTCTAATTATGTACAGGGTCAGAATAGTAAGACGCCGACTCTCTTGATAGATCAGGATGAACTGACAATCTCTTGTGATGGGCGAGCAGGGTTAATTTATTCTTTCCGGTCCGTTCCCGCCAAACCCTATGTGAAAATCCTGAGAAGTCCAAGTGGGGTTAACATCCTGAGAGATGCTCCGCATGACCATTTGCATCACCACGGTTTGATGTTTGCGTTAAAGGTCAACGGGACCGATTTCTGGGCTGAGACCAGCACCACCGGCCGGCAAGTCCATAAGTCCTTTCAGAATGTCGATGTGTCCGTTAAGGATCAAAATAGTGAGGCAACCTTCACCAGTGCCATTGACTGGGTAGAGGCGGCATCTAAAAAAATCATCCTTAAAGAAAAGCGTGTATTATCGCTGAGGCAATCGAAAGAGGTTACTCTTTTAACCTGGAATACCATATTGAAAACTCCCCGGGACGTCCCGCAGGTAAAGATAGGCGGCGACCATTATTTTGGCCTTGGAATGCGATTTCTGCAAAGCATGGATAAAGACGGTACATTTACAAACACTGACGGCAAAGCAGGAAAAATCTTCCGCGGCACCGAACGGCTGACACCGGCAAATTGGTGTGCCTATCACGCACTTGCCGGCGGTAAACCGGTCACCGTGGCCATGTTTGACCATCCGGAAAATTTTAAGCCCGCAACCTGGTTTACAATGCTGGAGCCCTTTTCGTACTTATCGGCTACATTGAAATATCATGAAAAACCCTTTGTACTCAAATCCGAAGACGATTTATCTTTGACCTACGGGATTGCTGTCTGGGATGGGAAACCAGAAAAAGCAATGATCGAACAGGCCTATCAAAACTGGCTTAAACAATAATATCAGCAGGGAAGATTCCCAGGCAACATACAATATTTTTGAAGGGTTATTGAGATGCAGAAAAAAAGCATAAACAGACGAGATTTTATCAAGAGCTCAGTTGCAGCATCAGCGGTGTTGGGGTTTCCAGCTATCGTTCCGAGTACGGTTTTCGGAGCTAATGCGCCGAGCAATCGTGTAAATGTGGGCATGATCGGCTGTGGAGGTATTTCCGGTTACCACACAAATTACTTCAACCAAATGCAGGACGTTCGGGTTATAGCCGTCTGCGACGCTTACAAAAGTCGTCGCATCGCAAGGGCCGCAGGTTTCAACAAACACTACGGCGGCAGCAATATCACCAAGGCGCATGCTGATTTTCGCGAAGTGATCGCACGTCCGGATGTCGATGCCGTCATCGTTGCAGCCCATGATAACTGGCATACGCCGATGTCTATTGCCGCGGCAAGGGCCGGCAAAGATGTGTACTGTCAAAAGCCGCTGTCACTGGATTTGGGACGGACCAAGTTACTGAGGAAGGCAGTTAACGACAATAAACGTGTATTCCAGTTTGGCACGCAGTCCCGCTCCATGTCGAGATATCGGCAAATGGTTGAACTTGTCCGAAACGGATACATCGGTGAACTGAACCATATCGATGTGTGGTGTCGTAACGTACAATTCGATAAGGCAAATTATCACGTCAAACCATACGGCTCGACAGTAGAGGTTCCAGTACCTGATGATCTGGATTTTGACGCATGGCAGGGGCCTTCGGATATGGTCCCCTATACAGTGGACAGATGCTCGAACTGGGGCGGATACCATTGTCCGGAAACGTCTTTGGGTTTTCTGGCCGGGTGCGCTATACATCCGCTTGGGATAGCACAATGGGGTAATAAAGCCGATGACACCAGTCCGATACGTTACGAAGGAAAAGGCAGTGTGCCGACGGAAGGGATTTTCCGAACGCTGGAGCGTTGGGATGTTATGTGTGAGTATGAAAATGGGGTAACACTTCGTGTGATGGACCACGAGACAGCCAGGGATGTGGTAATGAAATATTATCCGGCATTTCAGGATAATGACGGCGTGGTCTTTCATGGCACGAATGGCTGGATCGGCAATTTCGATTACTCCGGAACGGTCTTCGACGCGAGCGATCGGAAGATATGGAAGCAAGAGTTTAAGCCGACCGATGAAAAACTCTATGTATCTCCTGAGCATAACCGCAACTTCATCGATTGCGTAAAATCAAGGGCAGAAACAATATGTCCGGTTGAAATGGGAATTCGCTGTGACACGATCTGTCACATGGTCGATGCCGCCGCACAGACCGGCCGAACGATTACATGGGATCCGAAAACCGAACAGATCGTTGGTGACACCGAAGCGGCAAAAATGCTCACCCGTCCATACCGTAAAGAATGGAAAATCTGGTAGTTTATTGGCTTTTTGGGCATCTAAGACGTCTTTACAGTAAATGATTGGTGCTGAATTATGAACATCAAGGGAAAAAGTTTAGGCTTGCTCTGCATTGTCTTGGTGATCTCTGTTTCGGGGTGTTTTAATCCCGCAGTTTACCGCACAAATCTTAAATTGATCGAAACTGACAAATCAATCGCTTTGACAGGCGATAACGGCATCATCTGGCAGTTTAACTACGGCAAAGAGACATCCAAACCTTACTTTCATCCGGTTTCATTGGTCGACGGGACAGTCCTTACAGAGGACAGACCCGACGATCACCCGTGGCATCACGCGTTGTGGTTTAGCTGGAAATTCGTCAATGGGGTAAATTTCTGGGAAGAAAACCTGAAAACCGGTAAAAGCGACGGTAAAACGGACTGGTCAAATGTTAAGGTTGCTACGAAAAGTGATAATTCCGCTAAGATCACAATGGACTTGACATACAGCCATAAAGACCAAAAGCCAATCCTCTCAGAAAAGAGAACCATGATGGTATCGCCGCCGGATGATGATGGCGTATATTACATTGACTGGACATCGAAATTCAAGGCCTGCTCGGAAACGGATGTAAAGCTTGACCGAACACCAATTCCCGGCGAGGCTGGTGGGAAAGCATGGGGAGGTTATGCGGGACTTTCTGTCCGTCTAAACGGCAAGGGCGAGAAATGGGCAGTTGCAACTGAAAAAGGATCAATTACGTTTGATAAAAATACATACCGGGGCAAATCAAACTCCATGGATTTCTCAGGCGTTTTGGGAGGAAAGCCCGCCGGCATTGCAATACTCGACCATCCCGAAAACCTCAACGCTCCGTCACCATGGTATGCAACAGCAGGCAACCCAATGAAGTACTTCAGCCCGGCTGTTATATGTTACAAACCCCACACACTACTTGCGGGCAAAACTTTTAAGCTAAGCTACAGAGTTATAATACATCCGCAAAAATGGGATGCAGGTATTCTTAAAACCCAAATAGGAAGGTTTATAAAATGAAAAAAAGCGGAACGAATCGGCGACAGTTCATCAAGCAAACGGCATTTGCGGCAGCAGTACCGACTATCATTTCATCAACGGCATTGGGCCAGGGCAATGCCCCGGCGCCCGACGAAAAGGTCAAGGGCAATATCAAGGCGCCCAGCGAGCGGATCAATCTCGGTTTTATCGGCGTTGGCGGTAGAGGCAGTAGTTTGATGAAAGGAGCTTTATACAATAAAAATGCCCAGGTTGTCGCCGTGAGCGACTGCTTCGGGTCAAAACGCAAAAGAGCACTCAAAACGATTACGGATATTTATACAGAACAAGGCAGACAGGCGGATACAGATGCCAAAGCCTATACCGACTTTCGGGAGATGCTTGAACGCGAAGATATTGACGGCGTTGTTATAGCCACGCCGGACCACTGGCATGTACCGATTTCGATATATGCCGTCCGGGCGGGTAAAGATGTTTATGTCGAAAAGCCCCTGGGTGTATCGATCGATTACGGTTTTAAGCTGCGAAAACTCGTGCAGGACAAAGGCGCTGTATTTCAATACGGAACGCAGCAGCGCAGCGATTATTATTTCAGGTTCGCCTGTGAACTTGCCAGAAATGGTTATATCGGCAAGATTGAATCTATAGACGCATGGTGCGACAGCCTCGGTTACGGCCCGTCTGTAGCCGAAAAGTATCCTCTCAATACTCCGGCAAAAAATCCGCCCGCCGATCTCGATTACGACCGCTGGATCGGCCCTGCCGCTATGAAGCCTTACTCTGATCTTCGCGTGTCAACTCAGGGTTCCTATCATATTTACAACCATGCATTGGGCTACATCGCCGGCTGGGGTGCGCATCCTCTCGATATCGCCCAGTGGGGCAATAATACCGACGAGACGGCCCCGATCTCTTATGAAGGAACCGGCAAGATCAATGAGGGCACCCTCTTCGATACAATTGGGATATGGGATATTAACTGTAAATATGCAAACGGCGTGAAGATGCATTTTATGGATAGATTTACCGCAATGCCAGTCGTGAAAAAATATCATCCCGACCCGCGCGACCATGGTACGACATTCCACGGCAGCGAGGGATGGGTCAGTGTAAGACGCGGTGCGTTACATGTCAGCGATGAAAAATTGCGAAGGATCAAACTGAAAGACTCGGACACGCACCTTTACGAGAGCAAGGACCACATGGGCAACTTTATCGACTGTGTAAAGACCCGAAAGAAACCAATATCGACGATAAAGGCAGCGGTACAGTCGGACCTGATCTCACATTTAAGCAACGCCGTCATTCGCCTTAATCGGCCGATCAAATGGGACCCGAAAAAAGAGCTGGTCGTCGGCGACGATGAAGCTGCCAAGGCGATAAATCGAAAAATGCGAAGTCCATGGTCGTTGTAGATCCGGTCAGCCAAAAACCCAAAGGATCACTCGGCAAGGACCACAGCGGCGGCAGTGTAGCGGCACCGGCACTTCGAGAGATACTCGAAAAAACTCTAAATTACCTCGAGCCCATGCCGTATTATACTTTGATTCCATTCGGGCCGATTGTTACGGTTGTATAATCTTCGAACGGGTTTTCTTTCAGAAACTTTATTACGGATTCTGTGGAAAGCTCCTCTATTTTGTTCTTAATTTCTTCCAGTGTTCTGACCCTGCCGAGCATGTAATAATCGCTGCCGATACCGCCTGCCCTTGCGCTGCTCGATTCGCTCTCCATAATAAGCGATGATTTCAGTCCGACCTTTGCCCTTTGTATTTCGTCTTCTGTTATATCATCAGCGAGTTTATTGAATTCGGAACGGATAACATCGGTGGTTTCCTGTCCGGTGTCCGGCCGGGTGCCCGCATAGCAGCTTATACCGGCATAATCTTTAAGGCTGTTGTACCTGGCACCTATCGCATAACATAGCCCTCGCTTTTCGCGAACCTCTGTAAAGAGCCTGCTGCTCATTCCTCCGGAGAGTACCGAAACAGCGGCCCTTGCGTTATAGTAGTCTTCGCTGGCCACCGGGACGGTTTTTGTCATAAGCGCGATATGTACCTGTGCGCCGTCATGGTGAATGTGCGTATATTTATCTCCCACGGGGCCAGCCTGGATATCAGAGTCAAATGGGGCCTGGGCGATATCGAACATGTTCTCCAACTGTTTGCAAACCGTATCGAAATCATATTTTCCAGCTATCGAAAAGATCGATTTGGACAGGTTGAATTTTTCCTTCACTATCGCGGCGGCATCTTCTTTGGTCAGCCGTTCGAGTTCGCAGCTTTTACCCACAGCAGGCAGGCCAAACGGGTGAGGATAGAACGCTTCGTACAACTTGAGCATTACCTTCTGGCGTGGCTCATCGTCAAGTGCGGCAACACCAAGCAGTGCCAGCTGTCTTGACAGCTCAAACTGGTCGGAATCGAGGGTCGGGGCAAGTATAATGTCAGAATACAACTCAATCGCCTCGCCCAGATTGCCGGCTTCAAGTGCCGCCCCGAACGACATAAAATTCGATGATACGGAACTGTCCCTGTGCAGGCCGAGTCCATCAAGAGCCTCGATGAGCTCTTTGCTGTCGCGTTTGCCGGCACCGCGAAAAACCCAGTCGCTTATCACGGCACCTGCGCCACAACAGCCCTGGCCGAATCTACTGGTGCCAGCAGGCAGACGAAAACTAAACGCCACAGAGCCGACCTGCTCCATCTGTTCGCCGAGAATGACCAATCCATTGCTAAGTGTGTGTTTATCTGTTTTTGGTGTCATATTTGTCTGCCCTTTAAGTAAATTGTTTGCAATTGAATCTTATATCATTAATGGTGAAAAAATTCAAATTAAAAAAAAGGCCCGTCCGAAGACGAGCCTTTTATCAGCGAGGTAAACCTCCACCTGAGCCGTGCAGATGTCTTTGAAAAGAACCCTGTACATCAAAGTGGGCAGCTATTGCTCGCGTCCGAAAGTCCCGTCGAGCGGGCATTTCCGATCCGCCAAGACCTTGCTTCCCCGAGTAAGGGCATCGGTTCTTTCAAATTTCCCATCTACACCAACACCGCAGAGGCAACCTGCACCCTTAATAGTACCAAAATCGTGGAAGAAAAGCAAGGAAATTATTTAACTTTTATAACAATGCGTAAACCCACATCGCAGGCCTGTTTATCGAATTTATGCCTCGCCTCAGGGCCTGCATATTCAGTCGGAGACAGGGAAGAACCGCCGCAAATAACAGCTGCCGAATCCTCGTCCTGGCACCATTCCCAGGCATTGCCAACCATATCGTATAAGCCCCAGCCGTTGGGTGAACTGGTTTTTGTAAAGCACGGCCAGACAGGGTAGACGTCATTGCCGCCGCTGGCGATGTCGCCGGTCTCGATCGCATCGCCCCTTACGAAAACATTTATTGCACCGACCGGCGGATATGCGATCTCTGTCGGGTTGTCTCTTTTGGAGTTGTACTGTTTTGCGGCGGTCTGCCAGCTCTTACCCCTGATATGCGTGTCCGCTTTTGCGGCAGAAGAATCACTGCCGCCACGGGCAGCATGAGCGTATTGGTCAGTTGTTGGAAGTTTTCCACCGAGCCAGTTTGCGTAGCCGAAAGCACCGCTTGCGGTAACCCATACGATCGGGTCGAGTCGGTATTCATCTTCAAGCGTGAATGCGTTTGCGGTTTTATCCCATTTTATTCTACAGGGCGGGTACTGGCCCTTGGTCTGACTAATCAGCGGGTTGCCCGCCTGGTCGCTAAAGAAAGACCAGCCTGCAAGTTTGACTGATGGTCTTGCGCCGAAATCTTCCAGGAATAATTTGTACTGGGCGTTGTTTATCTCACGAGCAGCCATATAAAACGGACCTGTTCCGTGGGGTATGAATGCCAGTACAACGGAAGTATCTTTTTGCGGAGCCAGATAATGGGGCCAGCCGAAATCGCTGCCGCTGGCCATCTTGAAAAGGTTTGCCGAATCGGAAGCAATCTCCTCGATGGTTAAATTACCGCCCTTTTGGTTTACTACTCTCAACTGAGATGACAAATCGTCCCCAGCCAGCCAGAGTGTATCGTCCAAGGCGGTAACATGGTAGAGATTCAGGAATCCGGAAAATTGCTGCCAGTCTTTATGGGTCGGGAAGAATGACCATAGTGCCGAGCTTAAATTTTTCAGCCTGTCAATATCGCCGGTTTGCAACAGTTCCGTAATCTGGTTTACTCCGGAGGTAACGGCCTGCTTGCAGGTCTTTTCGATATTTGTTTCATCGAGTTTGTTGATATTTTTCTGGATTTTGGCGATTGTATCGAGCAACTCAATGCGATTGGCGTTAAAAGTTTTAATTTCGGTAAGCAAAGCCAACTGCCGGTTCTTTAACTCTGAGAGCCTTTTTCCAACCGCGGCAACTGAGTTTTTCAAACTTGTAAGGCCGGGGATCGTCTTGTCGTTTATCTGTTCGAGGAAACGGCACATCGTTACAATAGAGCTATTGGATTCGATCGCTTCTATTTCGCCGCTCAGGGAAGAATAATCAATTCGGCTGGCGGAAAAATCTCTCAGGCCGGTATAGAAGCCGATTTCTATCGATGACTGGTTTGTGAGAATTTGACTGGTCTTGGCGAATAGCGGCCCAGCCGATTTAACGGATTGCAACTGTGAAATCTGAGCATCGAGCGCTCTTTGCTGAGTATTGAAGCCTTTGAACCAATTGTCAATCTTGAAATCGGTAAATGATATAACGGTATCCTGCTCAGTGCCGGTTAAAACAACAGTGTTTAATTTCTGTTTGCTGTTGGCAAGGGTCTTTGGTAACTGCCTGAAGGTCTCAAGCGGTTTGGATTTATCCGCGGCGGCGAGTTCATTTAACTCAGTGATGTCCCGGTCGCTTAATATGTCAGTTACCCTGGTTTGCAACAAATCTATGCCATCAATTAATTCCACTTTTTTATTAATGATGGCCAGTATGTAAGAATTTGCGACTTTTGCCTGAGCCTTTCCAGCGGTGGTAACGGTTTTGCATTTGTCCTGCATCTTTCGGTTGAACTCATCGGCGGGCCAGTTGTCAACTTCATCCTTGACTGCTTTCAACTCTTTTTGGATATTTGCAAAGTCCGCCTCCAGCCTGGCCAGTCCCAAATCACCCGTGATGCCGGCGAAAACGGCAGCTGCGCTGTTAAGAAATTTTGCGTTTTCGGATAGCGATTCTGTTTTATTTATCAGCTCGATAACGCAGATGCGGTGGTATGGCAATTGGCCGCGAATTTCCAGATAATCATTGTTTATTTTTTCATATTCAAAACTATAGGTATCGCTGTCACAATCGATAAGAACTGTGCCGGATATGTTGGAAGTAAGTTTCGGTTTTAGCTGCTCCAGCTGTGCGCCGAGGCGGGTATATTTTTCGGCCTCCTGCGGCATGATGTCTTTGAATCGCTCGCAGAGGTCGGCTGCCGATACGATACCATCGGCTAATTCGTCAAGCTGGTTCTTGCGAGTTAACATTTCAGTCAGATGGGAATCGATAGATTCGGCACGAGTAACAATCGCTGAAAGCCGGTCGATATTTTCAACGAGCTGCCAGTTGGAAATGGCGGTATCAATCTCGTCGCTGTCATACTTTTTAGCGGTATTTACATAGCCGGCGATAAGATTAGACTGCTGAAATATTTTAGTATCGATTTTACCGGCTGAGGTAACGATGCTGTTTTTGAGACTTTGCATTTGTTGGGTCAGCTTTGTCCTTGCGGCATCTTTGATGGTTTTTATTTCTGCCTCCGAGCGGGTAAAATCGTCCAGGAAGTCCGCCATCGGCCAGGCGGGTTCATCAGTACGGGCCGATAGTTCTTCCAAAGCAGTTTTCTGCCGGCTCAATTCGGCGGCGGCGGCAATGGCGGCCAGGGAATCACAGTCTGCTGTTAGTGTGACTATTCTGCTGCGGATGAATGTTTTGTATTCGCCGCGGGCATCGGTGAGATTTTTGGTGGCGGTATCAAGGTCGTCCTGCTGATAACTGGTAAATGCGGCGGATGCGAGGTCGTAAATTTTTGGTGGTGTGTTTTTTAAGTTTCGTTCCAGAAAGTTTTGAATCATCCGGTACTTTGCGACGACGTCCTTTCGCCTGTAAACATCGTTGAGCTTTTCCTGCCAGCCGGGATAGTTCTGGAAGGTTTCGATATCCTCGTTGCAAAGCTGCAGCAGTCTGGAAGTGATGAGTGCGATATTGCCTCGGTTGAAATTAATCTGGTCCTTCACATTCGTAAGCGTTCCGCATATCTGGTTGAGGAGCATGAGATATTTTTCCGCGCTTTTCAGTTCAAAACTGCGCAGATACTCGTCTGCCTTGCTCAGGCCGAGTTCGGTTTGCTCGTGGAAATTATATTGCTTAAACTTTGCTATCTCAACGAGTGTGTCTCTTGCAGGAATCAATCGTTCCCGCTGACTGCTTAGGTTTATCAATTTATTGTTTATTCGTTCGGCTGTCTGGACGCTATTATCACCTTCGGCGAGGTTCTTTATGTTAGTATAAACCCTTGCAGCCAAACCATAGGTTGTGGCGCAGATTTTAAGGATCTCCTTCGAGAACGGCCGAGCAGCAGCAAGGAGCGATTCTGCCTTATTGGTTTTATCTATTACACCGCCGATTATCACATTGCTCGGCGCCAGATTTGCCAGGTGATCGGCAACGAGTAAATCCTTTTCAGCGGTAAACTGACTTCTGCCTACGGCGATGGTTTCAATTTTGGCGACCGCAGGGCTAATTTCATTCCACGATTTTTCCTGTGCCTGCCACTTAGGATAGGTTCGCTTGAATGTATCGTTGCCTGTCTCTTCGATAACCTGAAGGTTGTTGAGTGCTTCCAATCCTAGCTGGTTGTAGGCGGCGTAGCCTTCAATATCCGAGTATTTTACCGCATCCAGGCCAGCCAGTTCCGCAATTTCCTCATTGGCCAATCTGCCCTGGAGCTTGGCGATACTATCCTGAACGGACAGTATATCCGGTTTTGGTATGAAGTATTTAACCGCAAAAGCGATGCCGGCAAAAATGATAAAGCCTGCTGCTATTTTTGCGGCTTTGCGGACCCAGTTGAATCTGCTTGTGGCAATTTCAATCTGCTTTGCGAATTCCGCGGCGGTTTTGAACCGTTTTTCCTTATCCGCGTTTATCGAACGGTCGATTACTTTTGCAAGGGCCGCAGATACTTCTTTATTAGCTTTATTGGCGGGTGGCGAGCCTTTGGCCGGCAGGTTCTTCGTCAGCATCTGGTAGAGTATAACGCCTGCACTGAAGACATCTGCCCTTGCGTCGACTCCGCCCCTTGCGTCGGAAAGCTCCGGTGCGCCGTAATGGGCCGAGCGGAAACCCTGGCCGGTAACATCAATATGCTTTTGGCTGAGTACCTTTGCGATACCAAAATCGATCAGCCGGATATTAAACTTCGTAAGGTCGCTGGTATCCTTCCCGGTTTCGTCCTGACGGGGTACGAGCATGATATTGCCCGGCTTGATGTCTCTGTGTATGGTATGTTCGTGGGCGTAGGCGAGGGCGTCGAGCAGTTGGCCCACTATGTGAAGTGTTTCCTGAAGTGAGAATTTTTTTTCAGCTGTTCGCCGCTCCTCGATGACATCGGCAAGTTCGGTCTGGCTCTTGATAAGCTCCATACATATAAAGACGAACTGGTCTGCGCCTGTATCTATTCGCTGCTCGACGCTGTATGTTTTGATGATATAGCGGTGGGTAAGACTCCTGGCGACCATTGCGCCCTGTTTGAGACGGTTGGTAGCGGCACGGTCATGGCGCTGGTGTGACCATATAGTTTTAATCGCCACTTCTTCGTGGGTTAAATGGTCGTATGCCTTATAGACAACTGCCTGGCCGCCTTCGCCGATCTTCTCGATTATCTCGTAATGGTTGTTCCATATTTCGTGGGACGCATCCTGCGGGGTTATGCCTGTAGGGGTTCGCTCCTCTGGTTTTTCCTCACCCGCTGCCGTTTGCGGCGTAAAATCTGTCGTCGCGTCAATCGGCATTGTTACATCTTCTGACATGGGCGCCGATGCCGATTCAGGTTGTATTGCTATCGTGGCGGATTCGGAGGTAAATACAGGTTTTGTTTTTGGCTTTGGCGGTGCGTCCTTACCGCCAAAAGATTTTTCCAGCTCATCAGCGAAAATTTCTATCGATGACCATCGTTTTTGCAGCGACGGTTCTACGGCTGTTAGAATTACCTTTGATGTATCTGCTGTAATACTCTCCAGTGCGATTTGCTCGGTGAGCCGTTTTTTGAGCGTTTCGCTGGTTTTGTTCGCATCGTCTTTTGGCAGCTGTGCGGCAAAGAGTATTTCACAGGCGAGCAGCCCCGCCGAAAAAACATCGCTGGTAACATCACACGAAAATGTTTTCGCGTCTCTTACTTCCGGCGGTTGATAGCCAATGGTTTGTACCATAGTAACATCGCGGGCTGTTGACGGTTCTGTAAGGTAGGTGGCGAATCCAAAATCGCCTATGTGTATTTTCAGGTCCGAACCGAGAAAAACCGCATCACTGGAGAGGCTTCGGTGTATTATACCGCTGGTGTGTATCTGTTTGAGAGTGTCAAGGAACTGGCTGACAAGATCCTTGCGGAACTGAAATGACTGTGAGCCGAGAAAATCGAAACGGGTCGAGAGTTTTTCGGCATCGCCGGGCTGGGTGGCCAACCAGAAAGTTCTTTTCGTATCGCTGTAATCAAAAACGGTTATTACGCCAGGCTTTTCAATGGCCTCCATAAATGTAATGTCACATCGCAGGTATTCTCTAAGCTGCCTTCTTGCAGTTGGCGTGGCCTGGGCGAAATTGAATACCCTCAGCCTGACACGGGCCTCATCGGGTTTGTGGAGCGCAATATATTCGGCAACCAACTCGGTTTCTTCGACGGTCTTTATTATCTGATAGGCATCTGGTATTTCAAAAACGCCGTCCGGCATAGTTGCTCCATCCGGTTAAACCGTAATTCATAAATAAAGTCAAAAATCAAGGAACCCCGCCACCTTGGGCCTGGATTTCGCGGGGATGACAATACGCGTATAACATTTTGTTAAATTATTACGCACATCCGGGCTCTCCTGCAGATTATACATTTATTTTATCCAACAGGCCAATAAATATACCTGTTGCAATTGAAATTGCTGTTTATCGGCAAATAAAGGGGTTAAAAACTTGCCTCAAGGCCGCTGGTGGACTATATACCCGCCGCAAATTGTTTTTTTTGCTGTTATTTATCTGTATTGGCGGGTAAAATGCACCTAATCTGTAGGAATTGCTGTAACGGGATTTTGCTATGCCGCTTCCAAGCGAATATGTAATTGAAGATGCCGTAAGGAGTATTGACGAGGTAATTGTCTATCGCGGCGAACACCCAATTCACGGTCAGGTTGATATTTATCTGTCTGACGAGGCGTTACCTGCGACTATTGCTGCGGCTGTGCGTAAACGGCTGTACCAGAACGGCAGGCGGATGCGGAATATATCTCTGATGGATATCCGGTTCGTTGCCAAGTCTCTGGAAGTTTCTCAGAATCCGCAGGAACCGTATATCGTAACCAAACGGGCCGAACATGACATCGCCGAGTTTATCGGTAACGGTCTTGTGGTAAAGCCAGCCAGGTGCTTTACGATAATCTCGCAGTCCCTTGAGGCATTGATAAATCTTGCCGCCAACGGCTGGGAGACCAAGCGGCTAAGCAGTCAGCAAATCAAATTAGACAAACTGGAGTCAGGTGAGATAAGTCTTAATGTTGTGGAGGTTCCGCAACATATAGCTGAAGCTGCGGACGCAGTCTCAGCGGTAGACGAAACCATTACAGTCGATGCTGAAGACTCCGGCAGCGGCAATGAAACCGACGACGCCGGCGATGACAAGGGACAGTATGAATTGATAAGGAAAAATATCTACCTGCTCGGTACCATCGCCTGTCAACTGCTTTTTGCCAGGCAATATCAGAGAAAAGATAAAACGGTATGTGCCGAGATTGATAAACTTTCGGCAAGGTGGCGGAAGATACTGAATAAATCACTGGCAAGGGGCAACGACGCCAGCTATGAAACTTACGAGGCTATGCTGGCGGATGTTACCAGTGGCCTTACCAGAAATAAACGAATGGTTATAGCCTCAATACCGTTTGTTCTTCTGGCGATGGCGATTGCAGGATACTTCGGATATCAGAAGTACCAACAGCACAAGATAATGACCTCCGAGGGCGGGCAGGCGATCAAAAGTTTTCTTGAAGTAGTCAGCAAAACCGATGATGAAATCGTTCCGCTGGAAAAGCCGCAAGCCGGCAAAGATGCCGCACCTGACGAAGAAGAAATTCTCAAGCCATTTGAAGAAATTGAATCGGAGGACACTGATTAGATATGGCGGAGACGAAGTTAATTATATCCGGTCCGGCTGGGTCGTCCAGAGAAGTGGTACTCAATACACTCGGTACGACGATTGGTCGTAGTGCAAACTGCGATGTCGTATTGAACCATGAAGGCGTTTCGCGTCTGCACGCACGAATCTATCAGGACCCGTTTGGCCGCTGGGTTGTTGAAGATTTGGGGAGCCATAATGGGGTATTGGTTGACGGCAATCGGATTAAGGCACATGCGGTATCGCCGGGCGAGAAGATGATGATAGCTGCTTTTACTCTTTCGCTTTTGCAGCAGCTTGAGCAAAAAAAAATAGTTCGCCCGTCAATGGCTTATAATACAATACCCGTTGTTGATAAGGGACTTGAAGAGGAGGTTATCGCATATCAGACCGACCGCAGGACGTTACTGTCGGCAGCGTTGATACGGCGTCTTAACGAATTTACGGTATGTCTTCTGGAACTTTCAGGCCCAAGTGAACTGTATAGTCAGGCGTGTGAGAATCTTGCGAGTATGCTGGATACTCTGGTAGCTGTTGTAAGATTGCCGTCACCCAATGAGCCATTACCTCTGACGCCGGATATTTTAGCGCGCCATTTTGGCAAAGATGGCTCGGATACTGAAAATGGACAAGAGGGAAATTTGCATTTTTCCAAGCGCGTACTTGAGGCCGTTCGCATAGATAAAAAGCCTGTGATGGCAAGGAGCGGTCCATCTTTGACAGGCCATATGGTTCTTACTGTTGTTGATGACAGCAGTCCGCACATCGTATATTCGGCACCCGTAAATGAGGACGGCGGTACTGTTGAAGCGTTGTATATAGACATCCTTGAAAACAAATCTCCCAACGAAATGTTCGATTTTGTCGAGGCGGCAGCCAAGCAGATTACCCTGGCTCGCAAGAGCCTGCTCTTTGCCGATGCAAAGGCCGAAAGGCGAATACTTGACCAGCAGTTGTCACTTGCCCGCGACCTCCAGAGTCGGCTGACACCAAAAGGAGTGGAGGATAGGTTTGAGGTTGATATGTCGATCTGCTACGAGCCGGCTATGTGGGTTGGCGGTGATTACTGCGATGTGTGGTCGCTGCCGAACGGACAGATCGCATTTGTCGTCGGCGATGTTTCCGGCAAGGGACTCGGTGCGGCTATGGTTATGACTAATCTTCAGGCCGCACTTAGAACCACAATGACCTTTTGTTCGGAACTTGCCGAGGCAGCCGAGCATGTTAACCGGCACCTGTGTCAGAATCTTCGTGACGATATGTTCGTAACGCTGTTTTTGGGAACGTTTGACCCGCTGGAAAATAAATTGTCATACGTCAACTCCGGGCATATCCAGCCGATTGTTATGCGGCCCGGTCAGGACGCTCAGCCGCTGAATGGAGAAGTTAATATCCCGCTGGGAATCTTTGACCAGCCAATCAAAATGGTTGTTGAAACGCTGCCTCCTGGAAGCAAACTGGTTGTAGTTACCGATGGGATTACCGAGGCTCCTTCGCCGGACGGCAGCCGGTTTGAAATGGAAGGGCTGGCAAAGACGATAACGGAATCAGGTGCCGAATCGGCACAACAACTCGTCAGTGCGATTATACAGAAGGTAGTCGATTACCGCCAGACGATGGCTCAACAGGACGATATTACTATCTTCACCCTTATAAACAGTAAGACAGATAAAAATTGCCCTTAGCGGTGGAAGTGGAATTGTGTTATGATAACTATCTGCAGGTATTGTCGAAGATTCAGCGTTTTGTTATTTGTGCTGATGGTAGTGTTGATATTCGTTGGTTGCCAGTCCGCTGGCGGTGAGCGTGGAGATACTGGCCTGGAAAGTTCCAGCCCCATGGTCAGAATTATGGCTATTAAACGTGCCGGCGATAGTAAAGATTCAGCCGCAGTACCGCAGTTGGTTGACTGTTTGCAAAATGAGGATAACTCGGTTCGTTTTTATGCTGTCGAGGCCCTTCGCCGGATAACCGGCACAGACCGCGGTTACGATTATAAGAACTCGCCGCAGAAACGCGCTGCTGCGGTTAAACGATGGCGGGATTTTCTCGACCCTGACGGAGTTACTGAATAATGGATATGCCGACAGAACAACAGAACATTGCCAATGGCGAAATCACACTGAATATGTGCGCTAACCCTGAGTATCTTTCCGTAGCAAGGGCAGCAGTTCGGGCGGTAACTAACGCGATCGGTATGGATAAGGAAACCGCCGAGAAAATAACTGTTGCGACGGTAGAGGCGATTACCAATGTAATCAAGCACAGTTACGGCGGGCCATGCGAAAAACCTATTGTGATGAAACTTGGCAAAATCAAATGCGATGGAAACACGGATGCCCTGGAGATAGTTGTTCGTGACTTTGGAAAACAGGTTGACCCTGAAAAGATAAGGTCCAGGGACCTTGACGATGTCAGGCCGGGCGGGCTGGGTGTACATATTATGCAGTCGGCTATGGATGAGGTCGAATTTACTCCCGCCGAAGACTGCGGTATGCAGTTGCGAATGGTTAAATACTTAAACTGAAAATGAAGGAAAAGCTATGGACGATTATTCTCAGGATATAATTAAGGGTGTGGAGGAAAAGGATGGAGCCGTAATTATCTCGCTGGCTGGTGAGATAGATATGAAATCTTCCTCCGAACTGCGGGCAAAATTTATGAAGCTTTTCAAGAGCAAGCCCGCCGTTCTCATTATTGATATGACAAAGGTGGAGTTTATGGACTCAAGCGGTCTTGCCATTTTAGTGGAAACCCTGAAATGGTGCCGTCAGAACGATAGCCAGCTAAAACTGGTCGGAATGGTTCAGACCGTTCGCAATGTTTTTGAAATTTCCCGGCTGGACTCCATATTCCAAATTTGTGATACATTGGAAGAGGCCTTAGGTTGATTTCAATTTAAAATTACCGTTGATCCGCGGATAAATAATCGGAGATGGCTGGTTTAAGTCTTACTCGCGGGAATTTCTTACCCTAAAGGGTAGCTTGATGGATGAACAGGAAACTATATCTGAAAAGAAATCGGCTGGCGCTATAACAGTTGCGCTTGCTGCGCTTGGTCGTTTTGTTATTGGAGCAGGCGGCGGGTTCCTTTCGTTTGTTGGTGGAATGTCTGTACTGCTTGGCAAAGTCGGCAATTCGACGATGAGAGATCTGTTCACGCCCTCCCGGCGTTTCGGTAAGGATGCACTGCTGGAACAAATGGTCAGGGTTGGCGTAAAGGCAATTGCTATCGTTATTCTGATTCAAATGGCGATAGGAATGATCCTTCCTCTGCAGATGTATCCGATGCTGGAAAAGTTTGACCAATCCGAGCAAATTGCATCGATCAATGCGGTTACGGCCTTTCGAGAACTTGGCCCGCTGATGACAGCAGTGGTACTATGCGGTTTTGCCGGTGCCAGTATAGCCGCCGAACTTGGAACCATGGTCACCTCCGAAGAAATTGAGGCCCTTGAGGCATCGGCTCTTAGTCCGGTTCGTTTTTTGGTTGTCCCGCGTCTGCTCGCCACGGTGATAATGACCATACTCCTGACGGTGATCGCGGATGTAGTTATGATTTCCAGCGGTGTTTTAACCGCAATAAAGCTTGGGATAGACCCGAACACATATTACACCCTCACACTTGAGGCGGTTGATATTACAGGATTTATTACGGGACTGGTAAAGGCAGCGGTCTTCGGTCTTTTGATAGGGCTGACAGCCTGTTACCTTGGTCTTTCCGTAAAACCGTGGCAGGGAAGCAACGGAGTTGGCAAGGCGACTACCAATACGGTGGTTTACAGTCTCGTCGCTGTTATGACTGCCGATGCGATATTTACCCTGATCTTTTATGCTTATGGACTGTTCCATTGAAAAGTTATGCAAAACAATGACAAGAAACAACCTATTATAGAGATCAAAGGCCTAACCAAGAGTTTTGGTTCCCAGCAGGTACTCAGTGATGTTAACCTGAATATCTACCCCGGTGAGATAATGGTAGTTATGGGCAGCAGCGGGTGCGGTAAAAGTACGCTTTTGCGAAACCTTGTCGGTTCAATTACGCCCGATACCGGCAGTATTAAGCTGTTCGGAAAAGATATAACGCAAATGTCGCAGGATGAGCTTGACGAGGCTCGTAAACGATTCGGAATACTCTTTCAGTCCGGGGCATTATTTAATTCGCTGACGGTTGGGCAGAATGTGGCGTTGCTGCTGGAAGAGCACACGGACCTCGATGCGAGTACGATCGAGATCATGGTAAAGATTAAGCTGGAACTTGTCGGGCTGCGAAAACATTTTGATAAGATGCCTTCGCAGTTAAGCGGCGGGATGAAGAAACGGGCGGGGCTGGCAAGGGCCATTGCCCTCGACCCGCAGATTTTGTTTTATGATGAGCCAAGCGCGGGACTTGACCCTGTAACCAGTGCGCAAATCGACCAGTTGATTATCGACCTGACCAGAAAACTGCGGGTAACCAGTGTTGTGGTAACTCACGAAATGGATTCGGCCTTTACAATCGCCGACCGGATGTGTATGCTGGACAAGGGCAGAATATTGAAGGTTGGAAGCAGGCAGGAATTCGAGACACTGCGAGACAGCGACAAAAATACGCTGCAAACTGAGGATGAACGGCTGTTGCGACAGTTTCTGAGGGGCGATGCGCACGGGCCGATTACGGAAAGAAATATATCCAGTGATTATGAGGATGACCTTCTTATGGCCAGCCTCAAAAAATGATGAAAGAAAAGGGATAGGGAAAAACATGGCGGAAAAAACTCGCAATGAAGTGGCGGTCGGAATAACGGTATTGGTGGTACTTGCGCTTACGGTTTACATTGTTATGGCGCTGGGCGATTGGGAAACCTTATTTGTCCCCAAACAGGAAATAACCATCAGGCAGTCTTACTGTGCCGGCATCAGGGGCCTTAGCAAAGGCAGCGCGGTACACCTTGGCGGAATGAGAATCGGCCAGGTAGTTTCGACCGATATTCGCAAAAGCACTACCGTCAGCACTGGAGCCGAGAGTATTCATGTGTTTTTCACGATGGAAATACCACAGGATTATCAACTGCGGGACGATTGCAAACTGACCACGCAAAGCAATCTGCTCGGCGGACAGACTGTGCTTGTCATTGAGAACCCCGGCTGCACAGGTAATATAATCGCTGACGGACAAACGGTGGATTTAGCGCTCAGTGCAAGTGTGATGGATACGATGAAGCAGGAGTTCAATCCGGACGACCCCAATAGCCTGCTGATGCAGTTTAAGGCTATCGCAGCGCAATTGGAGGTTAGCCTGGAAATTATAACCGCACAGATCCAGCAGACTCTTACAAAGGCCGACACCGCCCTTGATACTACCCAGCTCGTTCTGCGTGATATAAAGAATCTGGTCGGCGGGGCGCGTATCGATAAAATTCTCTCAAATGTTACTGATATAAGTACAAACCTGAAACTAACCAGCAGGGAAGTTCGCCGCGCACCGTGGAAACTGCTTTACAGGCCTGGTCAGAAAGAATTCAAGATACAGGCACTGGTGGATTCTGCGGGTGCATTTGCCGCTGGCGCCGAACAACTGGATATCGCCGCTTTGCGATTGAAAACCCTTGTCGATTCCACTGATAAACAACTGACCGATAGAGAGGAACTCGAAAAGATGATTTCACAGCTTGAGGCAAGTTTCCAGCAGTTCCAAAAGGTGGAACGGAAATTCTGGGAAGAGCTGGACCTCTAATAGCAAATAGCTCTATCCTGCTGTTTTTGCGAATGCTTCTATTTCCTGTTTATCGCCGAGTACGGAAATTTCCAGTTCGTATATTTTCCTGTCGCCCGGTTCGATGTATATCAATTCATTTTGCTGGCGGGCTTCATTTTGGCCTATTGGCGGGTTCGTGCCGGGCTCAAGGGCACATACATATTCGCCCGGCCCCCAGTGCTGCCAGTTTGTTAGAGCTGGAAGCTGCTGTTTTGCGAATTTCATGACCACGGCAAGTGGCAGTTTGTTATTCACAAGCCCTGCATGACAGATACCATCTTTATCCGCATCGACATCGATAAATCCGCAGGCTTCGCCAAACCCTTTATGGCTATCCAGCGGCGGCTGGCATTTTTTATAATTATGCTTCTCGTTGAATAACTCATTATCAAAATCCCGTCCTGCCGGCTTGCACTTTCCTCTGCAGACAATATCAACTCCCTCGTCAACAAGCGGCCAGCCGAAATTGCAGTGGTACAAGATCATGTGCGGGGTCGCGGTATTTGCACAATTTTTTACTTCATCATGAATCTTTATAACGGGTTTGCCCAGCGCACTTGAGATCGTTCGTCTCAGCTCCAGGGACGGGCCGAAGACCATGCTCTGTTTGACGACAGCGGTTATACTCATATCGAGTTTGCCATCGTCAAGATTCGGCTGAACAATTGATTCGATGTTTGCCCGCAGGTTGCTTATTCTGCCGTGAAGACCTCTTTCGCCGGAGTCATCGCTTTCGGGTGCGCCGATATGGGTCAGGCCGCACGTAGTCAGAAGTCCGCCGCCAAAGCTATAAAGCCACTCGAGACCTCTTACAGCGGCAGGGTTTGGGTTGCTAACTCCGCCGTGGCTTATCCATGCCAGCGAATATTGATTGTAAAAGGCATCGGCAATATCAAGACATCGGTCGATAACCACCTTATATCTCAATCCCGAACCGGTATTAACCCAGGCAATTCGCGAGCCACGGCCCGGGCCGTTATCTAAAACAGAAGTTTCAATACCGCCTATCTGCCCGTGATTGCCAACCTTATCTTTCCAGAGGGGTTCTTTCATTGTTTTGCTCCATCCTATCCTAAAAATATTTTCCTTCCGACTCTCGACTCCCAATAGAATAACGGTATTTTCAGCACTGTCAACACGATTCCCCCGCCAAAGGCAGTTCCTTCCTTCAATGTTGTGCCGCAAGGTATCCCTTAGGGAGATGTTCCTTGTTGGATATTGGATGTTCGTTTTTCTGCCTTCTCCCTCCTATCTCCACCTAGGGAGCAAGCTGTGTTCTGTGTTCTGAATTCTATATTCTTTTAATTAAATCCGCCAAAGGCCGAATCGATATGCTTTATCAGCAAAGACAGCCCCTTTCGGGCGGTTTGAATTGCTGTAAGCCCTTGTCAGTCAAGTACTTCCCCCCCCCCCAAAAAAAAA
>SDBT01004442.1_pt1 | contig 23798 bp, 14 predicted proteins | sample 2277101 | NCBI WGS metagenome assembly SDBT01 (sample SAMN10404973, study PRJNA504765) | marine sediment metagenome | isolation source: marine sediment core GS10_PC15, 103 cmbsf | place: Arctic Ocean: Southern Knipovich Ridge | collected 2010 | reverse complement strand
TGAGAAAGAGGATGTGCCGAAGCGAATAAAATAGGGCGTCGAGCATGTCGTCCGGCTGGTTTCGGGCACAGGCGCGGGACATCACCGGCAGGCAGGCCGCGCTCAAGGCCACGGCGAACACGCCAATCGGCAAATAGACCAGCCGCTCGCTGTAGTACAGGCTGGTCACTGCCCAGGCGCCAAGCCAGCCCGCCAGCACCCGGTCGCACAGCACGTTAAGCTGATAGATGCCCGCGCCCACCAGCCCCGGCAGCACCAGCCGGCCTACCTCGCGCACGTTTTCCGAGCGGAACTGCGGCAGAAAGCGGAAGCGATAGCCGAAGCGCCAGAGGATTGGGAAAAGCACCACCAACTGCAGCGCCCCCGCCACCAGCACGGCCCAGGCCAGCCCGGTTACCCGCGCTTCGGCGCTCTCGCCGAGCCGGGGACAGAGCCAGATCGTGGCCCCGATCAGCGCCAGATTCAGGATCAGCGGGGCGAAAGCGGGGATGGCAAAGTGCTCGAAACTGTTCAAGACCCCGGCCAGAAATCCCGCCAAACAGATAAAGATCAAGTAAGGCAGCAGAATTGGCAGCAGCTTCACACTGAGCTGCGCCAGCGGGCCGGGCAGCGTGTCCAGCAACAGTATGCTTACGGCAATGCCCACCCCGCAGATGGCCGCCAGCAGCACTGCTACCACGCTCAAAACCTGGCTCAGCAGCAAGAACGCCGCGCCTTTGCCCTTCTCGCTGAGCCTGTCGTTGAACACCGGCACGAAGGCCGCCGTCAGCGCCCCCTCGCCAAAGAGCCGCCGGAACAGGTTCGGAATGGTGAAGGCCAGAATGAACCCGCCCAGCGCGCTGCCGGTGCCCCAGAACCGGGCGAACACCATGTCCCGCAGCAACCCGGTAAACCGGCTGCACACGACCCCAAAGCTCCCCACCAGCATTCCCCGGCTGATTCTTGATGTGAGCGTGTGTTCAGTGTTCGGTGTTCGGTGTTCAGTGTTCAGTGTCCCTTCCCCTTCTTAATCGTAATCATAATCGTAATCGTAATCGTTTCCCATCCGTATTCCGTGTTCAGTGTTCGGTGTTCAGTGTTCAGTGTTCAGTTCGAATACCGAATACCGAATACTGAATACTGAATACTGAATACTACGATTGCGATTCTTTCGCGCTGTATCGTTCGAGCCAGGCAAGCGCTGCGGCCCGCGTGGACAGTTCGCCGTTAAGCTGCAATTCCTGGATGCTCCGTAAGACCCGGCCGACTTCCGGCCCCGGCGCGAGGCCGGTGGCCAGCACGTCGCGCCCGGTCACCAACGGCGGCGGCACTACCGGTTCATTCTTGAACTCCGCCAGTTTATCGAGGGCAAAGACATAGTTTTCCAGCCGGCGGTGAGAAGCCAGGCAGTCGAGCCGGTGCAGTTCCAGCTCCATCGGGAAAGTCTCCCGCGCCAGCAGCCGCCGAAGAGTGGACTGTTTCATCTCCCGCACGTCGGCGAAACCCATGTGGCCGTGGACGGCGGCGGCGACCCGGTCGCGGAACCGGGTGGCGCAATGCAGCCGCTTAAGAATCTTCCGGGTCAATTCACCGCCGACCTGCGCGTGACAGGGGAAGTGCTCGATACCATCCGGCCCCCGCTCGAAAGTCGGCGGCTTACCCACGTCGTGCAGCAGTGCCGCCCAGGCCAGTTCTGCCGAGGGATGAACCATCTGCTCGAGCATCAGCCGCGTATGCGTCCAGACATCGCCTTCAGGGTGATATCTTACCGGCTGCGGCACCCCGGCCAGCCGCTCCACCTCGGGTAGAATCGGCGCCAGCAAACCCAGTTCACGCAGCAATTCGAAGGCCCGCCCGGCGTGCCGGCACACCAGCATCTTGCTCAGTTCAGTGAAGATGCGTTCAACGCTGATCTGCGTAATCCGCGGCGCCTGCGCCTTGATCGCCGCCCGCGTGGCATCATCGAGCGCGAAGCCGAGGCTGGCAGCGAAGCGCACCGCCCGCAGCAAGCGCAAGTAATCTTCGCTGAAACGCTGCTGCGCGTCGCCAACGGCCCGGATAAGGCCGCGCGCCAGGTCCGCGAGGCCACCGGCGAAGTCGAGGATTTCCTCGTTCTCCGGGTCGTAGAATAAGGCGTTGACCGTGAAGTCGCGCCGTTCGGCGTCGTGCCGGGCATCGCTATAGTGGACCGCGCTGGGGTGCCGGCCGTCGGCATAATCGGCATCCTCGCGGAAAGTGGCCACCTCGGTTTGAAGCTCGTCGTGAACCACCACGACCACGCCGAAAGCCGCGCCCACCGCCACGGTTCTCGGGAAAATCCCCATCACCTCTTCCGGCCTGGCGCTGGTGGCGATGTCCACCTCTTCGGGAACATGTTCGAGCAGACGGTCACGCACCGAACCGCCGACAATATACGCCTCGTGACCCTGGCGATGAAGCTCGCCGGCAACTTCGTGCGCGGCATGTTCCGCCGGACTCGATGGCGCGAGCGCCCGCGAAATCTTCTTCAGCATAATGAAAGCTGCGCCTCCTTATGGCGCGTTAATATAACCGCTCCGCCAGGATTTTCAATTGAAGTATGTGAGTGTGTGAGTATGTGAGTGTGTGGGTGAGTTCGTATCCTTATCGTAATCGTAATCGTAATCGTAATCATAATCGCCCTCCATTTCAGTATTCAGTGTTCGGTATTCAGTATTCGGTATTCAGTGTGGGAGCTTTCCGGGGAAAGCCACCCCCCGTGATTTTTTGCGTCACTTCAGAAACATTCACCACGAAGAACACGAAGGACACGAAGCGCTTGTGCCACTTTCTTTCAGGCCAAATCCAGAATTTCAGAACACGTTCTAAGGCCTGAAGTTGCCGGGAGGACTACTTAGCCGGGAGGGCTGTTCGAGGGTCCGCAAATGCTGGGAAGTGTTCTTTCGGAATGACACTGCCGCGGCAAGTGCTATATTCGCCAGGATGGCGAATCCGCTGTCGCCGGGGTTTTGGCGGGCAGAGGAGGAGCAAGTTGATTATGATTATGATTATGATTACGAGGAGGATGTGACATGGGTGAACTGCCGTTCTTTGACGCGAATTGCGTGGTTGGCCGCCACCTGAAGCTGCAGGCGGGAGGCCTGCACAGCGCCGGGCAACTCCTTGACGAGATGAACCACTACGGCATTGCCGAGGCCCTGGTCCTCGACTGTCTGAGTCGCGAGAACCATCCTGATGACGGCAATCAGCGTATCCTGGAAACGGCCGGGGCCAGTCCCCGGCTGCACCCCGCCTGGTCGGCGCTGCCGGCCTACGGCGCGGACGAGCAGGCCGAACCCGAGTCTTTCCTGAACGACATGCGCCAGCGGCGGGTTGGGGCGCTGTTTCTCTTTCCGCGCCAGTACGGCTTCAGCCTGGCCGACTGGTGCGTTGATGCCTTTCTGGAGCCGTTGGCAGCGGCGCGCGTGCCAGTGTTCATCAACTACAATGAGATTGGTCCCAACTCGCCCGGAGGCTGGGACGACACGGACTGGGAAGCCGTGGTGGGGCTTTGCCGGCGTTGGCCGCAATTGCCGGTGATCGTGAGTGAACACCGCATCCGCCGGGCACAGCGGCTGATCTACCGCGCCCTGGACGCCTGCGACAACCTGCACCTCGAACTTTCGGGCTACTGGCTGCATCGCGGCATCGAATACCTTGCCGAACACTGGGGCGCCGAACGCCTTGTCTTCGGCTCGAACTGGCCGGCCTTCGGGCAGCATGTGACCCTGGCAACGCTGACTACGGCCCAGATCAGTGACGACGACAAACAGAAAATCGCCGGCGATAACCTCCGCCGGCTGATCAGTTGGTCAGAGGAACATGCCCCCCCGGCAGTGCAGTTCCCGGAACCGGCTGACGAATTCGCGCGGTTCGGGCGCAGCGGCGAACGGCCCGCGGAGATGCGTTTCCAAGACTGTCACGGTCATATTGGCGGGCGCGCCAGTCACTACCACCTGCCGAACTGCACTACCGACGGGATTGTACACGACATGGATCAGCTTGGCGTTGACAGGGTCTGCGTCTTCTCGTTCGCCGGTATCTTCAGTGATGAAACCCACGGCAATGACGTCACCGCGGCCGCGGTGCAGAAATATCCGGAACGTTTCATTGGTTTCACCTTGCTTAACCCGCATCGCGGCCCGGACGAGATGCTGCGGGAACTGGAACGCGGCGCCAAGCTGGGATTACGCGGCGTTAAGCTGATCCCTCATTACCAAGGCTATCCCGACGAGGGCCCGAATATTGACGCTGCCTGCCAGTGGGCCCATGAGCGACAACAGATTATCCTCAATCACCATTGGGGATCGGCCGACCAGATGGCGCGGCTCGTGCGCACGTATCCGGACGCCTGCTTCATCACCGGACACAGCACCACGCAGTATGCCGAGATTATGAAGGAGCACGACAACCTGTACGTGTGTTCCTGCCCCCTGCATTGTCCACGCTCATGCGAAGACGTGGTCGCGGCTATCGGCGCGGACCGCCTGCTCTTCGGCTCCGACCTGCAGGACCTGCCGATCGCCTGGGGTCTGGGCCCGATTCTCTTCGCCAGAATCCCCCCCTCAGACAAGCGTCTCATTCTTGGCGGCAATCTGCAGCGGCTCCTGCAGAAGTACAGCCGTCCGTGAGTAAGTGTGGGAGTGTGTGGGTATGGGAGTGTGGGAGTGTGCGCCGTGATTCCTTCCCAATGTGGGAGCCGCAGACGCGCCGAAGGCGCTATGCGAGCCGCCAGGCGAGAGCGAAGCGGCAACCATGCCGCGATTCCCCTTCCTCTTCGTAATCGTGATCGTAATCGTAATCGTAATCGCCCTCTATTTCAGTATTCAGTATTCGGTATTCAGTATTCAGTGTGGGAGCTTTCCGGGAAAGACCATCCCGCGATTCCCACTCCTGATAATGTGGGAGCGGCAGACGGGCCGCAGGCCCTATGCGAGCCGACAGGCGAGAGCGAAGCGGCAACCACCCCGCGATTCCCCGCTGAGCCGCAGGTTCCTTGAAGTATGGGAGTGTGTGGGTATGGGAGTGTGGGAGTGTGTGAGTCGGAAAATAAGAACGTCCACACCCACATCAGCACAGCCTGACAGTGCGGGCTTCCCGGGATAGGCTATGCTCATCGGCTGGAAGTTGCAAGGGGTGACATTTGTGACCCTGAAATATGGCATACTGACGCTGGCAGCACAGCGGTCCAGCGCCTGAATGACCCATTCAGGCGCCGGGAACAAGGAGACGGACCATGCCTGTACGAACGGTTCTCTTGACGGTGGCGCTGACGATGGGCGTTTCGATGGTATCCGGAGCCGAGGGCGGCCCGGACCGGACCCGCAAAGCACCGCCGCCGCGGGCGGGCACGGTGCTGGGCGACTGGGGTCATTTTCTCACCTTTGGCCCGAAGATTTACTTCAACAATCCTGACGGCCGGGCCTTCACCTTCACCGTGCACCTGATGCGGTGGACGTTCAAGGGTGGCTGGAACACCGGCGACTTCCCGATGCGGCTGACGACGCCCGCGGGCAAGGTTATCCTGGACGGCGTGTACAAAGTGGGAGCTGACGCGGCGCGGAAGTTCAAAGTATCCGCCGGCGCCAAGGGAGTCTACATGCTGGATATCGGCGTTCGGCAGGACGGGAGCCTGCAATGGGTGAACTGCTGGATTTCCTGCTCGCTCGGGCAAAGCGTGGTGTGGACCGGCAAGCCGACCGGCAACGCGGTGCGCAGCCGGCGGCTGATTACTCAGCCCTCGGTGCCGCGGCGCTGGTGGTTCTGGGTGCCGAAGGGGACAAGCGGCTTCACCTGCCGGGCCCAGCGTGATCACCAGTACATGACCGAACGCGAGGACTGGGGAATTTCGATCTTTTCCCCGCGCGGCCAGCGTATGCGGACCATGTGGGGCCAGCCGCCGATTAGCGGGGCGAGACCCGGCCACGAGAAATTCAAAGGCGAAATGCAGGTCAAGGTGCCGGTGGAACCGGGCAGCGCCGGCCGTTTCTGGGCCGTGGAAATCCGCCTCGGTGATTCGCACAATTACTCGAACATCAACTTCTGCCTGGAAGGCGTGCCCCCATACCTGGCGCGGAGCCCGGAAGAATGGTTCAACCCGAAAACCGGCAAGGCGCCCGTAATTGAGCCGTATGACGACAGCAAATTTATGCAATCGGTGCCCGACAAATCCCTGAAATGGCACCAGTGGTCGCCCTCCCCGGCGCTCGGCGACGGTGATGGCGTGCAGATTCGCGGCGCGGCCAGCTTTGCCATCTGGAATCCGCAGAATCGGCGGTTGTGGTTCAACGTTGGCGATTACCTGCCTCGGGCGCTTTATGAGCCTAAAAAACTGCCCTATGCGACGGTCAGCATCGTGAACCGGTCAGGCAAGAGCATTTTCGCCGGAAAGATACTCATGAAGCACCATCACCATCATGCCCGCAAACCAACCCGGCTGCCGCCCACGGGTAAAGGGGTGAGCACGGTGACTGTCGCGGGCGTGGAACGCTGGCTGGCTTATACCTATCCCGCCACCCCGCTGGTATGGCTGGGCCAGGACGCCGGCAACGGCTGGAAACGCTTCGTCTACGAAGTCGGCACGGTGCGGAACTGGTATTTTTTCGTGCCGCGCGGGAAGAAGTCGTTCCAGGTCCGGGCCGCCGCCGAGCATGACACCGACGTTATTGACCTGAAGGTCAACGCGCCGGACCGCACCATGGCCGCGTTTTACGGCCAAAATGGCGAACTCACGGTGAAGGTTCCGCCAGGGCTCGATGCTAAGGTCTGGCATGTGCGGACGGATGTGGGCAGCGCCACCCGCATGGTCACCGCGGGCCCCAAGCCCCGCTACCTGGGCATCTATCTCACCCTCGATTTGAAGGGTGTGCCGGGTTACCTCGCGCCCACCTGGGAACAGTGGTTCGACCCGAAACATCCCCTCCCGGCAGCAAAGCGGAGTGAAAAGTCGAAGCGCAAGAAGTACGATTAAAATCACTGTCATCCCACAGGATGACGGAGTGATGGAGTAATGGAGTATTGGAGTAATGAAAGAATGGGAGAATAAAGGAAAGACAGAGCAGCAGAATTGGATAGCTCCGGTAAACAATCAACCGGTCGGTTCGCGACTTCTCAATCCCGCAATCCGGGGTCTCCGGGACCCAGTACTCCAACACTCCAATACTCCAATACTCCAGCTCCCAATTGGTTGCGGCTTTGCCGCCTTGGAATTATGATTATGACAGGGAAAGAAGGCAAGATTGACAATTCATGGTCTAAACTGGAGAACGAAACGGAAAAAATTATGCTGCGGGCAAGACTGATTATCCTCTCCACTTCGTTTCTGATTCTTGGTCTCGGCGATGCTTTCGCCAACGAATCTTCGAAAAACGCTGCGCGCTCCCGGATCCGGAACACTACGCTTGTGCGGGAAGTATCCCTGGTTCGGAAAGGCAAGACCGCAGCGCCGGTGAAACGTCGTTTCGATGCCGTGGTGCTGGAAAACAAGTATATCGCACTCACGTTGTGCCCGGCGCTGGGCGAACGCATCATGAGGGTTGTCGACAAGCTGACCGGCCGGCAACTGCTCTATGAAGGGCGGCTGCTTTATTCCGGCAGTGCATTGACTGAAGGTGGCGGCTCCGGCGGCGGCATCCAGATCAACCATCCGTACTATCACGCCGGTTCATCGTATGTCGTGCCGCTGCCCTACACGACCGCGGTGCAGGAAGACGGCACGGCAGTGCTGACCCTGGCCTATACGAGTTACCCCCATCTTCAGCGCACAATCTGGCGTATCAGCCTGCGCCCGGCTGAGGCGGCATTCCGCTCCGACTACCAGTTCGAAAACCTGTCTCCCTATTCAATGGGGTTCAATCCGTGGATCAATGCCGCCTATCCACTCCGCAAGGATGTCCAGTTCATTCTCCCGGTAGATTGGGTGGCAGGTCACTGGTTCGGAATCAACCAGGAGGAACGGTGGGGCAACTGGCTGCGCCCCTGGCCAATCGATAAAGACGGCAATGATCAGTCCTATATCGTGAACGGCAAGGAACCCAGCGTGTTCGGTTACGGCTTAAGCGAAGGCTACAGCGCGATCTATTTTCATGATAGCGATGACGGGCTGGTGCGGGTGTTCGATCCCGTTCAGATGCCGGGGGCGAAGGCGGCCGGCAAGTGGCGGCCCAAGGCGCAGGGCTGGGTCTGGTGCGAAGTGTGGGGCGCCTTTTCGCATAACATGGAGGACCCGCTCTGGGCCGGGCCGCATGAGACCGTGCGCTCGAGCGACATGTGGTTCCCGATTCACGGGATCCGCGGGATGAGCTGGGCCAGTGAAAAAGGCGCTCTCAACCTCAGGAAAGATGGCGCCAAGCTAACCTGTGGCGTTTATTTCCCACGCGACTATGGGCGGGGCGCCCTGCGCGTCGCCGCCGATGGCAATCTCCTGATCCAGAAGAGCCTGGAATTGCGGCCCGAGAAGCCGTTCGTGCAGACGGTCGCTTGCCCGGCTGATACCGATGAGGTCCGCGTAACCGTGGTGGACGCATCCGGCCGGACCATCCTGACCCACCAGAAGTTCTTCGCTAAGCGGCCGCGAAAAATCTATAAGCTTCCGGAAAAGCCGTGGCATCGGCAGACAGCGGTTAGCAAAGCACTGTGGGAAGAAGCTTTTACTCCGATGATGGCGTGGGGACCGTGGTATCACCCGCCCACCTCATACGCGAAAGTGATCGAGAGCGAACCGGCCAATGTCGAAGCCCTGATTGGACGGGCCCGGTCACTGATCAAGGAAGCCAACGCCGATCTGTTCCGTGCCCGAAAAGCCCCGCCGGCTGAAGAACGGCAGGAAGCGGCCGCTATCCTGGCAAAACTGGCGGCAGCCAAAAAGGCCGACCCGCGCGCCATATTACTTCTTGGCCTCGTCCAGATGCAGCAAGGCGAAAAGAAGGCGGCGGCTGTGACCTTGTCACGTCTCGTGGGAACTCCGAACGATTGCGAGATGGTGCATTATCAGCTTGGCCTCCTGGCCGCGGCGGCGGGTGACTGGAAGAAAACGCTCAAGGAATCACAACACGCTCTCGAACTGGCGCCTGACAGTACTTTGTCGCGGCTGCTGGTGGCCATCGCTCGCTTGAGGACGGGTCATCCCGACACCGTGGGGGAAATCCTGGCCCCCGTCCTCGAGGCAAATCCCCTCGAGGTCGGCGCCCTGGTGCTGGCAAGCCGCGCGGCGAAAACACTGGGTAAGCCCGATGATGTCAAACGTCTGGCGGCTTCTCTGGCCAGGATCAAGAAACTGGCCCCTGGCCAATACCGGGCAGGCCTGGCCCAGGTGGCTTCCCTCGAGAAGGGCGAAGATCTGGATTGTCAGACGATCGATACGATCCGAGGATCACCCGACCTGCCCGGCCGCCCGCCCTGATAATTCTGCGAGACAGAAATGGCTTCATAATTGCCTACAGTTTAGGGTGTTCACGGTAGTTTTACATGCCCGCTTTAGTGGGCATGTCCCGCACCTGAAGCGTTGCTTTAGGTGCGGGACCTTAGACACCGGCTTTAGCCGGGGGACAGACGGCCTACCTCATTCCTGAACCCGCCGCCCTGCCACTGAACTTGCATCGCAAGTTCAGTGGCAGGGCGGCGGGGGATTTTTTTTGGGTTTTCCTCACCACCGCCTGAAGGCGGTGTCTAAGGCCCTTCGCTTTCGCTCAGGGTACGCCTGCTGAAGCAGGCCGGCGGACAATTTAGCCTTATCTTAGTGCTGATAGGGCAACGCCTTGGGCTGTATTATTAGCGCGCTTTCAGCGCTCCGGATTGCCTTGCTTTGCTTCGGCGTCCAGTTCAGCGCCCGTCTTCGCGCCGTGTTTGCGGAGGAGTTTCACCGTTTTTTCTCTTGCTATAAAATGGCGATATCCAAGGGCGTGATGCAAGCGGCGGGGTTTTTTGGCTCGGCCGCTTTACTCCGGGCGTTCTGAAGCTAAGGTACGGGGTTTCTTCACTGTCATCCCACAGGATGACAGATTGGTGGAGTAATGGAGTAATGGAGTAATGGTTTTGAACTCAAGTCCGGAATCCATAGTTACAAATTCGGTGAAGGTCGTCGGGAATGATTTTCGGACTTTGCGGCGGCTTGTATTATCGTTGAACATGCTCTTACCCAACACTCCAACACTCCAACACTCCATAGGATGCCTGTGGGGGTTTTTTTGAGTTAACCGCAACGGATGAGGTGATTCATGGGCGCGGACAAAGTCAAGGTCGGGGTAATCGGAACCGGCAGCATCAGCGGCGCTTACCTGGGTTTTATGACCAAGGTGGCGGCGAATCTCGAAGTAGTGGCCTGCGCGGACCTCGAGCGGCTCAAGGCCGAGACCAAAGCTGCGGAGTTCGGCGTGCCGAAGGTCTGCAGCGTCGAGGAACTACTGGCCGACCCGGAAATCGAGATCGTGGTCAATCTGACTATTCCGAGCGCGCATTACGACGTGGCCAAGGCCGCGCTCGCAGCCGGTAAGAGCGTTCATAACGAAAAGCCCTTTACCATCACCCGCGAAGAAGGCAAAGAACTCCTGGCCCTGGCAAAGCAAAAGGGGGTGCTGGTGGGTTCCGCGCCGGACACGTTCATGGGCGCCGGGGGCCAGACCTGCCGCAAGCTGATTGACGACGGCGAGATCGGCGAGCCGGTCGGCTGTACGGCCTTTATGATGGGTCACGGCCACGAGAGCTGGCATCCCGCGCCGGAATTCTATTACAAGGCCGGGGGCGGCCCGATGTTCGATATGGGACCTTATTACGTAACGGCCCTGGTGAACCTGCTCGGCCCGGTCCGGCGCGTCACCGGCGCTACCCGCATCACCTTTCCCCGGCGCATGATCACCAGCGAACCCCTCGCCGGAACCGTGATCCAGGTCGAGGTGCCTACCCACGTGGTTGGCATCATGGAGTTCGCCAACGGCGCTATCGGCAACATTATCACCAGCTTCGACGTCTGGGGCGCCAACCTGCCCTGCATCGAAATCTACGGCGCCGAAGGCACTCTGTGGGTGCCCGACCCGAACGGCTTCGGCGGCTCGGTCAGGCTCAAGCGGGCCCGCGGCGAGATCAGCGAAATCCCGCTCACCCATCAGTATGCCGAGGGCAGCCGCGGTCTCGGCGTGGCGGATATGGCCTACGCCCTGAAAGAGAATCGCCAGAACCGGTGCAGCGGCGAGTTGGCCTATCACGTCTGCGACATTATGCACGCCTTCCACGACGCCTCGGACCGGGGCCGGCACCTCCAGCTCGAGAGCACCTGCGAACAGCCCGCACCTCTGCCCATGAACCCCGCCCCCGGCACCCTCCACGAGGAATAATCAGACCCCAAAGCTGCTCCGCTATAGCCACGGTTGCCGTGTCCTCGCGTAGCGCCGGCATTCTTGCCTGCAGCTTCCCGAGATGCGTCCCCTGTCGCGGCGGGTTGTTGGCGGCAGAACGAAAATGGCGGCAGGATTGGGAAAGTGCAGGAGTTGGTCTATATTATGTTTGGGCAAGATTACGATTACGATTACGAGTACGATTATGATCATGGCGGGGAAAGAAGAGACGGGGACCGGGATGAAGGCTGTTTTGCGGATCGCCGTGCTGGCGGGCCTGCTAACGGCCGGGTTGGCGCCGGCGGCGGCTGAAAAGTCTTCCAGGAAAAAGCGCCCTGATAAGCAGATCGCCCGGTATGCCGCCGTGCTTGGCACGAACCATCTGGCCAAAGACAACAAAGATGCCCAAGGTCTGCTGTTGCTCAGGCTGGCCCACAAGCTGCAGCCGGTAAGCGATACGGTTCTGTTGACTCTCGCGTATCTTGAAAGGGGGAAGAACCCGCCGCTAATTCCAGCCATAATTACGGAGAAAAAGTTTCTTAAAATTATGCTCGGACGAGCTGACTTCCTGCGCCAGAAGGAGTTGCCAAAGAATACGAGGGTCGGCGCCTTGGCCATGCTGTATTACCGGGTGGCGGAACAGTTCCTCCCTGAAAGCCGGCAGATTCTTTTGGGCATAAAGAAGCTTCAAGTCCAGGGAACCGCGGGGGAGATGAAGACGTTGTGGAAGGGCAGGATCAACCTGGAAGGCATTTTTGCCAATCCCAGAAAACCCAAAAGAACGAAAAAGTGGCGCCTCGAGGCCATTGACAGTCATATCGCCGAATGCGCCGCGGCGATTTGCACCAACCGCCTGGCCGCCAATCCCGAGGATAAAGGCGGGGCTATGTTTCTGCGCCTGGCCGGCAGGCTTGATCCGCAAAACGACGATTTTCTGCTCACGATTGCGTTGCTCGAACGAAACCGAGAACCGCTCCGGGTCAAGACCAAAACCACCGAGGACGGGTTCATCAGCACAATTATCGAGCGGGCCGAATATCTGCGCGAGAAGATAATTGGAAGAATTCCCAAGGCCGGGCGGCTTTGCCTGTTGTACTACAGATTCGCCGAATGGTTTCAGCCCGATAACCCGAAAATCCTGCTGGGACTGCAAAAATTGAAACTCAAAGGAATTACCGGCGAGCTTGACCGGCTTCTCGATGGACAGAGCGCTCTGGGCTGGATTCTAGAAAAATCAGCCTCGCCGCCGCGCTCGAAGATAAGAACCCGGACCGTACCGGGTCTGGATATGGTCTTGGTCTGGATTCCCGCGGGAACGTTCAAGATGGGCTCGAAGAAGGGCCTTCGCCATGAACGGCCGGTGCATGAGGTGAAGATTTCAAGACACTTCTGGATCGGCAGGTATGAGGTGACGCAGAGCGAATACACGCAAATCATGGCTAAGAACCCCAGCTTTGTCAAAGGGCAGGAGCGTCCGGTTGAATGGGTGAACTGGCATGAGGCAATGGCATTCTGCCAGAAACTGACCAGAATCATGCACCGGGCCGGCCGCTTGCTGAAAGCTTATGAGTGCCGGCTGCCCACCGAGGCGGAATGGGAGTATTGCTGCCGGGCCGGAAGCACCGGCAAATACTGCTTCGGGGATGACCCCGCCAAACTTGGCAACTACGCCTGGTACAGTGACAACAGCGGCAAGGAGACCCAGGCGGTGGGCCGCAAAAAACCCAATGCCTGGGGCTTATATGATATGCACGGGAACGTGTCGGAATGGTGTTTGGACCTGGCCAGGAAAAAACCAAATGGCCTTGTGGTGACAGATACTTATAAGCAGACGGGACTGACGGACCCGCTCTGCCTGACGGGCAGCAGGTGGGCTATATGCCGCGGCAGCAGTTGCGTAACTGGCGCCAAGGCAAACCGTTCGGCCTATCGGGCCGCCAGGCTGCGGCTGACCCGGGGAATCGTCTCTGGCTTCCGCGTGGTCATTGCTCCGATAATGACGGACAAAGTGAAGAAAAGCCTGCCGAAACGCCCGCGAAGGGGTATGTGAGTGTGGGGGTATGTGAGTAAGGAAAATCCCGCCCATACTCCGCCCGTGTCGCGCGCGTCCCATTGAGAAGGCACTTGACTGCGGGCTGCGGCCGGTCGCCGAGCCGCTGCTTGCTCATCTGGGGGTTGAATACCGGGCTGTGCGTATGGTTAGCGGTAGCCCTTCTTGTCCAGGGCCCGGGCCTTGTTCAGCAGCAACTCGTAGCGTTCGTTGGTACGGAAGTTGCGCCGGTTATGCAAGTGCTTGATGACGTCTTCGCAGGTCCGAAACTTGCCCGCAAAACCCTCGACATGACCGTCAATGAACAGCACGTTTATCCAGTTCCGGTTCGGGATTGGTTTTTCAAAGGCGATTGGCGTGCTGGTGGCCTCTGCGTCGTCATCGCTGAAGCCGGCGCCGATGTAGACATACGAGTTATTGGCGTCGGTAAGCTTCTCGGCTAGAGGGTCAGCCTTCCGCTTCTCGTCATTGGGATTGATATAGACTTTGCCGAGGTTCAGAATGTTTTCTTCAACTAACTTATTCAGACCCTCGTCGCCGTCCGGCTCAGGGAAACGGCCGCCCGTCTCGCCGGAGAACATCAGGCAGGCAAGGCCCATCGATTTCAGGTTCCCCGCCGAGTTGACGCGGCGGGCCTTCTCCCTGGCCTTGCTGAGCACGGGCAAGAGCATGCCGGCCATAATCGCCACCGCCGCTGGCGCCGCCACGGCGGCCTGGAGCACCAGAACGTTGGTCACGGGAACGTTCGAGTTTGCCGTATACAGCAAACCGTCCGGCATCACTTGCAGCACTCCCAAAAAGAATGAGCCACCGCCCCCTTGCAACGGGAACAGGTTGGCTGCGCCCGCGGCATCCGGGCCGGCGGCTTGGATCGCACGTTGCTGAAGATCGGCGATCGTCTTGCCCAAAAGCGGACTGACGTAATGGAACTGATTGCCCTTAAAAGAGATTTTGCGGGCCATGTCTTTGAACTTCGCCGTCGCGGCTAATCCCTCTTTCTTGCCCTTCTTGACCGCCAGCACTTCGGTCATCAGCCCCGGATTGGTGGCTATGAGGAGGTAGCCATCGCTCATCGCCAAGGTTGGCGTCAGTTCAAAAGGCAATGGCAAGGGAAGCGGCAGACTACGCATGGGGACCTCGAAGACCGTTTTCATTTGGATAGGTATTTGCCTCGCCGCCAGATTGCGGTCGATAAACTTCAACAGGGTGTCATCCTTGACCTTCAGGAACAGGACGAAACCCGGCTCAGGGACCTGAACCCATACCTGGCCAACGGGAATATTGATCATCTTCTTCTCGTCCAGCGTCAGAATCAGGCCCATTTCACCGTCGGTTGATTTGATCAGCTTTTCCAGACCAACTGCGCGGTTCAGGTTCGTCAGGAACTCGTGATGTTTTTGGATTAGATCCGCGTTTTCAGAGGCCGCGACCAGTTGCTTGTGCCAATCCCACAGCAGGTTCAGGTCGTAGTCTTGGCAGACCGCGAGCGCGGTCGTCACGGGCAGGAAGTCAATGGTTTCGAGCCGGTGCATCTTGGCGCCGAAGACCTTCCAAAGCTTCCCCTTGTCGTTGTCAGGCCAGTGGTGGATGAACAGCCGGTTCCGATAGAAGTTCTTTCCCAAGGCCAGACTGCTGGCCCCGCCGCCGCTGATCTCACGGACTCCGCTTTCGCGATAAGCTTGGCCAAGCATCTTCAGGATCGCCATGCCCATCTCCGGCCCGGCAGGGTCCCCGGCCCTGGCGCCGGCCGCGGCAATGCCCTGCTCGACGAAAGGCTTCAGCCGCGTAATCCAATCGTCGAGAGAACGCAGCATTCGTTCCGTGCTCAAGTACACATAGAGGTTGCCGTAAGCGTCCAAACGCCGGGCCACTTCGCGGAAACAGGTTTTCTCCACCAATTTCTTTCTGGGCCGACGTTTCTTTGCCTGGCCCCAGACAATGCTTTGGGCGCCAAGAAAGATGAGCAAGCCAACCAGGCTAAGCCACCGTGCTGCTCTTGGGAATACGGGTGCGTTCATTGAGCTTCTCCGGTTATTATTGGTTTCATCTTCTTATACCGACGCACGTACTATGGGCGCCCCCGGGAGCATGGCAAGCCCGGTCAAGCCCTTTTCTTCATCGTTTTGCTTGGCGCCAGGCGCGGCACAATCCAGCCATGCCCAATCATATTTGATCAGCGAAATTCACCCCCGTATTTATTCAATTCTTCGCCCGGAATCCGATGGAGCACTAATCCCCAGCGGTCAATATTATCCGTTTCAGGCCGGCCGGCCGGCCGTGCTGTAATCCCGGCACACCCCGCTGTCAAAGATCACCGCGCAATGCGTCCGCCCATCTGTGGTTCCCAGCAAGTTCCACGGCCGGAAGACAATAACGTCCGCCAAAACACCCCGCTTACGCAGCCGCCGACAGGCCCGCCCGTTCAGGTTCGAACAGTCCGGCCGCAGACCGGCGCAGCCGCTGAGAAGTACCAGGGCAAGGGTGATAATCCGGGCACTGGCGCTAAGTTTAGCCCTCATCTATAGGCCTCGCGGAAAGCGACGGGAATCGCCGATGCTCTTCTGTTCGCCCGGCGACTTGGGGCCAAAACCGGGTAATTGTTTTTCCAGTACGCTCAGAGCGCAGTTAACCCGAGATCGAGGCTGCAAGCTGGCGGCCTAAATTCAGGCATGCTTCCAGGACGGCGGCATCCGGCGCGCCGCGGGATTCGACCGTGTCGCCGACCTTCGAGCCCATGCCGCCAAAAAGTTTTTCGAGCGGGCCGCGGACGGCCCCGCCGCCCCCGTGTGAATAGAACAGGGCGTAAGGCTTGCTCTCGAGGCCCTCCGGATTGGACTGCTTGGCAATATACCAGTCGTCCAGGAATACCTTCAGGCCGCCGGCAATGTAGCTGTAGTAGTCCGGCGAGCCAAAAGCGACCGCATCAACGGTGCGGTACGCTTCGATGTCCAGCCGCTCTTCATTGGTGTTGACCAACTCGACCTCGGCGCCCGCCTCGCGGACGCCTGCGGCCACGGCCTGCGCCATCGCGGCGGTGTTGCCAACTTGCTGTGAATGGAACAGTACGAGGATTGAAGCCTTCTGAATTCTCCTTTCTGGCGTTTGCCCACTCATCTTTTTCTTAGCAGCCAAAGATGGTGGAGTCAAGGGAACATTGACTTTAACATAGCCGGGGCGGCGGGCCTGTCAATCCCCAAATTTCTTTGGGGGGAAGAATCCAGAATTCAGAATCCAGAATCCAGGAGTCAGGATGATTTATCCGTCCTGTCCGCCATAGCGTTATCCACTGGCGCTGGATCCGTTCTCTGCCGCCCCCCGGCGGGGGCTGGGGATAATAAAGTCGCCATTTTTCCACGGGCTTACGCCCGAGGCTACATCATGTCGTCCTTCTCCGAAGGACTTGACTCGTGCTCGCCAATCGCCGGGCTGATGCCTGAGCACGGCGCCATTTTAATTACGTTCAGACAAGATAGGGGAGAAGGAAAAAGCTGATTTTTTTAGAAAAATGATTATTATGATGTTGACACCGCTCACAATTGCCCGTACAATAGTGTCAAAAGCGGCCGGCTCTGCCCGCGAAGCCGCGCAAGGAGTGCGCCATGAACAAGATGTCCAGCTCAGGAATTCCTTTCGCGATCGACCGCGGCAGTTCCGAAGGCATCACCAAGCAGGTGGTCAACGGGTTCACCAGCGCTTTCCGGTCGGGGTTTTACCAGCCCGGGGAGCGTTTGCCCAGCATCAAGGTGATGGCCGCGCACCTGGGGGTGAGCGAAATGGCGGTGCGCAACGCCGTGCGGCGGCTGGCGGAAGCCGGCGAACTCATTGCCCGGCGGCGGACCGGCATCCGGGTGGCGGAAAGCGGCAAGCAGGCCTGGCAGGCGCACGTGCTTTTCGTCTATCTGTCCGACACCTACTACTTCACCGCCCGCAACCGGCATTTCGCCCACCTGATGAACCAGGCGAACATCCGGCTCACCGCGCAGTTGCTCGGCGGCCTCGACAACCAGGAGGACTTGAGCAAGATCCGCACCGTGCTTGATTGTCAAAGCGTTGACCTGGTCGTGCTGGATGGCGTGGCCTCCGGGCTGATCTCGGAAGTAGTGCAGCGCGGCATTCCATTTGTCAGCACCGGTTCGGCCACCGTCTCGAGACTGGCCGCTGCCAGCCTGCTCGACGACCAGCACCCCGCCTTCGCGGCCATGACGCAGTACTGTAAAGAATGCGGCGTACACTCGATCACGGTGATCAGTCCCACCAACGGCCATATCCCCATAATCGAAGAGGCCATTGCCGAGGCCGGCCTGGCCTTCGCGCACGTTGCCGGAATTGAGGAAGAGGACGGCGACGGGACCGAAAGAATCGAGTGCCAGGGCTACCAGGCGATGCAGCAGCTTTTGCAGCAGGACGAACTGCCCGATGCAGTGTATATCACCGACGATTATGCCGCCCGCGGCGCCTTGACCGCGTTGCTCGCCGCCGGCGTCGAGGTGCCGGCAGAGCTGCAGGTCATCATCTGGGCCAACAAAGGCCATTGTCCGGTGTTTCCCAAGCCGCTCACCCGGATCGAGGTCGATCCGCAAGACCATGCTCAGGCCTACTCCGAGTTGGTCAGGAGCGTGCTCAAGACCAACGGCGTCACCAAACAGCCAACCGTGGTCTCTCCGCGTTTCATCATCGGCGAGACCACCTGTACCCGTGGGAGAAAAGGATCATGAAACGAATTCACCGGCCCCGGCCATTCACCCTGATCGAACTGTTGGTAGTGATCGCGATTATCGCCATCCTTGCGGCGATGCTGCTGCCCGTTCTGAGCCGGGCCAAAAGCAAGGCGCAAGGCGTGGCCTGTTTGAATCAATTGCGCCAGTTCGGCCTGGCACTTATTTCTTATACCATCGAGCACGACGACTTATATCCGCCGCAGCATCCGCATCCCTTTGGCAACAACCCCTACTCGTTCCGTTTGGATTTCCATGACGCGCTGACGTCCGAGCACGGTTTGGTCGAAGAATTGTGGACCGATACGACCTGGGATGGCGGCGGTTTTGTGACCGGAGCGTTCTTCGACCGGCCGATTGACCGATACGTTGCCGGTTACCTGGTCCTGGCCGGCGGCAATGGCTACAACGGGCCCTGGACTCCGCGTTACAACGGCCGGATGGCCACGGTGAATGGCATTGCCATGCAGAAGGTCGGGAGCGCGAGCCCGGAAACACTGCCCTTGGTCGGCGACTACCTGCAACAGGAGAATGGCGCGGGCTATAGCACTTGGATTCCGCATTCGAACGGCGGCGGTTTCCTCAAAACACCTTCGAGCGCGATCATGGAACTGTGCAGCCGTGGCAACCAAGTGTATGAGGACGGCCATGCGGCGGCCACTCCTCTGGGTCCCGACGGGGTTGTGGCCCACGATGCTGGCTGGGGCTACAATTACTGGTGGTAGTAACTGAAAACGAGGTGCAAACGATGAGAAGAACTTCGCTTTTCACCCTGATCGAACTTCTGGTGGTGATCGCGATTATCGCCATCCTTGCGGCGATGCTCCTGCCGGTCCTTAGCAAGACCAAGGCCAAAGCGCGGCTTACGGTATGCACAAACGTGCTCAAAGGCATGACTGTTGCCAGTGTCATGTACGCTGACGACCACGATGAGTTCACAATCCACGGCGTCGACATGGAGTATGCCTGGCCGGGGTCCAAAACGGGATTTGACCGTTGTTTCTTTGCCACCTATATTTTTGATGACGATTGGTCGGACAGCAAGCCGGGCATTGAGGGAAGAAACCTGCATGGGGGCGGACAGAACATCTGTGGTGTTGGCCAGTTGATGTGGGACAAGTACCTGCCTGAAGACGCCGCTGCGATCGCCTGTCCGCAAGCTGACTCACGCGAGGACAATGGCTACAACTGGGGCGCCAAGAGTTTCTCCTATGTGCCGGGATGTTTGAGGAGGAACTGGCGTGCTGACGACTATAGCGGTAACCCGTCCTATGCCTATCTGGGCACGACCTTTGTGCTGCGCGGCCCGTTGTCCAAGCTGAACAGGCTGGACGCCGGAGCCGCGTTGTTTGCCGACCATGAGCAAGGAAGTCAGGATATCAGGAACGTCCTGGGCGTGAATCCGGGGACGGACAGCCCGATGCCGTATTGGGGGCGGGTGCACAGGGCCGGCATCAACGTGGGCTATCTGGACGGCCATGCCGCGTTGTTTCTCGACACTAACCGCACCATCACCTACGGCCACGCGCAAACCTGGGCCTACGGCAATGGGGAGGCCCTGCAGTATGGCTGCTACGACGACTAGGTTTGCCCACACAACCTGCGACAGGAGAACTGAACAATGCGTATCAGGTCATTCTTTACCTTGATTGAACTGTTGGTGGTGATTGCGATTATCGCGATTCTGGCGGCGATGCTGCTGCCGGTGCTGGGCCGGGCAAGGGAGACCGCGCGGCGAGCCAACTGTCTGAGCAACCTGAAACAGCTCGATCTTGGGGTGCGGCTCTACGTTGACGATCACGACGGTTTTTTCCCGAACAAGGAGACGTACACGCTGAAGGAGACGAGCCAGCAGTGCGGCAGCCGGGGGTCAAGTGTATACGTTGTTTTCCAGGACTACCTGGGATACTGTCCGGTGATGATCTGTCCCTCGAACACTACTGTGCCTGACTGGATGGGCGGCGGTGCGGACTGGGACCCTCCTGACGGGGGGGGCGAATTCCAGACCGGCACCATGTGGTATATCGGCGGCGGCTACGACCGCGCGGAGTGCGAAAGCCAGGCCGGTTGGCCCAACCCTCATCTCGGCGTAGGGCGGGTGCGAGACCGGGCGATCAACAAGCCGGAAGAATACGGCGTCTGGAGCGACCGGGTGTTCACCAGTTTCGATGAGTCGGAGGAATTTGGCAAGTACCACAACCATACCCGCGGCGTCGGCCGGGCCGCCGGGGGCAATGTGGTGTTTGCCGACGGCGCCGCCCGTTGGCTCAAATTCGCTCTCCCATTCCACTGCGGCGTGGCCCTGCGGCCCAATGGTGAATGGTTCACGCTCGGAACCTACTCGGGCGAAAGCGTACCCCTCGGACATCCCTGGAAACTGCCGAACTCGAACAGCGGTGGCGGGATCTACCAGCGTGACGACACGATAATTGATTATATCGGCCAGTGCAACGCCTATTGACCCATGACCCTGACACCAAAAAACCCAGGAGCGCGTGCAATGCGACACCGAATCTCCAGCTGGCGCGGTAGGATCCCCGGGACACCCACGCCGTTTGGCGCTGTCCCTGGTTCGAGAAACCGGCCAACTTTCCATTTTGACTTCGATGAGGAGCAAGTAGCGAAGAATCGTGAGTTTGAGAAGCGTCCCGAAGGGACAGCACCAACGTAGCCCAGCACTTCAGTGCTGGGTTCAGGGGAGCCGAGAGAAACAGTCCTGTAAGGACGACTGAACATCCCCGGTACTTCGGTGCCGGGGCAGCCTGGAACAACCAGGAGGCGAAACCATCTTTCATTGGTTTCTCGCTTGTCTATGTTGGAACGCCTGATAATTTCAGTCGTCCCTACGGGACTAATTTGACCATCGGCCAAAAACCCAGCACTGAAGTGCTGGGCTACGTTGATACGGTCCGCTTCGCGGACGTTTTTAGGAATCTCCCGGTCAAATTTGCGGAGAAGCGTCCCGAAGGGACACGTTGAAGGCTGAGCTGGACCCAAATCCGGCAAGGTATGAGAAAAGATATGGTGAAGAAGCTCAAGTATACGGCGCGGCCCGCGGCCCAGACGAGAAAGAAGTCATCTGGCGGCTGGATGCTTGTTCTCGTCTTGTTTGTCCTGATCGGCGCCGGTATCTTGCTCATAAAGTATTCTTATTATTCCAGCACTCCGTCGCCACAACCCGCAACGGCCGCTGAGGCCAGCGGCCCGCCATCTCCCCAGCGCGCCGTCCCTGAGCCGCAACTAATCCATACTTTCACCATCAAGGAACACTTCGGGGTCTCGCATCCAGACCAGATCATCGACTTTGACCTCGACAAGAAGATCGATCCGAAGACCACTTACATGATCGGACCGGACGGCAAGGAGGTCCCGTATCAGCTTCTCGAAGGCGGCAAAAAGCTCGCCGTGCGGACCAACCTGCCGGCCAACGGCCAAAAGGAATGGCGATTGATGTCCGGCCGCGCACCAGGTAGGTCCCGACCGCCGGGCGGGACCCTTTCAGGCGCCGGCCGCGTGAAAGTCAAGGAAAAGAACCGGTACTACGAAATCACCAACGGCGTCACCGGCATCAGGATTCCTACCGAGAGTTTTGCCTTGCCCAACGATGCCAAGCCGTTGCTTGACCTGTTCAACTACGGTCCCGGGCCGCGGGTGCTTTTGCCGGCGCCGGTCCAGGGCGTCCGTTTACGGGACGGCGCCTGGACCGCGCTCGGCCCCAATATCCTTAGCATCCTGGCCGACCGGGGTAGCGGCAGGATGAGTGTCCGGTTCATCGAGAAAGGGCCGTTGAAGACGGTGGTTCAAATTGAGTACAACGTTGTTACGCCGTCTTATGACTATGGCCGGATGCACTTGAAAGACCCCGGCCCCGGTTCTCACAAGACCACGGTCACCGTTCAGGCCGGTCAACCCTCAATTCTGTTCGAGGAGGAAGCCAACGTCGAGGTCATCTACGCCTTTGACATTTATCCCGGCATCGAAGCAAGCAACGGGCGTTATCGCGGCCACCATGCGAGCAAGAAAGAGAACGGCTATCAGCCTGACGGCAAAGTCTACGGCATGTCCCACGCACGGGCGGCGATGGACGCGCAGGTTGACTTTGACTACAAGCGGGTCAAACGCGCCGGTTACACCAGCAACGGCATGTGGCGCTGGCTGGCCGTATGGGACCCGTGGGTCTTCGACAGCGGCTGGTACCACCAGGTATTCAATAAACAGGCCGGACCGGAAGCCAACATTGCCGGGATTTTCGCCGGTCACCCGTCTCGCGCTCTGGGCGCGGGCGCCAGTGCCGCCGGCATCAATACGTTCCCGGCCGGCGACAATGGCACACCTGCCCTGGCGATCTCCGTCGAGAGCTATCGGCGGACGGCGTCGAATCAGGTTCACGCGCAGAGCCGCTACCAATGGGGGTTGTTCCTGGGCGTGAAGGGTAAGGACCTGGGCAAAGCGACCGAGGTGCAGAATATCGCCCGCCAGATGAATCTCCACGGCGGCTTCAACCTGAACAAGATTCACCGGCTGACCCTCGACTTCCCTGATCCGCCGCAGGGCTACGGCAGTCTGTACATGGACCGGGAGGCCCTGGCCGCGCTGAAACAGAAACTGCGGGAAGACAGCGCCGGGCCTCACGGCAAAGGCTATCACGCCTGGCTTTATCGTGCGGAACCTTACTCGCGGCCGCTGGTGGACATGTGGAAGGACGAGTCGGGCGGCAAACTCGACGCGGCAGTGGCCGCGGTGCGCAAAACGGCCCACGGGATGCTCGACGCCTACGTGAACGGCGACGGAATCTACGACTTCCACTATCACTACTGGCACGGCGGGTTGGCCATGATGCGCCACGGTATCTGGATTGACCAGATTTTGAGTGACGAGCGCTCGACCGGGGAACAGCGCCGGCAAATGAAAGCGGCCGCCACGCTTTTCGCGAACGTCCTGTGGGACAACGACCTGGTGCCCCTTGACAATGCCCACGGGCTGAACCTGGGCACCGCGAACATGCCGGTTCAACAGACCGGCTACCGGCATTTCTACGCCGTGATGCTGGCCCGGCATCCTGCGATGCGGGAGAACGCCAGGCGGGTCGAGGAAAGCGTCCGCAGGATGGTGAAGCGCCTCATAAACAAGCACGGCGCGGAGATCGGCTGTCCACATTACATGGGGGCATCGTTCGCGCCGACGCTCAACACGCTGCTGCAGATAAAGCAGCAGGGGAAATCGGACCCCTTTGCCCAAGAACCACGCCTGGCGAAGTTCGCCGAGTTCTTCATGCAGCTCATGACCCCGCCCGAGCCGAGGCTGGATGGCAAGCGCGGCTTCATTCCCCTGGGCGACGGAAGCATCGAGCCGAGCGAGATGCTGGGTGAGTTGGCCACCGGCTTCCGCGATGCGAATCCGGAATTGAGCAAACGGTTGATGGGTATGTGGCTTGAAAACGGCAAGCCGCATTCCGGCTTCTTCGGCTGCACGTTTTTCATGATTGATGAGCGGTTGCCGCAGGCGAGTCCCAATCTGGGCGATGCGAGTTTCCCCGGCTACATGTCGGTCCTTCGCAATGACTACGGAACGAGAAACGAGACCGCGGTCTGGCTGATTGCCGGCGACTGGCACAGTGATCACCGTCACAACGATCATGGCTCGGTCATCATCTACGCCCTCGGGCAGCCGCTCTCGAACGACTGGAGCGCCATCTACACGCCGCACACG
>SDBT01004441.1_pt1 | contig 23800 bp, 16 predicted proteins | sample 2277101 | NCBI WGS metagenome assembly SDBT01 (sample SAMN10404973, study PRJNA504765) | marine sediment metagenome | isolation source: marine sediment core GS10_PC15, 103 cmbsf | place: Arctic Ocean: Southern Knipovich Ridge | collected 2010 | reverse complement strand
AACCGGAAGAATATTGCCGGAAACCATACTGCAACTCATTTGCTTCACAAAGCACTCAGAGAAATTTTAGGAAAACATGTTCAGCAAAAAGGTTCTTTTGTAAGCTCGGATCATTTACGTTTTGATTTCACTCATTTTCAGCAAGTCTCACAGAGAGAATTGGTATTGACCGAACGAATCGTGAATAGAAAAATCCGAGAATGTATTCCTATAAAAATCGGGATCAAGGAAATTGCAGAAGCTCGGAAAGAAGGGGCTATTGCTCTTTTCGGTGAGAAATATGAAGAAAATGTGAGAGTCGTTTCAATCGGTGATTATTCCAAAGAACTCTGTGCTGGAACACATCTAAACTTCACTGGTGAAATCGGTTTTTTCAAAATCACTTCAGAATCTTCCATCGCTGCCGGAATCCGAAGAATCGAGGCTTTTACAGGATTTGCTGCTGAAAAATACGTGAAAATCATAGAAGATGAAATCGATGAAGTTGTTCGCTATCTGAATACACCAAAAAAATCTGCTTTAGAAAAATTGGAGAAAATTCTTTCCGAAAATAAAGAGCTTCATTTGAAAATAAAAGCGTTTAAAATGAAATCTGCTGGTAACCGACTCGATAAATTAATTCAAAAAGCCGTCAAAGTAAATAATATAAATATTGTTGTAGCCAAAGTGAAGGTTTCTTCTCCAAATGAAATGAGACAACTGGGTGACCAACTCAGGAATAAATTGCAATCCGGAATTGGGGTTCTAATTAGCAATATTTCCGGAAAAGTCGCCATTTTAACGATTGTTACAAAAGACCTTACAAACAAATATCATGCAGGTAAAATTGCCGGTAAAATCGCTGAGATCGTAGGTGGAAAAGGCGGTGGTAGACCGGATATGGCAATGGCTGGTGGGAAAGATATTTCTAAAATTGAAGAAGCTATTAAGAAAGTTCCAGTAATACTGAAGGAATTGTTTTAAACACTGAAAACACTTAATACACCGAAAAAAATATATCTTGTTATTATAAAAGAAAAAGATGACTGAATTACTTTATTCTGATTTGACTGAGAAAATACGGCAAGCAACTTTTGAAGTACATCAATATTTTGGAAATGGTTTTTTAGAAAAAGTATATGAAAATTCTCTTACTTACAAACTAAGAAAGCTGGAAATGAATATAAAGCAACAAGAATCAATAAAAGTTTATTTTGAAAATAACATTATTGTTGGTGAATACATAGCTGATCTTGTTGTTGAAAATAAAATTATCATTGAAAATAAAGCTGTTCAATCGCTTGATAATGTGCACTTTGCTCAATTGAAAAATTATTTGAAAGCTACAAAATTTCGCTTGGGATTACTCATAAATTTTGGTTCAAAACAAATTCAGTTTAAAAGAGTAATTTTATAACATATTTTCAGTGATTTCAGTGTTTAATTTGCTAACACCTGTTTTGCTTCCTTTGCCACAATTTCAGGCGTAATATCCCTCATACATTTCTGATAGATTTTCTGCGAACATCTACCTCGTCCATCTTTTGTGCAGGGTCTGCATTTCAATGGAACTTGCAATATTTTTACAGTTTTCCCGGTGGGAAAACCAAACGCTGTGGGTCCTAAAAGAGCTAATGTTTTCACGTGCATCAAATCTGCAAAATGGAGAAATCCTGTATCAGCAGAAATAACCAAATCCGATTTTGCAATTACAATGCAGCTTTCCAATAATGATAATTTACCAGCAAGATTGAGCACTCTTTCCGAAGCTTGTTCAACAAACTCTTCACAAAACGTATCTTCAGCTCCTGCTAAAATCACAAATTTATATTCATTCAAAAGGGATATCAGTTTTTTCCAGTGTTCGATTGGCCAGCGCTTCATTTTCCAGGCAGCAGAAGGAACAAGAGTGATTATCGGTTTATCTGCAAAATGTTCTGCTTGAACTTCATATATTTTCTCTGAAATTCCAATTGGAAAATTCCATTCAATTTCCTGTTCGTCAAAAGCTGCTATTCCCCACTTTTTCAAAGGCTCTCTATATGAAATCATCCCCCTGAAAGGAGTTGGTAAAACTTTCATGCGAAAATTAAAAAAAAGGAATCTTCTAAAACGCTCCTTTTTCCTAATTATAAAATTGCTTTTCTTTAATGGCTTCAACATTAAAAATAAAACTTTCGAGCGAATATTGCTGTGAGCATCATAAATTAAATCGAATTTTTCTTTTTGAAGTAATTTTCCTAAATTGATTAAACCTTTAAATCCATCCTTTCTATCCAGACTCCAGATTTTAGAAATAAAGGGATGAATAGATAAGATTTGGGAAAACTCTTTCCTGCAAGTCCAATGGATTTCGCATTTTGGAAATTTTTCTTTAATGAATCCAACTACAGACATACATTGAATAATATCACCAAAACTGGAAAACCGAATAATCAAAATCTTATGTCTCATTTCTCGATTATCTCATCTATTTTTTTTTTCACACGCAAACTTGATTTTCCATCCAATCCTACAAAAAAATAATCACGAAATTCTTTATGTTTTTGTTTCATCTCTTTGGATGGATTCAATGCGGATTCGACTGCAGGAATCAAATCATCTGGCGAGAACATATGCGGAAAAGTTCCCTCTAACCAATCTTTGGGAGCAACAGACAGAACTTCCATACCATCACTGTGTTTTTCCTTATAATGCGGAAGAACATAAATGATTCCGAATTTTCCAAGAGCCAGAAATTCATTGATGACGCTGGAAGTATCGCTGATAAGCGTGTCTGCTAAAAATAAATACGGATAAATATCATAATCTTGTTTGGGGATCAGGAAAACTTCTTTGAATTTTTTGGAGAGTTTCTCATAAAACTTGAAATGTGAACTCGGGGCATATTTTGTACCCCAACTGTAGGGATGAAGCTTTATTATCACATTATAAGTTGGAATCAAATCAACGATTTTATCCTGCAGAAATTCGATACAACTCGGTTTATAAGATGGAGCAAACAAAACTGTTTTTTTATTAGGATCAAGCTCTAAATTTGATATCAGAGACTCATGATCATAATAATTTTTCCAGAATAATGGATCTAATTTTGGAATTCCGAAAATATGAAAATCTGCTTTATTTTCCCAACCCAGACTCTTGATGTAATCAAACCAGTATTGACCTTCCAAAAAAACATGATAGCGAAGTTCCTTTTGTTTGACGATATTTCGGATCCTGGATGTTTTTATTCCAACTCCATGATCAAGATGAATTCGCACCACATCACCATATTTCTTATGTTCTCTGACAGCATCTGCGGACACCATAATATCCCAACCGGAAGTTTTATCGGTCAGTTTATATCCTTCTTTTTTCAGGTTGGATGCAATGCGGTTTTTATCTGGAATTTGAAAAATACCGGGCAATCTTTTGCTATCCTTGCCCACACGAATCCATAAATCATATTTCGGATCCTTTTCCATCTCCTTGTATAGAGGAAATAAAGAATTAAAGTGATACTCTTTGGAAAGATCAAATAGAACTTTTATCATATTTCTCTGTCTTTCAATATTTTAAACGATGAATTAGTTTCCATTTTCTGTATAAATTCAATGGCTTTTTCATCTTGAGAAAAGCATCTTGTCCCTTCAATTTGATCAGTTTTTCAATCATATTTTCACTAATTTTTCCATCTAAATAAGGATTGATTTCCTGAATATGTTTCATTCTGTTTTCATGAAATTCTTCCGGATTCTGAAGACTTCTATTAATAACTTTTCGCAGTTCATCTGGATGTGAAATATCAATTCCTTTATCAAACCTGCTTTGCGTTTTAAAAGTAATAATCGGTTTATCTAAAACCAGAAATTCATAAATTACAGATGATGTGTCCGAAATCAGAATATCTGCTAAATGAAGATAAGGAGTAATGTCGAAAGAATCTATCAATTTTATATTTGAGGAAATATTTTCTTTGAAATTCTCAACAATTTTCTTATTCATCAAATCGTGAAACTTTACAAACCAGATTTCATCATCCTTGATTATTTTTGGAATTATGGGCAATATATCTTTTGCAGATTGCATTTTTGGACTGAAAGTAGGAGCAAATAAAATGACCTTTTTGTTTTCTGGAATCTTAAACTCTTTTCGTATTTTTTTTGTTGGATACCTCAAAATATAATCAATTTTCGACCAACCGGTTTCCTCGACCAAAAAGTATTTATACTTTTTTTGAAGCTCTTTAAATTTTTCTGTAACAAAAGGTCCGGACGTGAAATAAACATCAAAATAATGTCGAATTTTATAATGAGATTTTTTTTCTACTCCCAAACCATGAAAAATTTGTGCTTTAATCCCGGGAATACGAAAATCTACAAAATTGCTTGGAACAATTACAAAATCAGGATTGAAATTTATCATATCAGTCAGGTTTCTGAATGTTTTTTCCTTTTTCCATTCATCTGATATTTGCTGAAAAACACTGTCTGAAAAATAAAAACCAAAGTCTTCTTCCTTATCTTGTAAATATTTTACAATCGGCTCAACTATTGGAATTGAATACTGTTTTGTGATATAAAATAGAAACCTGTTTTTCATAAATAATTTATCCTGAATACGCACCTTCATTGAATCTAAAAAAATTCGATAACATTGGAGATACCTAATTTCAAACACGAAAATAAATCAAGATAAAAATAATGAATCTAAATAATTCTTATGGAGATCTGTTTAAATGGGGTCTGTCCGTAAAGTATGATTTTTCAGACAAAAAGGAAACTTGACTTATCCGGCAGCTGCCGGATGAGTTAAGTTGAAATGTCTAAATGGATTAGAAAACTTAAGTCAAGTCAGCTAAAGCGAACTTAACTCAATTTTTCATAGTTTACAGATGACCTCTAAATAGAACGAAAAATGTTCTAAATTTACTTGTCTTCAAAACTCCATCTGTAACCTTTTTTTACACCTCCAAAAACAATGTTGACAAATTTGCGACTATTTTTTTTAATAGATTCAAATTTTTGCAGAATCGAGGTTAAGATGAGCAAGCGTATTGAAAAGATTTTAACTCAACATGTCACCAAGAACTTCATAATAATTGATAAGATTCTAAGTTATTTAGAAAAAGATGAAAATGAGCTAATTGAAATTATTGGAGAATCCGGAACTGGAAAATCTTATATTTTTAATAGTATCCATCAAGCCTTGAAACAAAAAAATATTCCTTTTGAAATATACATTCCGTTTGTCTTTAAGTATAACCAGTTAAAAGAAATAGTAAAACTTACCACTGATATTTCCGATGAGAAATTCGATGAAATAATCAGCGAAACTTCTGAGTATGATTTTTCGAATAGATATGATTTCTTCTATTTCTTAACCGAGAAATTAACCGAGCTCAATCTCTTAAAACCAAAAACAATAATTATTTTTGAATGTTTTCACCTTGATAATTACACTACGGATTTCATTCAATTTCTGATTCAATTTTCTGAAAAGTTCAAAATAAAATTTATCAATTTTACCAGAGAAGAAACATTCTCCTTTTCCCGGAAGATTCAATTGGATTTTCCCAATTCTGAAGAAATTCGTCAAATACTGGCAGAAACATATCCCAATAAGAAGAAAAATTATGTTACTGAAAGTGAAATTATCAACAATATTTCCGGCGGAAATTATTATGTGATCGAGTATATTTTGGATCATTTTTTTAAAGGTAATAAAACTATTGATCTGCAATCTTATCTTGATAAAAAAATCAGTTTTGATACTATTTCTGCTCAAAGAATAAAAGAATTAACCAAACCTCAAGAAGAACTTTTACTTACAATCTTCGTTCTGGATACCAGGGCAACAAATCAAAATCTGCAACAAATGTTGAAATCGGAATCTTTAGAAAAAGATTTGAAATATTTAGCGGAAAACGATTTAATCTTTGAACTTGATAAATATATTTATCTTAAAAAGGTCTCACCTGTAAAAACTTTTTTCAATAATCTATCTGAAGCTATCCAAAAAAAATATTTTAAAGATATCCTCAAAAACTTGAAAGATGAAACTTTTATGGAATATTGCATCAATGTTAAAGACTGCACTTTTAAGAAAATAGAACCTGTTATCCAATATTTGAAAAACTTACAAGATTATAACAATCTAAGAAAAATTTATGAATCTCTCCTATCCAAAGCAGAAAAACCGGAAAATAAAATCGAAATCCTGAAAAATCTTGGAATTGCCAACCTCAAACTCGACAAAGCTGAGGATGCTTCTGATAACTTTCGACAAGCATTAAAGATCTGCATTTCAAATTCTTTTCCTGCAGAGGAAATTGTGTATAACCTGGCAAAAAGTCTCTTCTCACAAAAATCATCTACATTTGCTCTGGAAATAATGAAAAAATATTCTCCAACTTCAATCTCAAAATATTGGAGATGTAAAATAATTCTTCTTAAAGCAGAAATCCTGATGCAAACTGAAGAATACAAAGAAGCACTCAAAAGCGTAGATGAAGCCTTTCAGATTGCAGACCAAATCTCCAATCTTAACAAACGCTCCCTGCTGAAAGCAGATAATAAAAAACTTAAAGGATTGATTTTTTATTTCTCTAATGAATTGGGAAAAGCTGAAACAGAATTTATGGACGCAGAAAATCTCTATAAAACTTCAAACAATTTGCAAGGACTTGCTGCAATTTACAACAATCTGGGTGGATTGGCGACTTTTCAGGGCGAATGGAAAAATGCAGAAGCTCTTTATCTGCAAAGTTTAAACGTTGAGAAACAACGATATAACCTGGAAGGAATTTCAATCTGCTATAATAATCTTGGAAGCATCCTGGAAGATGAAGGTAATTATGATAAGGCTCTTTATTATTTAAATGAAGCTTTGGAAATTCAAAAACTGTTAAATAATAAATACGAAATTTCAACTTTCCTTTATAATATCGGAATTACTTACATGGATATCGGTGAATATGAGAAAGCAACTCATGCTTTGAATCAGGCGCTCAAAAATGCCAAAACATTCAAGCTCTATAAAAGCGAAGATGCTGCTTTAAATGCTCTGGGAGCTCTTAATTTTAAGATGGGAGACTGGACTGCAGCTATCGATTATTATCAACAGGCAATCAAAAAATCTAAGGAAAATAACTTTTTAGATGGATTATGCCAATCTTACAATAATCTTGGAGAACTCTACGAGAAAAGAGGTGAATACAATCTCGCATACGACTTTTACACGAAATGCATTGAACTTTTATCCAATATTTCAGATGAGTTTATGAAAGCTGAAATTCATGGAAATATGGGAAGTGTTTTAACCCGGCTTCACAAATTTGGTGAAGCGTACAAATATTTAGTGGAAAGTTTTGATTTCTTTAAAAAACTGAACGCCAAAGTCGAAATTCTGGAAGGTGCTCAGAAGCAGGCATATTATTTTCTACAAACACGAAATATTGAAAGTGCCAACTATTATCTGGATACAGCTCTCAAATTAGCTGAAGAACTGAATGATGATTATCAAATCGGAAAATGCTATTATCTGAAAACTTTTTTGGAAAGAGACAATACTGAACAAGCTCTGAAATTGCTGAAACAAGCTATAGAAAAATTCATTAAAACAAACAATAACTTTGATCTGGGAATGGCAAATTACGAATATGCCTTGTTACTTTTTGAAAATGAGGACTGGGAACAAGCTTTGCAGATTTTGAATGATAACAAAAAAATCATCAAGAAATTCGATGCTATAAAATTCCTCGAAAAAAATGATATTCTTATTCAAAAAATCAATAAAAAATATGCTATTGAATTAAAAGAATCCAAACAACACGAATCTCTCTTAAATAAGTTTTATGAAATCACACAAAATCTGAATACAATCATCGATTTTGATGTTCTCTTAGAAACAGCTCTGGATAAATTGGTCGAATTTGCCGAAGCTGACGGAGGGTTATTCTGTTTATATTACAATCAACAAGTGAAGGATTCTTGGGAATATGTTATCTTCAATAATTATTCATATGAAAAAAACGATTTTTCACAAATGATAGAAATTATTAAACAGACATACGAACAGAACAAAAGTCAAAATTACAAACAACCGCATTTTGCACCGGAATACAACAATATAATCTCGTTCCCGCTAAGCATCAGAAACGAAATAAAAGGTGTGATTTGTTTATTCACAAAGTATGGAGCACATTATTTTTCCGAAAAAATGTATAATCTCATCAATGCTTTGTGCAACCAGATTGTGGTGATCGTGGAAAATATTTCTTATGCGAGTCTTCAGGAATCTCACGCTGAAATAAGGGAGCAATTAGCAACTGCCGGTTATTTTGGAAACATTATTGGAAAAAGTGATAAAATCCAGAATATCTTCAGATTAATCGAAAAGATCAAAGATACTCCAACCACCGTTTTATTAGAAGGTTCAAGCGGAACTGGAAAAGAACTTTTCGCCCGGGCAATTCACTTTAACAGCAATAGAAAAAACAAGAAATTCGTGGCTCAATATTGTGGTGCTTTGCCGGAAACTCTTTTGGAAAGCGAACTTTTCGGACATGTAAAAGGTTCTTTTACAGGTGCAATACACGATAAAAGAGGGCTTTTTGAAATCGCTGATGGAGGTACATTTTTCCTGGATGAAATCGGTGATATCAGTCTTTCAACCCAAGCTAAACTTTTACGATTCCTGCAAGAAGGAGAGATCAAAAAAGTAGGATCCACCCGAACAGAAAAAGTTGATGTGCGAGTTATCTGTGCCGCGAATACTTCTTTACAGGAAAAAGTGGAAAAAGGTGAATTCCGGGAAGACTTGTATTATCGCTTGAATGTTATCAGGATAGATGTTCCTACATTAAAAGAAAGAAGGTCGGATATTCCTCTTCTGGCAATCTATTTTTTGGATAATTACTGCAAGAAAATCGATAAAAAAATTAATGGCATCACTGATGAAGCAATGAAATATCTCATTAATTATAATTGGCCCGGGAATATTCGTCAATTGGAAAATGAGATCGAACGAGCTGTTACTCTGGCTGATGATGACTCATTTATCAAATCTTCCGACCTTACTGATGAAATCTTCAAATTCCAGGAAATCACGGAAACTATCAGTCTGCTGGAAAAACAATCTCTAAAAGGAGCTGTGGAAAAACTCGAAAAACAAATGATCCTGAAAATCCTGAATGAGACAAATTGGAATCAAACTAAAACCGCACAAAAACTGGAATTAAGCAGGCAAGGTTTGATAAAAAAAATACAAAGATATAAAATTGTTAAATAAATTACCCGCTAAAATAGAACACAGATGACACGGATGTTACGGATTTGCACGGATAAAAAATTGACAGGATAAACAGGATTGACAGAAAAAAACAATGAAAAATGAATATCCAATATCCAACAAGGAAATTATTAAAATTGAATATTTAATATTGAAGATTGAATATTAATCTCCGTGTGCTCTGTGGTAAAAAAGCCAGTGAAAGTCTGCCTGCCCCGTAAGGAAGTATGACTGTATCGGGGTGGCAAATAAAGGAACACGGATGACACCCCGTTAAATACAGCTTCGCTGTTTCTGCTTTGCAGGATTTCACGGGGTAAACGGATATTACAGATTAGCACGGATAAGAATTGACGGGATAAACAGGATTGACAGGAAAACAATGAAAAATGAATATCCAATATCCAACCCCAGTGTAATAAAAGAAAAAGAAGATTACACAGGGCAGGCAAAGAATGATGAAGGATGAAGGAAAAAGTCAGTGCTTGTCAGTGGAAGTCTGTGGCAAAAAAAAGACTAAATAATAATTTGTGTTAATTCGTGGATAAATAAATTGTAATTCTTTGTGGCTTTGTTGCTTAGTGGTTAAAAATATAAAATGAAAAACTTAGTGAGTCTTAGCGTCCTTAGTGGCTAAAAAAAAATTGAAATTTATATTAATTTTTGTGGTTTTAGTTATGAAACAAACGGGTTTTGTTTTTGATAAAAAGAAAATCATTGAATTTGGGCTTGTTAATATTATTATTGGAAAACAAACGAAAAATTTTTCACAATTCTTAAAACCTTTAAAACCGGTTCCTCAATTCATAAAACAATTAACCAACATTACTGACGAACAATTCGCATCAGGAACTTCTCTGATAGATGCTTTAAAAAAAATTACAGATTTTGTTCAAAATGAAATTATCCTTTGCCACAATGTAGGTTTCGATATTGGCTTCATAAATAAAAAATTAGAAAAGAACAATCTGCCAAAAATATCCAACCGGCTTTTCGATACAGTTGAACTCAGCCGTATTTATCTTCCATTTATTTTGAACCATAAATTAGGAACAGTTGCTGATTATTTCAAAATTGATCTATCTCATGCTCACAGAGCTATTTTTGATGCAAAAGCGACCGCAGAAATTTTCCTGAAATTATTAGAATTTATCGATGAGAATATCTCGCTTCAACTTAATTTCCGGCTTTCGGAAATCTCTTTAATGGCACATTCAAAAACCGACCTGCCTATTTTCCTGAAAAAAATTGTTGAACATCAAAAAAAATATGCGCTTCTTTCCAAGAAAAAGCCCTGGCTGGATTTTCATAATCGAAATTATATTGAGCATAAACTGGAAAAAGCTGAAGAAATCACAATCAATGATACTTTTAAAAGAAATGGTCTTTTCGATAAAAAATTTGAAAACTATGAAATCCGCAATGGTCAAATCGAAATGTCAAAAGCAGTTTTGAATAATTTCCTCAAAAACGAATATTTGTTGGTGGAAGCTGGAACCGGTGTGGGAAAATCTCTTGCTTATCTTATTCCGGCAATTATACATACGAATAAGAACAAAACAAAAGTGATAATTTCCACAAATACAAAAAATCTGCAGGAACAACTCTTTTACAAAGACCTTCCCACAGTGAAAGATTGTGTGAATATTCCCTTTAAAGCTGTTCTTCTAAAAGGAAGAAGAAATTATCTCTGCGAAAAAAAATGGGCAGAAACGACTCTGGATTTTGCAAAAATATTTTCTTCTTATGAAGCTCAGGATTTTCTGTATTTAATTGTTTGGAAGGAATTTACTAAAACCGGTGATATTTCAGAAAATTCATCTTTAAATGCCAACAGCTTTGTCTGGAAAAAACTATCTGCTGATCGCTATTTCTGCTTTGGCAGGAAATGTCCTTATTTTCGTCAATGTTATTTGATGGTTGTGCGCCTGAAAGCAGAAACTGCCAATTTGGTTATCGTCAATCATCATCTGCTGCTGGCAGATTTACGAAGCGAAAATTCCGCTTTGGGAAAATATGATAATCTCATTATCGATGAAGCTCACAACCTGCCGCATATTGCACCGATCGAACTTGGATCAAGTTTGGGATATGCAGATTTTAATGGCTTCTTTTCCCAGCTTTTTGCTGTCAGAAGAAAATTCCAATCCGGAACTTTGATAAACCTGAAAACTGCTGCTAAGAAAAGTCGATTTGGAGAAACAAAGAAAAATCAATTACTGTCTAACATTGAAGATATTATCGAACTCATAGAAACAAATAAAATTATTTTTGCACAATTTTTCGATGAACTGGGAAAAGTGGTAGAAAAACGCGGAAGTTATGGAAAACTCAGAATCACAGACCTGGATGACCATCCATTCATAACCAGGTATTTGAGCGAAATTATCCAATTCTGGGAACAATTTTCAAAATGCTTTGTAACGATCAAAAATATTTTATCAGGTATCAATAGTAAGATTTTTGTGGATTACAGTTTGCATCTCGATGTAATTGACGGCATTTTACAAAGAATTGCTGAATTCTACAATCTTTTAGTATCATTTTATAATCCTGATTTTCAAGATTTTGCTTATTGGATTTCAAGTTTTAAACCAAATGATAAAAAATATCCGAATGGGATTTTGAATTTAGCTCCACTCAGTATCAATCAGATTTTGAATGATATGCTTTATAAAAATGTGAAATCCATCATCTTCACATCTGCAACCATTGCCCTTCGAGGAAAGTATAAATATTATGCCAATCGAATGGGATTGGATTTGTTGGAAGATGGTTTTGTGCAGGAACTTATTGTGGAATCTCCCTTTGATTATCAAAAGCAGTCTATGATTTTAGTTGCTGGTTTTTTGCCCGGACCAAAAGATAGATTTTTCTCCGCTCAAAGTATAAACCTGATCAAAAAAACCATTGAAATCTCTCAAACCGGTACAATGATTCTTTTTACATCATACAAAGATTTGAATAGAGTTTATGATGAGCTGAGTGGCCGATTTAAAAGTAATATCACGTTGCTTGCCCAAGGGAAAGGAATGAGTCGTTCTGCAATGTTGAACGAATTCCGTGAAAATAAAAAGACTGTTTTATTGGGTACGAATTCTTTTTGGGAAGGCGTGGATGTTCCTGGTGAATCTTTATCTTTATTAATTCTTTATAAACTACCTTTTTTGGTTCCATCTGAACCAATTATTGAAGCGTACCTGGAAAAACTGGAATCAGAAGGAAAAAATTCCTTTATGCATTATATGATGCCAAACGCACTTTTAAAATATCGACAAGGTTTCGGACGGCTCATCAGAAATAAAACTGATAAAGGTGTAGTGCTGGTACTTGATAGCAGGATTTTTACAAAAGAGTACGGACATTTTTTCAAAGATATCGTTCCAGCAAAAACGATCATTCCCTTCTCAGATATTGAAATTTATGATTATCTTGGAAAGTGGTTCGGTTCGATTGGTTGAACTGGTTGAACTGGTTGAATCAGTTGAACTGGTTGAATTGGTTGAAGACCTTGCGAACGGTTGAAATTTGCTTCCCGACCGTTCTGAAGGATTCGCAAGCTCAACCGTTCAGAAGGTCATTGAATGAATACAAAAGATACTTTAGAATTAATATATAAAACCCTTCTGAATTCTTTTGGTCATCAAAACTGGTGGCCCGGAGAAACAGCAGATGAGATAATCATCGGTGCAATTCTTACCCAATGCGTGAGCTGGAAAAACGTTGAGCAGGCAATCATAAATTTGAAAGAGAACAATCTTTGTACAATCCAGCAAATCTATCATTCAAATTTAGATGAAATCTCTCCTCTGATAAAACCTACTTTATATTACAATCAAAAAGCAAAAAAACTTAAAAATTTCGCAAATTTTCTATTCCAAAAATATGATGGAAATCTTGAAAAATTATTCCAAACCAATACAAATATTTTAAGAAAGCAACTCTTATCTATAAATGGAATTGGTGAAGAAACAGCAGATTCGATACTTTTGTATGCAGGAAATAAATGTGTATTTGTGATCGATGCCTACACAAAAAGGATATTCTCTCGTATCGGATTATTCAAACCGTATTGGAGTTATGCGAAATTTCAGAAGTTTTTTATGGATAATACAGTTCATGATATTGAACTTTATAAAGATTATCATGCTCAACTGGTAAATTTGGGAAAGCATTTCTGCAAACGGAAACCGTTGTGTGATGAATGTCCGTTGAATAACTTTTGTGAATGAGTTCTGCAAAATCAAGGAAAATTTCAGAAACCATTGAAATGGTTGAAATTTTCTTCTGTTTACTACTGTTTTGTAACCCACAACTAATCCGTCTGAGCCGGAGTAAACAGTTGTGGGTTAATTCAATACGTATTATAGCATTAGCCCACAGTTTTAACTGTGGATTAAAATTATACAAACCATACAATAACCGCTTCACTTGTCCCGTTAAATCCTTATTCATTTAACTGGGAGCGGTTTCCTCTTCTATTTTGCAGAACCCTTGAATAACTTTTGCAAAAAAGAAGAAGTAATTAATTCATTTGACAGAAAGAAAATGTTTAAAGCAGGTGTTTAATATTAAGAAAATTATGAGTTCTGAAAATAGAGTGTTTTTGTCATCCTGAGGAATTCTGTCCTTTCTTCCTACGAAGGATCTTCGCTTATAATGAGATTCTTCGTCGAATGCCTATGTAAGTTCATCCTCAGAAAGACACATATTTTCCCAATTTTGTAGAACTCATTTAAGAAAATTCGTAAGAGGAAAAACTTATTACTATGCAAGACAAAACGTACACAGTTAGGGATTTACCAATTGAGGAACGTCCTAGAGAACGCTTGCAAAAAGTCGGTGTAGATAATCTTTCAACACAGGAATTACTGGCATTAATAATTGAAAAAGGTGGGAAAGGACAATCTGTATTAATAGTTGCTCAAAACTTGTTAGCTCATTTTGGTAATCTTCAGAATATAAAAAACGCCAGCCTTGAAGAATTAAAAAAAGTAAAAGGTATCGGTTTTGCTACTGCCTGCAAAATACAAGCTGCCTTCAAATTAGGAGAAAAGGCAGAATTGCATATCACAAAATTTGGAGAAAAAATTGAAAACCCGGAAGTTGTTTTCAACATCTTGAGAAATGAAATTGGAAATAAAAAGAAAGAAAGTTTTTATATACTTTCATTAACCACACGAAATAATCTGATAAGTGTAGATAAAGTTTCAACTGGCACATTAAGTGCAAGTTTAGCTCACCCGAGAGAAGTATTTCTGCCTGCTATAAAAAATTCCGCATCAACTGTAATCATTGTTCATAACCATCCTTCAGAAGACACACAACCCTCTGAAGATGATTTAAATATTACAAAAAGATTAAAAGAAGCAGGTAAGATTCTGGGGATCGATGTGGTTGACCATATTATTGTATCAAGAACTAACTATTTTAGTTTTAAGGATAAAGGGCTGATATAAATATGAGAGAATTATTATCAAAGCAGGAAAGTAAAACATTAGAATTCAAAAGAGAATTTAATAATTCCAATAAAGAAAAAGTTCTACAAACTATTATTGCTTTTGCTAATGGAAGTGGTGGAAATATAGTTTTTGGTATCGATGATGATAGAAAGATCATTGGAGTAGCAAATCCTTTTGAATTGGAAGAAAAATTATCTAATACCACTTTTGACAGCATTAGTCCGACAATCCGCATCGATACGGTATTTATCACCGAGCAGAATAAAACATTGGTAATAATAAAAATCCCATTAGGTATTGAAACTCCATATTATCTAAAAAACAAAGGAATGGAACAAGGAACTTATATCAGGATCGGTTCTACAACCAGACTTGCCGGCAAAGAGATAATAAAATCCTTGCAATTTAGAGGTGAAAATATCAGTTATGATTCTCAAGTCGATTATAGATTTTCAAAAGATGACATTGATTTTCTAAAAATGAAAAGATTTTTTAAAGAAAAAAAGGATATTCAGATAAAAGAAGGTCATCTTTTTATGTTCAATATTTTAGCAAGGAGTGATAGGAAAATTTATCCAACTGTGGCAGGAATGTTGTTATTTCCCAAAAGAGAATACTTAGAATATGATTATGCCTCCACAAAATGTGCTCATTTCAAAGGAAATACTAAAAACATATTTATCGATAAAGCTGAATTCAGAGGGAGCATCATCGATCAGATTGAATCAGCATTAAAATTCCTGAAATCGAATATAAAACTATCTGCTGTAATTGGTGATGTTTATAGAGAAGAAAAATACGAATATCCTATTCCGGCTTTGAGAGAAGCGATCGTCAATGCAGTTACTCACAGGAATTATCTTTTGAAAGGTCAGGATATAAAAGTTGCTGTTTTCGATAACAGGATCGAAATAAGAAGTCCCGGTGATTTGCCAGCCGGTTATTCCTTAGATGATATTGGAAAAATGGATTTCTCTAAATTGCGTAATATTACAATTGGCAGAATCTTTTCCGAATTAAAAATTATTGAGCAGTGGGGGCGGGGATTTTCTAATATCATTAAATCTTGTAAACAGTATGAGAATATTGTTCCGGAATTTAAAGAAGAATTGTTGCAGTTTAAGATTATTTTTTGGAATAAGAAAATAGATAAAAAAGTCGGTGATAAGGTGGGCAGAAAGGTCGGTGAAAAGGTCGGTGAAAAGGTGGTCAGAAAAGGTGGTCAGAAAAGGTGGTCAGAATTAACTGAACGACAGGAAGAAATATTAAATTTAATTGAACAAAATAACAAAATATCAAGAAAGCAATTATCGGACATATTAAATATAAATCCTTCCGCAATCCAAAAACACATAAATAAACTAAAACAAAAAGGTCTTCTGAAAAGAATCGGTCCCGCTAAAGGCGGATATTGGGAGATTGTTTCTAATGTCCAGTAAATACCCAGAAAATATTTGCGCCGAATGGTTTTAGTTCAGCAAAAAGGTGGTCAGAAAAGGTGGTCAGAAAGGGTGGTCAGAAAAGGTGGGTAGATAATAAACAGAAATCTGAAATGTCACCAGATGTCACCACAATTGAAAAAATGTAGATTAGTATAATGTTTAGAAGGAAAAAGAGATTATGAGCAAAATATTATATGAAGAAAAAAAGAAGAAGTTAAAGTAGAACCTGAAGAATTTTTATCAGCAGGAAAGGATAAGAAATATTATGAATAAAGAAAGCAGATTGATACAACAAGCTACAATAAATACAGCATATCAAAATATTAGAGACATTCTTGAAGAAGCCAGAAGCACGGCATACCGTTCTGTTAATTTTGCAATGGTTCAGGCTTATTGGCAAATCGGAAGAATAATTGTTGAGGAAGAACAAAAAGGAAAAGAAAGGGCAGAATATGGAAAAGCTCTGATTAAGGAACTTTCAAGAAAACTTACTTATGGATATGGAAAAGGGTATAATGAAAGCAATCTAAAATATATAAGACAATTTTATCTGACTTTCCCAAATGGTCACGCACTGCGTGACGAATTGAGTTGGACGCATTACCGCTTACTTCTGCGAGTTGAAAAAGAAAAAGGAACAAATTATCCATTTGACATTAAATAAAGTTTCTGTAAATTCCGTACCAATAAATTCCTTCTCATGTTTAGTTAGAAATTTCGAGGAGAATGATGACAGAATTGCAAAAATATTTTGAAGATTTGAAAAAGATTGGAACAGATAGAACTGAACATAACTATCGAACACCTTTTGAAAATTTATTAAGTACAATAAAACCAAACAATTATATAAATATTATTCATGAACCCAAAAGAAAGCAAGGTTTTGGTGCACCGGATTTCTTAATTGAGAAAAGTGATGCTATCATTGGATATATTGAAACAAAGCAAATCGATGAAAATTTGAACAAAATACTTAAATCTCCACAACTCAAGCGCTATCTATCGATTTCAGATAATCTCATTCTTACAAATTATCATGAATTTATATTGATAAAAGACGGCAAAGTATTGGATAGAGCAACTCTATGTTATTCGACAGATATCGAAAAAGCCGGATCAAAATTAGATGAAACCAATATTAAAAACGTAGTAAGATTATTTGAAAAATTCTTCTTTTCCGAACTGTTAAAAATAAGTAATTCAAAAAAGTTAGCATCCAGTTTAGCAGTCAGGGGAAGAACCTTAAAAGAATTTATAATTGAAATATTCAAACAAGATAATGATGACAACTTTACGATAAGGTTGAAAGGTCTGCATAATACTTTCAAGACATCCCTGGTTGAAGATTTAGAAGTTGAAGAATTCTCAGATGCTTTTACACAGACTGTTCTTTACGGTTATTTTTTAGCACATTTACAAACTGATGGAGATATTAATATCGAAGATGGAGCAAAGTTAATTCCAAATTCCTTTGAAGTTATTAAAGAGTTCTTTAACATTATCAATTATGATGATATGCCCTCACATGTACATTGGATTTTCAAAGAGATCGTTAACCTTATAAATAATACTGATATTCCACGCATAAAAAGGGATCTTTCTTTTGAATCCAGTAAAGATCCATACCTTTATTTTTACGAAGATTTTCTGGGTGAATTTGATGCAAAAAAAAGAAAATCAAGAGGAGTTTATTATACTCCCGTTGAGGTTGTTAGTTTTATTACTCGTTCAGTAAATAAAATCCTGATTGAAAAATTCAATAAACAAGATGGTTTTATAGATTCTTCAGTTACAGTTCTGGATTTTGCTATTGGTACAGGAACTTTCCTGGTTATGATATTTAATCTTATTTTTGATAAAATAGATAAAAATGACGGAAGATTTACTAAAATAATTCAAGATCATATTTTGAAGAATTTTTATGGTTTTGAATACCTCGTTGCTCCTTATGCTGTTTGTCATCTCAAGCTATCACAACTTCTAAAAGATAAAGGTTACGATCTAAAGAAAAATGAAAGGTTCAATGTTTATCTGGCAGACACGCTTGATGATGCAGAACCACAAATGGATAATCATATGCCGGTTATTTCGAGAGAAGGTGAAAAAGCTCTTAAAATAAAAAAAGAAAAAGATATTCTGGTAATTACTGGAAATCCTCCCTACAATGTTAAATCCAGAAATAATAAAGCTTGGATTACTGAGTTAAACAAGAATTATAAACCAAAAGATGAACAAAATAAACAGCCATTAAATGACGATTATATTAAATTCATTCGATATGCTCACTGGAAAATAGAACAGAATGGAAAAGGTGTTTTCGGTTTCATCTCAAACAACTCTTTTATCAATGGGCTTATACACCGTAAAATGCGAAACGAATTGTTAAAAAGCTTTGATGAAATATACATCTTAAATCTGCACGGAAACAGCCGTATTGGAGAAACTGCACTTGATGGTGGACTTGACCAGAATGTTTTTGATATTATGCAGGGTGTTTCCATTAATATATTTATCAAACATGACTGTCATACTGAGCTGAGTCGAAGTAAAAAGGAAAACAATTGTAAAGTATATTATTTTGATAAGTTTGGAAAGCGAAATCAAAAATATGAATTCCTGCTCGCTAATGATATTTATTCAGTTGAATGGAAACTAATAGATTATAATGATTTCAACGAAGAATTCAATAAAACACGTTGGTCGGAAAAAAGATTTGAAGATAATTTAAGTTTCTTTACTCAAATGAATGATGTCGCTTTAATTAAGGATTATGGAAGCTTCTGGGGAATTACTGAAATATTTAACCAATACTCTAGTGGGATCAAAACACATCGTGATCATTTTGTTGTCGATTTTAGTAACGAAGAAGTTATTGAAAATTTTAGAAGATTTCAAAATACTGAATTAACTGATATGTTGGAAATTCTTAAACTAAAATCAACACGAGATTGGGATTTAAACATCGCAAAGGAAAAAACCAATAATATTGACATTGATGAGTTTATTAAATGCTATTCTTATCGACCTTTTGATAACAGATTTCTTAATTATCATTTGGATTTGATTGAAGGAGGAACAAATAGATATAATATTATGCAACATTTTATAAAAGGTGAAAATGTTGGATTATGCTTTATAAGAAATGATTATGGTGCTGAATCATTTAATTATTTCTCGATAACAGATAAACTGGTCGATATCCATACAATTGGAGGGCAATCTTATATTGCACCACTCTATATTTATAATGAAACAGATGATGATGATCTTTTTCCAGGCGAAACACATTTGAACAAACAGGTTAACTTCACAAATGAGTTTGTAAAATTCATTAATGAAAAATATTCTTTTAAACCAACACCCGAAAAAATTATGGGTTATATTTACGCCGTATTACATTCATCAACTTACAGAGATAAATATTTAGAGTTATTAAAAATAGATTTCCCGCGTGTTCCCTTTACAGACGATGAAGAAAAATTTAGAATTTTGTCAGAATTAGGGAGCGAATTAATAGAACATCATTTATTGAAAAAAACTTATCCTGATAATCAGATAAAATTAATAGGAAAAGCGGATCAGGTAATTGTTGAGACAATTAATTACATTGAAGAGAAAATTCAAATAAATCCAAATTTATATTTTTATCCTGTAAAACCTGAAGTCTGGAATTTTTATATTGGTGGCTACAAAGTTCTGGAAAAGTGGTTAAAATCTCGCAAAGGTAGAGAACTCAGTTATCAGGAGATCGAACATTTTATAAAAGTTTGTAATGTGATAGAATCGACGATTGAGTTGATGAGGGAGATTGATGAGGTGGTGAAATTTTAATTCAAGTTTATAAAACTATTTTAAAGATAATAAATTATTCCTTGACTTCAGATTTGAAATTTCAAATTAATAAATTATGTAAAATAAGGAAAAAATATATTTGATTTCTAAAATGTAAAAAATATCATGACAAAAAATCAATTAATGGAACATTTATCAAAGAACTTCATACGATCATTGAAATTACATGAAAATATTAAATTTAATTCAGTAGAACTTGATTCGGGAGTAGATTTACAAGTTCTATTTACCTACAGGCGACAAGAACCGAATGGTTCATATAGATATTCTACTAATGGTGATAAATTAGACGTTCAATTAAAATCTACCACAGAATCAAAAATCATTATTGATAATAATCTAATAAAATATGACCTTAAATTAAAAAATTATAATGATATAATTTATCGAAGAGATTTCTATTCATATAACCCTCTTATTTTAATATTGTTTATATTGCCTGAAGCTATTAATAATTGGATAAAATGTGAAATTGATCATTTAAAATTATTTAAAACAGCTTTTTGGTTTTATCCTGATAATTCTTATCAACAGTCTGATAATAAGGAAAAAGTAAGAATTAGAATTCCATTAGTTAATAAACTTGAATTAGATTGTTTTAATAATATTTTTAAACAAATAAAGGATATTAAATATGTTAAATAATTTAATCAGGTTTTTAGTAAATAAAGGTTGGAAAGAAGTTAGAAAAGATAAAACAACCGATTATTTTCTTGCTCCTGAAAAATTAAAATTTGAAAATGATTTTATTATTAGAATACCTATAAATCAAAAAGCTATTGATTATATTCAGCATTTAAATCAGATTAAAAATACAATAGCAGAATTATACGATTATAATATAGAAGATTTTATAAAAATTATTGAAAACACTTCAATATTGAGATTTAGTTTAAATCCATATTCACAAATTGATAGTTATCCTTTATCAGAGTTTAATATTTTTGATAATAGATTGAAGAATACTTTATTAGATACTGCCAGTTTTGTTGTAAAACCTTATTATGAAATATCAGAATTACCCAAAGAAGCTGAATTATATTACCAAAAATGCAATTTTTTAACACCTGAAAAAGGTAGTTTTATTGTTAGAATTGAAGTTATGTCGGAAAAAATTATAAAAAAAGATTTATACAATGAAGAAATAACAACAAAAGATGTAAATGATAAATTGTTTAATATTATGAAATTTGTAAATACCAATATTATTAATAATGAAGATCAGGCAATTTATGATGATAATTTTTTGATAACTCATAAGGAATATTTTAACAGAAATATCTTGAATGACTTTATTCATCTTTACTCAACTACTAATCAATTGGAATTCAATTATGCAAATCCAATAAACAACCTTGTAACAAAAACACCAGATATTAATAAAAAGAATTTAAATAACATCACTGACTTTATAAAAGTCCTAGATAATAACTTACCATTTGATGAAAATATAATAGATATTTTTTGTGAAAATGCATTAATTGTAGATTTAGCATCACAAGACCCTTTAGAAGACAACAATATGATAACTTTAAAAGGTAAAGTTTACAATATTGACAGTATAATAAAAATTAAATTAGAGAGTAAAGATTATAAAAGAGCTATTGAGGCACATAAAAATAAAAGATTTGTTACAGTAAAAGGTAAAGGTGTAAAACTAAAATCTTACTATAGAATTGATAATTTACTGATGTTAACAATTTAAGCTTTTTATTTATTAAAAATTATTGATTATATTAATTTTAAAATGTTGCTTTTTAATGGTTGGCTAACTATCAGATAAACTTGAAGATAATGATAGATTTTTATAGTTGATATATCAGTTAATATCTGTGGTTATTCATCGTTGAAGAAGGGAATTGATTTTAAAAGAAATTTAAGAAAGGAGTAAATTATGTCTGAGAGCAAATCACATAAAACAACTTCAAAAAAACTTGCTAAAAAATTTAAAACTGAATATAATTCAGGACAAGGACCAGATGTTCAAACAAATGACAAAGTTATTGAAGTTGAAACATTTGGAACAGTAAAGGATGGTTTGAGACAATTACAAGGTTTTCAGAAAAAAGTCTATATTGCTGGTGTTAATAAAGAGACTGTAAACAAAGCAATAGAATTAACTAAAAACACTACTATAGGAGTAATGGATAAAGACGGAAATATTATTAAAAGATCCACTCGAAAAACTAAATAATTATCTCACCCCCAAACTCAGTTTATTAAACCTTTGAGTATGAAGGTCATCCTCCCGTGAAATAAAGATGAGTATAATTCAATTATCTCCTTCATTTATAATATACAAGAGTATTTATGCCATCCAGAAACTTTTTTAAATTATCCTGATTTTTCAGAGAAAGAATTCAAATGCAATTGCATTGTAAAAATAATTATTATTATAAATGCCAAACAATGAAATCTTCTCAAACCAATACTGAAATATTGATCTATCAATCCGAAAAAGGAGAACATAATAATTTTGACAAAATCAATGTGAGAAAAAAACAACTATGCCATCCCTCAACCGGTCAGGTTATCCTGATTTTTCAGAAGATGGGTTTGAATAAAATGTAGGGAACGGTTTTAAATCGTTCCAAAATAAACACCAATCAACAATAGGAATGGTTTGAAACCATTCCCTACGAAAATTATTTTTTTGGTGATACAATGATCCACAACCATAAACGCAACCGATTACAGAATTATGATTATTTCACATCCGGATATTATTTTGTGACTATTTGCACGAAAGGAATGATGGAATATTTTGGGTGTATTCAGAACGGCGAAATGCTGTTGAATGATAAGGGTCGTATCCGGCAGCTGCCGGAGAATGCTGGTTGGATTTACCCAACCATTACGAGAATTGTAAGTTACGCTCATTTGTAATTATGCCGAATCACATTCATGGAATTATTAAAGGGAACGGTTTGAAACCGTTCCCTACGTATGGTTTATCTGAAATTATAGGTAGATTTAAAACATTTTCATCAAAAGGCATTAACCAAAAATCAAAACATAAATTTACATGGCAGCGTTCATTCTACGACCACATCATTCGCAATGATGAAGAATTGATAAGGATATCGGATTACATAAAAAAAATCCGCTGTTATGGAAACAGGATGAATATTTTATTGAATTAAAAAATATTTGATTTAAGCTGATTAAAAAAATATAGATGCAAAATCTTAGTCGCTCTCACTCAAGGCTAACTTATTAAAAATAAAAACTATAGCGAAAAAAAATAAAAAAATTGACATCTAAACTCGAAATTTGATTTTGACAACCTTGCATGAGATAACTTAAGGTAGCGAAATACGTGAGCTACTGTAAAACAAAGCCTGCCAGACAGGTTTGTAGATCTTTATTTAATAGGAGGAAAAGATGGCTAAAGAGAAATTTATAAGAACCAAGCCCCATGTTAATGTTGGCACCATTGGTCATGTTGACCATGGTAAGACCACATTAACGGCTGCTATCACCTTATATTTGAGCAAAAAAGGTTCAGCAGAATTTGCGTCATTCGATAGTATCGATAATGCTCCGGAAGAAAAGGAGCGTGGAATAACTATTGCCACAGCCCATGTTGAGTATGAGACAGAGAATCGTCATTATGCTCATGTGGATTGTCCCGGACATGCTGACTATGTAAAGAACATGATTACCGGAGCAGCTCAGATGGATGGAGCTATCCTGGTTGTAAGTGCAGCAGATGGTCCCATGCCACAAACCAGAGAGCATATTCTTCTTGCCCGTCAGGTGGGAGTGCCAGCTATGGTTGTGTTCATGAAT
>SDBT01004440.1_pt1 | contig 23800 bp, 22 predicted proteins | sample 2277101 | NCBI WGS metagenome assembly SDBT01 (sample SAMN10404973, study PRJNA504765) | marine sediment metagenome | isolation source: marine sediment core GS10_PC15, 103 cmbsf | place: Arctic Ocean: Southern Knipovich Ridge | collected 2010 | reverse complement strand
CTGCCCGGATTGAAGGTGGTGTGCTATTACGGCTGCCTTCTCACCAGGCCGGCGAAGGTGATGCAGTTCGATGAATGCGAATATCCGATGGCGATGGATGAATTGCTTCGTTCTATGGGTATTTCAACGCTTGATTGGTCATACAAAACGGATTGCTGTGGCGGGTCTCTTGCGATGACTCGCACGGACGTTGTTCTCAAGTTGACGCACGAAATTCTTGAAGAAGCCAAGGCAGTGGGGGCAAATGCCATTGCCGTTGCGTGTCCTCTCTGTCATGTGAACCTGGACACACGACAAGAGGAGATTGAACAGGAATACGGCGTTAAGTACGGATTGCCCATATTCTACTTTACACAACTGATGGCGTTGGCGCTGGGAGTGCCCTCAGACAAACTGGGATTAAAGAAACATTTTGTCGGCACGGACGAGTTGTTGTCCGCCGTATGCGAAGGATAATTGGTATCGCGATAGATACAGGGTGGAAAGTAAATGGACAAGGAAACTGGTCAAAAAGTTGGTGCAGTTCTTGTTGTTGGGGCCGGTGTCGGGGGTATGCAGGCCTCGCTGGATCTGGCAGAGAGCGGGTATAAAGTCTATCTTGTCGAAAAGGGTCCGTCCATCGGCGGAGTCATGGCGCAACTCGACAAGACGTTCCCTACGAATGACTGTGCGATGTGCTCGCTCGCCCCGCGCATGGTCGATTGCGGCGGGCACCTGAACATTGAGAAGCTGATCTATTCCGAGATCGAATCTATCGAAGGCTCGGCGGGCAACTTCAATGTCAAGATACGTAAGAAGGCTCGCTCCGTGGACCCGGACAAGTGCACAGGCTGCGGTGATTGTGTTGAAAGTTGCCTCGTCAAGAACATAGTCTATCTCGAACCGCCGGACGTGCCCAGGGTCGAACTTGAGGCTGATGAGCAGGCTAAGATAGATGAAATCATCAGCAGATATGAAGGTGGCAGGGAAAGCCTGGTGCCGATCCTTCAGGGCATCACGAATGAGTTTAACTGGCTGCCACAGAAGATGTTGATGAGAGTCTCTGAGGTCAAGAAGATACCTGTTGAGCATATCCTGCGAATCGCCACGTTTTATAAAGCCTTCAGTCTCGAGCCTCGGGGCAAACATATAATTACGGTCTGCATGGGTACGGCTTGTCATGTAAAAGGAGCACCGAGAATCCTTGAGAGATTTGAGCGAGAGCTTGGTTTAAAAACCGGCGAGACGACGTCCGATATGGAGTTTACGTTGGAATCAGTTCGTTGCATAGGATGCTGTGGTCTGTCGCCGGTAATTACGATAGGCGAAGATCTGTACGGCAAACTAAGCTCTGCCGAGGCGGCGAAAATCCTTGACAAATATCGTGATTGAAAGAGGAGAAGCAATGTCGAAGATTAAACCGGAAGACCTTGACAAGATCAGGGAAAGAATGGCCAGGACAATGAGTCTGCGTGATGGGGATGCTCGGGCGAAGGTTACGGTCCACATGGGAACGTGCGGCATAGCCGCAGGCGCCAGAAAGATAATGGGTGCATTGCTCGCTCTGGTTGAGGAAAAAGATACAAAAGACATTATTGTGACTACTTCAGGTTGCGCCGGACTTTGCAGCCGCGAACCGATGATGACGGTGGAACTCAAGGGGCAAGCCCCCGTCAAATATATAGATCTGGACGAGGAGAAAACCCAAAGAATCTTCTCCGATCATGTTTTGTCAGGCACGATGGTCGAAGATTACGCTTTGGCCATCGGCAGCGAACGCGTCGGATAGGAATAAAAGACCCAATGGAGATAAGTGAATGAGAGCCTCTCGAACACACATTATGCTCTGTGCCGGGACCGGTTGCGTTTCAAACGGGTCATTCAAGATAAAGGAATCGCTCGAACGCGAGCTCAGGAAGCATGACCTTGGGGATGAGGTTGACGTTGTTATGACCGGTTGTAACGGCTTCTGCGCCCAGGGGCCTGTGGCGGTTGTCAAGCCGGATGACATTTTCTATCAATTGCTCGGCGATGATGACATACCTCACCTGGTGGAGGAGCATTTCCTCAAGGGCAGGCCCGTTAAAAAACTGATGTATACGCCTCCGGCGGAAAAGATTCCGGTGCCAAAGATGGGCGATATAGGATTCTTTGGCAAGCAGAGATTGATTGCTCTGCGAAACCGAGGGATGATTGATCCCGAGAAGATAGACGAGTACATTGCTCGGGGAGGTTATACGGCCCTGGTCAAGGTGCTCACACAAATGGAGCCCAAAGAGATCATTGGGCAGATCAAGCAATCCGGGCTGAGAGGAAGAGGGGGCGCCGGATTTCCGACAGGCAGGAAGTGGGAGCTTGTTGCTGCGGCAAATGGCGACAAAAAATATCTGGTATGCAATGCAGACGAGGGCGATCCCGGGGCATTCATGGACCGCAGTATAATCGAATCAGACCCGCATTCGATTCTCGAGGGAATGGCAATCGGCGCAAGGGCGACCGGTGCCTCTCACGGCTATGTTTACATCAGGCACGAATATCCTCTGGCCCACGAGAGGTTGATAAAGGCGATTGCACAGGCAAGAGAATACGGGTTGCTGGGCAAGGATATCCTCGGCAAGGGCCTGGATTTTGATATCTCGATTCAGCAGGGCGCCGGGGCCTTTGTCTGCGGCGAGGAGACATCGCTGATTGCTTCGCTGGAGGGTAATGCCCCCGAACCGAGAGTCAGGCCCCCATTCCCTGTGGAATCCGGAGTCTGGGGTGCGCCCACCAACATCAACAACGTGGAAACATGGGCTAATGTGCCCGAGATAATCAACAAGGGCGCAGAATGGTTTGCCGGCATCGGAACTGAGACCAGCAAGGGCACGAAAGTCTTCTCAGTAGTCGGCAAGGTCGAGAATACGGGACTTGTCGAGGTCCCGATGGGTATTACACTGAGAGAGATCGTTTACGATATTGGTGGCGGGATACCCAACGGCAAGGAGTTTAAGGCGGTCCAGACCGGCGGTCCTTCGGGTGGATGCATCCCGGCATCGCTTCTGGATCTGCCCATTGACTACGAGAAACTGGCTGAGGTCGGCTCGATCATGGGCTCGGGCGGTTTAATCGTGGTGGACGAAGACACGTGCATGGTGGATTTGGCAAGGTATTTCCTTGAGTTTCTGAAAGACGAATCCTGCGGCAAATGCACGGCCTGCCGTGAAGGGATTGACGTAATGCACGGCATACTCGCCCGGATCTGTGAAGGAAACGGCAACGAAGGCGACATAGAAATGTTGGAGGAGCTGGCCCAGGCCGTGAAAGATGCTTCTCTCTGTGCCCTGGGAGGAACCTCGCCAAATCCTGTTCTGAGCACCATCCAGTATTTCCGCAACGAATATGAAAGTCATATCAAGGATGGGAAATGCCCGGCCGGAGTGTGTAAGGCGTTAATCACGTTTACTATCGATGCAGAGAAATGTAAGGGCTGTCGGTTGTGCGCGAAGAATTGTCCTCAGGAGGCTGTTGAGGGCGAAGCAAAGGAACCGCACACAATCAGTCAAGACAAGTGTATCAAATGTGGAGTCTGTTTCGATGCATGTAAATTCGAAGCGGTGTTGATAAGATGATTTTGGAAGATATTAGAAGAATTCTGGAAGCGGAAGTGATCGTCGGAGACGACCATCTGAGCAAAGATATTGTAATGGCTTGCGGATCTGACTTGATGAGCGATGTCCTGGCTTTCGCAAAGCCCGGTGCTCTTTTATTGACCGGCTTGACAAATCCGCAGGTTGTTCGAACCGCAGAAATGTCCGAAGTCGAGGCGATATGTTTCGTGCGGGGAAAAATGCCCGGCGAGGAGACCATTAAATTAGCCGAACTTAAAACCGTCCCTTTATTAAGGACTCATCTGTCGATGTTCGCATCGGCCGGCCGCCTATACGAAAAAGGCCTGCCCGATTGTTTCGAATATGAGAAATAGAACTTAATGAGGATATTATCGAGTGCCTTCAGACAGCAGAATCAGCAAGATTCAAGAATTAGTACATGAAATGAGAGTGGGCGAAGTAATGAAGAAAGATGTTCTTACGGTTGGCCCACGTACTCATATGAGTGTATTAAGGATAATCTTGCAGGATAAGCGTATCTCGGGGACACCAGTCATAGATAAGGGTAAATTGGTAGGTATTATCAGTGTTGAGGATTTTATTAAGTGGCTTGCTAGTCGGGAACAGGATTGTCCCATCGGTGAGAAGATGACCCGAGACGTTCAAACTCTTTGTACCGACGAACCGTTGATCCATGTCGTCAACAAGTTTGAACGGCACGGCTTTGGCCGTTTCGCAGTCATTGATCGCGAGAGCCGACAGCTCCGCGGCATTATTACCAAGGGAGATATTGTTGAGGGGCTGCTGAAAAAATTGGAAATTGATTACGAGGAAGAAGAAACACGCCAGCAAAGGATACGCCGCTTTTTCGAAGACATCCTTGCGGACAAGGTTGCACTTTTTTTTCAGTATGATGTGGTCGGTCATGATTTCAAGCAGGCCGGAGAAAGCGCCAGCAGGCTCAGGAGGACATTGAACCGCCTGGGAGTCGCGCCTCAGATTGTCCGCCGGGTTGCCATCGCCACGTACGAAGCAGAGATGAACCTGATCATTTACGCCGATGGCGGCAAAATTCGTGTTCGCGTTGAGCCACACCAGATACTCGTAAGAGTGGAAGATTCGGGGCCGGGAATACCTGATATCGAGAAGGCCCTCCAACCGGGGTATTCGACTGCCCCGGAGTGGGTCAGAGAGATGGGTTTTGGTGCCGGCATGGGTTTGGGCAACATCCGCAAGTGCGCTACCAGGATGGACCTTACATCTGAGGTCGGCAAGGGTACGCATCTGAGAATATACATAGGTATTGAAGATGAGGCAGAGAATGAAAATAGTTGAATTAGTAGAAAAGCTGAATTTAGACGTCAGGTCGGCAAAGGAGAATCTGGATCGTGAGATCACCGGCGGATATGCAAGCGATCTTCTTAGTGATGTTCTTGCCAATAGCAAAGATGGGAACCTTTGGATCACTTTGCAGCTTCATCAGAATATTGTAGGCGTAGCGAGCATGAAAGATCTGGCCGGCATCATCCTGGTAAACGGCAGAGAACCTGAGCCGGAGACCATTGAGAAAGCAGAGGCAGAGAACATACCTGTTATGGTATCAGAGCTGTCGACATTTGATCTGGTCGGCAAGTTATCTAACTTAGGAGTAGGTGGAACGGAAGAATGAGAAAGGTCAGGGCCGATTTGCATTTGCATACTTGCCTTTCTCCTTGTGCTGATGCTCAGATGCAGGCCACGGCCATAGTTGAACAGGCCAGGAAAGTGGGTTTGGATATGATTGCCATATGTGATCATAATTCGGCAGAGAATGTTGCCGCGGTGGCCAAAGCCGGGCTAAGAGAAGCTCTGCTGGTAGTTCCAGGCATTGAGATAACCTCGTCCGAGGAGGTTCATATTCTGGGGCTGTTCAGGACCGAACGGGACCTGATGAGTGTTCAGGAAGTAGTGTACGAAAATCTGCCCGGCGAAAATTGTGAGGAAGCTTTTGGCCCTCAGACAATTATTGACGAATGGGACAACGTGGTGGGGACAAACCACAAACTGCTGATTGGGGCCACTAATTTGACTCTGGAGAAAGTAGTAGAGATTATTCACCAGTTCTCGGGATTGGCAATCGCCTCCCATGTGGACCGCGAGCGGTTCGGCCTGATCGGTCAATTAGGCTTCATTCCGAATGGACTGGAGCTGGACGCTCTTGAAGTCTCGACGCCCTGCGCAGCGGCAAAGGAATATGATTATCCAGTGATCTGCTCCTCAGATGCCCATTTTCTGGAGGACATCGGAAAGAATCCCTGTTGTTTTATGGCCGAAGAGGCTTCGGTTCACGAGATCGGCAAGGCGCTGCGTCAGGAATTGGGAAGGAGAATTGTAAACAATTGAATGGAAGATCTATCGCTGCACATTTTGGACATTGCAGAGAATTCGATTGCTGCTATGGCCAGGAGAATTGAAATCAGGATTGACGAGGACCAGGCCAATGACCTGGTGACTATTGAAATTAAGGATGACGGTAACGGTATGGATGAGCAGACTCTCAAGAAAGCGCTTGATCCGTTCTTTACGACAAGGAAGACTCGCAGAGTCGGCCTTGGTCTCTCGCTGCTGGCCCAGGCAGCCAAAGAAAGCGAAGGAACATTCGACTTGAGTTCCGGGCCCGGTAAAGGGACAACGGTCAACGCGACATTTCGCCTGAGCCATCCGGACTGCAAACCTATGGGCGACATCGGCCAAACGATGCAGGTGCTGGTTGCGGCCCACCCCGGGATTGATTTTCTGTACGAACACAAGAAGGACAATTCAACTTATTGTTTTGACACAAGAGAAACAGGCAGAGAATGATTACACTTACTATTGACAACAAAAAGGTTGAGGTTGAAGAAGGTTCAACGGTACTGCAGGCTGCTGAGAAACTCGGCATTAAGATTCCCACCCTTTGCCACCATAAGTCTCTAATGCCCTACGGCGCCTGCCGGGTCTGTCTGGTGGAGATAGCCGGATCTCGAGATTCGCAGATAGAGGCATCCTGTGTTTACCCAGCCCAGGAAGGCATGGTGATTCAGACCGACACAGAAAGGGTCATAAAGACCCGCCGGATGATGCTTGAATTGTTGCTGGCTCGCTGTCCGGACTCGGATCGCATTAAGGAAATGGCGAAGGAGTACGGCGTTGAAGAATCCCGCTTCCCCAAGAAAGATGAGGATTGCATCCTCTGCGGACTTTGCGCCAGGGTGTGTGAGGAGCGGATGGGAGTCGGGGCGGTAAGTTTCATCAATCGCGGTTCGGAACGGAAGATAGCGGTTCCGTACGACAAGCACTCGCCTATCTGCATCGCCTGCGGGGCCTGCGAGGTTGTCTGCCCCATAAATGCTGTGGATCTGTCTGAGGTAACGCTGAATAAGCCCAGGCCTATTGCGTCCGAATATGATATGGGTCTTGTTCCGCGCTCCTCGATCTACATACCTTTCCCCCAGGCGATACCCAAAGTCGCTGTTATTGACCGCGAGCGATGCATGCACTATCTCAACGATGTCTGCAAATCCTGTGAGAACTTCTGCCAGGCCGGAGCCATCGACTACGAGCAGGAGGATGAATTCGACGAGATAGATGTTGGCGCTGTGGTTCTTTCGCCCGGATACGAGCAATTCGATCCCGATCTCAAGAAGGAGCTTGGCTACGGCAGGTATCCTAATGTGCTCTCAAGCATGCAGTTTGAGCGTGTTCTTTCTGCCAGTGGGCCGTATCTTGGCGAGATTCTTCGTCCATCCGACGAAAAACATCCTAAGAAGATCGCGTGGATTCAATGCGTCGGGTCACGAGAAGTGGATTGCAACTATTGTTCGGCTGTTTGCTGGATGTATGCAACCAAGGAAGCGATTATTGCCAAGGAGCACCGGCCCGACCTCGATTGCACGATATTTTACATCGATATGCGCGCATTCGGCAAGGGTTTCGATGCCTATTACGAGCGTGCCAAACAACTCGGCGTCAGATATATTCGCTGCCGTCCTTCTTCCGTCAAGGAGGTCCCCGCCACCAGGGACCTGAAGATCACCTACATGCAAGACGATGGAGAGATCACGACTGAAGATTTTAGCATGGTTGTTCTTTCCACCGGGCTCAGGCCCCCTTCAGCGGTGCGTGAACTGGCGGATAAGTTTGGAATCGAGTTGAACGAGCACGGTTTCGCCGATACGCAAGGTTTCGCTCCGGCCGAGACTTCCAGGCCCGGCGTGTACGTCTGCGGGCCGTTTGCCGGACCGAAAGATATTCCCGAGACTGTTATGGAGGCATCTGCCGGGGCCGCAAAAGCGATGGCGCTTCTGAAAGAGGAACGAGGCACTTTGATCACGCATAAGGAGTATCCTCCCGAAAAAGACGTGAGCGGGCAGGAGCCTCGTATCGGCGTGTTTATCTGCCATTGCGGCAGGAATATTGGCGGCTACGCCGATGTACCCGGCATTGTCGAATATGTCAGGACTCTGCCTAACGTCGTCTATGCAGAGGACAACCTTTATACCTGTTCGACCGACACACAGCAGCAGATTACTCGGCTGATCGATGAGGAGAACTTGAACCGTGTCGTAGTGGCGTCGTGCAGTCCGAGGACTCACGAGCCGCTCTTCCGCAACACCTGCCGGGAAGCGGGACTGAACGAGTACCTCTTTGAAATGGCCAACATCCGCGACCAGTGCACATGGGTGCATATGAATGAGCCCGAGGCGGCTACGCACAAAGCAAAAGACCTGGTAAGAATGGCTATAGCCAAGGCCAGGCTGCTGGAGCCCTTGCACAAAGGCAGCTTGAAGGTCAACAACGACGCTCTCGTCATAGGGGGCGGCCTGGCGGGCATGACCGCCGCGATAAATCTGGCGGACCAGGGATTCAAGGTCTCTCTCATTGAGAAAGAGCAGGAGCTTGGAGGTAATTTCAGACATATTCACAACTTGCTTGGCGGCGAAAATCCGCAGGAAAAACTGGCCGGGATTGTCGAACAAGTCAATTCCCACAAGAATATTGACGTTTACTTAGGCGCCCGGGTTACTGCCGTTGACGGATCTGTGGGCAATTTCACTTCTACTATCGGTCAGGACGGCAAGGAAACAGAAGTAGGACACGGTGCGGCAATAGTAGCTGCCGGGGCTTGTGAGTATGAGCCGACCGAATATCTTTACGGCCAGGACCCTCGTGTTATCACGCAGCGGTGTCTGGATGAATGGATAGCCGAGGACAAGGACGAAGTGAAAAATGCAAAATCCGTCGTGATGATTCAGTGCGTCGGATCGAGGCAAGAGGAGCGGCCTTATTGCAGCCGTGTCTGCTGCTCGCAGGCCATCAAGAATTCCATCGCCCTGAAAGAAGCGAATCCCCAGCGGGGTGTCTATGTGCTGTATCGTGATGTAAGGGCATACGGCTTCCTCGAACAGCATTACAGAAGGGCAAGAGAACTGGGTGTACGCTTCATTCGGTACGAGGAGGACAAGAAGCCCGAAGTCTCAGCCGGGGAGGGAGGGCTTCGAGTGTCGTGTTTTGACCCCATGTTGAATATCCCTGTAAGCGTGGATTGCGATTTGCTTGTCCTCTCGGCTGCAATCATTCCGAACGAGGGCGTTGATGAGTTGGGCAAATTGTTCAAGGTGCCGCTCAATCAGGACAAGTTCTTCCTCGAAGCTCATATGAAACTGCGGCCCGTCGATTTTGCCACTGACGGTGTTTTCATGTGCGGCCTGGCTCACTGCCCTAAATCCGTCGACGAGAGCATCGCCCAGGCGAATGCGGCGGCGGCAAGGGCGGCCACTATTCTGTCAAAAAATGAAATTGAACTGGATGCAACCATATCGGAAATAGTGGACGCAAATTGCGACGGCTGTGCGTACTGTATCGATCCGTGTCCGTACAATGCACTGGAACTCATCGAATATATGTACAAAGGCAGCATCAAGAAGACTGTTCAAAGAGATGGGGCATTGTGTAAAGGCTGTGGAGTTTGCATGGCTACATGTCCGAAGAAGGGGATATTTGTTCGCGGCTTCAAGCTTGAGCAGATTAGTGCAATGGTAGAGGCAGCTTTGATAGGAGAATAAAAGAGGAGTTGGCTTAACATGGCAAATGAAGAATTCGAGCCTTTGATTATCGGTTTTTGCTGTAACTGGTGCTCTTATGCGGGGGCGGATCTGGCCGGTGTTTCCAGGCTGCAATACCCTCCGAACATGCGAATCGTTCGCGTGATGTGTTCCGGGATGGTGTCTCCGAACCTTATAATCGATGCGTTAACCAAAGGGGCCGATGGCGTTATCATTTGCGGCTGTCACATCGGTGATTGTCATTACCTCGAAGGCAATGTTAAGGCCGAAAACCGAAAAGAAGCTATAGAGTTGCTGTTGGAAGACTTCGGGCTGGAACCCGAACGATTCCGCCTTGAATGGGTATCGGCGTCCGAGGGCCCTCGATTCGCCGAGGTTATGCGGGAAATGACCGAGGCTGTCCGGGAGCTGGGCCCCAGCCCATATAAGGTTTGAGGTTTTGGCCCGGATTTGGTGCAGATGTTGGTTTTGGAAAAAAACTTTGAAGGACTTTAAGATATGGCAGAACAAGCTCGCTTCTTCGACGGCAGGAAATTCATGTGGGACGGAGAAGAATACGACAGCGAAGAAAAGGCAAACGCCGCCCAGAAGCAGTACAAGGAAAAAGGTTTCGAGGTTCAACTGTGCCGTGAGGATGACAACGTGCTTCTTTATACACGGCGCGTTGTTACTGAGATTGTTTTGGAATAGAAATGAATGAGACTACTGCAATGTTGTCGTTGCCAAAGGAGAAAGCATGAGCGATCCAATCATACTAATCGTCGATGACGACCCTGATTTCGTGGAGATCACCAAAGCGATCCTTGAAACAAAGCAATACCAGGTGCGGTCCGCCCAGGATCCGGATGAGGGATTTGCCAGGCTCGAAGAGGAAATCCCCGACCTCCTCATCCTGGACATTATGATGGGAAGAGGCGCCGGCGGATTTGTCCTTGCAAGAAAGATTAGGAAAGATTCTCGTTTTGACCATATGCCCATATTGATGTTAACATCTATGACCGAGCAGACCGGCTTCAATTTCCCCGGCGAGCCCATCAGCGAGAAGTTTCTGCCTGTCGACGACTACATAGAAAAAGGCATCGAACCGCATGTTTTCCTGGAAAAAGTGGAGCAGCAGCTTGCCAGGAAAAACGTCAACTGAGCTAAAAAATAAGTTTATGCGACCGTTGTTTTGCCAAGAAGGCGGTGCAGAACTAATGTAAAACTATGAAAAACCGTAGTAAGAATTAAAACTCTTGAGAAAGGAGGCAATACCGTGGCTGTAAAAGTAGCAGAAGAATGGCTGAACATCTGTGGAGGATGCGAGGTCACAATATTGGACATAGGCGAGCCGCTTCTTGACTTGCTCGGCGAGCTTAACTTTGTCCACATGCCCGTACTGATGGACCATAAATACTTCGGCCAGATGGGCGAAAAAGACGAAATGGAAATTCCGGAGGCAGACGTGGGAATAATCTCCGGAGGTGTGCGAACCGAAAAGGAGAAGAAAGTTGCCGAGTTAATGAGGAAACAGTGCAAGACCCTGATTGCCCTGGGCTCGTGCGCGTGCTACGGCGGAATCCCTGCCCTGGCGAATATGTTCCCGCTTGAAGCCTTGTATGAGAAGGTGTTCAGGGGCTCAAAAACCACAGATGCCGCCGAGACACCCAGCGAGAACCTTCCCCCTCTACTGGAGAAAGTGCTCGCCGTGGACGAGGTTGTGCCTGTGGACGTCTACATTCCGGGCTGTCCTACAAATCCTGATCTTATTGTCAAGGCCATCACTTGCCTTCTGGAAGGTAAGGAGTTCAAGATGGAGGAAAGAAGCGTCTGCGATGAATGCCCCGTGAAGCGAGAAAAGAAAGCCGCCGGCGGCGAGATCAAGAGGACCCTCGATTCAATGGAATTTGACCAGAGCCAGCCGTGGGAGAATACCAGGTGTTTCATGGAGCAGGGGTATTTGTGTTTGGGACCGGTCACCCTGGCCGGCTGCGGCAACAAGGAAGGAAACGGTGACGGCGTAACAGTCCCGCGTTGTATCAAGGGTTATATGCCGTGCCGCGGATGTTTCGGCCCAATCCGAAAAGGCGCCAATCCATTAGTTGATATGATGACTGCTATTTCATCTATAGGGTTGGATGTAAAACAGGTAGCGGACAGACGTGCATTACTGAACAGGTATATCGGCGCTCAAAATCGACTCAGGCCATTGCCCGTGCGTCCGAGCAGATAAGGAGACTTACACATGAAAACAATAACGATTTACCCAGTAACCAGAATCGAGGGCCACGCGAAGGTTACCATAAACCTTGACGATGACGGCAACGTAGCGGATACCTTCGTCAACGTTGTGGAGCTTCGCGGCTTCGAGAAGTTCTGTATTGAAAGACCTGTAGAAGAACTTCCTCGTATTGTAACAAGTATTTGCGGCGTCTGTCCGTGGTCACATCATCTGGCGTCCGCCAAGGCCAACGACGCGGTGTTCGGCGTGACTCCGCCACCCGCGGGCAGAAAACTGCGCGAACTATGCAACGCCGTCGCTTATACGGAAGAACATATCCTTCATTTCTTCTTCCTGTCGGGTGCGGATTTTGTGATGGGTCCCGACAGCGACTATTCTGTAAGAAATATCTTTGGTATAGCCCAGGCGAACCCCGAGATAGGAAAGAAAGTTGTGCGCAACCGGCACCTCGGAGCCCAGATGCTCAACATTATCTCAGGAAAGAGCATCCATCCTGTTACGGCGGTGCCCGGCGGATTCAGCAAACCTTTGACCGAGGATGAACGGCAGAAACTTATTCCTATGGCGAAAGAGGTGCTGGAATTCGCCAAGTTTGCTATGGCCTTCGCCAAGGAGAACCTCTTTCCCAAGTATCTGGATCTTGTAAAAACAGTGGGCGTCATCAATACGGGCTTTCTCGGCACCGTAACCGATGACGGAACGCTCGATCTATACGAAGGCAAGGCCCGTTTGATGAAGTCTGACGGTTCTTACCAGGAGTTCTCGTACGATCAATACACGGACCACATAGGTGAACACGTCGAGCCCTGGACGTATATGAAGTTCCCCTACGCCAAAGAATGGGGTGACTTCTCGATGGATATCGACAATCCTTCGGGAATCTACAGGACGAACTCACTGGCGCGGATTAACGTTTGCGACAGGATCAACACGCCGTTGGCACAGGCGGAACTTGAGGAATTCAGAGAGAAATTCGGCCGACCATGTCAGCTTACTCTGCTCTACAACTGGGCAAGACTTATAGAGCTGCTCTACAATGCAGAAAAAGTGAACGAGCTACTCGAAGATCCTGAGATCACGAGCCCCGAAACCAGGGTGCCTGTGACCCCGCGGGCGGCAAGGGGCGTCGGCTGCGTCGAAGCGCCCAGAGGTACGCTGATCCATGACTACGAGACTGATGAGAACGGGCTGATAACCGATATCAATCTCATTGTCGGTACGACCCACAACAATGCGCCGATCAATATGTCCGTAAAGCAGGCGGCGAAAACTCTGATAAAGGACGGCAATTACGACCAGGGTATTCTCAACAAGGTTGAGATGGCCATACGGGCTTACGACCCGTGCCTGTCCTGCGCAACGCACAAGCTCGACGGTACAATAGCGGTTAAGCTTGAGATTCGGGATTCCGGCGGGAAATTGATCGACACCATAGCCAATTGGTGAACCTGTAGCGTATCTGCAAAATCGGCAGAAAAAGCTACGGGATTACGTGAAGCTGATAACATTCAATTAGGCTCATGTTAAATGGGACCTGAGTGGTACGATAAGTCTGTTTTAATCTTGGGATGCGGCAACATTCTGATTGGAGACGATGGATTCGGTCCGGCTGTCGCTCAACGCCTCCGGGGCAATTTCACTATTCCCGCTGACGTTTGCGTGTTTGACGCCGGAACCTCGGTCCGAGAGATTCTTTTCGATACCGTGCTGTCGGAAAAGAAGCCGTCTAAGATTGTCATTGTCGATGCGATGGACTGCGCCCGTGAACCGGGCGAACTTTTCATGCTGGAAATTGATTCTTTGCCAAAGATCAAGCTCGACGATTTTTCCATGCACCAGATACCGACTTCGAACCTGCTCCGAGAGCTTCGAGATCATTGTGGCATAGAAGTCATTGTGATCGCCTGCCAGGTGGCGAACGCATGCGACAGTGTGAATCCGGGCCTTTCGACGCTCGTTGAGGCAGCAGTAAAGCCCGCTGCCGAGTTGATTGCCGATGAGCATTTTCGGTAGTATTAGGAATTACCCTCCGGCAATTTCTGCAGGGATGGGTCGTCCCGCTGTTGCGCGTATTCTTCAAACATGATCGACTGCCCTGATGGATGGTCAGGGCAGTCTTGTAAACAGGCGGTGTTTGTTTTGTATGAACATGCTGATGGAAGGGCCCTTCTCTGATGAGAGGACTTAGGATAGGAGCCAAGACGTTCCAAACGCTTGGCGAAAAGCAAATCCACCGGTACACGAGAGGAGAGCCATGAGATACCGTAAGGTCCCGGACGAAACGATAAAACGATTACCTATCTACCTTCGCAGGGCAATTCGCTTGTCAGAGGGGGGAGTCAAGTGTGTGTCAAGTAAGGAACTGGCCAGCCTTCTTGGCGTTACCCCGTGGCAGATAAGAAAGGACCTCTCCTATTTTGGTGGCTTCGGAACCCGTGGCGTAGGGTACAATGTTGAGAACCTGGTTAACCATATCAGAGAAATACTCAGATTGGATGTTGTACGAAAGGCTGCTTTGGTGGGCGTAGGAAACCTGGGCAGCATCGCCGTCCCCGTTGATGCGGCCCAGAACGTCGCCGACGACCTGATAAAGGTCGGTGTAAAAGCTATCTTGAATTTCGCGCCGCGATATACAGAGGCTCCAAAGAAAGTAAAGGTTATAACGATTGACATTGCATCGTACCTGGCTCGCTTGCCTTACTACGTGCTGACAAAAAGGTGACACGAATTTTTAAAGAATTCTGACGTTTTGCAACTCGTGGGAAGGGCGCCTTTCGTGCGACTGATGGGCTGGTGAAATTAGTTCAAGAATACTGTATGTGTGTTGACTACATATTTTTTTGTGATAGAAGAGTCCTTGCTCGATAATATGGGACGTATAGGCCTATTGATCCGGTCGGTCCCGGCGAATAGTCGTTATAATGGGAACCACATGGGAACATGCCAGAGAACCGCATCCGCTTGGAGCTTGCAGTCTTTCGCAAATAACTCTTGACAAAGCGACTCCAAAAAGGTATAATATTCGAATGGTAGGATTTACATCGGCCATTGAGAAGGCATTATGCGGGAATCATTGATATAGCCTGGAGGCTCATTTCTAATAGAGCCTCTTGCCTGCTATTCACCCGTGTATCTCCTGAATCTTAACCGGTGTCAGGAACAGTGCGAGCAAGATAATAGTGATTAAAGATATGAGGGGATAAGTGATGAAAAGAGTAAAGACAATACTAAAAGGCCGGTACAGCAGGAAAGTTATCATATATTTACTGATGTGCTGTCTGGTTTTGAACACATCGCTTCCGGCCGTGCTGGCCACACCAACCGGGGCTTCTCCTGGTGGTGGTGCCGGCGGCTTCTCAATCGCCTATGAAACCGGCACAAACGGCAATACCACACTGGTAAATGTTCATACCACCAGCACAATCATTAACTGGGAGAGCCTGGACACGTTGGGTGGTGCCGTTGATGTCCGAGAGACTCTCGCATTCACTCAGGAAGGTTACTACGGTCCTGGTTTGACCGGTTCTGCTGTTCTAAACAGAATTTCCGGAGCTGCTACTCAATTTTACGGAGACCTGAGCGCTCCCGGAATGCGCATCTTCATGGTTAATCCCGCCGGTATTATATTCGGCGAGGGGTCAACGGTCAATGTCACGCAGTTGGTCGCTTCAGGTTTGAGTATGTCAAACGATGCATTCAATGATGTCCTGGATGACGTGAGTAACCAAATGGTCTTCTCCGACTTCTCCGGCGGTAACGGAGAAGTGGAAAATCACGGCACAATCAGTGCCAACAGCGTCATTCTGATTGGCAAGAAGGTTCGTAGTATTGGTCCGATTTATGCTACTGACGGATTGGTTGTAATGGCCGCCGGCGATAAAGTATATCTTGCTCAGGATGGTAGCGAAGTTTTAGTAGAACTCTTAGAAGATCCCTTGAACACAACCTATGATGTCCGGAACGAAGGTCTCATCAGTGCTAAAAACGGGAAAATCGTTCTCGCCGCCGGCGATACCTTTTCAAGAGCTGTCTCTAATATTGGTACCCTTAGCGCAGCGGGCGGCGAAGTAACAATGCAAGCTGCAAATGTTGAAAACAACGGTCTGATTACTGTTAGCAGTAGCATCGCCAACGGCGGCAGCGTCAACCTGAAAGGGATTGAAAGTGTAACTATTGGTCCCGATGGTGAGGGAGCAATCGGTCACATCGAGGCAAACGCCGGAGAGGAAGGAGACGGTGGAAGCGTAACGATACAAACCGACGGCCTGTTTCGTTTAGATGAAAACTCATCGATTACAGCTTCCGGCGGCAGCGTGTCGGGTAAAGGCGGATCCGTGACAATCACAAGCGATGACTTTGAAATTCTCGGTGACATTTCCGCCTCGCCCGGAAATATAACTGAAGAACCGGGCAAGCTGGAGATTAATTCCTTAAGTGATGTTGTTATTGCCGATGGTGCGAACGCCGGCGCCACAAACACTCTCTACGAGAATGATATCGAAGCCCTCTCGCAGTCAGCGACAAGTTTTATTGTAAACACAGTAGGGAATATTACCGTCCAGGATATAACCGACGGTCTTGATCCTGGCGAAATCACAGGCCAATTCGGCAATATTGAGCTTCATGCAACAGGTGATGATAGTGCCGTTATGTTCGCGGACGATACCGACACTATCAGAACAACCCTCGGGGATATAGTTATTGAAGCCGGCAGCGGCGGCATAAATGTCGGTAATCTAACAACCGGCAAAGACCAACCTGACGAGAAGTCCACTCCGGGTCAGATACTTCTGTCCACCAACAATGGTGGTGACATAACCACGAGAAATCTGCTGATCCTGACCGGGCGGGGTCTTGCTAAAATCGATGTCCAATCTTCCGGTAACTTGACTGTTAACGGTGACGTTATCGTTGGAAGTGAAGTTGAAATACTAAATGTTCCAAATGGCCAAAATGCTCACGCTGCGGTTTATCTCAGCGCTGCTGATAGTGTGAATCTCAATGGTAATGTGGGTGCGTACTCTCGCGGCATAGACGATGGTATAACAGAAGGCGATATAACCATCGCCGAAATCAGGATTTTTGCCGGTACAGATTGGGGTGAATTCGGAGATGCGTCTATCAACGGTGACATTGTTGCTGATGCACAATCGTCGAGCCAGGGAACTGCTGAAGCGATCGTAGAGGTAGATGCATGGGGTGATATTGATTTTGCCGATGGCGTCGAGGTTCACGCTATAGCCGATGGCGTAGCAGTCGAGGCCACCGGGCCGGTATATGAAGATGACGAAGCTTTTAGTGAAGATGATCCTCCTAATCATGCTCAAATCATCATCCATGCCCAGGAATATATAACACCACCTCCGATAACGATTCCTGACGAATATTCATCGCCTAAAAGCGATGTTCTCCCCCTTGACGTTCTGGCCAACGATACGCAAATTGGTGAGCCACTGGTAGGTGGATCAATCTCTTCTTACACGCAGCCTGCTGAAGGTGCCGGTACCGTGACCCCAACCATGCAAGGTGACAAAATCATAGACATTACCTACAATCCGCCGGAGGACTTCAGTGCCTTAACATTTAATGAAAATGGCGAGGCCACGGTTACTTTTAAATACTTTGCCAGAGATGCGGAGGGAGTCGTTTCTGAGAATCCAGCGACGGTAACAATCACCTTGATCAACAATCTTCCGGTCGCAGTTAATGATTTGGCGACGACCTTTCAGGAACAGCCTATTAACATCAATGTGCTCACCAATGATACTGATTTGGACTTGGATGACGTTTTCACAGTAATAGAAGGCGCTGGCACACCAACGAACGGCACTTTAGTGCTGAACGAGGATGGCACTTTCACTTATACACCGGACAAAGGCTTTCTCGGAGACGACAGCTTCACGTATTCGATCACTGATGGCTCCAATGCATCATCGGAAGTGGAAGTAAAAATTACGATCACTGAAGAACCTCCGCCACCAGTGCCATATATACCTCCGGCACCGGGCCTCGATAGAATACAGAGGATAGAGGTAGAAGTTTCGGGGTATCCGGCTTTAGCGAAATGGGTAGCCAAGGAGCTTGGGGTTGACGAGAAAAAGGTCGATATTTGGATGGCAAACTCTCTGGCCTCTGCCAAAGGTATTCAGCCGTACGATGCGTATTCAAAGCTTAAAAAGGCAGCGATAATTCTGCAGGATGCCGATGGCAGTCATATAGCTTCTCTGACACAGGTAATTAATGAGTTCGCATCGAGTGTTGCACCGCCGACCGAGGAGCAGATAGTATCAATTGCTGATGCAATAACACGCAACACTGATGAAGATAGTTATTATGCTATAGCCAACGAATACCTCGACGCTCTTTTGACGTACACTGACATCTTGAGCAGCGAAATGGGTTTTTCGACAATAGAATCAATACAAATCGTTACAGATAAATATATCAGTCGATTAACACAGGATCAGAATGTCGGCGTCGCTACCTTCCTTGCGGCATGTTCAACTGCTTTTGGAGGATAAAAAAGTAGGTTAATATTCTAATTTATGAAGTTTAAGTTTGCCGTCAGGGACTATTCAACCGTCCCTGACGGCAACTTTTTTTTTAGAAACTATAATGCTTATTCGATAGCTTGTGCAATCCCCGTTGCCATAAATATTTTCTTTGGGGCATCCACTTACCAATTAGCAGCATTCATTGGATACGTTCACAATTTTTCTGAGTTATATAAAGCCTTGTTTCTGTAGATCTTACGAAGTATACATTTTTTCGAATTGGTGGATAACGAGATGGGTCAGCGACAGATCAATCTTCAGGGGAATCTGAAAATTGAAAATCGACGGTTACTAACAAGTGATCGCTCAGTTTGCTGTCGGCAGTATCCAAACTTAATTGCCTGCGTTCCGTTCGATTTAATAACTCGGAATTGAGTATGAACCCATTTCCGGGAATAAGAGTCTTGGTGCTATAGATAACATAATCCAGCTTACCCGGCGAAAAGGAGGCACGCGATCCTCCGCGCCAGGTAACAACAGATTCACCGATCAAGTTAGGTGTCAACCAATCTTTCAAGCCACAAACCTTCTTGTCGATGATCAAATCCAAAGGCGTCCTGGATCCGACCAAATTGAAATCGCCGACAATTACTATTGCCGGTTTTGTGTCGGGCGCTTCATCTTTGCCATATTGTCCCTTGTGAATTTCATCGATCGTGGCAATAATTTCATTCACCTGCCGGATGCGAAGCCGATCCTCCTCGCTGTCAATATATCCCATAGCTTTCAGATGAACATTAATAATGAACAAGTTGTTTTCGGCCAGCCCGATATACGCCGTCGCATAACTGTCATTTTTTGACGGCAAAGCTTTCAGAGGATACTTCGATGCAATGACATTGCCGTGCACTTTGTGGATATGCCATTCTTTCTCATTTTCCAACGGCATTAGGCGTTTGAGAATCTCATCGTGGCTTTCGGTTTTCCATTCCTCCTGAAAACAATAGACGTCGCCGTTGACGGAATTCAGTAGACGGCCCATGGCATCTTCACGATTAGGATCGCTCAAGCCTTCGTAATATGTATTGAAACTGACTATTCGCACATCGGCTCCTGATTTACGGCGATGGGATCGACGCTCGGGAATTCCCGAAGGCTTCGAAAATATAAAGTCAACCGGGGCATTAAGCTCATCGGAGCCGTCAAATTGAATGCTTATGGCATCGCCGCAATTCACATTGAATCGGCCCAGATCAATTTGTATCTCGAATTCATTCTGGGCATAGGTCGGCCCGACAATGTACTTCAGACTATCCCAGGGAATTCGTTCTTTTAAGCTGTCGTTTAGAAAGGCCTGCCTGCCTCTCATATCGAGAACCAACTCTTGATTGTTCGGCAGGTCGATTATGACTAATAAAGTTCCTTCAGCTTCCGGACCGTTTTGGAGGTTCAGGAGGCTGGCCGTGTCGAACCTAAGATAGAGGATAGAGCCCTGACTTGCGGCATATACTTTCGTAATATCAAACGCGCCTTTGGCGTCCCCTCTGGGATCGTATGCACATACTTTGACATCTTTCCAATCTTGAAATGCCCCGTCAATTCTGATTACCGATGCCGATAACTTGCCTGTCAGGATCAGTGAAATAGTGGCTGCAAAAAGACAAGGACGAATCCATGTGCGATGACGCGATTTTCCGTTCAACATTCATGGGCCTTTCAATTCCGCTCGACACATCAAATCAGCATTCCAACAACACATGCAGTCGTAAAGCCGGCCAATGTGCCGCCTACCATTGAGCGTAACCTCAGTTGGGCTATGTCCTCCCGGCGGGACGGGACCATGGCGCCGATGCCGCCGATCTGGATAGCGACCGAGCCGAAGTTGGCGAATCCGCACAGTGCGTATGTTGCGATTGTGAACGAGCGTTCGCTCAACTGTTCCTTTAACTCGACGAGGTCCATATAGGCAATGAACTCGTTTAGCACGGTCTTTTCGCCAAGGACGGAGGCAACATTGAGCACATCCTCGGTCCGGATCCCCATGACCCAGGCGAATGGGCAGAATACCCACCCGATAATTTTCTGAAAGGTCAAGACAGAGGTCTCAGGCAATTCCGCAGCGGCCTCAGCGCCGCGCGCCAGGTAAATCACTAAGAACTGGCCTCGATCGAGGCCCCAATTGATTAGGGCGATCAGACACACAAAGGCCAAAACCATAGCGCCGACGTTGAGCGCGAGTTTCAGGCCTATTCCTGCGCCATTGCAGGCGGCATCGATGACATTTCGACCTTGACGCGGGACTTCAACGCGAACCTGTCCCCTGGTTGGCGAAACCTCTCGTTCGGGCACCATTATCTTGGCGATTACAAGTGACGCCGGCGCCGACATAATCGATGCAGCCAATAAATGCCCCGCATCGATGCCAAGACCGACATACGCCGCCATAACACTGCCCGCAATAGTAGCCATCCCCCCTGTAAGCATGGCCATAAGTTCCGAACGAGTCATGGATTCCAGATAAGGTCGAACCATCAGCGGGGCCTCAGTGTGCCCGAGGAAAACATTGGCCGCCGCTGCCAGTGATTCCGAGCCGGATACATCCATCACACGCACCATGGACCAGGCTAACACTTTGACAATCTTCTGAATCACGCCCCAATGAAACAGAACGGCAGTCAGACATGAAAAGAAAACAATCAGCGGCAAAACTGAAAACGCGAAATAATGTTCCCGAAATCCTTCTCCAAACAGAAAGGTCGATCCCTGGTTCCCGCATGCAATGACTCCATTTACAAACCGCTTCAGCACGTCAAAGACCACGCGCCCGGGAGCTGTCTTTAAGATCAGCAAAGCAAAGACCAGTTGAAACAGCATGCCCGTCACGATCAGTCGCACATGAACACGCTTGCGGTCTTCCGATAGCGACCATGCCAGCAGCAACATCACGCACAGTCCCATGAAGCTAATCAATCTGGGCGTTATGTCTTGCATTATTCCACCTCTTTATATCTGTCATAGGTCACTTTAGTTTTATCTCCTGCGACGGAAACATCCAGAATTCTATGAACATTTATACCTGTTTCTTCCTGAATCCTGTTAATCCCTCCGTATTCTTTCTTGGCTACTGCGGAAACTGCTCCTTCAATATAGACATCATTGTTCCGAAGCAGATTGATTAAACCTATTAAAGTCCCTCCGCTGCTAACAGTGTCTTCAATGATATAAACGGTGTCACCCCGCTGAATCCCGTATGGGTACAGGTTACCTTGATAATATTCCATAGAAAAAGCAGTCCCCTGCGATTCGGGCCCGGGGAACCATTTCGCTCCTGCGATTGGCATATTTGTGTATAAGGAGACCGCACCTAAAATGTGTGAGCACCTGTCAAATTCTGTGACTATTTTATCTATCTGTGCTCTTGGAATATGCTGACCAATCTTAAAAGCTGTTTCTCTCAGGAGGTCTGCCTGAGTGGAGGGGTAGTGCTCACTTAAAGGAACAATCATAAACTGCACTTCTTTTCCTTCCGGACTTGTTATTGCAACTAAATCTTTTCCCTTATATGAAGAATGCAGCAAATTCCTCGAAATATCAATTTCCGGATTGTCGCAATACTTAGTGAAACGACAGTTGGCTGTTTCCACCCTGCTTCTTCTGCCGCCAACTTCAACGGTGAGTAATGACTTAATGTCCCGGCCAGATAAGTTTGCTCTTCCAAAGCTTTTGCCGCCGTACGTTTTTTCAGCTAAGACGTATATTTCATCAATAGTCGCTCCTCTTGCTTCTATGAGGTTGATTAATGTTCCAAGCGTTTCGCCTCTGTCTAAAACGTCGTCGACTATAGTGACTTTATCGCCGGATTGCACACCCTGAAGGACAAGATGGCCTCCCCTGTAATGTGCATTTTCGCCAAAATAGGGAATAAGCTTATCTGACAATTCATCCGAAGTCCAACGGGCAATTGCAATATCATTTCCATTAAGAAAAGAAAGTGCGCCTGCAATATGACCCGCGCCATGTTCTTCAGTTACAATTTTCCTGCCCGGTTCTATAGAGCTTGCAAGGATAGATGCACAAACTCTCAGGGTTTCGGGATCTAATCTCGGAGTTAACTCTGATATTGTGCTAAGTATTCTTTTTCTGTTATCATTTGCCGGAATAGTGGGCTGGTCGTCATAAGCCCGAATAAATTTATGCATTATTCCACCATGCTTCAAAGTAATCTCATAGTCACTTGTTATTAAAAACGAGTTTTATCAAAAAGGCAATATTAAAGCTGCAAGTTTTAAGTTTTGAGTTTTAAGTTTTGAGTCATTGTATTACACTTGTTGCGGCAAAAGAATTATTGGGGCAAAGTATGAAGAAAGGAATACTAATAGGCATCGCCGGCGCGTCCGGTTCAGGTAAAACACTTGTTGCCAACAGCATCATTGAAAGCCCTGGATTAGAAAAGGCGGTGATAATTCAGGAAGATTCATATTATAAAGATCTTTCCGACATCCCATTTGCCGAGAGAAAGGGCAGAAACTTCGACCATCCCGATGCATTCGATCACGATCTCCTGGCCGAACATTTGTTGCAACTGTTGAATGGTGAGGCTGTCTCGCATCCTATTTATGATTACAAGCTCCACACCCGCTCGAAAGAAACAAAGACCGCCGGACCGGGCGTCTTGATCATTTTGGAGGGCATTTTGGTTTTTAGCAAGGCGCAACTGCGCAAGCTGATGGATTATCGAGTCTTTATCGACACGCCCTCGGATATCTGTTTTATTCGTCGCTTGAAACGGGATATGGAAGAAAGAGGACGGACCGTGGATTCTGTTATCAAGCAATATACAGAAACGGTTCGACCCATGTATCTTCAGTTTATTGAACCTTCGAAGCAACATGCAGACATCCTTATCTCCGGAGAGGGAAGGAATTCCGAGGCTGTTGATATTTTGATAACCAAAATCAATGCTCTGCTTCATAATAGCCCTCAATAGGAACCAATCAGGAACATACTATGGCGAAAAAGAAGAAAGTCACAAAAGCTTACGACAACCTCGAATTCTTACATGGTCGCTCGGCCCGGCCTCTGCGAGTTCTGGCGGAATTCATCGAACCCGAAGAGCGATTGAGAAGGCACGGCATTCACAACACAATTGTCTTCTTCGGTGCGTCGCTGTCTGTCGATAATCGTACTTTCAAAAAGCAAGCGCCGGATAGCACGGTGGTGCCTGAAAAAGCCGTCCGTGTGAGTAACGCGCATGAATCCTGTATCGAACTTGCGAAACGCATCACTGCCTGGTCGCAGAAGATAAAGGAGCCGGCCAAGCGGTTTTATGTCTGTTCCGGCGGTGGTTCCGGCATGATGGAGGCGGCCAACAAGGGCGCAAAACTGGCGGGCGGAAAATCTATAGGTTTTAATATTACTCTTCCTCTTGAACAG
>SDBT01004439.1_pt1 | contig 23807 bp, 17 predicted proteins | sample 2277101 | NCBI WGS metagenome assembly SDBT01 (sample SAMN10404973, study PRJNA504765) | marine sediment metagenome | isolation source: marine sediment core GS10_PC15, 103 cmbsf | place: Arctic Ocean: Southern Knipovich Ridge | collected 2010 | reverse complement strand
ATCTTGTCGGAAACAATTTTGCCGCCGCCGGCAAGCGGTCTTGCCGCGACAAGCTCATACTTCATATTGTCCTTGGCGCGCGCCACCCAGAACACGCCGCGAGCGGTCAGGTCCATCAGGAAATCATACTTGATGTATGCCTTGTCGAAAATGGCCTTCTCCCCGGCCTGAAGGCCCGCGGCCAGGGCCATGGCCCCGGGTGGCGTCATGGTGTCGCGGCCCTTTCAACCACGGCAAAGCCAGGCAGGAAAGTCTGCAGATTCAGCCGCAGATGAAGCTTGGCCGCCGCCTTCCGCCGCCGGTGCTTGGCCCAATCCATACTGTTGGCGACCAGTTGAATGGTGCTCGAGTCAAGAACGCTGACGACGCGTTTGAAGCGCCGCGGGTACAGATTGTATTTCCGGTCTTGCCCAAACTGAGGATGAGCCGCTTGCAGATGCCCCAGAGTATGCCAGAAAAGCGCTTCGGCCATGGCCGGATCCCGGCGGCGATTGGCATGGGAAAAGGTATTGCGTCTGGGCGCAGTTGCCCCGCGTATCGGGCTCACCTTGCCCGCATGAGTCTGCATGGCGTCACAGATGTCGTTCAAACTCAGCGCATGCGAAAGCTGAGCGTACACCAGCGCCACCACGTGACTCCACGGCGTAAAGATTCGAGCCTGCTTATCCACGCCATGCTTCCGGGCAAGTTTCGAGACCAAATGTGCAGGAATCCACTGGACGATCTGTTTCAACGTGCTAACTTTTCCTTGGGTTGGTTTCGCCATGATTGTCTCCTTTTTGGGTTAGTTGCTTAAAAGGATATAACCTGGCCTAACCGCCCACTTGATCAAATCAAGGCCAATCTATGGGATGGCTGTGATTATGATTACGAGTACGATTACGAACGTGCCGGAACTGCGGGCAAAAGTACGCAGTTATGAGATGAACCTTTTTTCTTCATATCCCGCTTGAGAGAAGCATCGACGCGTGGCATAATAGTGCCTTTCCCGACGAAAGCTGCTGAGGGCCGCCCGATGTATTCGGTAATGTTCGTCTGTTCCGGTAACCGTTGCCGCAGTCCGATGGCGGAAGTGTGGTTCCGGCGCCTGGTCGAGCAGGAGAATCTGGCGGTTGAAGTTTCCTCGGCGGGAATCATTGCCGGCGACGGGATGGCGGCGCATGAACACGCGCAACTGGCGGTGGCCGCCGAGGACCTGTCCCTCGATGATTTTAGCAGCCAAGAATTGACGCTGGCGCGGGTGCATAGCGCACAGTTGATCGTGACCATGAGCCGGAGTCTCGTGGAACAGGTTTGCCGGGTGGCTCCGGCGGCGGAAGCTAAGACCATAAGCTTGATGCAGGCAGTGGGTTCGGACGAGGACGTGGCCGACCCGCTCGGGGAAGACCCGGCAGCCTATAAGGCGTGCCTCGATTATATGAAACCCGCCTTGCAAGCCCTGCTCGAACGGGTTAGAGGGGCCTCATCCTGCGAGGACAGCAAAGGCATGACGGAAATCACCGACTTCACCAAACGGCCGTACAGCCTGTTGGTCGGCAGTGATCACGGCGGCTTCGAGCTGAAGCAGGCCCTGGTTCGTTACCTCCTGGACAAAGGCTTGGAACTAAAAGACCTCGGCCCCAACAAGTATGACCCGAAGGATGACTACCCCTATTTCGCCGGCAAACTGGCCGCCGCGGTGGCCCGCTCGGAGTCGCAGGCGGGCATCCTCATCTGCCGTAGCGGCATCGGCATGAGCATCAATGCCAACCGCTTCCACAATGTGCGCGCGGCCCTGGCCACCTCGCCCGCCGCGGCGAAGATCAGCCGCAGCCACAACTGTTCGAATGTCCTGGTGACCGGCGGGGATAACCTGAATCCCGAAGAGCTGTTCGAGATCGTGGACGCCTGGTTGGCCACGCCGTTCAGCGGCGAGGAACGGCATCGGCGCCGGCTGCGGAAAGTCGAGGAGAACTCGACTGATGAGACGGCCGCTATTCGTGCCACCGACTTTGAAATCGCCGGCTGGATTGATCGCGAAGCCCAGCGCCAGACCAATATTCTCGAACTGATCGCCTCGGAAAACATGGTCTCGCCAGCGGTTCGTGCGGCTGCCGGGAGCTGCCTGACCAATAAGTACGCCGAGGGCTATCCGCAGAAACGTTACTACGGCGGCTGTCAATATGTGGACGAGATCGAGCGCATCGCCATCGAACGCGCCTGCGAACTGTTCGGGGCCGAGGCGGCGAACGTACAGCCTCACTCGGGCAGCCAGGCGAACATGGCGGTATATTTCGCGTTGCTCGAGCCGGGAGACACGGTTCTGGCCATGTCAGTGGCCCACGGCGGCCACCTGACCCACGGATTGAAGGTCAACTTCAGCGGGCGCTTCTTCAACTTCGTCGGCTACGGCGTGGACCGTAAAAGCGAAATGCTGGATTACGATGAGATTGCCCGGTTGGCCAAGAAACACAAACCGAAGCTGCTGCTGGCCGGGGCCAGTTCTTACCCGCGTTTTATTGACTTTGCCCGGCTGCGGGAGATCGCCGACCACAACGCGGCGCTGTTGGTGGTGGACATGGCGCATGTTGCCGGCCTGGTTGCCGGCGGGGTGCATCCCAATCCGGTGCCCTATTGCGACGTGGTTACCTCGACCACGCATAAGACCCTCCGCGGGCCGCGCTCCGGCCTGATCCTGTGCAAAGAATCCTATCTCAAGAAGATCAATTCCCAGATCTTCCCCGGCATTCAGGGCGGCCCGCTGATGCACGTCATCGCCGCCAAGGCCGTGTGTTTCAAAGAAGCAATGAACGGCGCTTTCAAAGCCTATGCAAAACAGATCGTCCAGAACGCCGCGGCGCTGGCGGCCGCTTTGAGCGAGCGCGGCTTGCGCATCGTCTCCGGCGGCACAGATAATCACTTGATGCTGGTGGACCTGCGGCCAATGGGGGTGAGCGGTCAACAGGCTGAAACCGCCCTGGACGAGGCCGGCATAACCGTCAACAAGAATCTGATCCCCTTCGACCCGGAAAAACCGACCGTCACCAGCGGAATGCGCCTGGGAACGCCAACGGTGACTACCCGTGGTATGAAGGAGGCGGAGATGGCCCGGATTGCCGAGTGGATTCACCGGGTTATCAGTAATATCAAGGATGAACTGGTCCGCCCGGCCGTCCGCATGGAGATCGAGCAGTTCACCCAGGATTTTCCCGTGCCTTGAGTCCCGACTTGTCGAGAGAGGCCGAGATGTACGAAAAGTCCCTGGTAATTATTAAGCCCGATGGCGTTAAACGGCGCTTGGCGGGCCGGGTGTTGCAGCGGTTCGAGGATGCCGGGCTGAAGCTGCACGCCCTGCGCCTGGCAACGGCAAGCCGGGAAAAGGCCGAGGAACTTTACGCCGAGCACAAGGGCAAGGGGTTCTTCCCCGGAGTGGTGAACTATCTCTGTGGTGGCCCGATAGTTGTCATGGTCCTGGGCGGGCTGGGAGCGATCAGCAAAATCCGGACGCTGATCGGCGCCACTGAGCCGGCGACCGCCGCGCCCGGCACCATTCGCGGTGATTTCGCTCACAAGCCGCTCGAGAGCGCCGCTGAACCCCAACAAGGTCCGCTGTACAACGTTGTGCACGCCTCGGCCAACAGCGCCGACGCCCAACGGGAGATCGCGCTGTGGTTCGCGCCGGCAGAACTGCTTGAATATCCGGCGCCTGACGATATCTTCCACGCATAAACAATCACCCACTCAAAGGGGAGTATTCGGTATTCAGTATTCGGTATTCGGTACTCAGGACAAGGAACTGAATACAGAACACTGAACACTGAACACTGAATACTGAACACTCATACTCATGAAGCTGCGTATTATAATCGAGCACGTGGAGACCTACGCCACCGACCTGCTTGAAGGGCGCCGGCACGCGCCCTTGGACAAGCTTGTGCGCGCGGGGCTGTTTGTGATCTCTCGCTTATACCTGAAGCTGGTGAAATGGCGCCTGAGCCTATACCGCCACCGCATCTTTAAGGACCACCGTCTGGGTTGTCTGGTCATCAGCGTCGGCAACCTCACCGTAGGCGGCACCGGCAAGACGCCGGTGGTGGAGGTCTTTGCCAGAACCCTGGCCGAACGCCAGCGCCGGGTCGCCATCCTCAGCCGGGGTTACAAGAGCAAGAGCAAGCCGCTGCGCGAACAGCTTGCCGACCTGATCCTGATGCGGACCGATACCGTGCCGCCCAAGGTGGTTTCGGACGGCAAGCAGGTGCTGCTGGATTCACGGATGGCCGGGGATGAACCTTACATGCTGGCCCGCAACCTGACCCCGCCGCTGGGCCCGGAGGGCGGCGTGGCGGTGCTGGTGGACAAGGACCGGGTTAAAAGCGGCAAATACGCCATCCGTACCTACAACGCGGACACGTTGATCCTGGACGACGGTTTTCAGTACCTGCGCTTGGTGCCGCGGCTGAACATCCTGCTGGTTGATTCAACCAACCCATTTACCAACCATCACCCGCTGCCGCTGGGTCTACTGCGCGAGCCGATCCAGAACCTGCGCCGGGCGGACTACATTTTCTTAACCAAGTCCAACCACGGTCCCTACCTGCGGCATCTGAAGCGCTTCATTAAACGGCACAATCCCCAGGCTGAAATCATCGAGTGCGCCCATAAGCCGCTGTATCTTCAGGACGTCACGACCGGCAAACATTTGCCGCTGACCACCCTCAAGGGCAAAAAGGTCGCCTCGATTTGCGGCATCGCGGCACCGGAAAGTTTTGAGAATTTTCTGCACGGCTTCGGCGCCGACCTGGTGTATTTCGAGCGTTATGCGGACCATCACCGCTACAGCCGCAACGAGATTGGAAGTTTTGTCGCCAAAGCCATTGAAAAGGATGCTGAACTGGTGCTGACCACCGAGAAAGACGCCGTGCGCTTCCCGGAGCTCGACTCGTTCGAGGTGCCCCTCCTGTTCATGCGGGTCGAGATCGGCATCCTCAGCGGCCATGAAAGCTTCGAGCAGTGCATCTCCCGCATCTGCTTTTCCACTCTCCCGGTTCCACCCCCAGGCGAGAGGCCGCTCGGTCAGAAAGCCGGCATCACCGAAGAGCTAAGTATGTGAGTGTGGGAGTGTGGGAGTATCCTTGTCGTAATCGTAATCGTAATCGTAATCGTAATCGTAATCGTAATCGTAATCGTAATCGTAATCGTAATCGTAATCGTAATCCAAATTCGGCTTGCATACGGCTGTACGTGCCTGTAGATTTAAGTATGTAGCCGAACGCTCACTCCAAACGAAAGACAAATTATGAAAAGGCCACTGCTCATATTGGCGGCACTGAGCCTTGCTCAAGCACTGCCCGGCTGGACCGCCGGCCCGCCGAAAGTTATCGAGGCTGAAAAGTTTCTCGCCAAGGGCGCCGAACGTTACCGTGACAGCCGGGCTTCCGGCAAGAAATCTGCCGGCGCCATGCTTGACGAACGGAGCAAGGCAATCGTTGATGCCAATGTCAGGCTGCCCGCCGGGGATTATCTCGCCACCTTCTGGGTCGAAGCCCAGCCAATAGAGATTCTGCACAAGCTCGAACTGCGTGTTCGCGCCGGGACCAGCGGCTGGGGCCTTGGGCAAATCAATTTTGCGGCCCAGCCGGGCTATCAGCCGTTTGGCCTGCGCTTCTTCCATGCCGGCGGCAAACTTCGCATCCAGGTCTGGGGCCGCGGCGGCAGCGGCTTTCAAGGGATACGCAAGGACCTTACTGAGGCTGAAAAAGCCGAGTTCGCCAAGGGACCGGAAGCCCCTGACCTGTTCGGCGAGGAGGGCGGCGATGCTGATGATGACGATATCATGGCCGAGCTCGAGGGCGAGCGGAATGTCGCCAGGTTTAAGGTGTACGAGCAACGGCTGTTGTGCGACCGGATCGAAGTGAAACTGCTCCGGCCCGCGCCGGTGACGGTAACCGGGGTGGAGGTAGACAAGGTGCATTACCTGCCCGGCGAGACGGTTAAGGCCCAGGCCCGGGTCTTTTCCTCCCGCAGCGGCGGGGAGTACCAATTCCGGGCCGAGGATGTCACCGGGGTCAGCAGGGCTCGCCAGGTATTCAGTCGCAACCTGACGCTTAGTCCGAAGAAGGTAGAAACGGTCAAGTTTGAGTTTAAGCTGGACAAGCGCGAGTTCGGCCACGAACTGCGGTGTTCGTTGCTGCAAAAAGGGAAGGTAGTGCATTCCGGCAGCAAGTACTTCGGCGTAAGCAAGAAGGTCTATCGCATCGGCATCACGGCCAATTCCGGTCCTCAGAATACCCGCGTGGTCACGCCTGAATACGGCGCCAAACTCATGCAGGCGAACAAGGCTAATTACGCCAATTATTTTGAACGCTTTGCCTGGGCGCCCTGCGACTATTCGAATCTGGCGCCCAAGACAGAGGAATTTTCCTCCGGCCAGACGCAGTACCCCGGCTCGATTACAGGGATGGGAAACCTGATTCGCGAGGCGCACAAGGTCGGTATCAAGGCCATTACCTACGGCAAGGCCTGCGGCGCCGGCATCGAAGGATTCAAGACCTTTCAGCGGCATCCAGACATTTTCCACTGGCGCCCGGAAGGCACCGCGTCGGAGGCCGTAAGTGTGTTTTATCTCGAACGGATGCTGGTCAACGACTACAACCTCTTCTCCAAACCGATAGACGGCGGCTGGCAGCATTGGGCCAGCCTGTGGACTAAATTCGACCTCGAGGAAACGGTCACGCTCGGGGCGCAGTCCGTCATTGATGGGGTCGAGATGTTCGGCTGGGACGGCATCCGCTGGGACGGGCACTTCGTCAGCTACCAGAAGCAGTTCATTGAGATGCTGAACCGGAAGTACCCGAATTTTGAGCACGGGTATAACATCGCCTTCGCCAATCCGGGCAGCAAACTGTTCCTGCCGCCGGCCGGGAGCGTGGAGGACTTCAATCTGGCCGCGGCAAATCATGGGTTGATGATGGATGAAAGTGTCCGCGACTGGAGCCGCTGGTCCCGGGGCGCCGACCCGATACGGGCGTTCTACGAGGGCATTTGCAACGAGGCGGACTATATCAAGCGGGTCGGGGGCCTGCCGCTGTTCATCACCTTTGACACGGCTTCAACCCAGGACCAGACGATCAACGTCATCTGCGGTCTGGCGGCCGGGCAGCGCTATACCTACATGTTGTCGCCGGGCGATTTCCCGTTCGGCCCGCTGCCGAAGTTCCTGACGCGCTATTCGGCATTTATCTGGGACGACACCAAAATGGTCGCCAAGCCTGACGAGCATATCAGCATCAAGGTCGGCAAAGGTCCGAAGGGGGCCGCGCCGTGGTGGCGCAAGAGCACTTGGCTGCGGGAATTGCCGGACGGGAGACAGCAACTGCTGATCAACCTGGTTAACCCGCCGGTCTACCGCACCTTTCTGCACCGGGTTCAGACGCCGCCGGCAACCCTTTTTCAACTGAGTATTAACGTCAAGACCCCGGCAAAAGGCAAACTGGTCCGGGCAATGCACATCTCCCCGGATTTGGCCGAAGGTCTGGCGCTGCTGACCCCGGTAAAGCAAGCAGCCGGCTTCAAGGTAATTCTGCCGCGGCTGCGTAACTGGAGCATCGTGGCTTTCGAGTATGAACGCGCGGCCAAACCGGCCTTCCCGCTAACCTCGCCGGTTAAGGACGCCATGGCCGTGTTGAAGACCCAGGCCGAGGCCCAGGCCAAGAAAGACGCCGCCCGCCGGGCCAAAGCGGGGATCGGGCCGTCAAAGGTCAAGAAGGCGCCGTATTATCGTGATTATGCAAAAACTTACAACGTAGATTCTGCCCTCATAAAGAAACTGAAGAAGCTGAAGAACCCGAAGTTGAAGCGGAACGGCCGGCTGGACGTGCATCATGCCCGGGGCGTTTTTTCCTGGTTCAACCCGGTCGAAAGTGCCGTGGCGCTTACCGGCGGTGGGACGTATACGCCGTCCTGGGTGGACTTGGTTGGGTTCAAGTTGCGCGGGAACGGCTGCCTGGACGGCTTTCCAAAGTCCTATGACGAATTGCGGACCTATGACGTGGTGGCGGTAGACAATGTGCACGTCTGGCACTTGGGCGGGCAGAATCGCGTGTGGCTGCTCGAGTTCGTTAAGAATGGCGGGGGGCTGCTGATTTTCGGCGGCTATTACAACTTGTCCCTGGGCGCGGACCACAACACCAGCCTGGCGGAACTCGAGCCGGTACGCATCACCAAATTCAAGAATATCCTACGTAATGACCAAGGCATGCCGCTGCAAGTGGTAAAGAAGAAGTTCTTCGGCAATATGGTGAACTGGGCCCGGCCCGCTTCGGCCTTTGTCGTCGAGACCTCGGACTTGAAGCCCGGCGTGGAGGTGCTCGCAAGCGTTGGGGGCAAGCCCGGCATCGTGGCGCACAAGTACGGCAAAGGCCGGGTGGTGACGGTCCTGTTCAACCCGCACGGCGACTACCCCGAAACCGTCAGGCCGTACTGGAAATGGTCGCAGTGGCCGCGGATCATCGCTGCCTGTGTCCGCTGGCTGGGCCACGGCGCGGAAAAGAAAGACGCCGGACCCCGGGTCGCCCGCAAACTGGACGAGAGCAAGCCGCTGCCGGATGAGTTGATGATGGAGGCGATTGAACTTGAAAGCAAAGAATTTACGGCCCAGTTGAAGGCGGCGCGGGTGAACATGGTTGACGCCGAGAACGCCCGAATCCTGCTCGAAACCGCCGTTGATAACGCCGACAAGATTGAGGATATGGACATCCTGCGGGACATCGCCAACCGGGCCGCGCCTTACGTGGACAAGAGCTTCGGGCCGCTGGGCAAGAAGTTGACTGACTCCGGACTCGACTTTCTGCGGCAGGCGGGCTACCAGATTATCGGCATGGCCGGCGACCGGCAATACCTGGAAGTACTGAACCGGGGCCTGGCGGAGAAACGGCCGGAAGTGGTCCGCGAAACGCTCATTGCCATCGGCCGAATGGGCGCGGCAAGCCTGGCGTCGCCAATCAGGAAGTACCTGAAACGCGGTTCCGAAAAACTGCTGGCCGTGACCGTGCTCAAACGGCTCGGCGACCGCACCGTCCTGGCCAAGATACTGCCGCTGTATGAAGAAAAACTGGTCCGCAAGGTCCGCCTGAAATGCGGCCGGAAAAGCCTCGAGGACACCCTTTGGGGCGGCGTATCCTTCAAATTGCTGCCGGCGCAACGGCGGCGGTTGATGAATGATCGCCGGACCCTGTTAAGGACGCAGCAGGAAGTGAACTTCGACTTGGCCTACACGATCGAGCGCGTGTCGCAACTTGACCCCAAAGAGCTGGAGACTTTCGTGGAGTACTTGGTGAAGGCGTCAAATCCGGCCCTCGCGTCTCTGGCTTATGCGATCTACGCCAGGTTGCCGAAGAAGCAGGCGGCCAGGTTCCGGCGAAAGATCAAAGATGCCAAAATCGAGGCCCTGCGTTTCCTGGCGGAATAAACTCACTAACATAGCAAAAGGGATGGATTGAATGAATAATCCCGTACGCCAGGCTTTGCTCGAGCGTCGGCTGACGATTGGTTCGTGGATTCAGATCGGGCACGGCGCCATTGCCGAGATTCTCGCCAACGCCGGCTTTGACTGGCTGGCGGTTGATTGCGAGCATAGCGATATTGATCTGGGTCAGATGACGGAATTATTCCGCGGCATGTACGGCCGGGGCGCCGTACCGTTCGTTCGGGTGCGTGAAAACGACGTGCTGGCCATTCGTCAGGCGCTCAACCTCGGCGCCCAGGGAGTGATCGTGCCACTGGTGAGTACGCCGGAAGAAGCCGGCCGCGCAGTGGCCGCGGCCAAATATCCGCCCGCCGGCATCCGCGGTTACTGTTTCAGCCGGATGAATAATTATGGCGTTGATTTTGACCATTACGCCAGCAACGCCAATGATGAGATTGCCGTGGTGGTGATGATCGAAAGCCGGGCGGCCGTCGAGAATATCGAGGCCATCCTGGCGGTTGACGGGGTGGACGGCGTCTTTATCGGGCCATACGATCTGAGCGGGTCCTATGACGTTCCCGGGCAGACTTCGCACCCGCTGGTATACGAGGCGCGGCAAAAGGTTCTCGAAGCCTGCGCCGCGGCGGGCAAATCTGCCGGATTACATCTTATTATCCCCGACCGGGCTCAGATTGACCAAGCCTTGGCAGATGGTTTCACCTTCATTGCCCTTGGCGCTGACACTGTTTTCCTGGACAGAAGCTGCCGCGAAGCCCTGGACGTTGCCCGAGGGGCTGCCACCGGTGAGCAATAAACAGGAAGCAGTGAGTGAAGAGGCGGGGATAACGCCCCGTTTGCGACTATTGCTGGTTTTCCTCCTGTTCCTGACGCTGGGATTGGCGCTCTACGCCGTCAGCCTCGAGTCCCCGGCGCTGTTCGATGACCGGGGGGTGTTCGCCGACTTGCGTTGGGAGCAGGTCTGGGCGCGGGCCATATCGCCGCGCCGTTTCCTGGCAAACCTCAGTTTTGCCGCCAATTACTACCTGCACGACACCCACGTGCTCGGTTACCATGTGTTCAACGTGTTGATCCATGTTCTGACGGCGTATGGCCTTTATTTCCTGGTCCGGCTGCTGGCCACAGAAAAACCCCCATCCCCACACTCTCACACCCACACACCTACATACTTCCCTTTGGCTGCCGGGCTGATCTTTCTCTGCCACCCTCTTGCTACCCAGGCGGTGACCTATATCAGCCAGCGCTATACTTCGCTGGCGGCCATGTTCATGCTCTGGTCGCTGGCGGCATATTGCCTGGCACGCCGGGCGCTTGCGGAGAAAAACGAAGTCTGGGGCGCACGGCAACTCGGTTGGGGCGCGGCCGCCTTTATCAGCGCGGTTCTGGCCATGTTCTGCAAGGAATACGCCATCTGTCTACCCGTGCTGGCGCTGCTCATGGAACTATGCTTTTTCAACGAGGACAAGGCGGGTTGGCGCCAGCGGCTGGGGTTTCTGGCGCCGCTGCTGGTGGCCGGGCTGATCATTCCGTTAATCTATGTATGGTTGCCCACACAACTTAGCGGGGGAGGGATCAGCCAGACCGAAACGGGTCTCCTGCCGGACTGGGGCGCGGGCCGGGTTCCTCGCCTAACCTATATCCTGACCGAGTGGAAGGTCATCCTCGGCACTTATTTCCGGCTGTTGCTGCTACCGCTGAGGCAGAACATTGACCACGGTTTCAAGCCGGCAAACAGCCTTTTCGAGCCGCTGGTCGTGGTTTCAGGCGTTATCTTGACCCTGATCCTGGCCGGGGCGGTCTATCTGTGGCGAAAAGCGCCATGGCTCTCCTTCGCCGTCATTTGGGTCTATATCACCCTCGGCCCGACTTCAACCCTGGTGCCGAACACGGAATTCGTGGCGGAACACCGGGTTTATCTGGGCCTGGCTGGCTTCAGCATAGTGGCGGCATGGCTCATAACCCGGCTGCCGGGCAAACGGTGGCTTGTGATCTTGCTTCCTTATCTCTTAGCGCTCGGGGGGCTGACGATAAGCCGCAACCGCCTGTGGAACGATGAACTGCGGTTGTGGCAGGACGCGATGGCCAAAGCCCCGGACATACCCCGCCCGGTCTTCAGCGTCGGCACTACCTATCGCCTGAGAGGCGAGTATGCCATGGCTGAGAAATACTTCCGCGCTTCCCTTAAACGCTGGCCCTATTATCAGCCGCCATACTTGAACCTGGGGGTAGTGCTCGAGGCGCAGGGCAAGAACGAAGAGGCACTTCAAGCCTATACCGAGACAATTCGCAAGTGGCCCGACCATGTGGACGCGATTCATAATCTGGGTCTGCTCCTCAACCGGCTGGACCGCCTTGAAGCGGCCCGGGTCGCCACCGGGCAGGCGCTGAAACTCCAGCCGCGCCACCCCGGCGCCTTGTTCAACATGGCCCAAATCCAGGAAAAACTCCGCAACCTGGCCAAGGCGAAGGACTATTATCGCCGGGCCCTCGAATGCCACCCGCATCCGCGCACGAAGTTCCTGGCGCACTTTTATCTGGGCAAGATACTCGAGGGTGAAGGTGCTTTAGCTGAGGCGCTGGCGGAATATGTGACCGCGTTGTCGTTGACGCCCCGGCAGTGGGCCGGTGCGGTTTTCTGGCGCATCGGGTTGGTGCTGCGGCGGCAGGAACGCTTTGCCGAGGCCGAAAAAGCCCTGATAAAAGCCCTTGACCTGGCCTCGGCCCAGATTCGCGGGGACATTCATCTGGAGCTTGCCCGCCTCTACCTCGGCTGGAAACGGCTGGCGCCGGCCCGGCGGCACTACCACCAGGCACTGCAAACAGGCAGAAAACCCGTACCGGAACTGGAAAAGGAACTCAGAACTGAAGAACAAGGAACTCAGAACTGAAGAACAAGGAACTCAGAACTGAAGAACAAGGAACTCAGAACTGAAGAACAAGAATGACGGCCCGCAGGGCCTATGCGAGCCGAAGGCGAGAGCGAAGCGTCAACTCAGAAGGAAGAAGTTCTGGATTCTGGATTCTGAATTCTCTTGTTCCTCATTCTGAGTTCATCAGTTCCTTGTTCGATATTCTGAGTTAATCAGTTCCTTGTTCGATATTCTGAGTTCATCAGTTCCTTGTTCGATATTCTGAGTTCATCAGTTCCTTGTTCGATATTCTGAGTTAATCCTGCCCGTGTCTGCGTGACACCAGGTGGAAAGCGACTATCTTAGTGTGGGCCTTAGGTAACCGGGCAAAGGGACAATGCCATTGGAATGGTTTTACGTCAGAAACGCCAGGCAAAGAGGACCCGTTCAGCGTGAAGAACTGGACCGGCTGATCCAATCCGGCGAATTGCCGGATGACACCTTGGTCTGGTGCGAAAGCATGGAGAATTGGCAGCCATATAAACAAACGATCGAATCGGCGGCGGCCACGACGGCTCAGGGCGCGCCGCTAACGCAGCCGGGCGCCCAACCCACCGCGCCCCTGCCCGCAGCCGGGCCAGGCGAGACCAAATGCTCGGAATGCGGCGGCAGCTTCCCGGAACGTGATTTGGTGCCGTTCGGCCGGAAGTGGGTTTGCCCGGGCTGCAAGCCGCTTTTTTTGCAGAAGCTGAAGGAAGGGGTCGCTCTAGACCCCGCCACGGCAGTTCCGGACGCCGGCGGCCAGAACCCGATGGCCGTGGCCGGGTTTGTTCTGGGGATTGCCGGTCTGGTGCTGCTCTGCGGCATTGGATTGGTGCCTGGCATCCTTGGCCTGATCTTTTCAACGATGGGAGTGAGCCGGGCAAACGCCGACCCTGAACAAACGGACAAAGGGCTGGCAACTGCCGGCATCTGGCTTTCGGCGGTGGCCATTTTGCTGAACCTTATCGTCTTGATTCTGTTTCTGATGGCCCTCACCGGCACGATAGTGGCCGCTAAACGGCTGGACTTCTCACCTTGAACCAAAACGATGGCACAACTTGGCGTTGGCAATGAACCTGCGGGCAATCCAATGCATCAACTGCCGGCAGCCTCTGCCGGACAACTCCTTCAATGCCGGCTTCAAGGCCTGTCCGAATTGCGGCGCGACAGTCCAGGCCAGACTGTATCCGGCTCTATTCCGGGAACTGAGCACCATCCAAGCGGGGCAGATCGACCTGGTGGAAGGCGAATCGAGTTGTTTCTACCACGAAGACAAGAAGGCTGCGGTTCACTGCGCGCATTGCGGCCGCTTCCTTTGCCAGTTGTGCGACATGCTGATCGAGAATCGCCACCTGTGCCCGCAGTGTATCTTGAGCCAGTTGAGCAAGGGCCAGCTCGAGACGCTCCAGCGCGGCCGCTTCCTCTATCATAACCTGGCCTTGTCCCTGGCCGTGCTTAACTGGATTGTCGGCTGGTGTATGCTTGGACTGCCGGGGATGCTGGCGATATTCTTCGGCGTCCGCGCCTGGACCGCGCCGCCTGCCATCTATCAGAAAACCAGGCTCAACCATCGGCTGACCGTCGCCGTCGCCGTTATTCTCGGGATCACGAGCACCGCGCTCTGGCTCATTTTTGCCATCTATGTGCTCCTTTATAAGGTTTAAACCAAAAATCCAAAATCCAAAACCTGCGTTATGGCTGAAAGCTACAAGAAAATCTCGAGCGGCGCCGGCATGTTCCTGGCAATCCACAAGCTGTATCGGACGAACGAGTACTTGCTCCTGATTCAGACCAGTGGCTACTCGGAAAAATACCGGCGGCTTTATTTCAAGGACATCCAGAGCATCCAGATCATGCGGACCAATCTCCGGCTGGTCATCGGCCTCATTCTGGGTCTGCTGGTCACGCTGTTCGGCCTGTTGAACGCGCTGCTTTTGCCGAACATTGACAATGATGAGGTCCTCGGCCTGGTCCTGGTCATGCTTGGCCTTCCATTCCTTGCTTGTCTGACGTATTTTGTGGTGAACATTCTCAAGGGCCCGGCCTGCCGCTGTGTGGCGCGTACCGCGGTGCAGGAGCTTGCCCTGCCCACGCTCATGCGGGTACGGCAGGCAGAGCGCGTTCTCGGCGAGATCGAGCCGTTAATCAACCTGAGTCAGGGTCCGTTGGCCCGGGAAGACTTGCTGGCGGAACTTGCCAAAGCCAGGAACGCCATCACCGCCCCCGCGAAAACGGCCCCGGCGCCCGCGCCTGAACCTGAAGCCCAACAGCCAGAATCCAGAATCCAGAATCCAGAATATAGGAGGGAAAAGGGTTCAGAAGCAAGCTGAAGCTTGAGACGGCCCGAAGGGCCTATGCGAGCCGCCAGGCGAGAGCGAAGCGGCAACTCCAACCGGCCATTCTCTTTTCAATGTGGGAGCGGCAGACGCGCCGAAGGCGCTATGCGAGCCGCCAAGCGAGAGCGAAGCGGCAACTCCAACCGGCCATTCTCTTTTCAATGTGGGAGCGGCTACCATGCCGCGATTCCTGTTGGAGTTCAAACTTCAGTTTGCTCCTGTTGAGTCGTTGCATAATTCAACAGGCCGAGGCTTAACCTGTTGCCCTGCCCGGAGATCAACTCCGGCAAGCGGTTCATCTGAAAGCCGGCAAACCTGAAAGCCAACAACAAGTGACCGTGAAAACGAAACCGGAACAGAATCCGCGAACGGGTGAGGCGCTGGCCCACGCACGCTGTTTTAATCACGCCACCCGCGAGGCTGTTGCCCGGTGTCTGGAGTGCGGCAGGTACTATTGCCGGGAATGTATTACCGAGCATGACGAACGGGTGATCTGCGCGGTTTGCCTGCGCCGCCTGAGCGCCAGGGGCCCCGCCAGGGTCTGGGCCAATCTGCTGGCGCTTTGGCGGGTTCTCCAGGCGGGCGCCGGCCTGCTCACGCTCTGGCTCTTTTTTTACCTCATCGCCAGGCTGCTTCTGCTGATCCCGGATTCGTTCCACGAGGGGACCATCTGGCTGGATGCCCCGCCCACAACGCAGGAAGAGATGAAGAATGACTAGCATACCCGCGGGCCGGACAAGTTGCGCCAGCCCAATCCTGCTGATTGATGAGGCGCTGCATCTGCTGCGCACCGCCCCGCTGGCCACGCTGGCCTATTATTATATCGGCAGCCTGCCGTTTGTGGCGGGGCTGCTGTATTTCTGGTCCGACATGAGCTACAGCGCCTATGCCTGGGGGCACTACGTCGAAGCCACGCTGGGGATGACCGTGCTGTTCATCTGGATGAAGACGTGGCAGGCGCGGTTCTGCGCCTTGCTATGGGGCCAGGCGAACGGCCGGGAACCCCCGCGATGGACGTTCACAGCCGCCTTAAAACTCGCTTCTGTCCAGTGTATCATCCAGCCGTTCGGGCTCTTTCTTTTGCCGGCGGCGATGGTGGCGGCTCCGTTGTTCCCGTTCGTTTACGGGTTCTACCAGGCCGCCACGGTCTTTACGGGCCTACAGGACAGTTCCGCCAGAGAAGCCTCTGCCCGCGCCCGGCGGCACGCCTTGTTGTGGTACACACAGAACCTGGCGATTATCGCCCTGCTGGCATTATTCATCCTGATCGTATTTATCAACCTGCTGTACTGCTTTGGCTTCTTCCCGTTCTTGCTGAAGACACTTCTGGGCATCGAAACCGCGTTTTCCCGCGGCGGGCTGCGGGTCGTCCTAAACACCACGGTAATCAGCGCCGCTTGCGGCCTGACCTATCTGGTGATGGACCCGGCGGTAAAAGCGGTCTACGTGCTGCGCTGCTTTTACGGTGAAGCGACGAGCACCGGCGCGGACCTGCAGGCGGAACTCAAATCACTCCAGCCGGTGGCGACCAAGGTTCTGCCGCTGATTCTGGGGCTGGCCCTGTTCTTGGCGATGGCTTCTGCCGGCCGCGCCGCGGAAGACGCACCACAATCCTTCGGCCCGGGCGCGTTATCGCCCCCGGCGAAGGCCGCGGGAGATAACGCCGTCTCGGCAGCGGAACTGGACGCCGCCATCCGCAAGACCCTGCGCCGGCGCGAGTATGCCTGGCGCATGCCCAGGGAGAAACTGCCGGAGTCCAAAGATGGTTCCAGGAGCGGGCTGTTGCATGAGCTTAACGAGCTTGTCAGCCGCATGGGAAATTGGGTTAAGGAGAAGACTGAGGCCGCCTTGAAATGGCTGGTAGAGTTCCTCAGATTCCGACCGTCGCCAGTCAGCCGGGGGAAGGGCTGGAACCCGAACCTTCGCTGGCTCGGCGCAATGATGCCGCTCTTCAGATTTCTGTTTATTCTGCTGCTGGTCGCCGGCGCGGTGATTCTGGGCTGGAAAATCTGGAAATACCGGCGGGAAAAGATTCCTGAGACCAAACCCGTCGAGCTCGAGGAGACGACGCCGGACCTCGAGGACGAAAACGTGCTGCCGGATGAACTGCCGGAAGACGGCTGGACAACGCTGGCCCGCGAACTTATCGAGCAGGGGGACTTGCGCCTGGGCCTCCGGGCGTTGTATTTGGGCACCCTTTCATTCCTCGGCGAACATAACCTGCTCCTGATTGCCAAGTTCAAGTCGAACCGTGACTATCATCGGGAACTGGCGCGGCGGGCACATACGCTCCCGGAACTGCTGGCGGCCTTCGCGGCCAACGTCAGCACCTTCGAAAGGGTCTGGTACGGCATGCGCAAAGTCGCCACGCCCATGCTCAACAAATTCCGCACGAACGTGGACAGGATCAAAACCGATGCGCAAACCTGAGACCATTATTCTTCTCCTTTTCCTGTGTTGCGGCGCGATCTTCGGTCTGGGTCTCTGGCAGATTCTCGCCCTGCGCTTCAGCAAGGGGGACGTTTATCCCCCCTATTCGAGTCTGCGGGCCGATCCGCGCGGCACGAGGGCGTTCCGCGACAGCCTGGCTCAACTCGAGGCATTGGAGGTCCGGCTCAATTTCCAGGATCTGGCCCAAGCCGGAATACCGGAGAACGCCACGTTGATGTTCCTGGGTGTCACGCAGCGTTTCCTGTGTGCATATCCCGACGCCGAGTTCGCCGTGCTGGACGAATTCATCCGCGAGGGCGGCCACCTGGTCCTGACCCTGGAGCCGCTGACAGAGAAGCCGTGGTTCTGGGATAAGCCCAAGCCTGCGAAACTCAGACGTCCCGCCACTCTTCCGCCCGGAAATCCGTTGGCGTATATCTTCCGAGACCAATTTCTTGAGAGCTGGGGTGTAAGCCTGGACTGCCGGCCCCTGGAGAAGGATGAACAGACCCGCGAATATGTTCCCGCGACCGCTGTGAGGGTGTCGCAGGCGTTGGCGGCGGGCAGCGTTTCGTGGCATAGCGCCTTCTACTTCAAGGGGCTCGCCCCGGGCTGGAAGGTCATCTACCGCCGCGACAACGACCCGGTAATGATCGAACGGCGTCTGGGCAAAGGCCGCGTGGTACTCGCCACCGACAGCTTCTTCGTCAGCAACGAGGCGTTGCGGCGCGAGCCGCACCTGCGACTGCTGGCCTGGCTCATCGGGCCGCATCCCACCGTGGTGTTCGATGAGATGCACCTGGAAGTCAAGGAGGAACCCGGTGTGGCGACCCTCGCCCGGCGTTACCGGTTGCACGGCTTTTTCGCGGCCCTGCTGTTCCTCAGCTTCTTGTTTATCTGGCGGAACGTTTCGAGCCTGGTGCCGCCGCTGCCGCTCGAACGAACAGCCGGTAGCCGTGAGTTAACGGCAGGCAGAACCGCCGCGGCAGGTTTTGTGGTTCTGCTGCGCCGGCACATCCGGCCAAAACAGCTCTTGCCGGTGTGCTTTGAAGAATGGCGCCGGAGCATAGGAGCACACCGGCCGAGCTCCGCTAAGCTGCAAAGCGAAATTGAACGGCTGGCAACTGATCCGGAACTGACCGGAGACCAGCGGTTGACCATCGAAGCCTATCGCCGAATCTGTCTGTATCTGAGCAAACGAAAGGATTAAACCGTGAAGCGAGTCAAGCTTACCAAGCATCTCCTCGAGGCGCTGGCCCGGGCCCGGGAAGAAGTGGCCAAGGTAATCATCGGCCAGCAAGAAGTCGTAGACCAATGCCTGATTACAATCTTTACCGGGCACCACGCCCTGATCGAGGGGGTGCCCGGGGTGGCCAAGACCCTGCTGGTGCGGACCTTGGCACGGGTGCTGGGCGGCGAATTCAACCGCATTCAGTTCACGCCCGACCTGATGCCCGCCGACATTACCGGCACCAACGTGTTCAACATGAAAACCAGCGGGTTCAACCTGGTCAAGGGGCCGGTTTTTACCACCTTTCTGCTGGCGGACGAGATCAACCGCGCCCCGGCCAAGACCCAGTCAGCCCTCCTCCAGGCCATGCAGGAGCGGAAAGTAACTATTGACCGCGATACCCATGATTTGTCGCCCAACTTCACCGTGTTCGCCACCCAGAACCCGATCGAGTACGAGGGCACTTATCCGCTGCCGGAAGCTCAGAAAGACCGTTTCATGCTGAAGATCGGGATGTACCCGCCGGATCGCGAGCAGGAACTCGCTCTGGCCACGCGCATGCTCGGGGCCGACGCGCCGGAAGCCGTGCTGGCCGGGAATGCCGTGGAGGCCGTGATCAGCCCGGAAGACCTCCTGGAGCTGCGGGGGGCGCTCGAGGGCATCCTGGTGAAGGATGAAATCGTGGCCTATATCGTGGACCTTGTCCGCGCCACCCGCAATCACGACACCGTGCTGGTCGGCGCCGGACCTCGCGCCACCCAGGCCCTACTCCTCGGCGCCCGGGGCCTGGCCGCCCTCGAAGGCCGCGACTTTGTCTCACCCGACGATGTGAAAACCATGGCCGTGCCCGTGCTCCAGCACCGGCTGATACTGCGCCCGGAATACGAGATCGAAGGCTTGACCGTGATCGAAGTGATTGACAAGATTCAGCAGCAAATCACCGTGCCCCGCTGACAAGCCAAAGTGAAAAGTGCATTGTAGCGCGAGAATCTGTCTCGCGCAGGACCGCTGGACGGATTCCGGCGCTACAAATACAAAGTGAAAAGTGAAAGAGATTCAAAGTCTAAAATCTAAAATATCATGATTGTACCGCAATATCGTTTGCTGTTCTGGGCCGGGTCGGTTATGCTGCCCGCCGCGTTGCTGGGGGCCGCCATGCCGCAACTGGTTCCCGCGGGCTGGCTCGCGGTAGGCTTCTTTCTTGCCGCGGCGCTGCTGGATGCCGTCTTCGGGTTTGGCAGTCTGCGCGGTCTGCGGGTGGAACTGCCGGAAGTGCTGCGGTTCACCCGGAACCGCGAAGGCGTTGTTCCCGTCCTCATCAGTTCTTCGGAGAAGAAAGCGTTCCGGCTGCGCCTGGGCCTGCCGTTCCCCGCCGACATCGGGTCCGCGGCCAGCGACGTGCTGGTGCAGATTCCGGCGGGCCATGAGCATACGCAATATTCCTGGGCCTGTACGCCCAGCCGCCGCGGCCGCTACCTGCTCGAGCGCTGCTATTTCGAGCGAAGCTCGCCCCTCGGGCTCTGGGCCTTGCGCAAAAGCTGTCACACCCCGATGGAAATCCGCGTGTACCCGAATCTGCTGAAGGAACGGCGCAACCTGGCGGCGTTGTTCCTGAACCGCGGCGGCATCGGCGTTCATGCCCAGCGGCAAGTGGGCCGGGGCCGCGACTTCGAGAAACTGCGCGAATACATCCCCGGCGACAGCTATGAGGATATTCACTGGAAAGCCTCGGCCAAGCGTGGGCAGCCGGTCACCAAGGTCTATCAGATCGAGCGCACCCAGGAGGTCTACGTCGTCATTGATGCTTCGCGCTTAAGCGCCCGCCCGGCTGACCCACTAGCGCCGGTGGACGAGGAATCCCAGCTCGAACGCTTCCTTAGCGCGGCCCTGGTATTGGGCCTGGCTGCCGAGAAGCAGGGGGACAAGTTCGGGTTGCTGGTTTTCAACGACCACGTCGAGGCTTTTCTCCGCGCCCGCAACGGCAAGGCCCATTACAACGCCTGCCGGGACGCACTTTATACTATGGAACCGAAGATCGTGACGCCCGATTTTGACGAGCTGTGCAGCTTTGTCCGCCGCCGCTTGACCCGCCGGGCGCTCCTGGTTTTCCTGACCAATCTGGACGACCCGGTGCTCTCCGAAAGCTTCGTGCAAAACATCCGCTTGATCAGCCGGCAGCACCTGCTCTTGGTGAACATGATCACCCAGCCCGGCATCCAGCCCCTGTTCACCGACCCGGAGGTCACCCGGGTTGCCGATATTTACCGGCAGCTTGGCGGACATTGGCGCTGGCATGAGCTGCGCGAACTCGAGCGAGTGCTCAAGCGCCAGGGCGTCAATTTCCGCTTGCTGACCAATGAAGGCCTGTGCGCCGAACTGGTGTCGCAATACATGAGCGTGAAACAACGGCAGTTGTTGTAGCCGCGAAACGGGAAAAACTGTGTTGCCGCGTCCTTGCAGCCGCGAAACGGGAAAAACTGTGTTGCCGCGTCCTGAGGTCCTTGTAGCCGCGGCACTATGTTGCCGCGTCCTGAGGTCCTTGTAGCCGCGGCACTATGTTGCCGCGTCCTGAGGTGAAAAGTGAAAGGTGAAAAGTGGAAGGGATTCAGCATGCTGAATCCTGATCCCCAGATCTCGGGATTAATTCTGTCTAAGAAAAGCCTGAAATCTAAAATCCAAAATCTAAAATATGATAATTGACCTGCAAAAATTCGTGGCGGAAGAGAAACCGGCCTGGAAGGAACTGGAACAGCTCATCACCAGGCAGGAACGTGAACCGTTGGCCAAGTTGACGCTGGCGGAGGTCAAACGCTTTCACTACCTCTATCAGCGGGCCAGTTCGGACCTGGCCAAGTTGACCACCTTTTCTGCCGACCGCGGGTTGCAACAGTACCTCGAGGGGCTGGTCAGCCGGGCTTACTGCGAAATTCACGAGACCCGCAGCCATCACCGTTTCCGGCCGCTGCACTGGTTGCTGGTGATTTTTCCGTGCGCCTTCCGCCGCCACCTCGGGGCGTTCTGGCTGGCGTTAGCCGTCACCCTCGCCGGCGGCCTCTTCGGCGCCGTGGCCTTGACCATTGACAATCAGGCCAAGAACGTGATCATGCCACGCTGGGCCCCGCACTTGCGCGGCGATCCGGCCGAACGCGTGCGAAGGGAGGAGGCAACGGAATCCTACCACGGGCTTGGCGCCACTGGCACGGCCTTTTATTTCACCCATAACACCAAGGTTGCGATTGGCGCCATGGCTTTGGGCTTTACCTGGGGCATCGGCACGATTGTCATGCTGTTTTACAACGGCGTCATTCTGGGCGCGGTTTTACTTGACTACGCTGTCGCCGGTCAGGGCGTCTTCGTGACGGCCTGGCTGCTGCCGCACGGCGCCGTGGAAATTCCGGCGATCCTGGTGGCCGGCCAGGCGGGTCTGGTTCTGGCCGGGGCCGTGATCGGCTGGGGCAAACGCGAGGCCCTGTTCCAGCGCCTGCGCAGGGTCGGCAAAGACGTGGTCACGCTCATCTTCGGCGTCGCCGTACTCCTCTTATGGGCCGGCGTCGTCGAGTCGTGGTTTTCGCAAATGCACGAGCCCGTCATTCCATACGGGATCAAGATCATCATTGGCTGCCTGCAACTGCTGTTGGTAGTCCTGCTTCTGGCCAAGTCCGGCAGCGGCTATTCCGAGGAGGAGAAGGAGGCGCCCGGCGACCACCCATGAGAACGGCAAAACATAACACCCAGATCATCCGCACCCCCGAGGGCATCATCTTTTCGATGCTGCTGGCCGGGCCGATGAGCCGCTTCCTCGCCTGGCTGATAGACTTGGCCATAATCGCCCTGCTGAGCATTATCTTCGCCATACTCTGTTCGATACTCGGCCTGCTTGCCCTCATCGCCGGGCCTATCGGCGCGGATATGATGGCCGCGCTCTTTCTGGCCGGCGTGTTCTTGCTCAACATTGGCTATGCTATTTGCCTGGAATGGTTCTGGCGCGGCCGCACCATCGGCAAACGCTGCCTGCACCTGCGAGTCGTGGACGAGTACGGCCTGCGCTTGCGCTTCAGCCAGATCGTCATCCGCAATCTGCTCCGCGTCGCGGACGCCCTGCCCGCCTTCTACCTGCTCGGCGGCCTCACCATGATCCTCAGCAGACACCAGCAACGCCTCGGCGACCTGGCGGCAAACACCATCGTCATCCGCCTGCCCAGGCTCGTGGCCCCCAACCTGAACGAATTGCTCAGCGAGAAATACAATTCTTTCCGGGCCCAGCCGCATCTGGCCGCCCGCCTGCGCCAGCTCGTCAGCCCGCGCGAGGCCGAAATTGCCCTGCAAAGCCTCGTCCGCCGGGACCAGTTCGAGCCTGCGGCCCGCACCGAACTCTTCCGCAAGTTCGCTGAATATTTCCGCGCCAAGCTCAGTTTTCCCGAGGAAGCCTGCCTCGGCTTGTCCGACGAACAGTACATCCGCAACGTGGTTGACCTCATCTATCGCATCCGGCCCGACGACGATGACGCCGCCCGCTCGAACACTCACGCAAAACCCGACCCTCTGCCGCAAAAAGCTCTCTGACCGCTCCTGCCTCAACGCTGCCCGGCAATGTCCCGGCTCATCCGGAACCGCCGGGCAGCCCTCAGTAGAATCCCGATGACATCGCATTCATCGTCTTTCCTCCCTTTTTTGCGCCGTCAGGCGCATTCGTAATCGTAATCGTAATCATAATCGTAATCGTCCTTTCCCTTCCGCCTTCCGTGCCTTCCGTGGTTCAATCTTCCTTAGTACCGAACACCGAATACGGAACACTGAACACTCCTTTCCGGTCCCGCCCACGGGGCGCAGCCCTTCAAAAAACAAATACTACCTATATTATACATACTTTTATGCGCCTATGCAAGCCCTCTTCTCAAAAAAAACCAATCTTTTTTCGCCCACGCTCAAAGAAATTCACCACGAAGGGCACGAAGAGCACGAAGCCGTGCTCCGGAATCCTGGTCCCCCTTCCGTGCTTTCCGTGCTTTCCGTGGTCTAATCTTCCAGTGTTCTTTATTCTGGATTCTGAATTCTGGATTCTGGATTCTCCCAAAAACTTTCGCCCACGCTCAAAGAAATTCACCACGAAGGGCACGAAGAGCACGAAGCCCTGCTGAAAAACATCCGCAGATTACACCGATTACGCACATTACGCAGATTCTACTGAATACCTTGGCTATTTCAGCCGTCCCTACGGGACTGATTGGATCGTTGTCTGAGGACCCAGCACTGAAGTGCTGGGCTACGTTCACAGCGTCCTTTCAGGACGTCAGTACCTCTCCTGCCGCCCCCGCAGGGCGCGTTCGTAATCGTAATCACAGCCATCCCATGGAGTATTGGAGTGCTGGAGTGTTGGAGTATTGAATGAGAACAGCTTGGGACACAATTCGGAGTGTAGGAATTCCGGGAAACATTTCCGGTGGCGCGTTCTTGCCTGG
>SDBT01004438.1_pt1 | contig 23811 bp, 40 predicted proteins | sample 2277101 | NCBI WGS metagenome assembly SDBT01 (sample SAMN10404973, study PRJNA504765) | marine sediment metagenome | isolation source: marine sediment core GS10_PC15, 103 cmbsf | place: Arctic Ocean: Southern Knipovich Ridge | collected 2010 | reverse complement strand
GCTGATACATACGGAATCGCAACTTTTGTGAAAACAACACCGTCTTCAGCCATCATTTCAAAGTCGGTTTGGTTGGCACGATCAAAGAAATTATCTTTTCCGCCACGCTTTTTTACACTTACTTCAGCTTCAAAATCACCGTAAAGCGCATCTTCTGACAAATCAACATAATATTCAAGCGTTGTTCCTGAATTTGTAATTGCTTGTAACGGAATACCATGAAACGTTCCATACGCTGCACGCCATTGTAAAACAACGTCAAGCCCTTCGCGTGGTAAAACCAATGAATCAGCACCAACTTCAAGTTCAGAGGGTCGGCCCGTCCAATCAGTATCAAGGGTAATGTCAAATACATTACGAGGAACTACACCAACACCGTTTAAAATCCACTGCATATTAATCGTGTCTATGTCTGTTATAAAGAACACCGTTCGGCGTCTTTGTTGCCTTAATCATCATGAAAACCTTTTCTGTAATTTGTTCAAGGTTATATTCGGTTTCAGGCTTATTAATTAATTCATCAAGTTTGCCTTCGATTCCTGAAGTGTCCCACATTCCGCCAATTTGAACGGCACCAGTTCCAGCTTTCACCAATTTACCGGTTTCAACATCTTGGGCAACTTGTGCGAGAGTGGAATTTGACATCCATGCCGGAACCTTAGAATTGTTTTCAGCGTCCATTATGCGCTCGTATGGGTGAATCATTGCAAGTGAACCGCCTCGACCATCCAAGCCTTGACCATTCGCGCCAGTGTTTTCAATACCCTCTGCAAATGCTGGTATTGAATTAATAAGTGCTTGGAGAAGTGCAATATCTCGCGCGGTATCAACTAGCGGTGTTTTAGATCCTTGTTCAACTTTCGAATTATACGTATTTATTCCGGCCAAAATTAATGCACGTCTGGCTTTTGCTTGTTCTTCTGCAATCTTCTTTTTATTCGCCTCGTTAATGATTCGCTGTTGTTCTGCAAGCGATTGTTCAGTATTAATATTTCCATCTTCAGCTAATTGTTGAAAGTGCGCTTGACGGTTTTCAGCCGCCGCAATTTCACGATCTAAAGCAGCTATTCGTTTATCAGATTGTTTATCAAGGAATTTTGTAACTAAAATAGCAATTTCACGCCGTCTTTTTGCCGCTTCTTTTTCCAGGTCCTCAAGGTCTTTTAATTTATCCTCCTTGTCCTTTAGTGCTTGGTCATCAAGTTCTTTGATTTCCTGATTAGTGTCTCGCTCTATACCAAGGATTTCGTTGTTAGTAACCTCTTTTATGTTTACAATTTGGCCCTGAAGATTTTGATAAGCATCCACTTCGATGGCTTTTATTTTTCCTAGTTCAACTTGATAATTTTCTTCTATAAGAATCCTATCAGCCTTTGTTAAATTGTCCTGAGCAAGCAATTCGTCACGTTCAAGCGCTAATTCTGCACGCATGTCATCAAAACGAAGTTTAAATAAATCCTTTTGAACCTTTATTTCGAAATCGCGTCTTGCAATTGCTGCTTTAATCTCTATATCTTTTCGCCTGTTTATCAATTCTTTAGCCTTTGAGAAGTCAGCAACACCCCCTTCAGAAGCCTTTATTTTTTGAAGTTCTACTTCGGCGTCAATTAAATCTTGAACGTCCTGAATTTCCTGATCAGATTGCGCTTCTGATAGTTCTTGCCGTATTTCTAAACTTGTTTGAAGCTGCGCGTTCAACTCTCTTAGCAGTTCAATTTGATTACTAAAAGCGGTTTCGGCCTTTTCGCCAGCGACTTCGACTTCAGTACTAAACACCTTCGTTGCAACAGTTGCGTCTTTTGTAGCTTCGCCAGCTTCTTCAAGTGCTTGTGTATAGATTTTTATTTTTTCATCGCTAGCTGTAATTTTTGCCCTTAGATTTTCCAATCCTTTTACGGCTTTAAAAACACGATCTTGAAAGTCTGTTGTTAATGCCCCTGCAACACCTAAAGACTCCATAAATTCTGAACCAACCACTGTGTTAAAGTCAAAATCAACATTTCCAACGCCTAGCCTTTCCAGTAGGTTCTTCTGTTCTTCCCATGCCTCTCGATTTGCGTTTCTTCGCTTACCAACTGCTTTTAGATGGTTTTTAAGTTGGTCTTCAGTTGCTTTTACAGCCTCTTCTTTTTGCTGTATAAATTCGGCTTGTGTTATCTTGTTAAGCGCTCGTTCACGCTCTAATTGTGATATTCTTTTTTCCTGTATTTTATTTAGCTCGTCAATTTTTTCTCCAGCATCTTTTATAGCACTATCAGTAGCGGCGCCAATTTTGAAAGTTTCTCTTGCCAATGCCCTAGCACCAGAAACGGCTTTCCAAAACATTTGTGCTAATTTGGCGACAGCAGCAATTACAGCAGTCCAACCAACGGCCCGCAATTGCTTACCCATTCCCTTAAATGCACTTCCAGCGCCTTTTGCCCCTTTTAGGACTTGGCCTAATCCCCTTGTAAATTGACCTAATTGCCTGATAAACGGCGAATTTATTGCTTTTATAGCTAATAGTCTGGTCTTATAAATCAAGAAAGCCTTACCAACTGTTATGACTAAAGACGCAATTTCATCAAGGTTTTCAGCTAAGAACGTAAGGAATTCTTTTACGTTTTCACCGATTCCACCACCCTCATTCATCTTTAAAATGAACCCTTCCCATGCTGAAGAAAGAAGCGTGAATTGACCGCCAATAGTGTCAAGTCGTTTCGCTGCCATTTCTTCAAGTTCAGCGTTTACGCCGGTAATTGATTGCTTCAAGTCAACCAACGAATCAGAACCTTCAATGAACGTATTGAACGCCGCAACACTTCGCTTGTCAGTTAATTCAAGGGCTTTACCTAGATCAATTCCTTTGGCTTGTAATTCCTGAAGCGCTCCAGCTAATTCTTCAGAACTCGTTATTGGTCGGCCTAATTCCTTTGCAAGAACTCCATTCGCATCAGCTAAGTTTAATAGTATATTTCTGGTTGCCGTTGCTGCACTTGACGCATCAAAACCAGAGTTTGCCAATTGTCCTAATAAGGCCGTTGTATCTTCAATAGAGAATCCAAACGCTTTTGCGACCGGTGCAACTGTTGATAAGCCACTATTTAAGGCATTAAAATCAAGTGCGGTTTTGGTTGTGGCAACTCCTAGCGTACTAACAACGCGCTCCATTTCTTCAGCACCAAGGCCAAAGGCACGCAAAGCGGATCCGGCAAGTGCAGCGGCCTCAGGTATTGCGGCACCAGTAGCGGCGGCAAAGTTTGAAATAGCTTTAGTTGATTTCTGTATTTCGGACGTTTCGAAACCAAGTTTTGCCAACTCAATCTGCATTTCAGTGATTTGCGTCGCTGAAAATTGCGTAACCGCACCAAGTTCTTTCGCTTGTTTCGTTAAGGTTGTAAGCTGATCTTCTGTTTTTCCTGAAATTGCTAGTAAATCGCCCTGTGCTTGATCGAAATTCTTTACAATGTCAACTGTTCCACGTAACGCCCTAAACACTCCTAAAGCGGCTCCAATTCGTAAAAGGCCACGCTTTAAACCTTCAAGCCCCTTGTTGTAATCTCCTACACTTCGGAAATTATCACCAACAGTAGCGTCAATCTTCTTTAATGCCTTATCTCCTTTCTGTGCTGCACGTGTTACATCGCGATAAGTTGCAGCCATTTTACGGTATTCAGGCGTTAACCTTTTCCCGTTTTGCTCTAATTTGAGCATTTCAGCCGCTAAACGTTTCGACTCGTTTTTCTGGTCACGTGTAGTATCTGAAAGTATTTTATAAGCGTTATTTTCCTCACGTGCTGCTTTTGCAACTCGTTCTGAAGCCTTCGCTTCCATGTCTTTTTGCTTCTTTAAAAGCTGTGAATTCCGTAATTCTTCGCGCTCAGTCTTTAACTTTTCGCGCTTGATTCGTTCAAGATTAATTTCAGCCGTGGCCTTTTGCTTGATTGCAGTAGCCTCTTTTTTGTCAAGGTCAACCGCACGCTTCTTCATTTTCTCAGCTTTTTGGGCTGCAGCAACGAAGGCGTTAATGCTTTTTGTATTCTTGTTTTGTGCTGCTGTAACATCTTTTTCAAGAATGGCCGCAGACTCAACCAACTCTTGATTCAGTTCGTTGATTACCGGAATAGTATCAGCCGCACTCTTTCGAATGTCGCCGTAAATGTCCTTTTCGGAAACGTCACTTTGCTTTATTATGCCTGGCATATTCTAAAAGTATATCTTGATATTCAACAACTGTTATTTCTGTTGGCTTTAGATGTATTCCGTACCATTTCGAAAGGTGAACTAAAGACTGCCCTGTACTTTGACCCTTGCCACCTCTTGACATTATTTTACGAAGTTTTTCTTCTTGGATTCCGATTAATGTCAGAAGAAAGCGGTCCCTTGTCTGAACAAATTGCAATTCAAGAATTGCTTTTTTCTTCATTATCTTCAACATTTTGGTATAAATGTCGCTTAACCCATACTTTTCAATGTAGCCGTCGTAAATTTTAAACCACGCTTCTTTGTCTTCATCGGTTTCTTCGCTCTCTAAATCTACCTTTTTACGGGTGTATCTGTAATCTCCTTTCAAGCATTCGTTCCAATTGGAAAGAAGCATATCATGGATTGATACCCAGCGTTCTACGGACGTATTTAATGTACCCCGTTTTCGCTTCCATCGTAAATTTAATAAGGCTATCATCGGTCAGATTTAGAATTTCTTCACGCCACCAATCCTGATCTTCCATTTTGGTCGAATCGGCGTCAATTATAATTTCGCTTGCTAGTACTGTGATAAACATTGAACGGAAAAACGCGCTTGTATCTTCTAGGGTGAAATGTTCGCCCTCTTGCTTTCTTCCTCCACTTGCTACTTCTGTCGCAAATGAGTATGTCCCAATTATTTGACCATCGCCATCAACGCCTAGTTCAACAAGCTGTTCCTGTTGAATCCAAATGCGTATAGTTTTGATTTGTAATTCTGGTGTAATTGATTGAATCCATCCTTGCGCATCGCTTAAAGTTTTCGCCTTTCGCAATGAAACCCCAATTTTCGAATCCATCAAGTTTATCATAGCAACCTAAAAAAAGGCGCTCACCCAATAGAATGAGCGCCTTGATTTTTACTTTTTAGCTTTTGCAGATTTCTCCGCTTCAGCCTTCATTTCTCTTGCTTTTTCCCAAGCAAGTTGCACAATGTTTCCATTTTTTTTGTGTGCTGCTGCAAAAAGTTTTTGAGCATCCTCTACGGTTTTACAACCTAACAAGGCTTTACCGTTGAAACCCATCTTTTTGCCTATAACTACTGTGAAATCCATAGTATAAAGTTTAAAAAATTAATATTAAGCTCCAGCAATTACGCTAAATGAACCACTAAATCCAGCCTTCGTAACTGAAACCGTTAACTCATCAGTAGCAATGAAAGAAAGCGCCGCAAGAGTTAAATCATACTGCCCTGGCGTTATTTCGTCAGCTGTTAAAACAGTTAACGGTAAACCTAACGGATCGAGAACTTCCCAATCAGGAACCAAAATAGCACCTTGGTACTTATTCGTTGATCCCGCCGTGGAATATCCAAGTTCTGCATCAAAACTGACTACTTGACTAGCTGCACTTGCCGCTTCATTTTCAAAAGTAACATCTTGTAACCCTTCCAATTCAGTGAAGTTCTGACCAGCTTCGGCCGCTGTAAGTATTCTCATTGTTTCCTCTTTAAACAATCGATCCCAATCAAACGCCACTAAAATATGTGAAACTTGATCATCTTCAGCAAACATTAACTTCGGGTCCCATGAAGCATTATCTGCTGGAATTGGGCGAAGGAAATCACCATCAATTGAGCCAATAAGGTTTCCGTTCACATCAACGTAGTAAAAACCAAACTTAACACATGCTGCCGCTATGAGTTTACCTAAGTACTCAGGACTCGAGTCATCTTCCCATAATGCACCCTCAAAAGAACGCTTACCTTGACGCAATTTAGCCTTTCGACCACTTGCAGCTTCAGCAAATTGAGAATCAGCCTTTGGAAGTGTTACGTCCTCAAATGCTGGTAATGGAAACCATCGCTTTGACTCATCTGGTTCGTTAACATGGTCAGACCATGTTGTTCCCGTAAACGGAACAGTTAAGTCAATACCATTTTTTACCCCATCGTTATCTTTGATAGGAACTAGAATTAAGGAACTAGTGACCCCTTGGATCGGTACGCATCCTGGTAACCCTGTGTTACTCAGTCCTGCACCGCAATCGCAAACTTCTGCCATAATATTTATGTATTAGAAATGTATTTTTATTATTTACATGCACAATTAAACCCTTTATATTTTATCATAAGCGGTTGTGCTTCCACTCCTGACAGGTTTTCATCAATTAATTTTCCATCACTGCCTTGATCAGCTATTTGTACGCCAAGCCGAACGTGTTCAAACTGGTTAGAGAATTCAACCGATTTAAATCGACGGTCGTTTTCCGCAACTGAAAGCCATGCTTCAGCTAAATTTGATTGAGGTTTAATAACACGCCTTTGAAACTCATCGTTAAGCCATCCATCTGGATCGGTTTCATCAAGAAAGTAAAGGTTTGGAATAGCTTCCCTTTCTAAACTAGAACCGCGTCCAAATTTCTTTTCTTTGAACGGCTTTCTGAACCAAATTAATGGCAGTTTCTGCTTGCTACGAACCTTAATCTGAACGTATTCGTTGTTTACGCTTGACGGCGAACCGTGTAAAAACGTTATCGGTGGACAAATGACAACCGTTCCAGCGAATTGAGCCGGCGCACCATTCAAGGCAATTACCGTAATCCATTCGTTGTCAAGGAATTCTGTGACTTTGTATTCGTTGCCGCCTTCATCAGTGATTATCTTTTCGATAGTCAAAAATAAAGTCTCGCATAAAAAAACCTTGTCACCAACAATAGACTTTACTTCAAGCGTCAAGTTGATCTTAGCAATCAATCCGCGAACTATTTCAGTGAAATCTTCCATTAGATGAATAGTATTTTTTCAACGTCATCTTCTACGCCGTCATATTCTGGATATGTAGTAGAATCATCTTTCATTTTCTTCTGAATACAGTCAAAACTATTGACGCCTTCATTGTATCGTGTAGTCAAATCGCTACTGACATTATCCAAATTTACAGAATTCTCGCTTTTGGTCCTCTTTGGTCCGACCGTTGTTGCTTTTACAACCATGTCGCGCTGGTAGTGGAAATAGATAAACGCTTTTATCATTTCAACCATGCCTTCAGAATCACAGAATTCGCCGTTTGTCTGCGTCGTAAACGCTACATAAACGTCTGTGAATCTTTGTGTTTGTGGCACTCCATTAACGTCAAGATCAGCAATAAAAAGATCGTACAACACAATCCCAAACAAGCGAATCAAATAGTGACGGTGATACTTATCAATGTAAGACTGTAAATCAGCCTCTTGAAAAGTGTTCGTTGGCATTTTAAAACGCCCTGCATCAAAATCTGATTCTTTTACTATGTTCGCCATTTTGTTGTACGATCTTTAAAAAATTAATTAATCGGATTATTTCACCTCTTTGGCGATTTTATCCTCAATAAGTTGATCAGCCATTACAGCATGAGGGTTCAAAATCTGCCCTTTTTTGTAAAACTTAGTATCAACTATTACTTCAACTCGCTTTCGTGTACCGTAACGGATTTTTGTGCCGGCTTTTCCATGCCTTTTAAGCATACCTTTCACATCCATCATTGGTAACTTTCCTTTCTTTTCAGCTTCTGCCATTGTTTTGATCTTAAAAAATTAGTAATTACGATTTAGACTATACTCCGTCATCAATCGCCGTTAATATTGTTGCAATTTGATCATAAATGATCGCCCCTGCATCACTTGTAGGTAAATAAGTTCCAAGGAACGCTTCTAACTTTCTTGAAGAAAGATTCTTCGAAAAGTCATCGTTTTCCCAACCTTCGAAGTAAGAAACACCTTCAGAAATACGAACTCTAAACTTCTTCAATTCTCCTAAAAGAATATCCGCTTCATCGAACTTATTTGTGAAAAGTACTCTTGTTTCTCCGACTTGCTTTCCGTCCTTCGTTACGAATGGAGGAATGATATAGTCATCGTTAAGGTTCTTAATACCCATCATTTTAGCCATCCAAACCGTGTTTAAAACACAAGTAAGATTTCCTTTGAAGTTGTTCAAACGTACATATGTTGCAACCGCCTGAATTACATCAAATATGTTAGCTGATTGATAGTACAAAGCCAATGAAGGTGGAACAACGAAAGGAGAAGCTAAAGTTGTAATTCCGCTTAGATTGTCACCTAACCCGTCACCAACTGCAACACCATCATCAATCTTGCTATCCATCAATTCATTTGCATGAGTTCTGAAATCACCAACAACAGATGGAGCGTGCATAATCAAACGATTAGACATTTTCCAACGTTCAGCAACCTCTTTAATAGGTGCTTTTTTCTCTAACCATTCACCATCAATCAAAGGCTTTAAATCACCTTCACCGATAAATGCAGCATCACCTTCTTCGTTTACTCTTTCAACATACCAAATGTTTTCAGTACCTGGAGCCGTTTGAACATCAACCAATGGTAAGATGTAATTTTCAGCTTTAGGAGCGCTATGAATTTCAGGATCGATAAAGTTACCGAACAATTGATTAAATCCACCCGCAACATTTGGTGTTACGTTTGCAGTAGTCATTAAAGCAGCTGCCTTGATAACAATTTTGTCCATTGTAGAACGCTTGTTTTCAATGTTGTCTTTCTGATCTCTTTCGATAAACGCCATTAATTCAGTCTTCTCAACTGCTGGTGTACCAACTTTTTCCTTCAATTGCTTGATTAAAAGTTGCCCTTCTGCGTGTTCTTTTACAAGTACTTCGAATCTTGTGTTCAACGATTTAATCGCTTCTGAATCTCCCAGTTCTTTTAATTGTAGTGTAATCTCGTCCTGTACAGCTTTCATTCGAACCGCGTCATCGTGGACTTTCATTTCCTTCATGTAAAGGTCGAATTCGTCAGCCTTCATAGCGTCGAGTAACTCTTTCGATTTGGGGGTGAAATCAGGTATTACGACAGCTTCAAAAGCATAACCGTTTGATTTCATAAAATTTGAAATGTGCATAATTGCACTGAATCCAGCCATAGAACCCGTTACGGTCATAGCTAACATTTCATTGTCAAAAACTGCCAGCGTTCCGGCATAGGCAGTTGACAACATTACGATGGTCAAAATGACCGATAAAATTTTCTTCATTTTTTGTTTTTAAGAAGTTAATAAAATTGTGTTTCTGCGTTTTGTTTCGTCCAGAGTGTCCGCCGGCGGCTTTGGATCGCGCTTGTCGTGAGTGTTCGAAGACGGCTCACTTTTTTTACTAGTCTTGAACTTTGACATTAGTGTTTTTACGTTGATCAATTCAGTATAAACATTAAGGTCGCCACTGATAGAATCAGCAATTACCTTGTCAAAATCCATGTCATGCTCCTGAAGGAACAAGTCATATTTATTTTCTTTCAGTGCTTTTTTCCAAAGCCCCTCAATATGTACATCGCCATGCGAATCAAGTATATTACTTGGACTAACGGCGCACTTAACTTTTATTGTGTTGTCATCAATAATTTCGACTTCTAAAACAGGAGTTAGAAAATTAGATCCTTTAACTACTGCCGAACCTTCAACGTTCTTTGCCTCAGTAATTGCCCAAAACCAACTTCTTGAATCTGCGTCTTCTTGATTTAGAATTTGCGGATAATATTTATCCCAATCTTCTTTTTCTGAAGTATATTCAGGTTGTTCAGAATCGTAACAAAATAACAGCTTCATGTATCGCATTCCAACAGAATGATTTAATACATAGCCTTTTTTGTACTGATTGAACATGAATTCATTTCTATTCTTGTCAATGACTAAATCATAAACAAGAACTTCAACGGATGAAATTCCAGAATTAAACGCTTTTTGTGCAGCTTCAAATAAAACATTTCCTAGTTCTACCTTATGTATTTCTGATTTCTTTCTCGTAATCGCAAGGTTAACGTCTTTTAAGATTTCGTCTATTTCGTTCATTTTTTCACTATTTTATGTGACTTAATAACGTTTTCGCGCTTTGCTCTCAGTTGCTTTATTTCATCAATTGAGGGCTTTTTCTTGTCTGTTTGATTTGATCCCATACAATACGTTTATTGTTCAAAAATAAGAAAATGATAATAAAAATCATATTTTTGTTGTAATTCGGTTACTAAAAATTTGAAATATGCCAACAATAAACGGAAACTTTTTCGATGGAATGATTAACCTTTTCCAACGAAGCAATGACCCATACGTTCAAACTCCAGCTTTAGGAATGAATTATTTCAACTTCCAAAAAGGAGCGCAATATATTTCTGTTGACGGCAAAGAATCAAAAATATTTAGAACAACACCCCAATTATTCAGCGTTATTTATCGACGCGCATTCATGTTGGCAAATGGCCGGTGGCTCCATTATGATAAGAACGACAAGGTAATTGAAAAATCAGCACTGGTTACATTCTTGAAACGCCCTAATCCACTGCAAGCCGGTAACGAATGGATAATTCAACAGGATATTCAAAAAAGCGTATACGGAAATACATTCATTTACATCTTGAAAGGCTCACAATTGCAGCCTGTACCGTCTGCACTTTGGAATTTGGCGCCGAAAGGCATAACGATCGAAAGAACGGGTAAGATTTGGAAGCAAACCGATATTAACGAAATTATTACCAGCTATACAATGAACCTAAACGGTCAGACCGGAAGCGAAAAAGAAGTATTTGATCCGCAAGAAATTCTTCATCGAAATATTCAAGACGTAGATGATCCTTTAGTTGGAACCTCGCCTTTCCACGCTTTGAAAATGCCTATATCAAATATTCGGGCCGCGTATGGTTTCAGAAATGTTATCATGACCGAAAAGGGTGCGCTTGGTATGATCTCGAATAATTCAAAAAGTACAGCTGGTGCAATTCCATTGACAGCAGCGGAACGTAAGAATTTAGAGGATCAATTTACACAGAACTACGGAATCAACGACAAGCAAAGAAGCGTTATAATGTCAAGTGCATCTTTACAATGGCAGCCTATGAGCTACCCGACAAAGGATATGATGCTATTTGAGGAAATTAACGAAGACACTAGGACCATTATAGATGCATACGGATTGAATGAGGCTCTATTTTCGTTAGGAAAAGGAACGACTTTTTCCAATTACAACGAAGGTGAAAAGGCCGCTTATCAAGATACTATTATTCCTGAAGGCCAAGATTTAGCTTTTGGGCTGTCTGAAAAGTTTGGATTGACTGAAAAAGGTGAGCGCCTGGAATTGGATTTCTCACATGTTCCAGTTCTCCAAGAAGACGAAGGCGAAAAGGCTACGATCATTAAGACTAAAACAGACGCGATTGCTTCATTGGTAGCGTCTGGATTTTCCAAGCCTGAGATTAACGATATTATGGGATTGTAAAAAACGCCAACCAAATAAATGATTGACGTTTTTTTATGTATAGTCAATGACTAAAACAATTACACTGTGAATATAGTTAATCCTTTTTAAAAATCAATATTCCAATTATCAATCCAACCATTATTGTGTTGGCGTATGCTTTCCAAATATCACCTTCAATAGTGTGAATTATTGATGAATGCAGGTTTAACAACACTACTACTACTCCGATTATCTTCATTATACGTTTGGAAATATATCAATGATATTCGAAACCTTAACGTCTGGGATTTGAAAATCTACTAGCATTCCCTTTAGGTTTTCCGTTAGTCTATCAAATGCTTCCTTGACAGATCCGGCTTCAACTAGAAATACCTGACTAACTTTCTTGGACTTTTCCGTATCAGCATCGATGTTGTCATAAGTCGCTTTGCACTTGTAGAAAACTCCGGTGTCATCATAGGCGAATATATCGTGAATTTCAACCGGCGTTATGTTCGAAACGTTGAATTCGCCTATGATTATCGAGCCTAATTCTTCGTATATCCTTGCCTCTGCATCTGTAAAAGACATCGCCGCGATTAGATACGCTTCGGTTACTCTTTTAAGCGCTCCATTATCCAGCTGCTTTGTATACTTAACTTTTACTGTGAACCATTTATTCATAACTATTTGTGTTTAACCTTTATTATTTAACATGATTTTACGAGGGGCAAAACGAACTCCTTTGTGTGAAGCTGGACTATAACTAAGTACAGCATCAAAATTAACGTGGGTTTCACCCATTTTATTTATTACACCTTTGAGGTCGCTATTCTTGAAAAATTCAGAATCGCCATTTGGAAATGATATTTCTATTTCAGTAACCTTGATATTACACTGTCTGAACTCCTGTTCATTTAGTAATTCATTAAGTTTTTTCTCGAACTTCAAAACGGTTAGGTTTTTCATGCTATTTAAAGAATTGTGTACGATCAACTATTATTCCTGAATCTGTCACAGTATAAGTAACATCAAACATCTCTTCAAGCATTCTTAACATGTCACCAATGTTGACCTTCTTTAAGAATCTTCTTGAATGCTTCTTTTCAACATCCGAGGCAATCCAACGGTTTCTGGTTTTATTGATTCTTGATTTGTTCATTGTCGTTTTTTTGGTAATTCCATCCAGAATCTAACATCTGTTAATTCTGAAAAATGTCTATCTAAAGCAAATATTTTGTCGTTAATTCTTGTACCTACCCTACACCCTTCATCAACAGATTCTGTTTTACACAGCACAGCCTTTCCGTCTGTTGGTTTTTTCTGTCTTATGTCAATCCATTCCGAAGAAACACCTTGAAGTTTTATTATTTGATTCTCAATTGACCATTTTAATAACCCTGCAACATTCTTCACTTTTATTTTCTTGTATAACTCTAACTTTATTCCGTCAACCGTTCTTTTTGAACGATCAATCACTTCGGATATTTCTTTACTAGAATATTCATCGAAAACTAATTGAATTACTGTTTTTTCCAATTTGCTTATCCGCATAATTAAGCCGCGAATTTACCACTGAACCAGGAAAGAAGAATTGCTTCGTCTTCATCAGATTGGAATTTATACTTGAAATCATTTACAGCTTTTTCGACTGCATGATTCGTACACATACCTTTTGCTTGGTTTGCTCTAACGGCTTCGCATACTTCAGGATACTTCGAAGTGATTGCCATGTTGATTGTTAAGTTTCCCATGATTGATTTAATTTGTTCTCTACAAACATACAATAAACTTATTGATTAATTGCAAGAAAGTGTAAATAATTAAATCTTTTCAAACAAAAAGGGGTCGAACAAAGTATTGAACAACCCCTAAATCATATGAAATTAGCATCTAAACCGTTGGAAAGATACTATTCTTTTTCCAAATATTCGACCACTGACCAAATGATCGTGTTGAATATGGCCACGATCAGCATGACTAGAACCACTTCATAGGTGAATTCGCCCGTTAGAATTGGAAACCATATCAACGTGTGAACCGAGGCCATGCAAGTCGAGCATAGGATGAACGGCTTCATGATGTATAGGAGCCAATCGTATTTGTTTGGCGATGCGATAAGTGTTAAGATATTGGTCTGCACCTGAATTTTGTCTTTTAGAATTCCAAAGCGCTTTTCTTCATTCACAATACTTTCACCCTCTTTTTTTGCTTTCTCCAATCTGTTTTTTTCGTTTTTAAACTCTATACGTTTTGAAGTTGCCGTTGATATGCTTTCTTGAATTGATTTCTTTCGTTCAGCTAATTTATCAAACGGCTTTCTGAGGAAATAAAATATCATTCCTTTTCCCGTTATCGCTCTGAAGCCTAACGAGGCGAATGAAATTATTATTGATAGTAGTAAAATTTCCATGGTTATTTGATTTAAAAGTCCTCCCAAAGAACAGTTACGCCATTAGGATAAACAATTTTGTATTCACTTTTAGTTTCCTCATCTAAAGAATTGTAATCCTCTTGACTAATAATTCCGTCTTCTGGAGTTTCTTCATTTGAATAGTATGGTTGTCGATCATTACTAAGCCCTGCGGTTTTAAAAGCATCATCTTCACGCCACATAATTACTTCCCGTTTCTTTTCTTCTGGAGTTAGCTCTTTTAAATCGTTTTCCAGGTCTGCGTACGTATACGGCTTTTTTTCTTCTGACATAATCTAGTTATTTAGTTTTTTCAATTTCAGACATGATTTCATCCATCATTTCAATATCAAGTTTGTCAATTAGCTTTTCTTCTTTTTCTGTTACCGGTGGTATTTCACCCCCTGATTCTTCCCAAAACTTAGTGCTTGAATCTTTAATAATTTTTTGAATTTGTACTCTTAACTCTTCCATGATTGTTATTATTTAGTGAAAATTTAATTTATTGATGGGTTCATTTTTATAATCTTGCCTAAACTATCGGCTTTTGGCCCTTCGTTTAGATACGAATACAGCTTATACTTCACGCAAATCAAGTGGATCTTCAGCAAGAATTTCGCCGTGTGTTTCTTTCCGGCGTACTTGGTTTTATGCTCGTAATACTGCTGTCCCTTGATAATCTTGTACTTGTTTTTGTACGCTTTCCGAACGCTTATTTGCTCGTCATCAGTCAGCTTCGAATAGATTTCATTCGTCATTGCAACCTTTAGCCATCCACAAGCATCGCAATTAATCGCCTTTGTCGCCGTTCGCTTCTTTTCAGATAGTACTTCTAGTTTCAGTTTTGGCTTTTTAACTGGAACGTCTTCTTGTGTGAATGCTGGTTTCGTCTTTAGCAGATCGATAGCTTTGATGAGATTTTCCTTTATATCATCAGTCATCATATTGCCAACATCAACAGCGTGTTCTTTTTTGTAAAAGCCCGTTTTGATTATGATCTCTATATCAGCCCATTCGCCCCACTTAGCTTGAAGCCGTCCATTCTCGTAAATTGTAGCGCCATAGCCACTGAAATTTATACTTTTAAACCCTAATTCCTTTAAGGATTCAATATTCTTATCATAAAAGTCTGACATAATGATTAATTGATTTGTTCGACGCTAAAATAGTAAAACTTATTCAGTTCGTTGCAACGCATCTACGAAATTTTCCCATAAATGTGGAAAATAATTCAGTATCATTCTTGCGAGCCCTGCTAATGCATCAGGTGCGTCATCGTGTTTATTGCCTCCTGTTTTCAAATACTCGACTAGATTGTTCATAAACCGTCCGTATTCGGTGGATTTATCGAAGTTTCGCTTGAAATAGAAGTGCGTTTTGATGAATCCGGCCATCGTTAGAATCCTGGTGTGCTTGTTTGCGCCGGCTCGAATGTCGATCAGTGCCGTAATTCCGTTCATTTTCGGATCCGCTGAAGTTGTTAACAATTTCGTATACATTCCACCGCCAAAGTTTGATTCAATTTGTACGTATTCAGGCGTTTTTAAATTGATTCTTCTGACCGTTTCAGGAATGTTTACGTCAGTACCTTCTTTAGTAAATACTGCATCTGTAATATAAACGCGGTTTTCTATCAGGTCACCGAACGGTAAGCAATGATTGTCTTCACCTTCACCAGCTACATCAATAAATCCACAACACGCTTCTTTAGTGCTAAGATCAATGTCAGAATCTTCAAAGTAATTTAAGTCATCCCTATGGAATAATAGCCCTTCTTTTGGCGATGGGTTTTGTAAGTATTGGCTTTCAAATACAGATGCGTTGACCGTTCTGAGGTGTTCTAATTCGTCAAGTGTGTGTTTGAATTCCCATAGTGCTGCACCATCTTCTTTTATGCAAGGTATTGATAAAACGGTCCATTCATCTGGCTCAATGTCTAGTAGATAGCCGGATAAATCCATTGGGTGCAATCGCTGCATTATGACAATGATCGGCGTATTTCGTGAATTTACCCTTGAACGAATAGTTGAATCGAACCGGTAATTGATCTTTTCCCGTTTAAGGTCGGATTCGGTATCATCTGGCTTGATAGGATCATCAATTATAATGGCCCCGCCGAAACCTTTTGCGTTGTTAATGAAGGTAAGGAATTCATCAATATCAGCTTCTTCTTCGTCTTCATCATCGACCTTACCAGCACCGAAACCCGTTACTTGACCGCCGGCACTCGTAGCATAAACCCCGCCCCCGTTTGTCGTGTACCACTTCTTTTTTGACTTGCTATCCTTCTTAATCTGCACATCAAAGAACCGTTGATATTCCTCAGACTGAACGAAGTCTTTAATTTCCTCTGAGTTATCCAAGGCAAGCGTATCGGAATAGGATAGATGAATGAATCTAGCTGATGAATTAAGGGCCAAACAGAATGCGATTAGATTCTTTACAGCTAATTCAGTCTTTGAATAGCGCGGCGCAATGTTGATAATTAGCTTGGTAATTTTGCCGTTTATAACGTCTTCAAGAATGTCGATCATTTCTACATGATGACCGTTCAGCACGAATTTACGGCCGTTGAATTCCTTGAAGAAATACCGCGTGAAGAATTCAAGCGATTTTGTCAGCCTGTACTTGATTAGCTTATCTTCAGTTATTGGCATTTTTAAGTTGTTCTAATACTTGCCTTTTAAGATCAGCAAATTCAATTTCTTTGAAATCTTTAGCATGGAATACTTCGACTTCCGTGTTTTTTTTGCCTTTATAATAAAGTAAAACATAGTAGCCTTTATACTTTTTATCAAGGCCGGCTTGAAGTTTATGACAGTCGTTCATTGTCATTTGGTCCGCCATTCCTATTGCTAATATCGGTTTTGGTGCTTTCATTTAGCTTTATTTGGGTTGATACTGTGCCACTTAATTTTACCTGTAGCTATACAAACTCTTGGAATATTCTTTGATTCCATTGGCTTTTTAAACCAATTAGAAAGTGTTTCGGCCTCCTTTTTGGCTGCTTTGATGTCAATGTCGTCCATTACAATTATGCCTTTTCCCATACGATTCGGTTTAAATATTAATAATCTTTATCTAACTTTTCAAGTGCGGTTTTTATTTTACCAATTTGCTTATCAAGCAGTTGTAGTTTTCTTCTGCTTTTAGATATTTCCGCTATAACATCTATTTTCATTTCTTCGCTGTCATTTAGGGCTTCCTGTAAAATAGCGCTTTTTTGTTCTGGGCTAAGTGGTGGTACTGGACCTAAATCTATAGGTTGTATTCGTTCTTTCTTTCGGAATAGTCTCATATCAATAATCTTCGTTTAATTTACTATCCAACTCCTTCATTTCGGCGTCGGTCAACTCTTTTGAATTGTGGTTTATGTTGATGTTTTCGGTTTTTTCTGAAAGCCCTAATTTCCTTGCAATTATGTTGGCGTTGAATGCTCCAACGGTTGCGCCTTCGAGTTGATTTTGATAGATAATTAATTCAATTTCCTTTATGACGGTCAGAAAATCTTTATCCGTTTGCTCCATTTTAAAGTTCCTAAGCCATGAGGGTGAGGCTTTTACGTATAGGAGAAATCCTTCTAGCGTATAGGGTCTTGCGGTTGGTTTTGTCTTGACAACTGTCTCGCTAAATGCTCCTGATTTCGTGGTTGTTTCTGTTGACTCCCAAGGGTTATCATCACACCACTGAAAAAATTCTTCAGCTGCTTGAAGTAAAAGTTCGGGAGTTGCAAATAGTTTGTCCCGTCCGTGTTTGGATCTGTTTTTCCAGAATTGGTTTCCTTTTGGTGCTGCCATAGTCTAAAAGAAAAAGTGAATTACTAATAATGTGATTGTAACGATTATGGTCGTTAAAAGGTAGTATACGACTCTGCGTTGGACCTCATTTTTGTAGTGCGGGAATTCGTTGATTTCTTTAAGTGAATATTGGTTTTTCCAGAATGCTAATGCCAAAATAAACCGATCTATGATTATCAGTACAATAGAAAGAAATGCCTTTATCAGTTGCCAAAGTCGTTTAAAAAATAGTCTCATTTTGCTTGTTGTTAGTTATGCTAAGATACGAAAAACTGCTATTGGGTAATAAATCCGTATTCGTGGCTGAAGAATAGTCTATCAATTACGACGCTTTTTAGTTTTCTTGCCTTCAGATGATTGCATTTCTTTGTCCAGAGGTCCAGATAGTACGCGTAAATAGTTTTGTACGTTATCATAGCGGGTGCATTATGGACAGCATCAACGAAGTCATCAACAATTGCCTGGAGTTCATTCGCTACAGCAAGTGCTTCTTTGGTGTACTTTCGGGTCTTTTTCCGGTCGGTTAATTTATGATAAGGAAAAACGGCACCTATAAGGTTTTCTTTTCCAAAATCTACGGCGGAATTCATATCGATCGGGTTCACGAAAATGGGGTCAAATGATTGCATTGATTTGTTTTTATCAAAAATAGTAAAGATTTTCTAATTCTGTTTTGCGGGTTCACTTAACCGAAGGTTTTAAGGTACGTTCATCTCCGCGTCTGGGTCAATTCCAATCCACGACTCTTTGAATGTAATTTCTGTTTTTGTTTCATTTATTATTTCGATATTGTAACCGTTTCCAGCATTATACAATAATCTTTCTACGCCCGCAATTTCGTTTTCCTTTGGTTCGAACAACTCAAAAAGTCTATCGCCTGTATTGAAAATTCTATCACCTTCATGCGCTAATGTTTTTTCTTTACTCATAATATCAAGGTTTATTTATATTCTGCTTTTCCATTCTTGACTAATTCGTTAGCACAAGAATCGCAATAAAATTCTCCATCCGACGATTTATGCACAAAGCATATTGAAGGGCATGAAGAACACTTCAATCTATCTGACCAAGCAGAGCGAATAAAAGTCTTTATTGATTTGAATTTCCATTTATGTCTACTCATCATTCGAAGGTTTAATTTCCGGCATCAATAACATCCACTCGTTAAATTCCTTCAATTGATCGTTCGGAACGTCTGCTTGAAATTTGATACGAGTCTTATTGATATATGGCTGTTTCATTAAATGTCTAATATGGCGGCATCTATTATAAGTAGCCGTGTGACTTAGTCCCAATTCGGAAGAAATATCAGAATAAGTTGGAGGACGACCATGCTTTTTTATAAATTTCTCAACGAATATTCTTGCCTCTAAAGTTCCTCCGTTTCATTGTTTTTAAATTAATTCATAATGTTTTCTATTGCTTTCTCAGCAGCTAGGAAAGCCGATACGCATTTATCTGAGCCGTCACTACTTAAAGCGTTTTTGCACTCATGTAGGGTATCTAATAACTTATGCTCGCTATGTTTAGTGTATTGCTCCATTGCTTCGTAAATATCCGAAGAACATTCATCTGTGTGGTAAAAATCTATTGCATCCATCTTTTTTATTTTTAGTCGGGTTTAACCGAACGTTTAATTATTATTCTTTTACAACATTGCTCAAACGAAATATGTTTGTAAGTAAACAAATTAATGTACAATCCATAAACTTGCTTCCTTTTCTCGGTACTAAGCATTTTACTATATTTCACTCTCATTATTGGAACGTATTTTAGTAATCGTAATTATAGTAATCATGCTCTAGGCAAATATCATGTATTTCCTTTATCGCTTTGAACGTTTGAAAGTCTCCATCAAAAACGCCTACTTGTTTTAAATACTTCTCTCCTTTTTGAATCTTCCAATTATTTGCTTTGGCTTTTTCAATTGCCTTCCATTCTGCGGGTGAAAAACCTCCCTCTTTAGGTGTGCCATCTAAAAGCAAGTGTTCACACGCATTGCAATAATGTTCTTTCCTGGCTGTTGGTTTTGAACTACTTAGTCCTGTGTACATAGTATCAATTTTTGGAAGGTTTTCTAAGGCGAATTAAATATACAGTACCGCCTAGTATTACTGCTCCTAAAATTATATTTAGGATAATCAATGTTGTTTTTATGTCCATAATTCCTACCATTTAAACGGGTAAATCGTGTACGGATTTAGTGTACGCCATGCTTTTTTACGTAAGCTGCAATAAGTTCGTCAACGGTTGAATCAGGAAGGTTGAAATGCTTTTTTCCGTGGTTCAGGTATTTTTGGAACTTAATAAAGCGTTGTTTTTTTCTAAAAAATTCAATTCTATGTTCTGGAGTAGCGTAATACACGGTGCAACTGTGTCGGCTTTCGTTTAGGTTATAAATTCTGCCTTCGTCTTGAAGAAAAGATAATTGGCCGGTTAGGGTTTGATGTTTAAGTTTTAGGCTAATCTCAAGGTCGTGCTTCGTTGCTCCTTTGAATGGCTTTAGTCTAATTTCAAATAGGATATTTTCACGGATTGAAATCGAAATTGGCTTAATTTTTTGGTGTGCTAAATTAGATGCGTCTGTCATGGTTTTGGATTTAGATTATTTATTAACTCTTTCAAGGCTATCAAATTCGCATTCATCGAATTGGGTGTACCAAGAATTTTCTTGGATCCTCTTTTGCTCCAGTTCTTTACCGCCTGTTGAAAGTGCTAGAAAAACTATGTAGCATAAAGCATTGAAAAGAACAACGAACATTATCTTCTGAAATAATTCCTGTTTTTGGCGTGTGGATAGTTTTTTCATGATAAATCGATTTCTTTGTTCATTTCAATTAATAATTTCAACGTTGCGTCACAATCTCCAAGCGCCCTATGCTTGTCAAAGTGTTCTATGTCGAATTCGTTACAAAGATTCGTTAAAGAATACGAGTCGAAGTTAAAAGTGCCTTTTGCGATTTCGATTGTATCAATCAGATACGGAAATCTATATTTTGGATCGTATGTTGAAAACCGATCAAAGAAGATTGTCAATTTTGGATAGTCAAATCTTTTAATGTTGTGACCAATGAATTCTTGAATTTTATACATCTGAAAAACGTCTTCAATTTCCTTTACAACTTCGCGGGGTGGCTTTCCGTGTTTCGCTTGATCTTTGGCGGTTATGCCATGTATATCAATGGAAATATCAGTGTAAATCATTGGTAATTCAGAGTCAATTTGAAAATAACGTTCAATGATTGAGGAATAACGTGCCAATTCTTTAAGGTTTTCATCAACTACGATAAAACCAATTTCAACCATTCCGGCGTGTAGTTGGAACCCACCATTTTCTACGTCTATTACTGCTTTATTCATGATGCTATTTTTTATAATATCCTTTACCAGTGTGTTTTCTTGGGTTATCGAATATGCTTTTTAATTCACTCATAGATAAGCCTTTTCTGTGTAGTTGAGTCTTACCCTTTTTAGGATGGAATATCTCTGTCGTTATGGTTCCACTTGTTGTATAGAAGTTTATACAAACACCTCCAGACATGTATCGAATCATTCCTGTGGCATAGTCTACCTTAATCACTGAATATCCGGCTTTTTTAGCATAATCAACGATAATACCTAAACCGTGATTAGACCGCGCTTTTTTAGGTAGCGCATTAAAATCTATCTCTATGAGATTGGTTTTTTTGTTCCGCTTAAATATGCTTGTTATCCAGTTCATGACGCTATTTTTGTTAAAAGATCATTACACAATTCCAATTGAGCCTCGTATTTTGATCTGAATTTTTTAGGCATTGGCCCTTCAAGAACTTTTTTAAGTCCTTTTTTAGTCCCGCTGATTTCTGCAATTATTTCCTTTGATGTCATAGTTTCTGTTAGTTACAGACAGCTTTCCACGCCGCGATGTTCATTGGTGAATCAATTGTTTCTTCTTGGTTGATCCCGCCAATCTGAATGTTCAATTCCATTAAATTCGCGTCGTTTAATTCTTCTATGGTCAAAACATTTGCTTTATTTAAGAAGTTCACTAGAAACACTTTCTTGTCAGAATCTTTGCTTGCCTGAAGTTTTGTCCCTCTGATTAATGAATTTCTAAACTGATTGAATGCCATGTTTTTCGTTTTGATTAATGATTCGTTCATGACAAATATAACACTTTTCTGCAATAAAACAATAAAACGTTTCAAGAAAGTGAAAACAATTTTACTTTTTCGGTTCTTCTTCCTTGTTTTGGGCCTCAATGAAGACAGCTTTCAACCGATCAATCCACTGTTTTAGCTCAAAATATGAAATTGCACCATCGCCAACAAATTTTTCGTTATCCTTTGCAAAACCTTTTATGGTTTCCAAAGTCTTATTGAAGTTTTTCGTATGCGCAATTAATTCTGGAATCTGAAGTTCGGTTTTTGAATACTTCGCTTTGTCGATTGTTTCGTTCAGGAACTTCAACGGAATTCTGGTCAATCCGTATACCTTCATGTTGGCCTTGGTGTTATCAAGGATAAAATTGTACCTTTTTAAGACCATTTTACGGGTTTTTCGCTGGAATTGTCTATTTGTCATTTTGTTGTTTTTTATAGGTTTCAAACGGTTTTAATATTTTATTATCATCAAAACCATCAGATTTAACAAAACTCACTACATCGTGCATTATTTCAAGAAATGAATCCAATTTAAAACCCATGTCTCGATATACAATCATAACTTTTTGCCTTTTATACAAAACAGTCCAGCCTTTAGGTTTTTTTGTTGCTAATGCCCTTTGTTCAACATGAACTACACCATTATTATAAATGGCATACATGGTTTTAACTGTACCGAGTTTGTTTTTAGTCTTGAATGATTTCATTTCGATTATACTTAAATGTGCCATATCAATCGATTTTAGTCATTATGTGATCAGTACTCGTTTCCTTGTTACGAATAATCAGCTGCAAATCCATGGCTTCACAAATCGCAATAACGTCTTTTAATTTGGTTGTTCCTCTGCGAATTCCGTCCCAAAGATTCGGATCTTGCTTTTTCATCTTTATCGAAAGGTGTTTTTGCTTGCTGAATCCTTTTTGAACTCGTTCGCTGTTTACTACTCTGTAAAATTGTGAATTGTCTGCCATTTGTGTTGTTATTTATTTATTAAAATTCTAGTGTTTTAAGTGTTGATTCAATTTCCAGGTTGATCTTCTTAGCATTTTCAGTAGCTATAACAACCCATTCTTTGATTGTTTTATTCACTGGTTTTGCATTCGTTCCAAGGTTAATAACACTTTCGCGGGTCAATTCCTTGACGAACAACGGCCGAACGTTTGATTCTGGTCTAAATGAGCAGAAATACAGCTTTTCCAGTTTATCGTTTACCGTAAAGCAGTGCAATAATTGGTGAACATAGTCCTTTGGAACTACATCTTCAACGCATATTTCAATGTGCTTTTTACGTGCTGGACATTTGATTTCAACCATTGTTTTGCCGTCTGGTGAAATTCCATCAGGAGAAACACCAACGTTGGGAATATCTGACTGAAGCCAACCAACTGATTCGAATGGTATTCCAGTATATCCAATCATATTATACAATGCGACAGGCTCTAAATCTTGACCTCGTTCCATGTCTTTACCAAGAAAATTATCTTCTTCTTCGTAGTCTTCAGTAATTTCAGACAGCAATTCGTAAAGGAGCGTCTTTGACTTTACAAATAATCCTTTCGCCCTGGTTCCACCAATTTGGCCCCATCTTTTGATATACCATTCTTCGGTTCCTTGGATAATTTCTTTATGTATTTTCATAACGCTTCAATTTGAGATTTAGACCACTTTTTAAACGATTCAAACTTTTCAACAATTTCATTTTTAAGTTCATTATCTGCGCTCGTAACAGGAAGTTCAAATAAATCAACCCATTGTGAAAGTTGTTTTTTAACGGGGGCTTTAGCAAGTTTTACAGCTTCTTTTTCTCGCTTCTCTTTTTCAGCCTTCTCCTTTGAAATGCGTAATTCTTCAGCTTTTTCCAATCGTTCAGACGCTTCTTTTGCCTCTTTTAACTCCTTGGCAGCAGCCTCTTCTTTTAAGCGGGCTTCTTCAGCTTGCTTTTTATCCAATTCATCTTGTTGTTGCTTTCCAATTTTTATATCTGAAAGTTGTTTTTGATAGCTTGCTTCATCCGACTCAATTAAAGCGTTGTAATCACGAATAAACACGATATACG
>SDBT01004437.1_pt1 | contig 23814 bp, 17 predicted proteins | sample 2277101 | NCBI WGS metagenome assembly SDBT01 (sample SAMN10404973, study PRJNA504765) | marine sediment metagenome | isolation source: marine sediment core GS10_PC15, 103 cmbsf | place: Arctic Ocean: Southern Knipovich Ridge | collected 2010 | reverse complement strand
CATCGACACGCCGGTCAAGCGCTATTCCAGTGGGATGCGCGTCAGATTGGGTTTTGCGGTGGCTGCGCACTTAGAGCCGGAGATCCTGCTAATCGACGAGGTGCTGGCAGTGGGGGATGCCGAATTCCAGAAGAAGTGCCTGGGCAAAATGGGGGAAGTGGCAACAGCGGGAAGGACGGTACTATTTGTTAGTCACAATATGGCCGCAGTCACTCAACTTTGTTCACGCGGCATACTTCTTGAACAGGGCAGGGTAAAAGACATTGACAATGCTGACAAGGTTGTACACCATTATCTAGCGGCTGGCAGCAAAGAACTTGACACTATGGATTTGACTAGTTATGAGGATCGACGGGGCACGAAAGACGTTCTGTTTGAGTGGGCACAATTGCGGAACTCTGAGCAGAAAGCTTGTCAACAATTCTCTATTGGGGACGATATCAGTGTCGTTTTTGGCATGAAGTCAGCTGGAGAGTATCGAGATAAGAAGGTCAAAGTAGCAGTTCAGATACGCACTTCAGATGGTATTCAGCTATGCAATATGGTTGATGTTGACTCTGGATTTCATCTCAGAGAGTTTCAAGATCAAGAAGCCTTGTCGGTCTGCATAAGGGACGTCCGATTCTATCCCGGCACGTATTATGTAAGCCTCTGGGTCGGGAGTCCGACTAGTACTGAAACGTTTGATCGTGTAGAGGATTGTCTGAGTTTTGAGATCATAGATGGGGGCAGGCTGACAGCAAGATCGCTGCCGAGGAGCGCCGGCGTACTATTCTTGACGCCCGAATGGAGTTACGTTAGCAAGCAAGGCTCCGACTACCCATGAATCTGATCCGCCCTTTACGCAATCTAACGTGCAGAGTGAGGAGTAGATTCTTGCGCTTTCTCTTGGGTCCTAGGTGGGGCGAAAGCGGTCAATGTGGCAAGCGGAACCTAGTCAACCGCGAAGCGTGGCTGGAACAAATCCTGGCCAAGATCCCTGCCGGAAGCCGCATCCTGGACGCCGGTGCCGGCGAATTGCGATACAAGGACTTCTGCCCCCATCTTGAATATGTGAGCCAAGATTCGGCGCAATATGATGGACAGGGTGACGGCGTTGCCCTGCAAACAGGCACCTGGGATAGATCACAAGTTGACATCGTGAGCGACGTTACGAGTATTCCCGAACCCGATGCCTCGTTTGATGCTGTGATGTGTATCGAGGTGCTGGAACACCTGCCTGATCCCATTTGCGCCCTACGCGAACTAGGTCGTCTTCTCAAATCTGGCGGCATACTCATTGTCACAGCACCCTTCTGTTCACTGACGCACTTCTCACCGCACTTCTATCAGACAGGTTACGCGTATCGTTTCTACGAGTACTGGCTGGATAAGCTACGCTTCACGATAGAAGACCTGCAGTACAACGGCAACTACTTCGAGTATCTGGCGCAAGAGTTGCGGCGATGCCCCTCAGTTGGCCGGGAATATGGATCAGACTCCCCAAATCTCATTGAGCGATTTTCTCTGCGCATATCCTTAGGGATGCTGGCTCGATTCTCAAGCATGGACAGAGGCTCAGATGAGCTCCTGTGCTATGGACTACATGTGGTGGCTAGGAAGAGGTAGGTGAAGCGGCTTGGCGGTTGTCGTAAGACTGATGGGTGGGCTGGGGAACCAAATGTTTCAGTATGCCACAGCACGTGCTGTGGCGCTCCACAAAGGGGTTCCACTCAAACTTGATCTTTCCTGGCTCCAGAAGCAGCCAAAGCGGGAATATGAACTTCACAATCTGCGGGTTGTCGAGGAATTCGCATCTCTAGATGAGATTCCTTTTGCCAACCAGCTAGGCTTGATCGATAGGCTCCTTGGACGCGCGGCGCAGATGATCTTGCCTAGACACAGGCAAGCTGTATACCAACAGAAAGGGTTGGCATATGATCCAGAGGTGTTTAACACACGCAGCCAAGTCCTGCTGGTGGGTTACTGGCAATCGGAGAAGTACTTCCGTCATATTCGTGAGACTCTCTTAGAGGAGTTTGCCGTTGCTACTGATCTGCAGGCACAAACAATTGACACTGCGAAATCTATTGCTGCAGTGAACGCAGTATCGCTCCACATACGGCGCGGAGACTATGTTTCGGAGCCTCGGACAAGAGAGGTTCATGGTGTCTGCCCGCCAGACTATTACCGATCTGCCGTACGTTTCATAGCTGACAGAGTGGAAGAACCACACATCTTCGTCTTCTCAGACGACATGGAGTGGGCAAAAGCCAACCTACAGATCAACCTTCGTACGGCTTTTGTTGATCATACTGATCCTGGTAGGGGCTTCGAGGATCTGTACCTGATGCGCCGGTGTCAACACCACGTCATCGCCAACAGCTCGTTCAGCTGGTGGGGTGCATGGCTATGCGATAGTCCTGGCAAAATAGTGATTGCACCTCGTCGATGGTTCAGCGATCCCACGATCGAAGAGGGTGATATCGTCCCGGAAGGATGGCCTAGATTGTAAACAGCCCTTGCCGGAGACGTACCATGTGACGATTGGCCTGATTGCGGGAAAAGCACACTTGCGAACAGATTAGATGGTTTGTTGCGTTGATGCAGCGAAGTTGTCACACTGCCGTGGTGCCGGGAGTAGCGGAATTCGTCCCCTGCAGGAGGGAGGTAACGTTCTTAATGAGTAGACGCAGCAAATCGCGGGCAGTTTGGCGAGAAGGAATGCGCATGGGCCTGCGAGCATTCCGGAAACTGCGAAGAGCGTACTGCCACCACAAACTAAGCGATAAGGGGTATGCTGAGAGGAGGTTTCTCCGTACATTTGGGCGCCCATTGAATCTAGAATCGCCGACCACCTTTAATGAGAAAATACAATGGCTGAAGCTGTATGATCGTCGCCCGCTGATGACGATCCTAGCTGATAAGCTTCGAGTACGGGACTATGTGAGAAAGAAAATCGGGGCAAGATATCTCATCCCGCTTCTTGGTGTTTACGATAGTGTAGATGCGCTTACACATGGACTAGCGAGTTTACCCAACCGCTTTGTCGTCAAGGCCACCCACGGAAGCGGGTGGGTTCTCTTTGTCAGCCCTGATTCTCCGCTGGAGGGCGCACGGCAGACAGAGATGAGGGAATGGCTCTCTACCGACTATTATGCGCTGGGTCGTGAGTGGTGCTACAAAGGGATCACCCCGAGACTCATCTGCGAATCCTTCATTGAACCCGTCACTCCTAGATGGGGAGTAGTTGACTACAAGTTATTCTGCTGTAACGGTGAAGTGCGCCTCATTCAAGTGGACGTGGGGCGATTCTCCCAACATCGTCGCAACCTGTATGATCTTTCTTGGACGCAATTGCCAGTAACGTTGCTGTATCCCCCGATCCAAGGCACAGTCATGCGGCCAGTAGAGCTTGACAAGATGATTGATATCGCTCAGACGCTTGCCAAAGATGTCGTATTTGCCAGAGTAGACCTCTACTGCGAGGAGCGCATTCAATTCGGAGAGATGACTCTCTTCCCTGGGAATGGGTTCGAGCCTTTTGAGCCGCCGGACTATGACGTGGAGCTAGGGCGATTCCTTGCTCTTCCGATCAAGTAGCAGTGGCTATATGGACATCACGCTGAGCAGGGAGTTCCAGCGTAGAGAGCAACATGAATCAACGGAAAGCTGTCTCGCAATGAACAGGAAGACTCGCGCAAGTGCGCTTGCGCGAGTCTAGAGCAGCAATCGGTATCTGCTCAAGGCGATAGACAGCGTCCTCGTGCCTTGGGTGGCGGGATTAGGAGTTGAATACCATGGATACTAGTCCTCGAGTTTCAGTGCTGATGTCCGTGTACAACGGCGGGCGCTACTTGTGTCAAGCCATCGAAAGCATTCTTGACCAAACCTTTGCCGATTTCGAGTTCATCATCGTAGACGATGATTCTACTGATGACACTTGGCAAGTCCTGCAGGACTACGCTGCCAGTGATTCACGAGTTGTGCTTGTACAGAACCAAGCCAATGTCGGATTGGCCGAATCGCTGAACAAGGGTTTGGGGCTTGCACGAAGCGAGTATATCGCGCGGATGGATGCGGATGACGTGAGTCTGCCAGAGAGGCTGGCGGCTCAGGTAGCAGCTCTCCAATCACAGCAGGCAGACGTCTGTTTCTGTGAGTGCCATTTTGTGGATGAAGATACTGGCCGGGAATGGATGTGGGCCGCTGCCGGATGGCACCTGGTCCGCTGGCGCGGTCTGTTTGCGAATAGTTACGGACTGCATCCATCCGTCATGTTTCGTAAGGAGGCGATCCTCGCTCTTGATGCCTATGATGTATCTTTCGCCCGAGCCCAGGATTACGAACTCTGGGATCGCTGCGCGGCTCACAGGCTGAAGTTCGCCTATGTGCCCGAACCGTTGCTATGGTATCGAGCACTTGCGCAGGGTATCTCGCGCCAGCACCTGACAGAACAGGAACAGTACGCCCGGCAGGTTAGTTTTCGGGCTATGCACCGCTTGTTGCCAGACGCCAGCGGCGACGAACTGCGAGGACTGCGGTGGCTATTCCTGAAAAGGGAGGATGAAGTCGATGATGGTGTCATCCGCGCTGGATTGTATCGTTGTCGGGAGCTGATCACTGCTTTCTTGCAGACGTGCGAACCCCGACACAGTCGCGCTGTCTGGAATAACGTGGCACTTTCTTTGGTCTTTCGGCTAAGGGGAATGAACAGTCGCTCTCGATGGATGGCACTGCGGACTATTCTTCCAGCTATAAGGAACGCGTGCTCTGCAAGGTGTATGATCCGGGTAATGAGAGTACTCTATGGTAGTATTCGGAAGAAGCGTGATGCAAATCGGCGATAATGTAGAGCTTGTTAACCCAGGGGATTCCGTGAATAGCAGCGAGTCATTAGAATCCATACATATTGGAAAGAAGAAGAAAGTTGATTCTGTGCCATTGCTGTTAGTTGTGTTGGGCATGCACATCGCGTTTTTTGCTATTTGGTGGGGCGGGACCATAACACGAGGTCAAATGGCGGGATTAGGTGTCCAGCGTTATGAAGCAGTAGCATATGCGCTAATTTTCCTTGGTTCCTACCTGGCGTTTTTCTCGGGGCATGGCGGCAAGATTTGGAGGCAAAGCCGATACCGGAGATGGTTGGGGCTGTACAGTGGCTTGGTTGTCCTAATGGTTCTACGCAGCTTCACATCAGGAGCAAGCTTACTGGCTCTATTTCGAGAGACAATGCCATTCTTGCTTGTTGCAGTGGTGTTCATAGGGCAGAACAAGGCATATTGGCGAACATTGAATAACACGTTTCTGATTCACACAGCAGTAGGTGTAGTCTATAGTATATTAGTATTAGTGACTGTTAGTCTAGGGGAGACTACAGCACCACTTACGAGAGGCCTTATATGGACGCAGACGGACGTGATGCTGGCCAAGAACTTGTTGTACGCGGTTCCCTTCTTGGTTGTTAGCTATCCTGCCCAGGCAAGATTGGGAAGGACTATTAGTGTCCTAGGGCTACTGCTTGTAGTAGTACTTGGCGTCTTGTCTCAGACCCGGGCGGTAATACTGTGGGCCGTACTGGCTCTTCTCCTGGGTGGCTACATCGGGTTTCGGGTGAAGTCGTTCATGAAGACGTATGGCAAGGTTCTTCTTAGACTTGCCGTGGTGCTTGGTATTATTGTGCTGCTATTTGGGGGAGGGAGTTTGGAAAGACTTGGCGTTAGTGCGAGTTGGGAATCCCTGTTATCCCGTTTCACTGGTTCGCAAGGCGTGATTCACCACACACTGGGGGACGCACGCATATACGAAGCGAAGCTAGTGGTCAGCACGATGAGTTGGGATGACTGGTTGCTCGGAAGGGGCGTATCGGCAAGATGGAGTTCCTCGAATATGTACAGCGGGGAGACTCGATCGATGGTTCACATCGGCTATCTGCACCTTATCTTCGTTGGTGGGGTAGGGCTAGTTCTGCTATTTGCATTCTTTCCGCTGGGAGTTGCTTGGCGGTTGTTGCTTACTAGTCGTGATGTAGGGACGCTGGCAGCCGCTTCCATTGTAGTTCTCTATTCGGTGAGCTTGTTGTACGCTGGAGCGCCGCAAGCAGGGTTGTGGTTTGTGTTGATATTTCTCTGTGCTGGTAAGATGGCCGTTGGCACGGCTAAGCCCCATAAGGGGTCGCGCAATCTGACTCGTCCACCTCTCTCGAGACGGGATTCTGAACGATGAACATCCTGCAGATATCGCAATCCGATCAAGCAAGCGGAGTTGAGGACGTAGTTTGGAAATGACATCAAGGGCAGCAGGACAAAAGCTACCCTTTCCTTGTGGGCGGTGCACAAAATGAGGGTAGGTCATACTCCTTCTAGGGAGCTTCGTATACTGCAGGTGAGCACAGCCGAACATGCCGGAGGAGCCGAGAGAGTTGCATGGAACCTATTTCAAGCCTATAGAAAGCAAGGCTACAAGTCGTGGCTATGCGTGGGAAAGAAGGATTCCGCTGATCCGGAAGTACTTGAGCTGGAACACAGAGAATACCGCAATAAGATGTCTCGATTTCTACTGCGCTTTTCTGACTACGCACAGGTTTCTCAAGGACGGGTGCGGGGTATGGGCAAGCTGTGTGCCCTGATTGACGCAATGGCGCGGCCAGGAAGTTGGCTTAGCAGACAGCGTGGCATCGAGGATTATGATTTTCCCGCAAGCTATAGCGTTCTTAATCTTACGCGAACTAAACCCAGCCTCCTGCACTGCCACAATTTACACGGGGGGTACTTCGATTTGCGAGCCCTCTCATGGTTGAGTAGCCAAGTTCCAGTTGTTCTGACTTTGCATGACGCCTGGCTGTTGAGTGGTCACTGCGCGCATTCCTTCGATTGCGATCGATGGCAGTGGGGGTGTGGCAATTGTCCAGACCTCACGGTGAAACCCGCGATACCGCGTGATGCCACAGCGTATAATTGGAAGCGAAAGCGCGACATTTATGCCAACAGCAATCTGGCGGTTTGCACGCCGAGCTCCTGGCTGATGAATAAAGTGGAACAGTCTATGCTTGGCGGAAGAGAGTATCGAGTTATTCCCAACGGAGTAGACCTAACGGTGTTTCGACCAGGTGACAAAATGGCGGCTAGGGCCTCCCTTGGGTTGCCAATGGAAGCAGATATCATTCTCTTGGGACGTTATAGGCCAAAGCGCGATATGTGGAAGGACTCCACAACGATGGATGAAACAATTCGTGCTTTGACTGCCCGAAAACGCGGGCGTATGATCGTGTTTGTGGCATTGGGGAAGGAACGCGATGTGCAACAGTTGAGCGGGGCTGAAATTCACTGGATTCCTTATCAAAGGGAAGAGACACATATGGCTCATGTGTATCAAGCCGCAGACCTCTATGTCCATGCTGCAAAAGCGGATACATTTCCTAATAGTGTCATAGAGGCACTATCTTGCGGAGTTCCAGTTATTGCGACAGCTATAGGCGGGATTCCCGAGCAGATTGAGAACGGTGTAACCGGCTTCTTGACTAGACCCAGTGATCCGAAGCCTATGGTTGAAGCTGTGGAACAGCTGTTGGATGATCTTGAATTACGCCTGCGCTTTGCAGCGCAGGCTGTGGAATCCGCTAGACTCCGTTTTGGCCTGGAGCGGCAGGTGGATGAATATTTGGATTGGTACGAGCAGTTGGTGGAGAAATTCGAAATATCGAGATCCTCTTGAGTGTGTCGAATGTTGAATGAGAGCGAGATGCCGGGAACGCTTCCAAGAATCTCAATCGTTACTCCTTCATTTAATCAAGCTGCCTTTCTGGAAGAGACAATAGTGTCTGTCGTGAATCAGAGCTACCCAAATCTTGAATACATCATTATCGATGGTGGGAGCACCGATGGAAGTGCCGATATCATAGGGAAATACGAACATGCTCTTTCATTCTCGTGCAGTGAGAAAGACGGCGGTATGTATGATGCCATAAATAAGGGTTTTGAAAGAAGCACCGGCGACATCATGGCGTATATCAATAGCGATGATGTCTACATGCCGGATACATTTAGAACAGTCGCCAAGATCTTCAATGACTTGCCGGACGTTATGTGGATTACAGGGAGGACGGGCTACATAGATGAAGTGAGTTCGGTTACTGGGGTTGCAAAGAAGAAGCTGTACAACCGAGTGTTACTCGGGAAGGGGTTTTACCAGTCGCCCTATTCGTACGTCGTGAACCAGAACGCGGTTTTCTGGCGAAGACGCTTGTGGGAGACGGCCGGGAGAATTGAGAGTGGACTAGAGCTCGCCGGCGATTTCTATTTGTGGGTAAGATTCTCCGAGCATGCAGAGCTGTATTTTGTCGATGAGTTACTCTCAGCATTTCGCAGACATGACAAACAACAATCTCTTAACCGACTGGCGTATATTAAGGAAGCCCACGCTATCAGGAAGCCAACAGCTTGGTTGCTAGCCAAGATGATTTGTGGGGGAGTGGTATATTTCGGGGACCCTTTAGTTGCGCCAATCATACAATACAATCGGGTGGCAAAAAGATGGGTGACTTCGTATGAAAGGATTGGATTGAATCCTCAGAAATCGCTTCGCCTGATGAGGGGATTGGCCATCAATAATATGAAGGAGAGTCTGCTGAGCTTGCGCAAATCCTGTCTACCGGGGAGTTGGAAGTAGTGGAAAGCCTTACGAAATGCATAGGATACGCGATACATAAGCTTGAGCATCTATACAAAACAGAATGCTCTGTCCAAGAGATGAGAAAAGCACGATATATGAAGAAACGCCTGGGAGTGAATTATTCCCGTTATTGTCTTTTCAAGAATGACTGGCTGAAGAATTGCAGTATTGAGACAGTGATCGATATTGGTGCAAATGTTGGAGAGCTTACGGCGATATTTGCAGAACTGTTTCCTAGCGCGCAGATATACGCATTTGAGCCGTTGCCGGATTGTTTTGAACAATTGGCCAAGGTTGCAGAACACTATCAAGGTCGCGTGAAGGCACTTAACATTGCACTTGGGGCGAAGGAAGGGAATTTCGAGTTTCACAGAAGCAGCTGGGCGCCAGCTTCGTCTTTTAGAAAGATGAGTGAATTGCATAAAGAGAATTACCCGCACAGTGCCGGATCAGAGACAATCAAAGTAGATGTGACAACCCTTGACGACCTATACGGAAGTACGGACCTTAAGAAGAATATCTTCATCAAGATGGATGTTCAGGGTTTCGAAGATGAAGTCATTAAAGGCGGGCTCAAAGTGATAGGGATGGCCAAGGTCTTGGTAATTGAATGCTCGCTCCAAGAAACGTATGAAGACGAACCAATGTTTGAAGAGATATATAATCTCGTTCAGTCGCTGGGATTTGAATATAGGGGTTCGCTTAAACAGTCAGTGCGAAAAGATGATCAAAGCTTTCTGCAAGCGGATTGTGTGTTCATGAAACGAGAGCAAATATCAACGCAGGCCGGTGTAAATAATGAGTAGGATAAAGAAGGCCGTTATTCTGGCAGCAGGATTGGGGAGCAGGCTAAAACCTTTGACGGATGAGGTGCCGAAGTGTCTGACGGAAGTCAATGGCAAACCCATTCTTCTGCAAACTATTGAGAGTCTAGAAAAGAATGGGATCGATGAGACAGCTATTGTTGTTGGATATCTAGGGGAAAGAATTCTGGACAAATTCGGCGCTAGATTCAGAAACATGAAACTGAGCTACATTTGGAATCAGATTTACGACGAAACGAATTCCATGTATTCAACTTGGCTCGCACGGGAATATCTGGAAGAGGGCGCCATCTTGATTGAGGGGGACACGGTTTCGGAGGAGTTTCTGATAAGGCGTGCGCTAGAAACCGATGATGACAAAACGTATTGGGTTGTTGACAGATTCGGCCCCCAATATGACGGAAGCATGTCAACTACGGACAAGAGCGGAAGGATCGTCGATGTAAACATAGTGCGGGGCAAATTAAGAACATATCAAAACAACCAGTATAAATCAACAGGCATAGTGAAGATAGACCGTGAATATGGAAGACAGTTTTCAAACTGGCTCGATAGTGACGTTAGGAAGGGCAATGTACAGATCTATTACGATCTGGTTATTGCAAAGCACCTAAAGGACGCTCCCATTTTCGCGCTCGATATCAGTGGAAAGAAATGGATCGAAATCGACAGTCTGGAGGACTTGAAGAGGACGGAAAAGATCTTCATGCTCTGCAAATACGTAATTGTGGTTATTGACGGGGCTGGGGATCTGCCTCAACAAGCATTGGGTGATGAAACTCCGCTGGAGGTTGCGAATATCCCGAATATGGACGCGCTTGCAGCAAGAGGGGATACGGGGCTTATGAGGACAATGTATCCTGGCTTGCCTTTGGGGAGCATTGTGGCCAATTTGGGCATTCTTGGTTATAATCCACTAAGATATTATCCGAACGGACGCGCCTCTTTTGAGGCGCTTGCCCAGAACATCTATCTGGAAGAAGACGAGATCGCTTTCAGGTGTAACCTGGTATCTCTAAGCAATGGACGTCTGAAGGATTTCACTGCAGGGAATATATCTGACGAGCAAGCTAGGGCTATCTTTGAGATGATTGAGTACGACGAAAAGGAATTCAAGCTCTATCCAGGCGAGAGCTATCGAAATCTTCTCATTCATAAAGGAGGCGTGTGCAACGCTGGCGAATTGAGATGTGCGGAACCGCACATGAATATAGGAGAGAAGGTCAACGATCTTCGTATCTCGTCCCGTGGGGAAATTGGAGCAAAGGTGGCGGAAAGGCTAAACTGGTTCATGTCAGAGTCTATTAGGCAAATCAAGGAGGTAAAGGACAACCTGCGGACGTGTGCTGACATGCTTTTCCTATGGAGCCCCTCTTCTGAGCCGAAACTCCCCTCTTTTCATCGGAAATACGGGATTGACGGTGCCATAGTTTCAGGTTTGGGTTTTATGCGAGGGATTGCAATTGCTGCAAGAATGGAAACAAGAAAGATCCCGGGGGCAACCGGGTACAGTGATACCGACTTGAGAGCGAAGTATAAGTACGCGCTAAATAGTCTCAGATATAATGATCTAGCGTTTGTACACGTGAATGCACCGGACGAAGAGTCGCACAATGGTAACGTGCACGGGAAAGTGCAGATCATAGAGAGGATTGACGAGGAATTGATTGGCCCCTTGATACAGGCTCTTGATAAGAATTACGGTGGACAGTACAGGATTGCCATCCTGCCTGATCACTACACGTTGTTGAGCAGCGGAAAGCATAGCGACCATCTTGTTCCGTACCTAGTTTATGGGAAGAACATAAAACGTGATGACGTTTCAGCTTACAGCGAGAGAGCGGTTTCGGAGAAGAGCGAAAGTATACTCAAGAGCTATGAGTTTATGGATTTTTTCCTCGATAATCGCGATGGATAGGCGGAAAGCTTTGAAGGAGATATATGTCAGGTTCCAGTGCGAATCTCCGCTTTGACGCCGAAAGCGGATCTCCATCTATAGGGAATAACGTGCGCATGTGTACGCTGGAAGTAGGAGCGCAGTTTGCGAAGCCTAATGTTGCAAGCAAACATGTTATGCGACTTGTCATCCTTTCTCCTTGCATCTTAAATGATGATAAGCTTGGATATTTCGCGCACGTGTTTTCTAACGCGAACATACAAGTAGTAGGAGCTCTCATCCACAAACCAAATATTGTTGGGCCTGCGTTTTCAGGAAGTTTGATTTGGACTCGAGTCAGATCTCGTGGCCCAAGAAAGACAATTCGCCGAATTGTTTATCATAAGATGGAATCTAGCTTCCACCTGCCGATACATAAAAAGGCGGACGAGTATTTTGAAGAAAGAAACATTCCCACACTAATTTCAGAAGAAAAATATAGTGCTTCAGTTGTCGATTTCATTCGCTCAAAAAGCCCAGATGCGTTATTCAGAACGGGATGGGGTATAATTAAGGAACCCTTGTTATCACTTACACCTATCGGGGTACTTTCTTACCACCACGGTGATATCAGAAGATACCGAGGTATGCCGCCATGCTTTTGGCAACTGTATCATAATGAGTCGTCGATGAAAGTAACAGTCCAGATATTGAGTGGAGGTTTGGACTGTGGGCTGATTGTTAAGGAGAAAGCAATCCCAATTGGGAAAAGCGATACTCTCAAAACCCTACATCGGCGGGCTTATACTGAGACGTATTCTATGGCATCTGAGGCAATGAACCTCCTGAACAACAAAAGGTTCCAACCCGTGCAACTGAGTCAGGAAGAACTGGGCCCCATATATAGCACTCCCATGGTGATGCAATTAGTTGCATTGCATTGGAAGGTGTTATTTAGGCGAATTATCGAATTCGGGGCAAATCCATAAGGAGTTGGTTTGTCGAATGGCCTATAGGAAGATAGTATCAAGCGATCCACGTTACCTCGCGGCTACTGATATTCTTATAGGCGATATGTCTGATATTAATTACGAGTTTATGTTGTTTGACAGGCCATTGATACTATTGGCAAATAGGTGGGTCAGGGAGAATGTGCCAGATATGGGTGTAAAGGCGGATTTACCCTCCTTAGAAGAAGCGATTCGGAGATCATTGTTATATCCCCAAGAATATGCGGAGCAAAGAAAATATTGGTTAAACAGAACTATGCATCAACCTGACGGCAATAGCTCAAAACGTGTCATTGAAAAGGTAGTGGAGTTATCCGGAATGCATGAACCTAATTTCCTACTGCTACACGGGGGCGACGATGTGTTAAGAACCCATTTAGACCCAATATATGATGTGTTAACCAAGCAGGAGAGAGCGGTAGAATACAGGGAATATGGTACGATAACAGAAAAGCAGCGCGGTAATAAGTTGATAGTGATTTCGGCCCATAATGGATTGCTGAAGATGGTACCGTTTGGTTATAAAGTGCATATTGACCACGGTGTTAAGGGAATAGGCGTAACTGATTTTGGGGCGCAGCTTCTTCAGTACAAGGATAATGACTATTTCCCTGCAACAGACCTACATGTGACCGAAGGCCGTGTGAGTTTTGAGAAAACAAGTGAGCTTTTGGGCCCGAATAGGGCGCGCGCTGTAATGGTTGGTTATCCGAAGTCTGACGTCTTGATAGAATTGAATGTACCTGAGACGCGGAAGAACGTCTGCCGGGAGTTAGGGATTGAAAATAGCAAGCCGCTTGTTACGTATGCTCCTGCTGGCAAATATCGGTATCCATCAAAGCAAGGTGCAACCCTTTCTCGTGAGGTATTGACATTTCTAAAGAAGCTGGGTAAGAAAAGCAACTACAATGTACTTGTCAAGCTCAAGACGCCACCAAAATGGTATCCTAGGAAAGTTGTCAGGAGGGTCAGGAGAGGACTCCTTCAACACTGAATTGACAATGCGAAGTGAGGGTGAAGGTAAAGCGCAGGAGAATACATGAAGGGTATTTTCGATAAATCTCAAAATCGATATGAACATCCGAGAGTATTGTTGCTGACTTCATCTTGCTTCAATCCATATACCGGCACTGGTATCTTACTGAGAAATCTATTCAGGGGATGGCCGAACGATAGAATCGCGATGATTCACCGTGAAGACTTCTATGAAGATAGTGAATATGGCTGTGCGCACTATAGACTTGGGCGTGGGGAAGAAGGTTCGATTTGGCCATTCTTCATCATGGGGTCCAAGACGCGCGACAAACGGACCCATGTTAAGTTAAATGGGAAAGAGGAAGCTGGTGGTCGCAACGCAGTTTGGACATCAAAGTTAAAGATTAAGTTGAATCGATTGGTTATAAAGTATTTGGGAGGAACTGATGTTGGCAGGTGGCCTGTTCTCTCGGACGCTTTGAACAGCTGGATTAGCGAGTTTCGCCCAGAGGTGGTTTACGCTCACATGTCTTCGCTTAGAGATGCGAAGCTGCTTAGAAGAATCGCGACAGAATATAGTGTGCCCTTTGCCATTCATTTCATGGACGATTGGCTTAGCATTCGATACACGAGGGGTCTGCTTGGGCCACTGCTTAGGCGCAGATTTGTAAGTGTAGTGAAACTGTTACTAGAACAAATGGCAGTTGGTCTGGTGATCAGCAGAGAGATGGGACAAGCTTATGAAGAGAGATATGGGCATACATTTCTTGCATTTCCTAACGTGGTTGACCCGTGCGTATGGGCGGATTCCATGCCGCGATCCCGTGACCCGGGAGAACCATTTCGTATCGTCTACGCCGGAACCATCAATAACAAGAACTTCCAAAATCTGAAGGCGACCGCAAATACAGTGCGAGGTTTATACGAACAAGGTTATCAAATTCATATGGATATTCGCTCCTTCCAGCCAAGAGTTGAGATCTATCGTCCAGAACTTGAAATGATACCGGCTGTTAGGATAACCGAAGTGCCACGTAGCGATCATGGAATGGCTGCACTACTGAAAGATTGCGATCTATTGTTCCTGCCGGTTGATTTCAGTAGGTTCAATGTCCGCCGAATGCGGTTTTCAATATTCGCAAAGCTTCCCGTTTATATGATGTCAGGGACACCCATCTTGGTCTATGGGCCTCCGGAAGTGGCCTCAGTAGAGTATGCAATGAAGGAAAAGTGGGCCTATGTCGTTCCGGAAGAAGATAAAGAGAAATTGAAGGAGGCCATTATCGAACTGGCTTCGAATCCCGCGCTAGGAGAGAGACTGGGACGGAGAGCTCAAGAGATAGGCACGAGGGACTTCGATGCGAACGAGATACGGCCGCAGTTTCACAGGGCTCTTGCAGAGGCTGCCCGCAAGTCAAACTGAGAACCAATGCTAAAGGAAGCCAAGACACGGAAAATAGCCATGTATCTGAAGCGAGCTGTGTACTTCGTCAAGCTGCAATTGCGGTATTCTGCAGACAGATTCCAGAGAATCCCGAAAGAGATCAAGTTGCAGAACAAGTTCGCTTGGCCTGTTGGAACATGGAGAACGCACCTTGAGACGATGCAACCATTGCTGGTCCGTCTTCGCCTTAGCCTTGATCCTGACGAGGTGATTCGGCGCAGTGAGGATGTCCTTAAGCATCGGTTTTCACTTCTGGGCCGAGAATACGGTGATTATGTGTTCCCACAGGGCAGTACTCCGGAATACGTTCCGATCCCGTGGTGCCGTGATCCGGGTTCTGGTTACGAGTGGCCAACAAATGTGTGGTACCGTCATTGCAGAAGATCCGTGCCTGTAGGCGCTGACATAAAAGCTCCTTGGGAACTTTCACGTTGCCAGCATCTAGTGTTGTTAGGCGAAGCTTATGAGCTTACCGGCGATGAAAGATATGCTGCTGAGTATAGGAACCAGCTTCTTGACTGGATTGAGAATAATCCTGTTCGCTACGGTCCGAACTGGGCGGTTACAATGGAGGTCGGAATAAGGGTTGCCAACTGGCTCGTATCGTTGCTCTTCTTTCTGAATAGCTGTGAATTGACGGATGCTTTCTTCTCAATTCTGCTGACGTCCGTAGAACAGCACGGGAAACACATCATGTCAAACCTGGAAAATATCGGCCCTATAACAAGCAATCACTATGCGGGGAATATTTCAGGGCTTTACATGCTTGGCGCACTGTGTCCTGTGATAAACGAGAGCAAGAAATGGATGTCTTTTGCAAAACGCGAACTGGAGAGAGAGATTTTCAGACAGACATTCGATGATGGTTGGGATTTCGAATCCTCAACTGCCTACCATAGGCTAGTTACCGAAGTGTTCTTGTACCCCTTTTTGTTGGCAGAACATCTGGGAGAACCATTCTCAGAGGATTACGCGGAACGTCTTAAGAGAATGATTCAAGTTATTGGGGAATGCGCCAAGCCCGACGGGTCTATTCCTCAAATTGGTGATAACGATGGTGGGAGATTCCTTGTATTTGGGGTTGACAAGGATCTTGAAGACTTGAGGATTGACTATCTTTTGGAAACTGCAAGCTGCAATTCAAGAATCGCTCCAAAGACTAGTAGTTGCAGGTCTATCTCCTATGCACACGCGGGAAGATACCTCTTTAGAAGCCCCCGCATCTACTTACTAGTTGCCGCGGGTCCGAAGGGGCAGGCGGGGCGTGGAGGCCATGCGCATAATGATGTTCTGAGTTTCGAACTGAACGTGGACGGAGAGGATGTCATCGTGGATCCGGGAACGTACTGCTACACTGCCGACCCAGATGGTCGAAACCGCTTTCGTTCCGTGTTGAACCACAGCACACTAGCGTGGAAAGGCATGGAACCCTGCTCACTTGACAGAGGGTTGTTCATGCTGCCGGAAGAAGGGGCGTTAAGAATAGAAGAAAGCAGCCTGAGGACAGCCGAAGATGTTTTTTCGGCTATATACGAATATAGGGCCCGTTTCCACCGGCGCGAGATCCGTTTCAAGAAAGCCGAGGAGGAAATTGAGATCATAGATTCGTGTTCCCATGAAGGCGCCTTGCTCTCCTTTGTGTGCTCGCCGGGTATTGAGCCGATAATGGAAAATGGTGGCTTTCGTGCGGGGAAAGTCGGTTTCGCTCTTGATGGGGCAAGGGCGATAGAAATTGAGCCATCGCAGTATTCTCCAGCATACGGGAAGTTGGAATGCAACAAAGTCGTTAGAGTCTATCTCTCAGGCAAGGGGTGCGTTTGCAGGATCAAGCTATTGCCTCAATAATACGTCCGGGACATAGAGAGGTTCTACAAAGAAACGCAAAGTATATTCATCTCAGGGATAGAATTGGATCTAGGATGCGCTGTTTAGTTCATCAAAGGCCCCCCCGCAGCAAGCTGTTGGGGCATCCGACGGAGGTTTCCTATGAAGCAACTACTCATAAAGAGCGGTAATGCTGTAATTGAGGAAGTACCAGCACCTTGTGTTGAACCAGGTATGTTGCTCATAAGGACGCATTCCTCGTGTATCTCCGTTGGCACAGAGATGAGTAGCGTAAGAAACACATCCAAGCCTCTATGGAAAAGGGCTGTTGAGAACCCTGAGGAAGTGAAGAAAGCTCTTAGAATGATGAGTGGCCAGGGAGTGAGGAGAACGCGTCGAGTAGTCGAAGGGCGATTGGGGGCGGGAAACGCTGTTGGGTATTCTGCGTCGGGCATGGTGCTGGACGTTGGTCGGGGTGTCGATGGATTCAGGCCGGGAGATCGTGTTGCGTGTGCGGGCACAGGATACGCCTACCATGCGGAGATTATCACAGTCCCGCCGAATCTGACTGTGAAAGTTCCTGAATCGATGGACCTTTTGCATGCTTCTACAGTCGCGTTGGGATCTATTGCTCTTCAAGGTGTGAGAAGGGCCTGCCCCACGCTTGGTGAAAGGTTTGGTGTCATTGGCCTCGGAATTCTAGGGCAATTAACTACCCAACTTCTGATAAGCAACGGCTGTTCTGTAATAGGGATGGATGTTGACTCAACGCGTGGAGAAATCGCATTAGGTCTAGGAATGGATCGTTTCATCTCCAGTACTGAAGAGGATGCTGTCGAGCAAGTGCTCCGATTAACGGACGGTCAAGGGGCCGACGGGGTCATAATAACCGCCTCTAGCCCATCTAATGACATTGTATCACAGGGTTTCAGGATGTGCCGAAGAAAGGGGCGGGTCGTTCTAGTGGGAGATGTAGGATTGGCGCTTAGGCGTCGAGATTTCTACGAGAATGAAATCGATTTTCTGATATCAACATCCTATGGACCTGGCCGATATGATGCAGGTTATGAAGAGGCTGGCTTGGACTATCCTTTTGGATACGTGCGGTGGACTGAAAAACGCAATATGGAGGCTTACATAAGGCTTCTTGCACGTGGAAGCGTAAAGCTCGCTCCTCTAATCCACAAGATTGTCCCCATTGACCAAGCAAGCGAATACTATGAAATGCTTAACATCAGCAAAGCGACGCCTCCTATAGCTCTGTTGAAGTACCCTGATCTTAAGGGGGAAACGAGGAATCCACTTGTTCGGATTGTTCGCAATCAGGTAACAACAAGGACACCAGCTAATGACGTAGTTCGCTTGGCTCTTATTGGAGCGGGTGGATTTGCCAAAGGGATGCACCTTCCCAACATTCAGGCAATGTCCAAGCTATTTCGACTAAAGGCTGTGATCAGCCGTTCAGGGCATAACGCGAAAAGCACGGCGGCCCAATATAACGCGGAATATTCCGGCACCGACTATCATGATGTTCTAATGGACCCTGAGGTAGATGCAATCCTAATCGCCACCCGTCACAACTTGCATGCTTCATTAGTTCTAGAGGCTCTGAAGGCAGGTAAGCATGTGTTTGTCGAAAAACCGCTTGCTTTGAAACTGGAAGATCTGGAGAAAATAGGCGCATTCTTCAATCAACGGGACGAGGAAGAGACCCCGATTCTACTTACAGGGTTCAACAGGCGTTTTTCTCCCCATATTAAGGTGGCGGCTGAAGAAGTTAAGAAGAGGACGAATCCAGTGATTATCAATTACCGTATGAATGCCGGGTATGTGCCCTTGAGCCATTGGGTTCACACAGAGGAAGGAGGAGGAAGAAATCTAGGAGAGGCGTGTCATATTTATGATCTGTTTACCCATCTGACAGGTGCTGATGTTGTAGAAGTAGAAGCCTTTCCAATAGCACCCGCAACAGGGCATTACTCTGCTCGGGACAACTTCATCTCTGTAATAAGGTTTAAAGATGGCTCGGTAGCTTCTCTAACTTATACGGCCCTTGGTTCCAGGAGATATCCAAAAGAGCTGATGGAGATATACATGGATGGAGAAGTTATTTATTTAAGCGATTACAAAAAAACAGAAAGCTATGGAACAACATCGAACGCCTTTAAGACCAGAATGTGTGAGAAAGGACAGAAGGAAGAATTGATTGCCTTTGGCAATGCCATACTAAATGGTGGCGATTGGCCTATTCCTCTCTGGCAGCAGATTCAGGCGATGAAGATCGCTCTGCAAGTGGAAAGAGATCTAACAGGGCAAGTTCGGACACACGGAGGGTCTTTCAGCCAAGAGTGGTGAATAAGAGATCTATCCCCAATATCGTCTTCATAGCACCAGCAACCAGCCAGCCCAGATACCATAGGCGGGCGGCACAAATCGCGAAGTTCTGCAATATCACTGTGTTCTCATTCCAACGCCAGTATTATGAAGAAAACGCCTTCCCGGAGCAGATTCCGTGTCACAGCCTCGGCCAAATGAGTGATGGCAGATACTTCCGACGATTGTTTCAGATGATTCCAGCCATGTTCAAGATACGGCAGCATCTAAGGAAGGATGGAAATAGTATATTCTATGCAATGAGTTTGGACTGCATGGTTCTTGCGAGGCTTTGTGGGCTTAGGCGAGGCTTTTACGAAATCGGCGATCTGCGTCAAGTAGAGGGTTTTGGGAAGGTATATGGCTTCTTGGAGAAAGTGCTTTGCAAGAACGTACTCGGGCTGGTACTCACGTCGCCCCATTTCTACGATGAATTCTACAGGCACAAGAAGGTTTTGCCGAGAGAGCGGATATATATAATCGAGAATAAGGTGAACCAAGTGCTGGCAGATCAGCGGCCGGTGGAGAAACGGGTCTCAAAAGATCAGATTGTCATAGGTCTCATTGGATTACTTCGATATCATCGTCCTATTGAGTTGCTCTTGGAGTTTGTTAGTAGCAGACCTGCAACACACAGAGTGGCGTGCTTCGGCGATGGCCCATTAAGAGAATTTATTGAAACATACAATTGTGAGAACATAAGCTATCATGGTAGTTTCAAGAATCCTGATGATCTCTCGCGTATTTATGAAGCTGTGGATTTGAATTACGTAGTATACGATAGCTCCAGCAAGAATGTCCGGCTGGCGATGCCAAACAAGCTTTTTGAATCAGCCTATTTTGGTGTGCCCATTCTATGTTGCGAAGGGACCGCTGTAGGCAGAAAGGCGAGTGAGTGGCAAATAGGGAAGACGGTGAGGATAGAGAGTAAGGAGTACTTCGATGCAGATGTGTCTTCGGTAAACAGAGCATGGCTGGCAAGGTGTTCACAAAACTGCTTCAAGATTGCGAGCGAAGAACTTCTTGATGACGGAGAAAAGGTCCTGCAAAGTATGCTAATGACGGCTGTTCCGGATTTCGTTTGTGGAACCAACATTCGTGATCGTTTCACCGATGACGGATAGCGGTCAAGGCCTCCCAAATGGAAGAGGATCGCCCGCGAGGACGTTCTCAGTTCCGAAGCCTATAGACCAGTCTCTTGAGCCTCTGAATCCGAGAATTGACAGAACCGTCCCGGTTCTTGAGGGGCCACCGTTACGTGGGTCCGGCCCTGGATGGTTCCCGCGACATCCAACCGGCGCATCAAACGCTCCACTATAGCAGCGGGCCACCTCGATGTCCTCTCGGCGGAGCTGCCGCCAAAACTTGCGGAGGATCTCGTTCTCCCACCGAAACTCGCGGTTCTCCGACTCAAGCTCCTTGATCCGGGCCCGCTCATCGCTCGTCAGGCGTCCGCGCCGGCCCGTGTCGACCTCGGTCTGGCGAAACCACTTCCGAAGCGGCTTCGGGGAGTAGCCGACCTTGCTCGCCGCGATCGAGACGATGACCGACCATTAGGAGTAGTACTCACGCCCGCGCCCCGCACCATCCGAACTGCCCGCTTCCGCACATCTGGGGAGTATCTGCTTGGTTCTGCCTGCCTTCACTCTCTAAGGGATCGAGTCTCCGGCGATCCCGGGCCGATTCAGAGAGCGCATCTCTCTCTTGCTGCGGTCAACTAAGGTTTGTATCCTCTCAGTGTGGGTGGTGTACAAAATGGGGACAGGGCACTGGCTTGCCGATTGGCGCAAATGATCTTGATGATCCTCGTGTAAAGATGGAGACGGTGCTCAGCAATCCGAAGTTGCAGGAAGAGTTCACCCAGAAGGGATTGGAAAGAGCGAAGCTCTTCTCTTGGGAGAAGCCGTACCAAAGAGACTTTGGCGCTCTTCCGGAAGGTATATGGAGTTAGTGAGATGAAGACATGAAACAGTTACTGCAGAACTATAGGAATGGCAAGCTAAGGATTGCAGAGGTTCCCGCTCCCGCATTGAGCTCCGGCGGAGTTCTCATCAACAATCACTATTCCCTTGTAAGCATGGGGACTGAGAGAGCCGTAATCGAATTCGCCAAGCAGAGTCTGGTAAGTAAAGCGCACTCGCGGCCTGATCTGGTAAGGCAGGTGTTGAAGAAGGCTAAAACCGATGGGTTACTCGGTACTTACCGTGCGGCGATGCAGCGGCTTGATGAATCCGTACCTCTAGGCTATAGCTGTGCCGGCGAGGTGGTTCAGGTAGGTCAGGGGGCCGAGGAGTTCAGCAAAGGAGATTCAGTGGCCTGCGGTGGTGGAGGCTACGCCTCTCACGCTGAGGTGGTCTTCGTCCCCAAGAACCTGGCGGTCAAGATCCCTGACAATGTGAGTACTAGAGAGGCAGCATTCGTCACCCTGGGGGCCATTGCGCTCCAAGGTGTACGAAGGGCTGAGCTTACGCTGGGGGAGAGGGTGGCGGTGATTGGGCTGGGGTTGCTTGGGCAACTTACGGTTCAGATTCTGAATGCCTATGGCTTTCCTGTTCTAGGACTTGACGTTAGTCAACGCCAGGTGGAAAAGGCTTGCGGTCTAGGGCTCCAGGAAGGCGCGGTCATTGGGCAAAGTGATGTGAAAGAGATAGCCGGTGCGTTCTCCAATGGCCAGGGCGTTGATGCGGTGATCATCACGGCAGCTACCAAGAGCAATGAGCCAGTGGAGCTTGCCGGAATGATCTGCCGAGACAAAGGGCGCGTCTCTGTTGTAGGGGATGTAAGAATGGAGGTCCCTCGGAAGATCTACTATGAAAAGGAACTGGATCTGCGGATTTCCCGCTCCTATGGCCCAGGACGCTACGATCCAGACTACGAGGAGAAGGGTATCGATTACCCGATTGGCTATGTACGTTGGACCGAGAGACAAAACATGGACGAATTCTTGCGGCTGATCAGTATGGGGCGCGTCGATGCAAAGCCGATGATTACGCATGTTTTCGAGATAGAAGATGCTCTGAACGCGTACAAGCTGATCTTGGATAACCCCGACAAAGAGGACGTCACGGCGGTGTTGCTGGAGTATGATCCCGCGAAAGAGCACAAGCCTGCTGTTACCCTCAGAAGGCACGGGAAGAGAATACTTGCAGGTGATACCGTCAACGTGGGACTCATCGGCGGAGGCGGCTTCGCCAAAGGAATCATACTGCCCAACTTGAAAAGGCTTGATAGGGTGAACATCAAGGCTGTTGCCACTGCCACAGGCAAGAGCGCTGCAGATATTGCTGGGCAGTATGGCTGCGAGTATGCAACTACCGACTACAATAAGATTCTAAACGATGAAGATATTAACTTGGTGATCGTTGCCACCAGACACGGTCTGCATGCTCCAATCACAATCGAAGCGTTGAAGCAAGATAAGAACATCCATGTGGAGAAGCCCCTAGCGCTGAATATGGAGGAGCTTAAGGCGATTGTCGAAGCCGAAAGCCACTCTCAAGGCCGGCTGATGGTGGGGTTCAACCGCCGCTTTGCTCCGCAGGCTATCAAAGCCAAGGAGAGATTCTCTAACCGGAAGACGCCGTTGATGATCCACTATCGAGTCAATGCCGGTTATGTCTCACGAGATCATTGGGTCCATGATCCGGTAGAGGGCGGGGGGCGGATCATTGGGGAGGTGTGCCACTTCATTGACTTCCTCCAGTTTCTAACGGGTGCAGAGCCTAAGATGGTTTATGCTACAAAGGTTGCGACCGGAGCGAACGTTATAGCCGAAGATAACGTGAGTATAACGATTGACTTTGCAGACGGGTCAACAGGAAGCATCCTCTATACAGCTCTGGGCGACAAGTCCCTGCCAAAAGAGTACATTGAGATCTTCGGTGGTGGCAAAGCCATGAGTATTAGAAACTTCAGAACTGGGAAGGGATTCAGTTTGAGTCAAGATAAGGGGCATTATGGGGAGTTTAGAGCCTTCATCGAAGCAGTGCTTGACCAAAATCCTTCTCCGATTTCCGTAAGGGAATTGGTGCTCGCCACGGTTGTATCCTTCAAGATCCATGAATCCCTCACGAGCGGAAAACCGGTCAATATCAGCTTGGAGGAGATTGGGCTGACAACGTGAAAGCGCTCACCGTCTTCGGTACACGGCCGGAAGCAGTGAAGCTGTCGCCGGTGATCCGCGAGCTTCGTCTGCATAAGAGAGCTGAGGCGACCCGGGGGACACAACTGGGCAGGCGAGTGGCCGTCGCTGGACTCGTTGACCTGGGACTGCGCGAACCCACACGAACTGGGGAGATGCCATGTGTCGAGAAAACGTGGGGCCGCAATACAAACGAGAGCCGCTTCTTCACGGAATGGGTGCCATAGAATCGCTCGGACGGAGACTAGTGGCGAATGAAAAGAACACCGATAGGGAGTTTGATGCGTTGCCCGACATCAGTTTCGGAGTAGAGCAGGTACACGTACGGCCCCGCTGCGAGTCGACGGCCCTGCGAATCTGTCCCATCCCACTCAATAAACTGCTGAGAGATCCATGGCGTCTCAAAGACCGCCTTCCCAGCCAAATCGAAGACCCGAAGCAACAACGACGTCACAGTAGTTCCCAAAACCTCGAAACGAACGCTTGTGGTCATCGGGTTCGGGTAAGTGTGGCTACGTATCGCCTCATCAGTCATCGGGCCAGCCAGAACGCCCGCTCCACCTGGGGTCGCAACCTCGTTGTAGAGATTGACTTCGTCGAGGCGTCCGTTGAAGAAAAGGCCGGTGCCGTTGCGAGAACCGAACACAAGATCTCCGGTATTGGCATAGGAGATGTTACCGGTCAGAGGGGCGGTGCCA